>ENA-UPTA01000001-UPTA01000001.1-activated-sludge-metagenome-genome-assembly--contig:-NODE-1-length-342803-cov-10.861414_pt1 | contig 342803 bp, 354 predicted proteins | sample MGYA00238184_ERZ773361 | MGnify/ENA primary metagenome ERZ773361 (study PRJEB29100, sample SAMN05720205) | activated sludge metagenome | isolation source: anaerobic digester from wastewater...
TCCAAACGTGCTGGTCAAGAACACGCGCCTGGCGTTGGGTGAGTTAGCACATCACTGGCGCGCGAAACAGGTACTTAAAATGGTGGCGGTCACAGGTAGTGCCGGTAAAACCACGGTCAAAGAAATGATCGCGGCTATTCTCAGGGCTGCAGATTGTGGTGATGTGTTGGCGACCGAAGGCAACCTGAACAATGACATCGGTATGCCGCTCACTTTGTTAAAGCTGAATGAGAACCACCGATTCGCTGTCATTGAGATGGGGATGAATCATGAAGGCGAGATTCGTTATCTGACGCATGTTGCCAGTCCCGATGTGGTATTGGTCAACAATGCGGGGACTGCGCATATTGGCGAGTTGGGTTCTCGCGAGGCGATTGCCCGGGCTAAAGGCGAAATCTACGAAGGTTTGGATAAAGATGGGATCGCCATCATCAACGCAGATGATGATTTTGCCGATTACTGGCGCAGTCTCAATGCAGGCCGAAAAGTCCTGACGTTTGGTTTAAACAATCCATCAGATATCAGTATCAAAAGCATTGCCCTGGAAGCCAATCAGGACGCGCCTTCCAGACAGGTAGTTTTGAGTACGCCGCAAGGTGAAATTAATGTGAATCTGCAGATGCCTGGCGAGCATAACGTGCGTAATGCGCTAGCGGCGGCTACCGCAGCCTTGGCGCTGGGCGCACCGCTAATTGCGATTCAGCAAGGCTTAGGCAGCTTTGGCGGTGTGCCCGGGCGCCTAGCAAGATTTGCCGGGCTGCATGGTGCGATGGTAGTCGACGATAGTTACAACGCCAATCCAGACTCGATGAAAGCCGCACTGGATGTGCTTTCCAGTCATTCCGGTCAAAAGATTTTCGTGATGGGCGCCATGGGTGAATTGGGCGCAGACGCGCCAAATATGCATGCAGAGATCGGTGTGTATGCCAGGGAAAAAGGGATTGATACTCTGTTGGGGCTCGGTGATGACACGCGGTATGCCGTCGACGCCTTTGGTACAGGCGCACAATATTTTGCATCGCTGGAAGCTTTGTTGGAAGCGGTTTCTGGCTTGATGAAAAGGAATGTGATGGTGTTGGTGAAAGGTTCGCGTTTCATGCAGATGGAGCGTGTGATCAAGGCGATTGTGGCAGAAGAATTGGGGAGTGCACATTAAATGTTACTAGAACTGGCTAGGTGGTTGGCGCACGATATCCGTGGATTCCATGTATTCAATTACATCACATTGCGAGCAGTGCTTGCCACACTCACGGCGCTCGCCATTTCCTTTATCGTAGGCCCGAGCATGATCAGAAAGCTCACAGAATATAAAGTGGGGCAAGCAGTGCGCGATGACGGCCCAAAAACCCATCTGGTAAAGGCTGGCACGCCAACGATGGGCGGTGCGCTAATTCTGGTGGCGATAGCCATTTCAACCTTGTTGTGGGCAGATTTGAGCAATCGCTTCATCTGGGTGGTGTTGGTAATTACGCTGGGGTTTGGCGCTATCGGTTGGGTGGATGATTATCGCAAGGTGGTCTATAAGAACCCCAAAGGACTGTCGGCAAAGGCTAAATATTTCTGGCAAAGCCTGATTGGTCTGAGCGCTGCCATTTTCTTGTACAAAACGGCGCAAACCCCAATCGAGACAACCTTGATTGTTCCATTCTTCAAACATGCCGTATTACCGTTAGGCATGGTGGGTTTTGTGGTACTGACCTATCTGGTGATTGTGGGTAGCAGCAATGCAGTGAACCTGACAGATGGCTTGGACGGCTTGGCAATATTGCCAACCGTGATGGTGGGTAGCGCACTTGGGTTGTTTGCCTATGTGGCCGGCCACCTGTACTTTTCAAAATATCTGGGTATCCCTTATGTGGCCGGCAGTGGCGAACTGATGGTGTTCTGTGCCGCGATGGCGGGTGCTGGCCTTGGGTTCCTATGGTTCAACGCCTACCCTGCAGAGGTGTTCATGGGGGATGTAGGTGCCTTGGCTTTAGGCGGCGCGCTGGGTGCCGTGGCTGTCATCGTTCGACAGGAGATCGTATTGTTCATCATGGGGGGTGTGTTCGTAGTGGAAACGCTGTCCGTGGCGATTCAGGTGCTTTATTTCAAATACACCAAAGCCAAGACAGGCATAGGGCAGCGTATCTTCCTGATGGCGCCGCTACACCATCACTACGAGCAAAAAGGCTGGAAAGAGACACAAGTGGTGGTGCGGTTCTGGATCATCACGATGATGCTGGTGCTGGTGGGTTTGTCCACCTTGAAACTGAGATAGCAGATATTAAAAATGGCGATTGCATTAAAAGATAAACAGGTGTTGGTGCTAGGGCTGGGTGAAACCGGCTTCTCGGCATTACGCTGGCTTTCAAGGCAAGGCGCGTTTCTGTCTGTTGCGGATTCTCGTGATGTGCCACCAAATCTGGATACTTTGAAGGCGGAAATGCCAGACGTGGTAATTAACACAGGTGCGTTTGATGCGAGCACCTTCGCCAATCAGGATTTAATCGTCATCAGTCCTGGGGTTGATGCTCGAGAGGCTAATATTCAAGCGGCGATTCAGGCCGGTATCCCAGTGCTTGGTGACGTGGAACTATTCGCGCAATATCGCGACCCGAAAGTCAAGGTGATTGCAATTACCGGCGCTAATGGCAAGACTACTGTCACCACCTTGGTTGGCGAGATGTGCAAAGCTGCAGGCCTGCAGACTATCGTGGCGGGCAATATCGGGTTGCCGGTACTGGATGCATTGGCAATGCCCACACCAGACGTTTATGTGTTGGAGCTTTCCAGTTTTCAGCTTGAAACGACCAATAGCCTGGTGGTCGACGCCGCAGCTATGCTGAATCTGAGCGAGGATCATCTCGACCGGCATGGCGATATGGCGACTTATGCAGCCGCAAAAGCACACATTTTCTATCATGCCAAGCATCAGGTGCTTAATCGTGATGATGCATGGAGCCTAATCATGGCGCGTCCTAAAGTGCCTTGTAGCACCTTTGGTCAGAGTAGTGAGGAATTTGGGCTGGTGCAGGAGGGAACAGAAATCTGGCTGGCTGCAGACGGGCAAAAGCTGATGAATGTGGCTGACTTGAAAATCAAGGGTACGCACAATGCGATGAATGCGCTGGCTTCGTTGGCGTTATGCCGTGCGATTGGATTGGAGTTCGCACCTCTGCTGGCTGCATTGTATAACTTCAAAGGCTTGCCGCATCGCGTGGAATGGGTGGCTCGCATTGGAGAAGTGGATTATTACGATGATTCCAAGGGCACCAATGTGGGTGCAACCTGTGCAGCCATTGCCGGATTGCCGCAAAAAGTGGTTCTGCTGGCGGGTGGAGATGGCAAAGGTCAGGATTTTTCGCCCTTGTCATCACCTGTCAAGGATAATGCCCGTGCTGTCGTGCTGTATGGGCGTGATGCCGACTTGATAGAGGCGGCATTATTGAAGACGGATGTGCCGCTCTATCGCGCAAGCGACATGTCCGAAGCGGTGGCCATTGCCCGACGTGTAGCCCAGCCGAACGATGCAGTGTTGCTTTCCCCGGCCTGTGCGAGTTTCGATATGTTCAAGAACTATAAGCATCGTGCGCATGTGTTTGTAGAAGCCGTCAAAGCGCAGGGGGTTGTCTGATGCTAGCGCCAGTGATGACCAGCCGTGAAAACATGAATGCGCCAAGCTATGATCAATCGCTGCTGTGGGTAACGTTGATTCTGCTCGGCATCGGACTGGTAATGGTGTATTCAGCAAGTATTGCGATTGCCGAGGCAGACAAAGCCACTGGGCATCAGTCCACTTATTTTCTGATTCGACAATCCATTTATATCACGATGGGATTGATGGCTGCGCTCGTGGCATTCCAAGTCCCCGTGGTCTGGTGGCAAAAAATGGCTCCATACCTCTTTCTGTCTGGTTTGGTGTTGCTGGTTCTGGTGCTAATACCTGGTGTAGGGCGTAATGTCAACGGTAGCCAGCGCTGGCTGTCTTTGTTTGTCATCAACCTGCAGCCCTCCGAGTTCGTAAAATTATTTGCAGCTATGTATGTAGCTGATTATGCCGTACGCAAATCGGCGCAGATGGATAGCATCATCAAAGGCTTCTTACCGATGGTCGCGGTGATGGTGCTGGTAGGATTCTTGTTGCTGCGAGAGCCGGATTTCGGCGCATTTGCTGTGATTGCTTCTATTTCCATCTCCATTCTCTGGCTTGGCGGCATCAACGTCAGGATATTTATGGGCCTGTTGTTATTGCTGCCTATTGCTGTGGTCGGATTGATCATGAGTTCGCCGTACCGCATGCAGCGTGTGATTGGGTTTATGGACCCTTGGGCAGATCCTTATGGCAAAGGCTATCAGCTTTCACATGCGCTGATTGCTTTCGGCCGCGGCGAATGGTTTGGTGTCGGCTTGGGCGCAAGTGTGGAGAAACTACTTTATCTACCAGAAGCGCACACAGACTTTTTGCTGGCTGTGATTGCCGAAGAGCTTGGTTTTGTCGGCGTGCTGACAGTACTTGGCTTGTTTGTGTGGATCGTAATCCGCGCTTTCGGTATTGGCAAGGAAGCGGTAGCCAACGAACGCTATTTCGCTGCCTTGCTGGCACAAGGTATAGGTGTCTGGGTCGGTGTGCAGGCCATCATCAATATTGGTGTAAACATGGGTGTGTTGCCTACCAAAGGCTTGACCTTGCCACTGCTCTCATTCGGCGGCAGCGGAATCCTGGCTAATTGTATTGCGATGGCAGTATTGTTGCGCATCGATTTTGAGAACCGGCGTTTGCAGAAAGGGCTGCCAGCATGATGCTATCCAGTCCTGTGACCCAGTATGGCAAGTATACCTTGATGGTGATGGCAGGCGGCACGGGTGGTCATGTCTATCCTGCAGTTGCAGTGGCTGATGCGTTGAAAGCCAAGGGCTGGAATATTGTCTGGCTGGCAACAGAAGGTGGGATGGAAAATCGCCTGATAGAAGGTAAAGGGTATCAGAAAGCCATGATAGCTATGCGCGGCGTGCGCGGAAAAGGGTTGCTCGGCTGGTTGTCGTTACCTGCCAAGCTGGCAACCGCATTCTGGCAAAGTTACAGGGCGATTCGTACCCACAAACCTGATGTGTTGCTGGGAATGGGTGGTTTTGCAGCTTTCCCAGGAGGTTTTATGGGCAAGTTGGTAGGCAAGCCCTTGGTGATACATGAACAGAATTCTATTGCGGGCTTGACGAACAAGGTGCTGAGCGTGCTCGCGGACCGCGTTTTGGTGGCTTTCCCGAATGTGCTAGAGCCTAAAGGCAGGTTGGTAGGCAATCCAGTGCGTGGAGTGTTTCACAACTTGGCTTCACCACAAGATCGTTACAGCAAACACGAAGGTGCCTTGAAGTTGCTGATAGTGGGAGGCAGTTTGGGTGCCGCCGCATTGAACGATGTGCTGCCGAAGGCGTTGGCACTATTGCCGAAAGAGTCTCGTCCACAAGTGATCCATCAGGCAGGTGAGAAACATATCGAGACATTGTTGGATAACTATCGCGCTGCGGGCGTCGAGGCTGAAACCAAGGCTTTTATCCATGATATGGCCGAAGTCTATCAGTGGGCAGATCTGGTGATATGCCGGGCTGGCGCACTTACAGTGGCAGAACTTGCTTGCGTGGGTGTGGCAAGCGTATTGGTGCCTTTCCCCCATGCGGTGGACGATCATCAGACAACAAATGCCAAATTTTTGGCAAACGCTGGTGCAGCGATGCTAGTTCAGCAAACGGAATTCACAGTGGCAAAAGCAGCGGAGATACTGCGCGAACTGAATCGGGAGAGCTGTTTGGCTATGGCAAAGAAAGCCCGTGCCTTGGCCAAGCCGGAAGCGACAGAGATTGTGGCTAATATTTGCATTGAGGCCGCATTACTAGGTGCATAGCATATGAAACATAAAGTCAAACATATACATTTCGTCGGGATAGGTGGCGCTGGTATGAGCGGCATCGCTGAGGTGCTATTGAATCTAGGCTTCGCAGTCAGTGGCTCAGATTTGGCTAGTAGCGGGGTAACCAAACGTCTCCAAGAGTTTGGAGCGACTGTGTATCAAGGTCATGCGGCCGAAAATCTCACGGATGCTGATGTGGTCGTGATCTCTAGTGCGGTCAATGAACAGAATCCGGAAGTGGCTGTGGCACGTGTCAAGAAAATACCGGTGGTGCCACGTGCATTGATGCTGGCTGAGTTGATGCGCTTCCGTCAGGGCATTGCGGTAGCAGGGACACATGGCAAAACGACGACAACTAGTCTGATTGCCAGCATATTGGCTGAAGCCGGCATGGACCCGACCTTTGTGATTGGCGGTAAGCTGGAAGCGGCGAGTGCCAATGCCAGGCTTGGTAGTGGCGAATTCATTGTGGCAGAAGCGGATGAGTCGGATGCCTCTTTCCTGCATCTGAGCCCAATTATTGCGGTGGTAACCAATATCGATCAGGACCATATGGACACATATGACCATGATTTCGAAAAGCTAAAAGCTGCATTCGTCGAATTTCTGCAATGTTTGCCTTTTTATGGCATGGCAGTTTTGTGTATAGATGACCCGAATGTGCGTGCGATTCTGCCACGTATTACCAAACCTATTATGACCTATGGTGTGAGCGAGGATGCAGCTGTGCGTGCCAGTAATATCCGCGCGGATGCTGGGAGGATGCATTTCACTGCGACCCGCGTCAACGGTACGACGACCAGCTTTGATGTGACTCTCAATCTGCCAGGGCATCACTATGTGTTGAATGCGCTGGCTGCGATTGCAGTCGCCAGTGAGTTGAATGTGCCGGATGCTGCAATTGCGAAGGCCCTGAAAGAGTTCAGGGGGGTGGGCCGTCGTTTTGAACGCTATGGTGAGGTACCAGCTAAGCAGGGTGGGCATTTTACATTGATTGATGACTATGGCCATCATCCGGTGGAGATGAAGGCGGTGATTGCTGCGGCACGAGATGCATTCCCCGGTCGCCGTCTTGTACTTGCCTTCCAGCCGCATCGCTATACCCGTACACGCGATTGTTTCGAGGATTTCGTGCAAGTTCTCTCTACGTCGGATGTGGTTTTGCTGACGGAAGTGTACTCCGCAGGTGAGACGCCAATCGTGGCAGCGGACACTCGGAGCCTGATACGTGCTATCCGTGTATTAGGCAAGGTAGAGCCGGTTTTTGCGGGTACCACCGATGCGCTGCCTGAGGCGATTCTAAATATTGCCAAGGCAGAAGATGTGGTGATTGTGATGGGCGCCGGCAGCATTGGCCAAGTGGCGGCACGAACAAGAGATATGGCGAATCAAGAGGATTGACGAAGTAATGACAAACGCTACGGCAAAATCGCAACTGCTGAAAAACGAGCCGATGGCCCGCTATACCAGCTGGCGTGTCGGCGGCAAGGCGGACCAGGTATTCATCGCAGAGAATCTGTCTGAACTTCAGGTGTTTCTGCGCATGCTAGACCCTGATGAGCCACTCTATTTCATTGGGTTGGGCAGCAATTTACTAGTGCGTGATGGTGGTATTCGCGGCACGGTGGTGGTGATGCATCAGGCGCTAAGTGATCTTCGCTTGGATGGCAAATACATCTATGCCGAAGCTGGCGTGACCAGCGCAAAACTCGCGCGATTCAGCGCTTCGCATGGCTTTCAGGGCGCCGAGTTCATGGCCGGTATCCCGGGAACGGTAGGTGGTGCTTTGTCCATGAATGCAGGCTGCTATGGCGGAACGACATGGAACATCGTACATCAGGTGCTGATGATTAACCGTGCTGGCGACACACACGTCCGTAATGCCTCGGAATTCATCCCAAGTTATCGCCATGTGGAAATGCCTGCTTCGGATGAATGGTTTTTGGGTGCTTGGTTCGCATTGGAGCGGGGTATCGCTGAGGAGTCGTTGCGCAAGATCAAGGATCTGCTTGCAACTCGATTGGCCAGTCAGCCGCTTAACATGCCGAGTGCGGGTAGTACATTCCGCAATCCGCAGGGCGATTTTGCCGCAAGGTTGATCGAAGCCAGCGGCCTGAAGGGCTACCAGGTTGGCGGGGCACAGGTTTCGACCAAGCACGCCAATTTCATTGTCAATCTTGGTGATGCCACCGCCTTGGATATCGAACTTCTGATACGTCATATCAAGGAAGTGGTGCAGGAAAAGCAGGGCATCGCCTTGCAGCAGGAAGTGAAAATAGTAGGTGAATATGCAGAGTAATCAGGAAAAATTCGGCAAGGTCGGCGTGCTATTCGGTGGCGCATCGGGTGAGCGCGAGGTTTCTATCAAAAGCGGCTCAGCGGTGCTGGCTGCTTTGTTGCGGCAGGGCGTAGATGCGCAGGCATTCGACCCTGCCAATCAGGATTTGAGTGAGTTGAAGTCATTCGATAGGGTGGTCATCAGCTTGCACGGCCGGGGCGGTGAGGATGGCACGATACAGGGTGCTCTGGAGCTGATGGGAATCCCGTACACCGGCAGTGGCGTTATGGCGAGCAGCGTTGGTATGGATAAATGGCGCACTAAGCTGCTGTGGCGCGCAACGAACGTTGCGACACCAGATTTCAGGCTGGTAAATAAGGAAAGTGATTTTGTTGAGATAGAAAAAGAGTTGGGTTTGCCGTTGTTCGTGAAACCGGCTAATGAAGGTTCAAGCATCGGCATCAGTAAAGTCAAGGAAAAAGGTGGCCTGGAAGCAGCATATCTATTGGCTTCCATGGCAGACCCGCTGGTTATCGCAGAGCGCTTCGTGGGTGGTGGTGAATACACCGTGGGCATTTTGGGCAACCGTGCGCTGCCTATCGTGCGCATCGTGCCTAAGAACGAGTTCTACGATTACGAAGCAAAATATCTGCGTGATGATACTGAATATTTATGCCCATGTGGGCTGAGTGCTGAGAAGGAAGCGCAAATTCAGGCTGAAGCACTACGGGCGTTTCGTGTAATAGGTGGTCGCGGCTGGGGGCGTGTGGATTTTCTGATGGACGAAGATGGACGGCATTATTTTCTGGAGGTAAATACTTCACCCGGAATGACGGACCACAGCTTGGTGCCGATGGCAGCAAAGGCGGCAGGATTGAGTTTTGATGCCTTGGTGTTGGAAATATTAAATATGACGTTGGAGCAAAAATAAGTGTGGAATAGGCCCGCATTGTTGAATTGGACTGCCAACCTGCTCTACGCCCTAAGCGTGGTGCTGATGATGTACGCAGCGATATTCGTGGTCGTGCATCTGCCTATTTTCCCGTTGCGCCAAGTCAATGTGGAAGGCAAGCTCAACCATGTTACTCGCGAGCAAATCCGCTTGATTGTGGACAGGCATCTGAAGGGTAATTTTTTCACTTTGGACCTAATCAAGGCGCGCGATGCGTTCCAGAAGTTGCCATGGGCGCGTAGCGTAAGTGTACGTCGTCGCTGGCCAGATAAGCTGGATGTGATGATTGAGGAACATCAGGCATTGGCACGCTGGGGCAATATCGCTTTGGTGAATACGCAAGGCGAACTTTTCCATGCCGCCTCGGATGCAGAGTTGCCCTTGTTTTACGGGCCTGGCAACGGTGTACTGGAAGTGACTCAGCATTATGGGAAATTCAACCAGATATTGGGACAAGCCCAGCTGCATGTGGCCCAAATCACATTGTCGCCTCGCAGATCCTGGGAGTTGACGACAGATGACGGCATGCTAATTGCGCTGGGGCGTGAGGATATGGAAGCGCGTTTGAACAAATTTGCAGCGGCTTACCAAAGTACATTAAGCCAGCTGAACGTAAAGATTACTTATGCAGATTTGCGCTACCCGAATGGCTTCGCAGTGCGCAAACCTGCACAGACGTTGCAAAAACCAGTACCAAGCTCACCAGCAGAGATGGTGAAGAAGGCATGAAACAGGGAGTAAAACATGAGTAAAGTGCGTGAAGATAAGAACCTGATCGTCGGGTTGGATATCGGCACATCCAAAATCGTTACTATCGTGGCGGAACTGCTACCAGATGGGTCACTGAAGGTGATTGGTCTGGGACAACATATCTCCAGAGGTCTGAAAAAAGGTGTGGTAGTGAATATCGATTCCACCATGCAGGCGATTCAGCGCTCTCTGGAAGAGGCTGAGCTGATGGCGGACTGCAAAATCAACACGGTGTACACCGGTATCGCAGGTAGCCATATCAGAAGCTTGAATTCACATGGCATGGTCAAGATCAAGGATGCGGAAGTTTCCCAGATGGATGTGGACCGCGTCGTGGAAACCGCACGCGCGGTGGCTTTGCCTGCTGACCAGCAGATCCTGCATATCCTGACACAAGAATTCATCATTGACGGGCAGGAAGATGTACGTGAGCCGTTGGGAATGAGTGGGATGAAACTTGAGGTAAAGGTACATATTGTCACTGGCGCGGTTGCGGCAGCGCAAAACATCGTCAAATGTATCAAGCGCTGTGGCTTGGAAGTGAGCGATCTGATTCTGCAGCCACTGGCTTCTAGCGTCGCGGTGCTGACCGAGGATGAGAAAGAACTGGGTGTATGTCTGGTGGATATCGGCGGCGGCACCACTGACATCGCTGTATTCAAAAATGGTTCTATTCGTCATACAGCGGTGATTCCGATCGCAGGAGATCAGATTACCAACGACATTGCAGTGGCTTTTCGCACGCCGACACAATCTGCTGAAGATATCAAGGTCAAGCATGCCTGCGCGTTACGCCAGCTGGCAGATCCGCGCGAGATTGTTGAAGTGCCGGGTGTGGATGGCCGTGAACCACGCCAATTATCCGTGCAGACATTAGCTGAGGTGGTGGAGCCGCGAGTGGTAGAGCTTTATGAAATGGTGCTGCAAGAATTGCGTCGCAGCGGTATGGAAGAAATGATTGCCTCCGGCATCGTGATTACCGGTGGCAGTGCCATGATGCGCGGCATGATCGAGTTGGGTGAGGAGATTTTCCATATGCCAGTGCGTCTGGGGATGCCGCGTTATGTGGCCGGACTTTCCGAGGTGGTGAGCAATCCCCGTTACGCAACGGCGGTTGGTCTAGTACTGATGGGTAAACAGCAGTTGGAACGCCATATCACGGGGCAGATGGAGATGAATTCATTCGCTAGGATACTGGAGCGCATGAAAGCTTGGTTCCAGGGGAATTTTTAGAGGTTTAGTGGTTGTTTTGGTTGTAAATAGGGCAGAGCTCGCAAGGGCTCAAATTTAGGGCAAAAGAAGGAGTAAGTTATGTTTGAAATTATGGCAAAAGATTCACAAGAAGCAGTGATTAAGGTGATTGGTGTGGGCGGCTGCGGCGGCAACGCCGTCGAACACATGATCGAAAAGAGTGTGAATGGTGTGGATTTTATATGTGCCAATACCGATGTGCAGGCATTGAAAAAAAGCAATGCTGCGACCACATTGCAGATTGGTGCAGATATTACCAAGGGTTTAGGGGCGGGAGCCAAACCTGAGATTGGTCGCGAAGCTGCTCTGGAAGATCGTGACCGTATCGCGGAAACCATAGATGGTGCCGATATGCTGTTTATCACCGCAGGTATGGGTGGTGGTACAGGCACAGGTGCGGCGCCAATTATTGCCGAAGTTGCCAAGGAAATGGGCATCTTGACCGTAGCGGTAGTCACCAAACCGTTCGCCTTTGAAGGTAAACGTACCAAAGTTGCAACCGAAGGCTTGGAAGAGTTGTCACAGCATGTGGATTCGTTAATTGTGATCCCTAATGAGAAACTGATGGAAGTATTGGGTGAAGATGTACCTTTCCTGGAGGCATTCCGTGCGGCGAACGATGTGTTGCATAACGCAGTTTCCGGAATTGCGGAAATCATCAACTGCCCGGGCTTGGTGAACGTCGACTTTGCAGACGTCCGTACCGTGATGAGCGAAATGGGCATGGCAATGATGGGCTCGGCTGAAGCTAGCGGCGTCAATCGTGCCGCGATTGCTGCTGAACAGGCAGTTGCAAGCCCATTGCTGGAGGATGTGAACTTGGCCAATGCCCGTGGTGTGCTGGTTAACATTACTGCTAGCAGCTCGTTCAAAATGAAAGAATATTATGACGTGATGAACACCATCAAAGAGTTCACTGCAGATGATGCGACCGTGATTGTTGGTAATGTGATGGATGAATCCATGGGAGACAAGCTACGTGTAACGATGGTGGCGACAGGCTTGAATGGTGCTGTACGCCGTCAGCAGAAGCCTGAGCTGCGTATGATGACGACGGTGCGTGATGGCACTACCAACCAGCCATTGTTCGTAGGCGAAGAGCAACAAGACGAAGCGCCGGCAGTATTCAGCCAGAACAGTCGCCGTGCCCAGGTGGAGGCAATGAAAATGTCCGGCGTCGATGAATATGACATCCCGGCATTCTTGCGCAAGCAGGCTGATTAATCCGCGCCTCGTCAGCCAGCTATAACGGTGTTAATATGAGCCGATGAAAGGCAATATTGCAATATTGAAAGACGATTAAGTGCTAAAACAAAGAACCCTTAATAAAGTGGTGAGCGCCACCGGGGTTGGTCTGCATAATGGCGAGAAAGTCACATTGACCCTCCGTCCAGCAGGCATTGACACTGGCATTGTATTCAAGCGTACCGATTTGCCCGGTGCGCCGACAATACAAGCAACTCCTGACGCAGTTCGCGATACGCGCATGTGCTCTGCCCTAGAGCAAAATAGTGCACGCGTCGCTACTGTGGAGCACTTGATGTCTGCGTTGGCTGGTTTGGGCGTTGATAATATCATCATTGAACTGACGGCCTCGGAAGTTCCCATCATGGATGGGAGCTCTGGGCCGTTCATCTTCCTGCTGCAATCGGCAGGGATTGTTGAACAGAACGCGCCAAAAAAATTCATTCGTATCAAAAAGGTCGTGGAAGTGCATGACGGTGACAAATGGGTCAGATTCGAGCCTTACCATGGCTTTAGAATGGATTTCACGATTGACTTTGCGCATCCGGTATTCGAACAATCGGGCAAGAACGTCAAAATCGACTTCAAGGACAACAGTTACATCAAGGAAATCAGCCGTGCACGTACTTTTGGCTTCATGCATGAGGTCGAGTATCTGCGCGCTAATGGCTTAGCCCGGGGTGGCAGTCTGGATAACGCGGTCGTGCTGGACGAATACCGCATCCTGAATCAGGATGGATTGCGGTATGACGACGAGTTCGTGAAGCATAAGGTCCTAGATGCGATTGGTGACCTGTACATGCTTGGCCATCCGATTCTGGGTACTTTTACGGCCTACAAATCCGGGCATGGGCTGAACAACCAACTTATACGTGCTCTCTTGGCGGATGCAGGCGCCTGGGAGTACGTGACCTTTGACAAGTTGGAAGAAGCGCCAGAAGGCTTTCAAGCACAGACTGCTTATTTCACACCGAATCTGATGCCGCATTTCAGCTGAGGACGCACATTGCCAGTCGTTCGCCTTATCCTAGTGTTGACATTACTAGCGGCAGTTGTGTTAGGTGCGGCTTATCTGCTTACCCGAGATAAGCGATATATCAGGCTGCTACAGCAGCTAATTAAAATTATCCTAGGTTTCTTTGTTGTACTTGTCTTGCTATATCTGATTACGCGGGTTTTGCATCTATAGGGCGACAGATGAAGTGCCGCAGTGAATTTTTTCGATGTTTCTTGTCACTATTCCTGACTGGATTGTTGTGGACAGGAGATGCGCTTGCGGCTTCAGGAGACAGTGACTTTCTGCGTGCGCGTTCGGATTACGAAAAACGGAATGTACTTGCGCTGGCTGAAGATGTGGCCCAGTTGCAGAGCCAGAATTACCCTTTAGCTGCCTATGCAGATTACTGGCTGATGTTATTGTCCATGCCTGATGCAAGTAACGAACAAGTGCAGGAGTTCCTGGGGCGGTATTACGAATATCCTTTTGCAGATCGTGTGCGGGCCGAGTATCTGAAGAAGCTTGCCAAAGCCCAGCAATGGAGCGATTTTCTGGCAGAATGGCCAAGTTACCAGGGAGATGACAATGCGGTCGCTTGTTATGCTGCCGAAGCGCGTCTGGTACAAGGGATAGATGATGTATTAGATCAGGCTAGACAACTCTGGATGCAACCGAAAGAGCAGGCTGGTACTTGCACCAGTTTGTATGACCGCATGCAGACCAAGGGGCTTATGGCCGAGGATGATATTATTGGCAGGCTCAGGCTGTCACTGGCTGCGGAGCGGATAGCTTTGGCAAAAAGCATCATGCAGCGCAGTAAACATTTCGATCCTGTGCATCTGAAATTGATAGAAAAAGCCTATGCCGGGCCGAGTGCAGTATTGAGCAAGCGCACTGTGTCAATGTCGAGCCGTATCGGCCGTGAACTGAATCTGTTTGCACTGCAGCGGCTGGCTAAAACCAATTCCCTACAGGCTTTGCTGGCGTTTCGTAAGATCGAATCAGCATTCGGCAAAGAGGACAAAGCCTATTTTTACGGCCGTTTGGCTCACATCGCTGCGCAGCGTCATGAGCCGCAAGCTTTGGAGTGGTTCAAACAGGCCGGTAACGCGCGATTGGATAAGGATCAGCTTGCCTGGTACACAAGAGCAGCGCTTAGAGCGGCAGATTGGGAACAAGTACTTGCTGCGACTGGCAAAATGGAGCCGCCACAAAGTGAAGAAGGTGCTTGGCGTTACTGGAAAGCGCGTGCGCTGAGAGCGCAGAAACGCACATCGGAAGCGAATGTCTTGTTTGCAAAGCTATCGACAGAGCGGCATTACTACGGGTGGCTTGCGCAGGAGGAATTGGAGACCATCATGTCTTCTCCGCTGCAAACACATAACCCGACACAAGATGAGGTGAATGAAATTGTGGATTTGCCAGCGATGGAACGTGTAGAAGCTTTGCAGCGTCTGGGAATGCGCTGGGAGGCCAAGATGGAGTGGGCGTTCGCCATCAAGGATTTCGGCGATCAGCAGCTGCTGGCAGCGGCAGAGTATGCGCAACAGATGAAGTGGTACGATCTAGCCATCAATACGGCAGACAAAACAACCAGCCTGCACAATTTCGCTTTACGTTATCCTGCACCATATCGGGATTTGATCAAGCCTACTGCAAGTGAATACGACCTAGATGAAGCTTGGGTATACGGTATCACACGACAGGAAAGCCGATTTATGCACTTTGCTAAATCCGGGGTAGGGGCGGCGGGTTTAATGCAGGTGATGCCAGCTACCGCCAAATGGGCTGCTAAACGTATTGGCCTGGATGGTTACCATAACGGCATGATCCATGAGTTGGATACCAACATTACACTGGGGACTTTCTACATGGGCTATACTAAAGACCTGATGAAGGGGCAGGAAACCATGGCCACAGCAGCGTATAATGCAGGCCCGAGTCGAGCCAAGAAATGGGCGGCTGATGCGCCGCTGGAAGGCGCTATCTATGCAGAGACTATCCCGTTCGCCGAAACACGGTTATATGTACAAAAGGTCATGGCTAACGCGCATTTGTATGCCCAGCAGTTGGGGCTGAAAGTTATTTCACTCAAACAGCGCTTGGGTGTGGTGCCTGGCAAGGCCAATATCGTGGATGCTGATACGCGTGATATCGTGCAGCAGCAGAATGAGGCGCAGCCCGAAGCGGTAGAATGATGATTCACAGAAAAGAGAAAGATATAGCATGGCAGTAAAAACAGTAGCGGTACTAGGTGGTTCCGGATTTGTGGGCAGTAGCTTGGTGACTAAACTTGATGCTGCGGGTTATCGGGTCAAAGTCATTACGCGTCGCCGTGAGGGCGCTAAGCACCTAATCTTATTACCGAATGTGCAGGTGGTGCAGTGTGATGTGCAAGACACGCATGCACTTAAGCTGGCGTTGACTGGGTCAGATGCTGTTATCAATCTGGTGGGCATCCTGCATCAGCAGGGCAAGCAGACTTTCGAGACGATTCATCACCAATTGCCACGCAAACTAGCACATTTATGCGAGGAACTTGGCATCAGTCGCCTGCTGCATATGAGCGCACTGCAGGCTGGCAAGCATGCTCCCAGCCAGTATCTGCGCAGCAAGGCTGCAGGCGAAGAGGCAATTAACGAATACAGCAAAAAGCTGGATATTACCATTTTTAGACCGTCCGTCATTTTCGGTCGCGGAGACGGCTTCCTGAACCTGTTTGCCAGTTTGGTCAAATATCTGCCGGTCGTGGCACTGATTCGTCCAGCAGCCAAATTTCAGCCTATCTGGGTGGAAGACGTTGCCCAGGCTTTTGTCAATGCGCTGGAAAATACAGCGACATATGGCAAGACTTATGAATTGGGCGGTCCACAGGTATATACCCTCCGCGAACTGCTGCAAAAAGTAATGGATATACTTGGAAAGCAGCGCTTCGTCATCGGCCTGAATGATACCCTTTCTTATGCGCAAGCATTCATGATGGAATTGCTGCCAATCAAGCTGATGTCACGTGACAATATTCTTTCCACCACGGTCGATAATGTGCTTTCAGCGCCTATGGCTGCAGAATTGAATCTGCACCCAACGCTTTTAGATGCAGTCATTCCGGAATACATTGCCCTGAAAACCCCGCGCACTGCATATGATCGGTTCCGCAGTGCTGCTGGTCGTGCCATCAATGCCCGCAGATAAATCACATCTTTCCGCACAAACCTTTTGTGTGGGTGGCGCCGTGCGCGATGAGTTGCTAGGGTTGCCTGTGAAAGATCGTGATTTTGTCGTGGTAGGATCCACGCCGGAACAGATGCTGAAAGCCGGGTTCAAGCCAGTGGGCAAGGACTTTCCTGTATTCTTGCATCCGGATACCCATGAAGAATATGCCTTGGCGCGTACCGAGCGTAAAACTGCCAAAGGTTACAAGGGTTTTGTCGTGCATGCCGCGTCTGATGTGACGCTGGAGCAGGATCTGAGCCGGCGCGACTTCACCATGAATGCCATCGCCAAAGCCCAAGATGGCAGCCTGATAGACCCTTATGGCGGGCAAGCGGACATCCGTGCCAAAATGCTGCGCCATGTTAGCGAGGCATTTGTCGAAGACCCTGTGCGCATCCTGCGGGCTGCCCGCTTTTTGGCCAGATTTAACGATTTCAAGCTCGCGCCAGAGACGCTAGACCTGATGCGGCAGATGGTGGCAGATGGTGAGGTGGACGCGTTGGTGCCGGAACGTGTGTGGCAAGAACTCTCCCGCGGTCTGATGGAGGCAAAGCCTTCACGGATGTTCGAGACTTTACGTGCATGCGGCGCACTGCAGAGAATCTTTCCTGAACTGAACGCGCTGTGGGGCGTGCCGCAGCCGCCGCAACATCACCCCGAGATTGATACAGGTGTACATGTCATGATGGTGATCGACTACGCTGCAAGCCAGAATTTCAGCCTGCCGGTGCGTTTTGCCGCACTGACACACGATTTAGGTAAAGGTGCTACGCCAAAAGACATACTACCCAGGCATATCGGCCATGAGGCGCGAAGTGTGGACTTACTTAAAGTTGTCTGCAAACGCCTGCGTGTTCCCAACGAATGCCGGGAGCTGGCACATATCGTCGCAAAGTTTCATGGCAAACTGCATCAGGTTGGCAAGATGCGTGCGGACACCTTGCTGGAATTTTTGATAGATCTGGATGCGATCCGCCAGCCAGAGCGCTTCGAGGATTTCCTTAAGGCTTGTGAGGCCGACAGCCGTGGCCGAACAGGCCTGGAGAATTGCCCACAGCCAGATGCCGAGTTGACACGTGCGGCATTAAAAGCTGTGCTGACTGTGGAGGCTGGTGCCGTGGCTTGCCAATTTACTGAACCTGAGAAGATCAAGCAGGCGGTGTTTGGCGCGCGATTGAATGCGATCAAACACCAAGTATTTTCATTGAAAATTTAATCTGCCTGGAAGCCGCATCTATACAGGCTTACAGAGCGGTTTTTTTGATAATGAACGCGCGTAAAGGATTGCGCCCTAGTTATTAATCAATGACCAAACACTGCCAATTGGGTCTGAACCAACTCAGTAGGTTTACGCTTGAATCCGCTGCGCACGAATTGCTGCCAGCGGCCGAGTACGTAACATGTCATCAAGTTGGCATCAGATTCAGGCAATATCTTTTTGCCATTCTGCGCGACGGCGATTTTCAGGCACTGTTTCAGGCTGGTCTCGATGCGGTCAGTCAGTTGATTGATGCGGGTTTGCAAGGCTGGGTCTTCATTCACCAGTGCGTCGCCAATCAGCACGCGGGCCATACCTGGGTTCTTCTCCGCGAATCGCAATAGCATGCTGACAATGAGCTGCGCTTGTTTCTTGCCGTCGGTCTCTTCGGTAGTGATCTTGTTGATGACACCAAAGATGCTGGCCTCGATGAACTCGATCAAGCCTTCGAACATCTGTGCCTTGTTGGCGAAGTGACGATAAAGTGCGGCCTCACTTACATCCAGTTTGGCGGCCAGAGAGGCGGTGGTGATCTTCTCGCCTTTTGGGTTCTCCAACATTTTGGCGAGCGTTTCCAGAATTTGCTGTTTGCGGTCAGTAGCCATGATTTCCCTCGTTTTTAATATTTTAGCTGAGTTATGGAAAAAAATGAGCTAAATCTGTATGTGAGTGAGCGCTAGCACCGAGTTGACGCGATAATCGACATAGTTCGGCTTTTTCAGCTGCCTGCTGACCCATATGGTGCGCATGCCCAGTCGTTTGGCGGTCATCAGCGCCGTCGGATTATCTTCCAGCATCACACAGTCGATTGGTTTGGCACCTATGCTGCGTAGCAGCATGCGGAAGCCGCGCACATTAGGTTTGGCATGGAATTTGGTGTTCTCCACACTAAACACCAGTTCAAACATATCTGCGATGCCTAGTGTGTCCAGCACGCGAATAGCGTATTGGCGTGGGGCATTAGTGAAGATTACTTTGCGGCCTTTGAGTGAGCGCAAGAAATGCCGTAAGCGCTTGGTGACCAGCACCATCTCCGGCTGCAGGAACCGGTGTGTCTCATGCAGGAAATGATAAGGGTCCACCCCGTGATGGCGCACCAGGCCTTTAAGGGTGGCGCCATAGATGCGCCAATAATGCTGGCGCAGCGCACAGGCTTCGTGTTCTTCCAACTGTAGCGTGTCCTGAATATAGCGCGTCATGGCGCTATTCATGACAGGGAAGATATGGGCGCTTGCATTGTGCAGGGTGTCATCCAGATCGAACACCCAGACTCTTCTAGCCATTTATTCCAGCCTCAGTTCGAAGCCAAGACAAGGCGACAACGAAAAACTGAGGAAGGCTGTATGGTTTATACGGCGATGAAGTTTTGAGGCAGTCAACACAGTATTGGCGATGAAATGAGAGCTGGAATTTATTTAGCCTTAATCAGCGTACCAACACCTTCATCCGTCAATACTTCAAGAAGCAGCGCATGCTCCACACGGCCGTCGATGATATGCACACTCTTTACGCCACTGCGCGCTGCGTCCAGTGCAGAGCCGATCTTGGGCAGCATGCCACCGCTCAGGGTGCCATCGGCTACCATGTCGTCAATCTGCTTGGGTGTCAGCCCGGTGATGAGCTTGCCTTCCTTATCCAGCACGCCTGGGGTGTTGGTGAGCAGAATCAGTTTTTCGGCGTTCAAAATCTCCGCCAGCTTGCCCGCCACCACGTCCGCATTGATGTTGTAGGTTTCGCCATCTTTGCCCACGCCAATCGGCGCAACGACGGGGATGAAGTCACCACTGTCCAGAAAATTGATGATACTGGGGTCTATCGCACTGATTTCGCCCACTTGGCCCACGTCGATCATCTTGCTCGGGTCTTTCAGGTCTTCCATCAGCAATTTGTGTGCGTGGATAAAGTTGCCATCCTGTCCGGTCAGGCCAACGGCCTTGCCGCCATGGCGGTTGATGAGGTTAACGATCTCCTTGTTCACCTGCCCGCCCAGCACCATTTCCACCACATCCATGGTCTCTTCATCGGTGACGCGCATACCCTGGATGAACTCGCCCTTTTTGCCCAGTTTATCCAGCATCTCATTGATTTGCGGGCCGCCACCATGCACCACCACTGGGTTCATGCCGACCAGTTTCAGTAATACGACATCCTGTGCAAAGCATTCTTTCAAACGGTCGTCGGTCATGGCATTGCCGCCGTACTTGATGACGATCGTCTTATCGAAAAAGCGTTTGATATATGGTAGCGCTTCAGACAGTGTCTGGGCTTTTTGTGCGGCGGTGGTTTGGCTAAGCATGGCGATAACAGGTGTATTAAAAACAATAGCCGCATTTTACATGAGAATAAGGGTGATTCGCCAAGTTGCAAGCTGGAAATAAAAAAGCGGCCAGATGGCCGCTTTTTGCAGGTTGCCGGTGTTATCGTACAGACACTCGCTTGGAGCTGGTGACGGCTTTTTTAGGCAATGTCAGTTCCAGCACGCCGTCCTTGTATTCGGCATCTGCTTTGGATTCGTCAATCTCGTTTTCCAGATAGAAGCTTCGCGAGACTTTGCCGTAATAGCGCTCGCTGCGCAGCACTTTGGTGCCTTCTTTTACTTCTTTTTCCTGGCGGGTTTCGGCAGAGATGCTGACCTGATTTCCATCTACATTTACGTGGATGTCTTCTTTCTTCACGCCTGGGATTTCTGCGTGCACTTTGTAGTTTTCTTTATCTTCCTGTACGTCAACTTTGATTTGCGGGGTTGCTTCTTTGTTCGCAATCACCGGGCGGAAAAAACCTTCAAATACATCATCAAAAGGGTTTTTACCGCTTAAGTTGAATGGATCGATGCGTGTAATGTTAGCCATATGATTTCTCCTATCAAAACAACTGGTTAAGTTTAACTTTACATTACTAATATTGCGTTGTTTTGACAGAAATCAAGAGCCTTTTATAAAATTTTTCTAAAGACTTTGGAGCGGCGCTGAAGGTTGTAGAGCTTTTGTTTTTCCATTGGCAGTTTCTCCACTTCGGTCTGCTCGAATCCGCGCTCGAGAAACCAGTGCTCGGTATGCGTGGTCAGGCAGAATAGTGAGGCGAAGCCTTTTTCACGTGCTTTGTCCTCGCAGAAGTGAAATAGCTTGTCTCCGCGTCCGCCCCCGCGATATGCCGGATCGATCGCCAAGCAGGCGAATTCGGCCATTTTGGCGTTAGCAAATGGATACAGAGCTGCGCAGCCAATCACGCGGCTATCGTGCTCCATGACATAGAAGTAGGGAATCTCCATCTCGATACGCTCACGGCCACGCTTCACCAGCACGCCCTCATTTTCCAGCGGCTCAATCAGTTGCAGAATCGCGCCTACGTCATCAATCGTCGCCTGACGCATGGTTTCCAGTCCAAGTTCGGTCACCATGGTGCCGACACCGGTATGAGTGAACAACTCCTGGATGATGGCTCCGTCGATATGCCGCGAGATGAGGTGGGTGCGAGCAACGCCGTGTTCACAGGCGCGCACGGCTGCGGGCAGGTAATACACGATATCTTCCGAGGTGTTGATGGCGTCCTCGTTGTTGGTCACATGCAACAGCAGGTTCTTGGCTTTTTGTGCCGTCATTTCGCGCAATAGCTCGCCACGCAGGTTGTGTACACCCTCCGAGTCCATCAGGAAGATCAACTTGTCTGCATCCAGCGCGATAGCGGCGCTCACGGCCACGTCTTCCAGTGTCAGGTTGAATGCCTCGCCGGTAGGGGAGTAGCCAAGCGGGGACAATAGCACCATTTCACCATCGTCCAGTCGCTTCTGGATGCCAACCGCATCCACTTTGCGCACTTCGCCCGTATGTTGCAAATCGACGCCACTGCGCACACCCAAGGGTTTGGCGGTGACGAAATTGCCACTGGCGACACGAATGTCCGAGCCGGCCATCGGCGAGTTGATGAGCCCCATCGATAACTGTGCCTCGATCTCTACGCGAATCGCGCCATTGGCTTCTTTCACGGCTTCCATCGCGTCGTCGTCAGTGACGCGCAAGCCATTCACCAGCTTGGTTTCCAGTTTGGCGCGCTTCAGGCGCTGCTCGATTTGCGGCCGCGCGCCATGCACCAATACCAGCCTGACTTCCAAACTGGCCAGCAGGTTCAAGTCGTGAGATAAAGCAATGAACTGTTTATCGTCTACCACTTCCCCACCAAAGGCGATGACGAATGTGCGCCCGCCAAACGCGTGAATGTATGGTGCTACGGAGCGGAACCAGTTGACGAAATGCTGCGGGGCATATTCTTGCGTTTTTTGCAAAGCCAACTTGTTGTTTGTAGAGGAGCCGCCATTCTGCTCGGCATGCGCGTATAGATATGCGGGTGTGCAGTCCAGGGCAGCGCAGATTTTGTGCAGCAGGTTCTCGTTCACGCCTTGCCCGCCGCGCTCGATGCGGGATAAGTTGCCGCTGTCGGCCCCCGTTGATGCGGCCAGTTGCTGCAGCGTCAGACCGAGCAGTTTGCGCCGTTTACGAATCGATTGACCAATAGACATAGATATTTATTTGCAAATAATACAATAAATTATATTAAAAATGCATTTAATGCAAATTTATTTTGATGTTTGCTAGAAATCGCCCCAGAGCGTATTCATTACCGCAATGGCGGCCAGCGGCGCAGTCTCGGTGCGCAGGATTCGCCTGCCCAGCTGCACGCCGATAAAGTCATGCTGGCTGGCCAGGGTGATTTCGTTAGCGCTCAGGCCGCCTTCTGCGCCAATCAGCAGTTGAATCTCGCCTTCCGGCTTGGTCAAATCAGCCAGTTTTTTATCCGCCAGAGGATCCAGCGTGATGCGCAAGGTATCCGCTGCGCAAGGCTTTGCCAGTAAGGCTGGTAACGTTGCAGGCGTATCAACTTGCGGCACGACCGCACGGCCGGATTGTTCGCAGGCAGCAATCGCGATGTTCTGCCAATGCGCAACGCGTTTTTTGGCTTTGTCTTCATCCAGTTTTACCACGCTGCGCTCGGTCTTGATAGGAATGATGCGATTTACACCCAGTTCGACGGCCTTCTGGATGGCAATATCCATGCGGTCACCCGCCGATATGCCTAAAAGCAAAGTAATATCGAGTGGCGACTCGTTTTCCAATATCTGCCTGGATTTCACCTTCGCCATCACCGCGCTTTTCTGCACAGTAGTCAGTTCACAAGTGTAATCGGCGCCATCGCCACAGAATAAAACTAGGCTATCGCCTACGCTTAATCTCATCACCTTGGTCGCGTGCGTGGCGGCGTTCTCGCTCAGGGTGACAGTAGCGCCAATTTGTAATGGCGGCGGGCTGTAAAAACGCAAGTTGGACATGATGCGAATCGCTTAAAGTGTTAAGATTGATTATAAGTATTTTGGAGAATGTTTGGAGTTTTTGTATGGCAAGTATTAGCCCACCGGTGTGCGATTTTGGCTACGGCCGCTTTGCTTAACATCGGCTTCGCCGATGTTAGCCTACGCCGAAATTGCATAATGTATTATTTTGAACATTTGGCAAATTTTTGAAAGGTAAAGTGTGGCGAGTATAAGTCCTCCTGTTTGCAATTTTGGCTGGCTAGCGCCGGATTTTAACTTACCCAATGTCGATGGCCGTATGGTCAATCTGCAAGGCAGTATGGGCGCCAACGGCCTGCTGGTGATGTTCATCTGCAACCACTGCCCTTATGTCAAAGCCATTCTACCGCGCCTGATTGCGGATGTGCGCGAGTTGCAAACGCTGGGCGTAAATACCGTCGCCATTATGTCCAACGACCCCGCCGAATATCCTGAAGATGCACCGGAGAACATGAAAAAAGTGGCGCAGGAAATGGCTTTTCCGTTCCCTTACCTGTTGGATGAGACACAGGAAATCGCCAAAAAGTATGATGCCGTTTGCACGCCTGATTTTTTTGGTTTTAACAATAAATTCGAGCTGCAATACCGCGGCCGCTTTGACGAAAGCCGCAAAGAAACCGCGCCCAACAGCACGCGTGATTTGTTCAAAGCGATGAAACTTGTTGCAGAAGCCGGACAAGGGCCGAAAGAGCAAATTCCTAGCATTGGTTGTTCGATGAAGTGGAAAGCAGAATGATTGCAAAATTGAAATGGGGCATTCTCGGCGCGGCGCGGGTGAACGAGCGTTTGCTGCCAGCGATTGTTGAAGCGTCGAATTCGCAACTTGTGGCGATTGCCAGCCGCCGTACGGGCGCTGCTAAGGCGACTTTGGATAAATATGCGCCAAATGCCCAAGGCGTGATTTGTTATGACGATTTGGATGCGTTCATCAGCGATAAAAATGTGGAGGCGATTTATTGCCCGATGGCGAACGAGGAGCACGCCGAATGGGCGCTTAAATGCATCGCTGCGGGCAAGCATATTTTGATAGAAAAGCCGATGGCGATTCGCGTGCAGGATATAGACGCGATTGAAGCGGCAGCGAAAAAAGCCAATGTCAAAGTGATGGAAGGCTTTATGTACCGCTTTCATCCGCAGCATGCCAAGGTGCGCGAGCTGATTGAAAGCGGTTTGATTGGCGATGTGCTTTCCTGTCGCGCGAGTTTTTCTTTCCTCATGCCGCCTGCGCGGATGTACCGCATCAACCGAAGTATGGCCAATGGCGGCGGCGCGTTGTGGGATATTGGGCCTTATGCGATTCACGCTTTGCGCTGGTGTTTTGGCAGTCACAAAGCGCCTATGGAGCCAAAATCCGTGATTGCCCAAGCCAAACTCAACGAACATGGGGCAGACACTGTGATGAGCGGCGTGCTGGATTTCGGGCAGGATGCGCAAGGCCGCGCCCGCTATGGGCATTTTGACATCAGCTTTGAAAGAAGCCGCAAAGCCGAATACGAAATTATCGGCGACAAAGGCGCCATCAAATGCCATAACATGTGGGCGTACCCGACCGATGACCCGATAATTAGCTGGGAAGCGGGCGGAAAATCAGAAACTTTGGTGCTGCCCAAAGCCAATCACTTCAATCTGGAGATCGAACATTTCAGCGATTGTGTGCTGAATGACAAGGCACCATTTTTAACCTTTGGGGATGCGCGAGCGAATTGTGTAGTCCTGCAGGCCAGTCTGGACGCGGCTTATGCAGGAGCTCTGATAGAGGTTGGATAAAAGTTTGAAGATTTAAGCTTAATCCGCTACGAACTATAGCTGGCGAGTTGATTGCGCATAAGCGGTGCATAAGTTTCGTCGCGCCATGTTAAAACAAAAATCTGCAAGGTTGCGTTGAGTTTTGCATATTGCTTAATAGATACATGTTTTCTAGCGATGTTTTGTATGACCAGCATCGCTTTCAGCTTACCAAATTGGGCTTGGGCGCTTGCCGAAAAAGCCTATTTCGGCAATAATCTATCTTTGATGGAAAAGCAAAGGTAATAGCCTGCTTGGCCAATTAAAATTCGACGAATTCACTACAGGTTTTGCGCAGTGCTGCGTAAGGCCTCTAATCTTTCAGGGAGACAACAATGGCAACTCGTAATGATTTGTGCAATGCCATCCGTGCGCTAAGCATGGACGCCGTGCAAAAAGCTAACTCTGGCCACCCAGGCGCACCGATGGGTATGGCGGAAATCGCAGAAGTATTGTGGAATCACAATCTGAGCCACAACCCGAACAATCCAAAATGGGCTAACCGCGACCGTTTCGTGTTGTCTAACGGTCACGGCTCCATGCTGATCTACTCCTTGCTGCACCTAACTGGCTATGACCTGAATATGGATGACATCAAGTCTTTCCGTCAATTGCACTCACGTTGCGCAGGCCACCCGGAATATGGCTATGCGCCAGGCGTTGAAACCACGACTGGTCCATTGGGTCAAGGTATCGCCAACGGTGTTGGCATGGCAATGGCTGAAAAGTTGCTGGCTAGCCAGTTCAACAAACCAGGTCACGAAATCGTTGACCACTACACTTATGTGTTCTTGGGTGACGGCTGTATGATGGAAGGTGTTTCCCACGAGGCTTGCGCATTGGCCGGCACATGGGGCTTGGGCAAATTGGTTGCTTTCTGGGATGACAACGGCATCTCCATCGATGGTCATATCGAAGGCTGGTACACGGACGACACCGCAGGCCGCTTCAAAGCTTACGGCTGGCACGTGCAGTCAGTGGATGGTCATGACCAGGCTGCGATTCAAAAAGCAATTGACGAAGCGAAAAAAGTCACTGACAAACCTTCTTTGATTTGCTGTAAAACCATCATCGGTAAAGGTTCCCCAAACAAATCTGGTTCACACGACTGCCACGGCGCAGCACTGGGCGAGGCTGAAGTGGCGGCAACACGCGCTGCAATCGGCTGGCCGCATGAGCCATTCGTCATCCCACAAGACGTGTACGATGGCTGGAACCAAAAAGAGAAAGGCGCAAAACGCGAAGCAGACTGGAACGCAAAATTTGACGCTTACGCCAAGGCATTCCCAGCCGAAGCTGCAGAATTCAAACGCCGTATGGCAGGCGATTTGCCAGCTAACTGGAAACAAGCGACTGACGCTTTCATCGCAGCAACTAACGAAAAAGCCGAAGGCGTGGCTTCACGCAAGGCTTCTCAAAACGCAATCGCTGCATTGGCACCGGTATTGCCAGAGTTCTTGGGTGGTTCTGCCGACTTGACAGGTTCCAACCTGACTTCTTGTGGTAGCTTCACCCATGTAGATGGCAAAAAACCAGGCAACTATATCTCTTACGGTGTGCGTGAGTTCGGTATGTCTGCCATCATGAATGGTATGGCATTGCACGGTGGCTTGCTGCCATTCGGTGGTACATTCCATATGTTCTCTGACTATATGAAGAACGGTATGCGTATGTCTGCATTGATGCATCAGCGCGTAGTTTACGTGCTGACCCATGACTCTATCGGTCAAGGCGAAGACGGCCCAACGCACCAACCAGTGGAAAACACTTCTGGTTTGCGTTACATCCCACGCATGGATGTATGGCGTCCAGCTGACGCGACTGAAACGGCTGTTGCATGGGTGGCTGCTGTTGAGCGTACAGAAGGTCCAACCAGCTTAGTGCTTTCACGTCAAAACCTGCCAGGCATCAAACATGATGCTAAAGATTTTGACCTGATTCGCAAAGGTGGTTACGTGTTCTCTGACTGCGCAGGTAAAGCGGACGTTATCCTGATTTCTAATGGCTCCGAGTTGGATCTGGCAAACAAAGCGGCTGCTGAATTGACTGCTGCAGGCAAGAAAGTGCGCGTGGTCTCCATGCCATCTACCAACGTCTTTGACCGTCAAGACCAAGCTTACAAAGACAGCGTGTTGACCCCAGGTGTAAAACGCGTTGCTATCGAGGCCGCTCACCCAGACTTCTGGCGTAAGTATGTAGGTCTGGAAGGCGCAGTGGTTGGTATCGACACCTTCGGTGAGTCCGCTCCTGGTGGTGCGTTGTTCAAACACTTCGGCTTTACTGTTGAAAATGTGGTGAACACGGTGAAATCCGTGCTGTAATCTTTTAAGTCGCCACTCGCGTGGCGCATTGCTTTTACTCTCAGGTTTCGCCGTCACCGCCGTAATGCGGTAGATGTCGAAACCTGAATTTTTTTGTAGTTGCATAAGGGGTTCAAAATGGCTATTCGTGTAGGGATCAACGGTTTTGGGCGTATCGGCCGCATGGTGTTGCGTGCAGCGGTACAGGAAAAGGAATTCAGCGATATCGAAGTCGTTGCTGTCAACAGCTCATACGATATTGATTACATCATTTATCTGCTGAAATACGATTCCGTGCATGGGCGTTTCGATGCAAAGATGGAGGCAGTCAACGGTGGCTTGGTAGTGAACGGCAAAAAGATTCATCTAACTGCCGAACGTGATCCGAACAACATTGATTGGAAGGTAGGCGGTGCAGATATCGTCGTGGAGTCTACCGGGGCATTCTTGACACTGGATACTTGCCAGCCCCATATCAATAACGGTGCGAAAAAGGTCATACAATCCGCTCCAGGCAAAGACGATACGCCGATGTTTGTCTATGGGGTGAACCACAACGACTATAAAGACCAGCCTATCATCTCCGCGGCATCCTGTACTACGAACGGTTTGGCGCCGATGGTCAAAGTATTGCATGACAGCTTTGGCATCAAGCGCGGTCTGATGACGACGATTCATGCCGCGACGGCATCACAATTGACAGTGGACGGTCCTTCCAAGAAAGATTGGCGCGGCGGCCGCAGCGTGTTCGAGAATATCATCCCTTCCAGCACGGGCGCAGCCAAGGCAGTAGGTAAAGTGATTCCATCTCTCAACAAGAAATTGACCGGTATGGCGATGCGAGTACCGTCTGCGGATGTCTCCGTGGTGGATTTGACCGTGGAACTCAATAAAGAAACAACTTATGAAGCGATTTGTGATGCGATGAAAAAGGCTTCTGAAGGTGAACTGAAAGGAGTGCTGGGTTACACCGATGAGAAAGTGGTTTCCACCGACTTCCGCGGCAGTGCAGAAGCCGGAGTGTTCGATGCGGACGCAGGTATCATGCTGGATTCCACCTTCGTCAAAGTCGTTGGCTGGTATGACAATGAGTATGGATACACTTGTAACCTGATGCGCTTGATTCAGCATGTCGCTAAATAGGGAGTCACCATGAAATTTCTCAAAATGACAGAGTTGGACTTGGCTGGGAAGCGCGTGTTTATTCGCGCTGATCTGAACGTTCCAGTAGCCGACGGCAAAGTGACTTCGGATGCACGTATCACCGCGTCTATGCCAACGATTGAATATGCGCTCAAGCAAGGTGCCAAAGTTATGGTGACGTCTCACCTGGGGCGCCCTGAAGAAGGCGTGTATTCGGAAGAGAATTCGCTCAAACCTGTAGCGGATGTGATATCAGCCAAATTGGGCAAGCCTGTGCGCCTGATCAAGGACTGGGTGAATGGCGGTTTTGAGGTGGCGGCGGGTGAACTGGTGCTGCTGGAAAACTGCCGCTTTAACAAAGGTGAGAAGAAAAACGTTGATGAAACTGCACAAAAATACGCCGCTTTATGTGACGTTTTTGTAATGGATGCGTTTGGGACTGCCCATCGCGCTGAAGCTTCGACACATGGCATCGCCAAATTCGCGCCAGTCGCATGCGCCGGCATCTTGCTGACAGAAGAGTTGGATGCGCTTGGTAAAGCATTATTGGCCCCGGCCCGCCCGCTGGTGGCGATTGTCGCAGGTTCAAAAGTCTCAACTAAACTGACGGTGTTGGAAAGCCTGTCCGATAAGGTTGACCAGTTAGTGGTTGGCGGCGGTATCGCCAATACCTTCCTGAAAGCGGCTGGCCATGAGATTGGAAAATCACTTTGTGAGGATGACTTGGTGCCCACAGCCAAAGCATTGATGGATAAAATGCGCCAACGTGGTGCAGAAGTGCCTATCGCAGTGGATGTGGTGTGCGGCAAGAAATTCGATGCGAATGAGCCGGCAGTCAAGAAGGACGTGGGTTCTGTGCAGCCCGACGATATGATTTTCGATATTGGCGCGAAATCTGCTAATGCATTGGTAGATATCATCAACAAGGCTGGTACCGTTGTCTGGAATGGCCCAGTGGGCGTGTTCGAGTTTGACCAGTTTGGTGAAGGTACAAAGACGATTGCCAATGCGATTGCAAATACCAAAGCCTTTACTTTGGCAGGTGGTGGTGACACGATCGCAGCGATCCAGAAATATGATATCTACGACAAGGTGTCTTATATTTCAACTGCGGGCGGGGCTTTCCTGGAGTTTCTGGAAGGCAAGACCTTGCCGGCAGTGGAGATACTGGAACAACGCGCCAAATAATAGCGTCTGATGTATGTTGGTGTCATGGGGGCGCTTGCCCCCATGTTTGTTTTGAATTTTAAGAACAGGAAAAGTTTTGACATTACGCAGAACCAAAATAGTTGCAACCTTGGGCCCTTCATCCTCCAGTGAAGAAATGATTGCACGCCTGATTGTTGCAGGCGTCAATGTGGTGCGCCTGAACTTCTCGCATGGCTCGGCGCAGGACCATATCCAGCGCGCAGAGATCGTGCGTAAAATCGCCGCACAGCTCAATCGTCCGATTGGTGTGTTGTGTGATTTACAAGGTCCAAAGATTCGCATCGGCAAGTTCGAGCAAGGTAGCATCACGCTGAAGATGGGTGATATATTCATTCTGGATGCAGATTGTCCATTAGGTAAACAAGACAAAGTCGGGCTGGATTACAAGCAATTACCGCAAGAAGTAGTTGCTGGGCAGCGATTGCTTTTGGATGATGGCAGGATTGTGATGGAAATCAATCGCGTCCAAGGCAACAAGATACATTGTGTTGTGATAACCGGTGGCGTACTTTCTAACAATAAGGGTATCAATTTACAAGGTGGCGGATTGGCAGCCGACGCATTGACGCAGAAAGACCGCGAGGATATCAAGACGGCTGTGGCTTTGGAAGCTGACTATATCGCGATTTCGTTCCCGAAAGATGCCGCAGATATCGAATATGCGAAATCACTGATACATAAGGCCGGTGGAACCGCCAGTCTGGTTGCAAAAATTGAGCGTGCAGAAGCGATTGAACATCTGGAAGCCATGATAGATGCCAGCGATGCCATCATGGTGGCGCGCGGGGACTTGGGTGTCGAGGTGGGCGATGCGGCTGTCCCAGGCTTGCAAAAACGCATGATTCGCATGGCGCGTGCGCAAAATAAGCTTGTGATTACTGCAACACAAATGATGGAGTCCATGATTACCAGTCCGATACCAACACGTGCAGAAGTCTCGGATGTCGCTAATGCCGTGCTGGATGGAACAGATGCTGTGATGTTGTCTGCTGAGACAGCTTCCGGGCATTACCCGCTGGAAACCGTTCAGGCGATGCATCGTATCTGCGTTGAGGCTGAAAAGGATTACTTTAGTCAGGCAGAGTTCAGCGCGCCCGACAATGTGTTCTTGCATACGGACGAGTCGGTTGCGATGGCTGCGATTTATACCGCGCAGCATTTGAATGTGAAGGCGATTGCTACGCTGACGCAATCGGGCAATACAGCCCAATGGCTGTCGCGTGCGGATAACGAAGTGCCGATCTATGCGCTTTCGCCAGATAAGGTCGCACGCCGCAAATTGACGCTCTACCGAGGCGTTTACCCATACCCGATTGAACAGGCAGGCAAGTCTCGCGATGAGATTCTGCGTGAAATGGAAGGGGTGCTGCTGCAAAATGGCGTAGTGGAGAAAGATGATATAGTGATTTTCACCTTTGGTGAGCCAATCGGCTCCCCAGGTGGAACTAACACCCTCAAAATCATCAAGATAGGTGAGCATCGAGAGACATAATCCGCAAGCGTGGTTATAATGCCCTCCAAAGGGGGGTATATGAAACCAGTCACTAAATTTAGCGCCCTAGGTCAGAAGGGCGTGGAGCATGTCGAAGAGCTATTACTAGTCTTTATCGCAATCGCAACGGTATACGCGACATGCCACGAGATTTATATCATGTGGCGTAATGGTGTCGTTACTGTTGCAGATTTGCTGCTGCTATTCCTGTATCTTGAGGTGCTATCAATGGTGAAGCACTACATCGGTTCTGGCAAATTGCCCGTACGATATCCGTTATATATTGGTATCGTTGCTTTGGCACGCTACATGGTGCTGGAGATCAAAGAGCTGGACGCATACCGTCTGATGGCGATTGCCGCATCTGTGCTAATCATGGCGCTGGCGGTGTTGGTCGTTCGCTTTGGGCATGTGCGCTTTCCATATGAGGATGGCGTAGATTCAACGCCGAAGTAAGTCGTTCGCTGCGGGCGGCGCATTATCGGTTAAAATGCTGTTTTATCCATCAAGCAGTTAGAGCGTATGTCACAGCCATTACTCAAAACCACGATTAAAAGCCTGCCATTGATCCATCAGGGTAAGGTGCGTGATATTTACGATATCGACGCCAATACCATGCTGCTGATCAGTACAGACAGATTGTCGGCATTTGATGTGATTTTGCCAACCGGTATTGAGAACAAGGGTGCGATGTTGACGCAAATGGCTAACTTCTGGTTTGAGAAGCTTGGTCATATCGTGCCGAATCACCTCACAGGCATTGCGCCGGAAAGTGTTGTTGCGGCAGATGAAGTAGAGCAGGTGAAAGGCCGTGCCGTAGTGGTGAAAAAGCTCAAAGCCCTACCATTGGAAGCCATTGTGCGAGGTTATCTGGTAGGGAGTGGCTGGAAGGAATATCAGGCTAAAGGTACTTTATGTGACATTGCGTTGCCTAAGGGATTGCAGCTGGCGCAGCAATTGCCTGACCCTTTGTTCACGCCATCTTCAAAAGCTGCAGTAGGAGAGCATGACGAGAACATCAGCGTCGCACAGGTGGAAGCGCTGATTGGTAAGGATATGACGGCACAGGTGGCCAAGGCGGCGATTGCGCTGTATTCGGAAGCCGCCAAATACGCCTTGACCAAGGGCATCATCATCGCCGATACCAAGTTCGAGTTTGGCTTGGATGACAAAGGTGTGCTGCATGTGATGGACGAAGTGCTGACGCCGGACTCATCGCGCTTCTGGCCGGCAGAAAGTTACCAGATTGGCGGCAATCCGCCGAGTTACGACAAACAATATGTGCGTGACTGGCTGGAAAGCTGCGGCTGGAATAAAAAGCCACCTGCGCCTGCACTGCCTGCAGATGTCGCAGCGCGCACGTCCGCCAAGTATATGGAAGCATTTGAGAAGCTGACAGGCCGCAAGCTTTTAACAAGCTGATGCGTGAACGTTTAAAGGCCTATGCCAGGCAGCTCAAGCGCGAACTGGCCGTTTACCAACTGGTGCTGAAGCACCCGGAAACGCCTTTTTTGGCCAAGTTCTTTTTGGGTCTGGCGGTCGGCTATGTGCTAATGCCTTTCGACCTGATTCCCGATTTCATCCCAATCATCGGACAACTGGACGATTTGGTTTTGATTCCCGTTTTGTTGTATATCGCGCTTAACCTGGCTCCCAAAGAAGTGATCGAAGCATGCCGTAAACAGGTTAGCCAGGGCGGCTGACACACTTTTGTTACAAGGCGTTGCTATAATGCGCGCCTTAAATTCCGGTTTTTTTAAATTGAAAGTAAAGTATGTCTCTTAATCAAGTACCAAGCGGCAAGGATTTGCCCAACGATTTTAACGTCATCATCGAAATCCCCGCCAATGGCGATCCGGTGAAATACGAAGTGGATAAAGAATCCGGCGCGATTTTTGTGGATCGCTTCATGGGTACCTCCATGCAATATCCGTGTAACTACGGCTATATCCCGCACACACTGGCCGATGACGGAGACCCGGTGGACGTGCTGGTAATTACGCCGGTGCCCTTGCTGCCAGGCGTGGTGGTACGCTGCCGCGCATTGGGCATGCTGAAGATGACAGACGAAGCCGGTGGCGATGCCAAAGTGCTGGCCGTGCCGGTTGAGAAAGTGTGTGCGTTATATGCATTCCAGAAAACTTACAAAGATGTTTCCCCTTGGCGTCTAGACATGATCGCCCACTTCTTTGAGCACTACAAAGATCTGGACAAAGGCAAATGGGTGAAGATCGAAGGCTGGGTAGGCATTGATGAAGCGCACGGCGAAATCATGGATGGCGTGAAACGCTACAATGACGCGGATGTGAAACCTGCGTTCTGATACAATTTAGCTTATAAAAAAGCCTTGGTTTACCAAGGTTTTTTTATTTTATGCTGCTTGTTTTCCTCTTAATCCAGAAAGAGAATTCGCATTCTGCTTGCCTTGCAGGCCGACTCTTTTAGTAATGAACGTGCGCACGTAGGCCCAAATTCTAACCCACGGCTACGCCAAACAAGTGCCCGACTACGGCGGTGGCGATCATCGCCAATGCTCCCCAGAAGGTCACACGCCAGACGCCCTTCCATAACGACGCTCCACTTGTTTTGGCCGCCAGTCTGCCCAGCGAGGCCAGGAAAACCAGCGATCTAACGGCAATATAGATGCTTGCCTGGGAATACGGGGGCGAGCCATGCGACCACTAAGGGCCAGGCAGCCAGCATGATATTGGACAGCTCTCCCACTAGCATTCCCCGCTTCAGCTCCAGACCTATCACGAAGAAAAAAATCGCCATCAGCCCGTCATTGACAAAATGGCGCAGTGTCATGCTCAGTTCCCAATCAGCGATCTTTAGGCTGAGGGGTTTATGGAGAATATGCAGATAGTTTTCTCAAAATGGGCTGCTGGCTAGAAAGAGGGCAATGCACGCGCTTACCATCACAAGTAAGCCGCTGGTGGTTTGCCTGTGGATGAACTCTCCGAAAGGGCTGAGCACCTTGCTGAAAGTCTTTTCCCTCGGCGCGTAAATGACGCCGTTTTCGTGATATGCGCTCATGTTTTTAGTTGATTTTCGCCCAACAGTTCATCATGATTGGCAAGCCACTTTTTATTCAATCACCACTTTCACTTGATCCGTTTTTGCTCGCACTTTGAGCCATTCGGTAATCCTGTAAACATCCTGTTTATTTAGTTTGCTGGCAGTCCTGATGTTAAGCACGATTAGTGTCTTGCCTGAGCTGGAATCTCCCTTCTGCCACTTACTGGCGGTGGAAAGGTAGATTTCGCTTATTTGGGGATATTGGGCGCCGAGTTCGGCCGACATAGCCTGCCACGAGGCTTTTTCAGCATCGATTGCGCCCAGACGGGTTTTCATGTCTTCCAGCGCTTTGTTTTTCTGCTCCAAAGCCAGCAAGTTGGTTTTATACAAGTCGCTGACGATGTTTTCCTTGAGCGCCGTCACATCCAAAGCTTGATCCTGTGCCTGGTAAACCAGCAAGTTGGCGTTTTTCAGGCCGTGTTCGGCAAGCTTGCTTTCGATTTCCTGCAGTTTCTGCTGTTTAATCAATTCTCCAATCAAGGTGAGCTCAATCCGTTTCTTGACCGGGTCGATATTGCTTGAGGCGATTCTGGTGTTGGCAAAGCTGAACTCTTGCGCAATAAATGCTTTGCTCTTATGCGTAAACACTTCGTTTTTGACGAGATGCAAGGCGAGATAAATGCTAGGTAACATGGTCACCAGCACGATTAACGATAACGTGCGCCGGATTTTGGTTTCGGTATACCGGTCCACAAACTTTTTATGCTCCGGATTCAGAATCCAGATAATCAGTACTGCGGAGAACGCAATAAACACGCAGTTGATGGAAAACAGATAGAACGCGCCAAAGAAAAACTGCCAGTTCAGATTGGCCAGGCCATAGCCTGCGGTGCACAACGGCGGCATCAATGCCGTGGCGATGGCCACCCCAGGGATGATGTTGGTTTTTTCCGCACGCGTCGCTCCAATAATGCCGGCCATACCGCCAAAAAAAGCGATCAGTACATCCCAGATGGTGGGGGAGGTGCGTGCCAGTAATTCCGATTGGGCGTCAGATAAAGGCGTCAAAAGAAAATACAGTGTAGATACCAGCAAGCTAATGGATGTGGCAATGCCTAGATTACGCAAGGACTTGCGAATCAATTCCGCATCGTAAATGCCAATGCCGTAGCCAACCCCCATGATGGGACCCATGAGCGGTGAGATGAGCATGGCGCCTATAATCACGGCTGTTGAGTTGACATTCAGACCGATGGAGGCAATGAAAATCGCGAACATCAGCACCCAAAGATTGGTGCCGCGTAGTTCGACACCAGAACGGATGCCGGTATCAATCACTTGGTCACTGGCTTTGTCCTCAATCAGACTAAAGCGGCGACGAATGCTGATGAGCCACCATTTGAGGGTACGGTTCTTTTGCATAACAACCTTTTTTAGAGATTATTTTTCATGAATGATAAAAGTATATCCCGCTTTTTGGTTGGCGTACTGAGTTAGTAAAGAAGGGTGGCCACTGAAAGACCAGGAAGCTACATCCTGCTTGCCTTGCAGGGTTGTGATGGTGGCAGTGGATGCGCGCGAGCTAACCGATGGCTACGCCAAACAAGTGCCCGACTACGGCGGTGGCTATCATGGCCAAAGCGCCCCAGAAGGTCACACGCCAGGCGCCCTTCCATAACGACGCTCCACCTGTTTTGGCAGCCAGCCCGCCCAGCAAGGCCAGGAAAAACAGCGATGTAACGGCAATATAGATGCTTGCCAGGGAATATGGGGCGAGCCATGCGACCACTAAGGGCAAGGCGGCACCGATGGCGAATGTTGTTGCGGATGTGAGTGCGGCTTGAACCGGCTGTGCGTTTAGAACTTCACTGATGCCTAATTCATCCCGCGCGTGGGCGGCAAAGGCGTCATGCGCGGTCATCTGCATGGCGACTTGCCTTGCCAGCTCTGGCGTGAGCCCGCGTTGTACGTAAATGCCGGTCAGTTCATCCAGCTCGTGTTCCGGTTCGGTAGCCAGCTCATGCCGTTCGCGCGCCATGTCGGCTGCTTCTGTATCGGCTTGCGAGCTGACGGAGACATACTCGCCCGCTGCCATGGACATGGCACCAGAAACCAGTCCCGCCAGGCCGGTAATCAGCAATGCCTGTTGACTGGCATCGGCCGCCGCTACACCAATCAGCAGACTTGCAGTAGAAACGATGCCATCATTGGCGCCCAGCACTGCCGCGCGCAGCCAGCCAATGTGATGCGTACGGTGGAATTCGGAATGTCTCAAGGCTGGCTCCTGTCGGTTTTTTTGCATTATACGCGTGATTACTGGTAGCTATCATCCACTTCTTTTTTACCTGTAATCATGGCTTTGACGAGTTTTTCCTTATCCACGATGCTGGAGAAGATAACGCCGCCAATATGCAGAATCACCAATAGCAAAGTCAGATTCACAAAGGTTTCGTGCAACTCTTCCCAGTATTCTTCTGCCTGCTTATCTACAACATAGCCGCTTTTTGCACCTTTAGATAAGGCCTCATCTTCATCGTTATCTTCCTTATCCCCGGCTTTGGCGGTGCTGATGATGCTGGCTTTATCCATGTGAATTTGCGCTTGCTGTGCGGTGATTGCAAACGGGCCTTCGTTTTCTTCCACTGCATATAATTTCATGCCGGTAAACGTGGTGGCACCTAGGCTAAGCAGCAAGGCAATCACCATTGCGCCGCCCGCCGGGTTATGGCCGATATAATGCTGCGGCTTGCGCGCCAGCAGGTTTTTAAGGTATGCCAATACCTTGGCCGGCGTATAGATAAAATCGCTGAAACGGGCATGCTTGGTACCGACAAACCCCCAAACGATGCGAATCAGCACAATTGCAGCTACGGTGTATCCCGCCCATTCATGCACTTCCATCAAGTCGTCTTCGGTAAAGTAGGCGGTGAAGAACGCAATTACCAATGTCCAATGCCCGATACGTACTAATGGGTCCCAAACGTTTACGATCTTTTTATCATTTGCCATGACAATTCTCCTTTAAGGTTGTCGGATAGATTCCATAGCGTGCATATTGCGCTAAACTTGCGACTCTTACATCCGTCATACGACGTAGAAATGGGAATTTATGGCTATTTTTGATGAAGATAACCCTAACAATAACAAACGCCTTAGCCAGTGGGCTATTTTGTTTAGCGTGGTGGTGTTTGTGCTGATCTCCGTGGATGTGCTGGGTGATTACCGGGATGGCATTGCTTGGGCGCATTTGCTGATTGAGGTGCTGATTTTGCTGTTCTCACTGGCGGGCATTGTTTACTTTGGCAGGCTATACTACCTGTCGGCGTTATCCAGAATTCATACGCTTAAACAGGATCTGGCGCTAGCCAATCAGCAGGCTCAAGAATGGCGGCAGGCTAATCATGAACTGATTGCAGGGCTGGCGGCACAGATACAGAAACAGTTCGACGCCTGGCAGCTTACTCGTGCGGAAGCGGAAGTGGGCATGCTGATGTTAAAAGGACTTAGTCATCAGGAAATTGCTGACGTACGCAATTCCAGCGAGCGTACCATTCGCGACCAGGCAAGGGCGATCTATCGAAAATCGGGCATGGCAGGACGCTCCGAACTGTCGGCATTCTTTCTGGAGGATCTGCTGTTGCCCAGGCAGGAATCATCGCAATAAGGCAGTCGGCCATAGGCCGTCACCGAGTGAAAAATTCTGCCCCTGGAAGGCGTATGCAGATGCGGCTTTCAGGGCAGTGCTGGAAAGATTGTTTGAGAATGGGAAATGAATGGCAATAAAAAAGCGGCTTAACGCCGCTTTTTTTATTTTTCTGACATCTACAGCAACGGCACAATCAAAAGTGCGACGATGTTGATGATCTTGATGAGAGGGTTCACTGCTGGGCCAGCTGTGTCTTTATATGGGTCACCTACCGTGTCACCAGTCACAGCAGCTTTATGTGCGTCTGAGCCTTTTCCACCGTGATGACCATCCTCGATGTACTTCTTGGCATTATCCCATGCCCCGCCACCGGTACACATGGAGATGGCTACGAACAGACCGGTGACAATGGTACCCATCAGCATGCCACCCAAAGCGACCGGGCCAAGCAGCAAGCCAACCAGAATTGGTACGGCTACCGGCAACAGGGATGGCACCATCATTTCCTTGATAGCAGCTGTGGTCAGCATGTCCACGGCCTTGCCGTACTCTGGTTTGGCTGAGCCATCCATGATACCTTTGATTTCGCGGAACTGGCGGCGCACTTCTTCTACCACACTACCAGCCGCGCGACCCACTGCTTCCATTGCCATTGCGGCGAACAGGAATGGGATCAAGCCACCGATGAACAGGCCGATAATCACCATCGGGTCGCTCAGGTCAAAGCTCGCGGTGATACCTGCGCCTTCCAGTTTGTGAGTGTAGTCGGCAAACAGTACCAATGCAGCTAAGCCTGCAGAGCCAATGGCATAACCTTTGGTCACCGCTTTGGTGGTGTTGCCCACCGCGTCCAATGGATCGGTCACGTCACGTACGCTGCTTGGCAGCTCGGCCATTTCGGCGATGCCGCCAGCGTTGTCAGTGATCGGGCCATAAGCGTCAAGTGCTACGATGATGCCAGCCATGCTGAGCATGGAAGTAGCAGCGATTGCCACGCCGTACAAGCCGGCTAGATGGTAAGAACCGAAGATGGCCAGACATACTGCGATTACAGGCATTGCTGTCGATTTCATCGATACGCCGATACCCGCGATGATGTTGGTGGCATGACCAGTCGTGGAAGCTTGTGCAACATGTTTTACTGGGGCATAGTCAGTCCCGGTATAGTATTCGGTAATCCATACCAAGGCGGCAGTCAGCACCAAGCCAATCGCGCAAGTGCCAAACAACGCGTTAGCAGATACTGTCAGGTCACCGTGTGTATATCCGTTCGGGAACAGATATTGCACCACGAAATAGAAAGCTGCGAGAGACAGTACACCCGCAACTGCCAGCCCTTTGTACAAGGCAGGCATCACGTTCTTCATGCCTGGGGAGGCTTTTACGAAGAAACAGCCGATGATAGAGGCTACGATCGAAACCGCACCCAGCATCAATGGCAGCAACACACCGTTCGGACCAGCGTCCGCTACCATCAGATGACCAAGCACCATCGTGGCAATTAAAGTTACTGCATAAGTTTCGAACAAGTCAGCCGCCATACCAGCGCAGTCACCAACGTTGTCACCTACGTTGTCGGCAATTACCGCAGGATTACGTGGGTCATCTTCCGGGATTCCTGCTTCCACTTTACCCACAAGGTCAGCGCCTACATCAGCACCTTTGGTGAAAATGCCGCCGCCCAAACGCGCGAAGATGGAGATCAGGGATGAGCCGAAAGCCAGGCCAATCAGAGGGTTGAGGTCGGCTGCGTTTTCAGCGCCGAGGAAGGCGTAAAAACCAGCGACGCCTAACAGGCCCAAGCCCACCACCAGCATGCCGGTGATGGCGCCGCCTTTGAAGGCGACATCCAGCGCTGCGCCGATACCTTTCGTGGCGGCCTGTGCGGTGCGTACGTTGGATTTAACCGATACGTTCATGCCGATGAACCCGCATGCACCGGATAGGAGCGCGCCAAGTACGAAGCCAATGGCTGTATTAACGCCTAAAAAGTACCCGATCAGGATTGCCAGCACTACGCCTACAACGGCGATGGTTTTGTATTGGCGTGCCAGATAGGCAGCGGCACCCTGCTGAATTGCACCAGCAATTTCCTGCATGCGTGCATTACCCGCATCCAGCCCTGTAATCCATTTGCTCATGAATACGCCGTAAAGCACTGCGAGAACTGCTGCAGCGATGGCGATAGTGATTGCTACTGACATGACTTCTCCCTAATGATTATGCTTGAAACGATGAATCTGAAAATACTTGTGAGTTAGCAAAAAATGTAATTTTTTTGTAACAGCCAGCGGATTATGGCACTAATTGCGCCATGCGACAACCGGAAAGAATAATGTATGGGACAGGCATTTTTTCTTCGAGAGACTGGCTTGTGGGAGAAGTCTATTTTTAGGTATTTTCAGCCAGGTGCTGCAGTTGTCTGGCAAGTTCCGAGTCTCCCAGGCTGTTTGCAAGGGTCTTAAGGCCTGCTGCAGCCTTCAAAGGTACTCTGCGCCGTGGTTTCGGGGTGACAGGGAGGGTATATTTTACTTGCACTTTTACCGTAATTGCAGTAACTTTACACTCTTTGAATTTTGGGTCGGTTTTTTGCAAATTTTGTAATTGCGTCAGTAACCTAGCGCTCAATAATTTGATTTTGGTGGCGGCGCTCGCGCTGTATGCCACGACAGTGAGTTTTTCTGCGGACAACGTTTGGGCTGTGCATAGCTGTGCCAACTCACTGGGTACGACATGTTGCCATAACGTTTGCAGCTTTTGATGCGCCTGCGCCTGTTGCGCAAGTGCCTTCAAGGGCAGGTTTGAAAAAGCGCCTGAACTTGAGTTTTTTAATAGACTGCTGAACTTATCCACGATTTTGGTGAGGGCAGAGTTTTAATTGGGTCATAATGAATATTATCTTAGTTTCTAACAAGCTTGCAAAAGCTAAAAGCTTGTCTACTGCGCAAACGACTGCGTTGGTGGCAGGGTTGGTGCTTTTGCCAGTGTTGTTGACGTTGCTGTTCATCACTCCAAAGAGCAACATCAAGCAACAAGGGGTCAAGGCGATACTACCCCCCCAACTTAAAAATTCCATCATTTCTTCACAAGTCCATCTGGATGCCTACGCCAAGGAGCTTGGCGAGCTGCAGGCCCGTATGATGCGGCTTGATGCGCAAAATGAGCGTTTGTCCAAACTTGCGGGTGATAAAACAAAGACCGACAAAAACGATATAAAAGCTAACTCAGCCAATTCCCAGGATGCTCCAGGACGCGGTGGTCCTCTGGTTTACGCGAAACCGATGACGGAGCCTGACTTGCAGGATGCGATTGCAGACCTGACAAAAGCGATTGATGAGCGCGATGAATATCTAAGCGCGCTGGAGGCAAGAGTGCTGCAGCAGAGCGTGCTGAAGGACATGCTGCCTAACGCAAGCCCGATACGTGCTGCCTACAACTCCTCCAGCTACGGCTGGCGCATCGATCCGTTCAATGGCAACAAAGCCTTTCATGAAGGCCTGGATTTTACCGCCAGCCAGGGAACATCCATTTATGCGGCTGCGGATGGTATTGTAGCTGCCGCGGAGCGCACGCCCGATTATGGCAATCTGGTGAAGGTGGATCATGGCTCCGGTCTTGAGACACGTTATGCGCACGCATCAAGACTGCTTGTAAAAGTCGGAGAGCGCGTGGTGAAAGGCCAGAAGATTGCCGAAGTCGGCAGCACTGGGCGCTCCACTGGGCCGCATCTGCACTATGAGATCCGCTTGAACGGAAACCCGCTAGACCCACGTAAATATTTACAGCGAAATATCAGTTAAGCATATCAACTAGCTGCTGAATTCAGTCATAATAAGCCCCATTTTGAAATTTTCTAACTAAACTAAAATCAAGAGGTTTCCGGGTTTCGGAAAATCGGTGTTCTTCCATGTTATCTGCTTTATTTAAAAAACTTTTTGGTAGCCGCAACGAAAGGCTTGTCAAAGAATACGGTCTAATCGTTAAAAAAATCAATGCGTTGGAACCAACCATCCAGGTACTTAGCGATGAAGCTTTGCGTGCAAAAACGGATGAGTTCAAGCAACGTCATCAGTCAGGCGAAACTCTGGAGGCCTTATTGCCCGAAGCTTTTGCAGTGGTTCGCGAGGCTGGTAAACGTGTATTGGGCATGCGCCATTTTGACGTACAGCTAATTGGCGGCATGGTGCTGAATGCTGGCAAGATCGCGGAGATGGGCACGGGTGAGGGCAAGACGCTGGTGGCAACACTACCGACCTACCTGAATGCCTTGACCGGCAAAGGCGTACATGTGGTGACCGTGAACGATTATCTGGCTAAACGCGATGCCGAGTGGATGGGCAAGATTTATAACTTCCTCGGTCTGACCGTTGGCATCAACCTTTCCCAGATGCCGCATGCCGCCAAACAGCAGGCCTATGCGGCAGACATTACCTATGGCACCAACAATGAATTCGGTTTCGACTATCTGCGTGACAACATGGTGTTCAGCCAGGAAGAGCGTGTACAACGCGGCCTGCATTATGCGCTGGTGGACGAGGTGGACTCAATCCTGATTGACGAGGCGCGTACGCCATTGATCATTTCCGGGCAAGCCGAAAGCTCGGTGGATCTATACAAAGCTATTGACGCTGTGGCCAAACAATTGATTCGCCAAAAGACAGAAGATGGCGAGGGCGACTACTGGGTAGATGAGAAGGGACAGAATGTCTCCATGAGCGAAGCTGGCCATGAGCGCGCCGAGCAGATTCTGGAAAGCTCCGGTCTGCTGCCTGCGGGCTCCAGTCTCTACGAAGCTGCCAACATTACCTTGGTGCATCACCTGTATGCATCCTTGCGTGCGCAGAACCTTTTCCATCGCGATCAGCATTATGTGGTGCAGAACGGCGAGATCGTGATCGTGGACGAATTCTCTGGCCGCAAGATGCCGGGCCGACGCTGGTCTGATGGCCTGCATCAAGCCGTGGAGGCTAAAGAGGGCGTGGATATTCAGAAAGAGAACCAGACGCTGGCTTCCATCACCTTCCAGAATTATTTCCGTATGTATAAAAAACTGTCTGGCATGACAGGTACTGCAGATACCGAGGCATACGAGTTCAATCAGATCTACGGTCTGGAAACCGTGGTGATTCCAACTCACCGCCCAAGGATCCGCAAGGACGCCATGGACAAGGTGTATCGTACCGCAACAGAGAAATACAAAGCGGTGATAGAAGACATCAAAGACTGCCAGGCACGCCAGCAGCCAGTGCTGGTAGGTACCACTTCCATTGAAAACTCCGAATTGATCTCAGCTTTGCTGAATAAAGAGAAGCTGGAACACCAGCTACTGAACGCCAAGCAGCATGAGCGCGAGGCGCATATCGTCGCGCAGGCTGGCCGTCCAGGGGTTATCACCATCGCCACCAATATGGCAGGCCGCGGTACAGACATCGTACTAGGCGGCAACCCGGAACCGGAGATTCAAGCTGTAGAGGCAGATGAATCATTGTCTGCCGAGCAGAAACAGGAAAAGATCGCCCAAATCAAGGCCGAATGGCAGCAGCGTCATGAGCTGGTCAAAGCGGCAGGCGGTTTGCACATCATCGGTACGGAGCGTCATGAGTCCCGTCGCGTGGATAACCAGCTGCGCGGTCGTTCCGGCCGCCAGGGCGACCCGGGCTCCAGCCGCTTCTACCTCTCTCTGGAAGACCAGTTGCTGCGCATCTTCTCTGGTGATCGCGTCGCCGCCATCATGGAGCGCCTGAAGATGCCGGAAGGCGAGGCTATCGAGCATGCTATGGTCACCCGCGCTATCGAGAACGCGCAGCGCAAGGTAGAAGGCCGCAACTTCGATATCCGCAAGCAATTGCTGGAATTCGATGATGTTTCCAATGACCAGCGCAAAGTCATTTACGAGCAGCGCAACGAGCTGCTGGAAGCCACCGATATCGGTGACACCATCACCGCCATGCGTCATGACGTGTTACAGGACATCTTCAGCAATGCGATTCCGCCCAGCAGTGTGGAAGAGCAGTGGGATATCCCCGCGCTGGAAGAAGCCATCAAAACGGAAACAGGCCTGGAAATGCCGGTGGCGAAGTGGCTGGAAGAGAATCCTGACTTACATGAAGAAACGCTGCGCGAGCGCATTTTCGAGATTGCAGATAACAGCTACGCTGCCAAGGAACAACTAGCCGGTGCAGAGACCATGCGCAATTTCGAGCGCACCGTCATGCTGCAAAGCCTGGATCACCACTGGCGTGAGCATCTTGCCGCGCTGGATCACCTGCGCCAAGGCATCCATTTACGTTCCTACGCGCAAAAGAACCCAAAACAGGAATACAAACGCGAGGCATTCCAGCTGTTTGAAGGCCTGCTGAATACGGTTAAATCAGAAGTCACCAAAATCACCATGCTGGTGCAGGTGCGCACTCAGGAAGAACTTGCAGCGCAGGAGATGCAGCACGAAGAAGTCTCCAACGTGCAGTATCAGCATGCCGATTACGAAGAAGCGCTGGCCAACCCGACAGGTGAGGAAGAAGCGCAGTTGGCCAGTGGCCAGCCAGTGGTGCGCGAAGGCGCTAAAGTGGGCCGCAACGACCCATGTCCATGTGGCTCTGGCAAGAAATACAAACAATGTCACGGAGCGTTGAGCTAATGACTATCGAGCAGGAAATCCAATCCCCTTGCATCGGCGTATGCAGTATCGACGATATGACAGGCTTCTGTCAGGGATGCTACCGCACGCTGGAAGAGATTCAGCAATGGTGGGATATGGATAACACCGCCAAAGCAGCCGTGGTTAAAACTGCGGCGGAGCGTGAAGCCGCCGTGTTTGATTGACAAGCGGGTTCAGCAATAGCAAAAGCCAGCGTAAGCTGGCTTTTTTGTTTCTACTTTATTTTCATTACAAAAACGATGCCTCTGGAATCCCCATCCAGATTGGCTTGCAGGGCAGGTGTTTTAATAATGAATGCGCGCATATGAGAAATAATACGCAACTTACGTGCAGGCGGGAATCTAGAAAGTAAATACAATTGTCAGTTTTGTTCGGCTATTGTACAACCCGTTTCTTTACCCAGGAAAGCGCGTTTAGATAAAGAAATAGACTAATCGGCACAAATGGAATAAATAGCGCCTCTCCAGCATGACCCCATCTAAGTGCGCTAAGTGGCGTTGATGAGATGACGCTGATGCAAGCCAGCAGGCAAAGAAACCAAGCAAGACCGAGAGCGAGCTCATATGGAAGAAGTGGATATTGGGGAGAAGGTACTATGAAATATTTAACAAAAGTGATAGCTAAGAACGCCAGCACCGTAAATACTGTAACGATGACGATGCAACCAACTAAGACGGTGATAAGGAATTCTTTCATGGTGATTTTATGATTTTTAATTTTTGGCTACCAATAATCGCGCCTTGCTGCAGCAAATCTTGCAGAATCTGCTGACCGAATTCTATGATGGTTTCCGGCAGTGGATGTTGCAGGGTTTTGGCGATTTCCAGTAGTGCTTGCTTGCCGCTGATGGCTTGTTGCTGGATGTGTTTGAGCAATTGGTAGGTGATGGCGTTGAGCACGATGAATTTGATTTCAAATTCATCGTCGCGATACATCAGGATATGCGTGGGTGCTGGCTCAGCAGTTTTGTGCCTTTTGGAGAGCATGTGCACCGGATAGTCGTATGCCAGCAACAGATGTGCAGGGTTGAGGATAGGGTGCTCGCTCAGCAGATTGGCTTGTGCGCTTAAGGGCGGTGTTTCCACGTGCATGGTGCTTACGTGCAGTTCCGCCCATTCATAATGTGCCAGCTGTTTCAGGTGTTCTGGGATGGTTTGCGTACTCAGATATTTCAGAAACTGTGCCGGAATCTCGCGGAAAAATGGCGTCTCTGAGCCGTGTCCTGCAAAGAAGCCGCGCACCAGTTTGCGCCAGGCGCGGGCACCGAATATCTGCCTGCATACCGGAAAGCAGGCGGAAACGGAGGCAAAGATGTTGTTGAAGACGATTTCGCGGTACACCGCCATGCGGCTATCCGCCACGCGGGCAGGTTTTCTGTTTGCCTGCGGGTTGCGGATGTGGGCGGTGAATTGAGCCTGATATTCCTGGAAAAGCATATTTATGCTGCTTTTTGCGTAGCGCGATACCTTGCCTGATACTCCGCTATTTTGATGATTTCAGGTAGTAGCTCAGCCAGCGGGGGGATATTGGTGTCGCGCTCCAGCAGCGTGGGGAAGTTGCCAAACAGGCTATAAGCTTCGTCCAGCAATGCCCATACAGGGTCGATGATATCCTCGCCATGCGTGTCCACCAGTAAATCTGGCTGCACCTGAAGGTGCCCGGCGATATGCGCATAGACGATTTTGTCTTTGGGAATTTGCCGCAAAAACGCATACGCATCAAAGTTGAAATTAACGCTGTTGACATAGATGTTGTTGATGTCGAGATGCAGCAGGCAATCGGCTTCGTCCAGTACCGCTTTCAGGAAGGTGATCTCGTCCATATCCGAGATGGGCGCGGCTGCGTAGAACGATGCATTCTCGATGCCGATGCGTTGCCCCAATACATCCTGCGCCTGCCGGATGCGCGCGGCAACGTATTTCACAGCTTCTTCGGTGAACGGGATAGGCAGCAAGTCATACAGCAGGCCATGTGTGTCGCCGCAGTAACTTAGGTGTTCGGTATAGAGTGGAATCTTATGCTCGGTCATGAAGACTTTGACCTGCTTGAGGAAATCTGTATTCAAGGGTTTGGGGCCGCCAAGGGACAAGCATAGTCCATGACACACGATCGGGTAACGCTCGACAAACCAGGCAAGATCGTGCGCGGATTTACCACCGGCACCAATCCAGTTTTCCGGAGCGATCTCCAGAAATTGGATGTTGGAAATCTCGGGTGTCTGATAGCGGCTTTGGATTTGGGGTATCAGCTCGCGCTTCAACCCCAATCCAGCGCCTTTGATATCGGCTATGCTAGCCATATCGTTAATGGAGCAATGCTCAGCTTAGTGACCGCACTTGCCTTCTTTCATTTTCTCGGCGCTGCAGCTGCCTTCTTTCATCTTTTCCGCACTACAGCTGCCCTCCTTCATTTTCTCAGCTGAGCAGGAACCTTCTTTCATTTTTTCAGCCGAGCACGAGCCTTCTTTGGCCTTTTCGCCACCACATTTGCCTTCGGCTGCTTTTTTCTTGCTGGCACCACATTTACCTGTGCCGCATTTGCCATCCTTCATTTTGGCGTCCTGCTCTGCCACCTGGTAACCGCTGGATAGCGATTGCAGAGCAAACGGGTTCTCGCCATTGGCATAGGCGGCTGCGCCTGCTGCGATAGCGATTGCGCCGCCAACGGCCGCGGCCAGGGTTTTGTTGGATTTTTTCATGTCGATTTCCTTTTCAGTCGTTAATTTTTAGTTGATTCAATCAGTTCAGCGATGCGTGCTCTGACAGCGGATGGCAGATGAATGCTCTGGTCGCTTTCGACTTTAGCGCTCAGCTTTTTGAGTGCCATGCGCAGATCGTGCATTTGTCGTGCGAAACGCCTGCAGTATTTGCATATCCATAGATGCAGGCGCAAGGCAAACGTTCCTTTGCGGACAGCGGTCTATCCAGAGACTGTGAAACAAGTTGGCTGGCTTGCTGGCAACTTAACATCCTAATCACCTATAACCAATTCATTTCCAGACATTTTCTCATTCCCATCCGGGCTCGATACAACATCACCCAAGCATTGGTCGCAGTAATGTTCAGTTCCTTACAGATTTCTTCATTTGGATTTTCTTCCACATCGCGCAGCATGAACAAGGCTTGCTGTTTGGCGGGCAGCCTATCGAGACAATCTTGCAGTACTGCCAGGAACTGCTGCTGTTCGAGCGCGTTATCAGGGATACCCCAGTTTTGTGGCATATCTGTCCAGTGACCTTGCGCATCAAAGAATTCATCCATATTGGCATCTTCTTCCACCAGTTCGCTGGCGGCGATTTCGCGAACGCTCTTGCGCAGGATATCGATGACCTTATGTTTGAGGATGCCCGTGAGCCAGGTACGCGGGCTGGATTGTTCTGCAAAGCTGGGATTCTTGATGGCAGCAAGAAATGTCTCCTGTACGGCATCTTCGGCCAGATGCGGGTCGCGCAGACGGGCCAGCGCGAAGCGGTATAAGTAATCGCCGTGTTCGCTTAGCCAATGGTGGATATTTTCCATGCCGTATTCAACCATGTCCGCCAGGTGGCTGCAAGCCGGCTTTTTTAGCCAGCAGCTGTAGGTACATGTTATTGTCTAGCGTTGTTTGGTGGCGTTGCGCATGCCAGATCGTTTCGGCAAGGCAATCCAGGATATCATGTTGCGCTTCGTGTTCGTTCTGATGCAGCGTGCACAGGCGCTGGTATATCGACGCAATGCCGATGGGCTGGTTGATGCTGATCTGCTCCAGTATTGACAAGTGCAGGCTCATATGCAGGAAAGGATTGGTTTCACCCAGTTCGGGGAAATAGGCCTGCTGCATGTACAGCTCCGGTTGATTGAGTACTGCATGGTATTCTGGATGGAGTTGCATGACCTGAACCGCCATTTTTTCCAGGTCGGTAAGCGCCTGCTGAGTAAGGAATTTGCGCCAGGCTTCAAAGAAGAAGCTGCGTACTTCGTCGCGGCTAGGTTTGAACAGACTCATCGCAGGTAAATAATCCGAGTACGGCAGAATAATCCAGCAAGATGTTGCGCCCATGTATGGGGGCGATTTCACCATTGCCATAGAAGCCAATGATAGGCAATTTGGGGAACAGGGTCTTGAGCAAGGCCAAATCCTGATCCAGCCCATCGTAGAAATAGGGGCCGCGTCCCATACAGGAGAAGAACAGCGCAAAATCAGGCATCTTCCCTAACTGTAGCTTGAGCTGGCTGGCTGTCCTCACGATATCGAGCTGCGCGCTATCCTTATCACGCACGGCCCAGCTCAGCCATTGTCCTTCCGCGAGTGGTTGCGCCAGGGTGATGGATTGCTCTGCCTCGTTGCCGGAAATGATGGTGCAAGGATGATATTCTCCGCGCTCGATACTGGTGGCCTTGTCGGCATAGACGGCCAGCAACTGATGATAAGGGACTGGGGTGGCTTGCTTGTTCGATTTGTGCCACGCAGATTGCAGCGTTTGCAGAGCGGGAGTCTCAGCAATTTCTTGAATGTCGTAGCCTCGGCAGCGCGTGATGCGACGTGGGGTGGAGATAAGCCTTAAGCCGTGTGATGCGCTTACTGCGCCTCTTGTGTGCCGTAGCAGAATCTCACAAAGCCCCTGTGTGCTTCCCTTGCCGTTTTGCCAGACGGAGAAGGGGCCCTGGCCAGTGGCATCTCCGGATACCCCACCAAATTTCGGTGTGTCTGCGGCTAACCATGTCGCATTGATTGCGTTGGGGGCTACCAGCGTCAGTAGTAACTCGGGATGATGGTTGGTGTGTGTGGCTGCTTCCAGTATGGTATCACCGGTAAATACCATAGCGGCAACTGCGGCGCCATCGAGTACCCAGTCTTCATCGGTGAAGATGCCTGGTGCGGAACAGCCGATAATCTGCATTGTACTAGCTGCCTTGGCTGCGGCTTTGATTGCAGCTTCCGGATTGCTGGCAAAGGCCTCGGTTAAGAACAGCAGGACACTGTTGGCACGGTCGACACCTAGTTTATCCAATGCATCCTTGACAGCTTGGCCTGCCAGGTCAGCCGATGCTTTTGCACCAGTCGCTAATCCAGTGGCGATATTCATGCTTCACCGCCCATTAAGTGCGGCTTGGGGATGGTCTTGTGGCGATACTCACATAGATCCACGATACAACATTCTCCGCATTTAGGGTTGCGTGCGGTGCAGGTGTATCGCCCATGCAGGATCAGCAGGTGATGTGCATCATGCAAGAACTCTTTCGGGATGGTCTTTAGATATTTCTTCTCGACTTCCAGCACGGTTTTGCCGGGCGCGAGATTGATGCGGTTGCCAAGCCTGAACAAGTGGGTGTCTACTGCAATCGTAGGTTGTCCAAACGCGGTGTTCAATATCACGTTTGCCGTCTTGCGGCCTACACCAGGCAAGGCCTCCAGCGCTTCACGAGTATCTGGGACTTCTCCGTGATGTCTATCAAGCAGCTGCTGGCAGCATGCGATGATGTTCTTGGCTTTGGCATGATACAGGCCGATGGTTTTGATGTAACTTTCCAGACCTTCGATGCCGAGATTCACAATGGCCTGTGGCGTGTCGGCGACCTTAAAGAGTTTGCGTGTCGCAATGTTTACGCCTTTGTCGGTAGCTTGAGCAGATAGGATGACCGCAATCAGCAGTTCAAAGATGCTGCTGTGTTCCAGCTCAGTTTCCGGCTTGGGGATCGCCGCGCTCAGGCGTGAAAAGATGGCATAGCGTTTTTCAGCGTTCATGCACGCTTAATGATCTGGTTTTAATGATAGATTCGCTTGTGACTGCGTATCATGGGACTCTGCCCAGTTACGATAAGCGACAAGACAAGCTAGCCCCAAAAATGCTCCAGGAGGCAATATGGCAAGCAGAAAGCCATGGTAATCTGGAATCACGGTAATTACATAGTGCTTGAATTGCGGACCCAGAGCCAGATCCAGGCCGGAAAAAAGTGTGCCTTTACCAACCAGCTCACGCATGCCGCCCAGAATGGTGAGTACAGCAGTCAGCCCTAGCCCCATCATCAGGCCATCAAAAATAGAAGGCGCTGGTTCACTCTTGGCGGCAAAGGATTCTACGCGCGCCAGCACGATACAGTTCACCACGATGAGTGGGATGAAGATACCCAGTACTTTATGAAGCGGCAGGGCAAAGCCATGAATGAGCAGATCAATCACCGTCACCAGTGCAGCAATGACCAGAATGAACACTGGTACGCGAATCTCGTCCGGTACCAGTTTACGCACGGGAGACACGGTGCCGTTGGCACAGGCCATCACAAGCGCAGTGGCAAGACCCAAACTCAGGCCATTGACGGCAGATGTTGTAACGGCCAACGTAGGGCATAGGCCCAGCAGCTGGACTACGCCAGGATTTTGCTTCCATAAGCCGTTAAGGGCAATCTCACTATACTGGTTACTCATTCGGTTTCGCTCCTTCGGCAAACAATTGTGCCTTGTTCGCCTCAAAGTATTGTAGCGCCTTGTGCACTGCCTTGACTACCGCGCGGGGTGTAATGGTTGCACCTGCCATGTAGTCGAACTTGCCGCCGTCTTTTTTGACTTTCCATCCTGCATCATTTGTTTGTGTGAGCGATTCACCATCAAAAAGTTTGATCCAGTCGTTCTTTGCTATCTCGATATAATCACCCAAGCCAGGCGTTTCCTTGTGAGTCAGTACACGCACACCACTCACGGAGCCATCGTATTTGATGGCGATCAGTAGCTTAATGTCACCGCTGTAGCCATCGGGCGCGATGGCTTCCAGGATGATGGCTTGCGGCTGATTATTGAGGCGTGCGCGATTGGCAATGGTTGGTTGCTTGTTTCCCAATAACGGGCTTGGTGCGATGGTGATGGCATCTTTCAGCACATCGTTATCATGGATATTGGGAGGAATGATTTGCGCAAACAACGCCATGCGCGCTTCGGCCTCGCTCTTTTCGATAGGCGCTTTGGTAATCTGATACACAAACGCCATTACAAGGGTGAACACTGCCGCGAATGCGACCAGCGTCAAGGCATCCTTGCGAGCATTTTTGATGATATCGTTCATTGCCTGTATCCAAATACCCGCGGCTGTGTGTGTGCATCCAGCAATGGCACGCAGATGTTCATGAAGATAACCGCAAACGCGACGCCATCCGGATAGCCGCCATATACGCGAATCAGGTAAGTGATGATGGCTACGCCTGCTGCAAAGTATAGTTTACCATTAGGCGTTGTCGGTCCGCTGACCGGGTCTGTGATAATAAAGAATGCACCCAGCATGCTAGCCCCGCAGAACAAGTGGAGCAGCGGCGAAGCAAAATGCGCCGGGCTCACCAGCCAGAAAATACCAGACATCAATGTCAATGTACCCAGGAAGGCGGCAGGTAAATGCCAGCTGATGATTTTTTGCTGCCACAAATATAAGCCCCCCAGCAGGTAAGCCGCCGTTACATACTCGTTGCCTTTGCCGCCTACTGCGCCAAACAAAGGCGCTTCGCTGATGCTGGCCACTTCATGGCTCAGTTTGAGCTGTGTCTTCAGATAGTCCAGCGGAGTCGCGCTGGTGACGGCATCCAGTTTAAGATCTCCTGGAAGCACACTACTAAAAATATAACGGAACTGCTCGGCAAAGCTCAGCTTGGTTTGCGCGATTTCCAGCGCTGCTGGCCATTTGGTCATTAATGCCGGGAAGGATATCAACAGTACGGCATAACCTACCATGGCCGGGTTGAACGGGTTGTAACCTAATCCGCCATATAACTGCTTGGCGACGACGATGGCGAACAATGTGCCCACGACGATTAGCCACCAAGGGCTGAGCGGCGGAATCGCCAAAGCCAATAACCATGCGGTGATGATTGCGCTGTAATCGGTGACAAAAGGTTTGACCGGGCGGTTGCGGAGGCGCAGCATCAAGGCCTCAGCTAATAGCGCAGTGGCAGTGGCCAGAGCGATGGAAATCAGCACGCCGCCACCATAAACCCACACATAGGCGAAGATGCCTGGCACAAGCGCCAGCAGTACCTTGAGCATGATGGTACTGACGGAAGGAGCACTGTTAATATATGGAGCCTGGAGCATTATTCACCCTTTTCCTTTTTCGCAGCTTCGGCTGCCGCTTTAGCCGCTTTTGCACGTTCGATAGCGGCAGCGATTTTGGCCTGTTTCTCTGCATCGGCTTCTGGTGAGACTTTTTTTGCATCGCCAGAAGCCGCGCCCTGTTTGTCTTCCAGACCAACATTTTTGCGTCGTGCGTCAATCTCGGCGATTTCCTGTTTTACAGCACTTGATGTCGGCTCAATGTTCTTCGGAGTCTCGCCTGTTTGAGCGGCTGCAGCTTTTGCAGCCTTGGCACGCTCGATGGCGGCTGCAATAGCCGCTTTCTTGGCTGCGTCTGCATCAGGAGCGGCTAGCTTGGAGGCCGCATATTGATTGGCTTGCGGGGCGGGTGTCTTTTCGGCCTCTGCCTTTGCCCCCTGCGCGCGTTCCGCATGCTTGGCGGCGCGTTCCTGTTTCTCGCGCTCGATGCGCTGCAACCTGAATTCGTTGCGCTGACGCGCGAGGTCAGCTGCTTCCTTGGCGCGGTCTGCGGTGATGATCTCGCTCTTGGCATAGCGGTAATACTGCACTAGTGGGATGTTGCTGGGGCATACATAAGCGCAAGCCCCGCATTCGATGCAGTCGAACAGCTTGTAATCACGGGCCTTCTCGAAGTTGTCGGATTTGGCGAACCAGTAAAGTTCTTGCGGCTGCAGGCTGACCGGGCAAGCGTCCGCACAGCGCGCGCAGCGGATGCAAGGCATGGGTACGGGCGGCGGTTCAAACAGGTCTGGCGCTGATGCGATGATGCAGTTGGCCGCCTTGGTGATCGGCACATCGTCATCAGGCAGTTTGAAGCCCATCATCGGCCCGCCCATAATGTAATGCGTAGTGTTTGCTTTTGCGCCACCGGCAGCCTGTATTAACAGGTGCAATGGTGTGCCGAACAGCACTTCGAAATTCTGCGGGCGCCCGACGTTGCCTGTGACAGACACGATGCGACTGATGGCGGGTTCGCCATGGTCAAGATAGCGATGCAAAGCCAGTACGGTAGCGACATTGAATACCTGCAAGCCCACTTCCGTGGTGCGTTTGTCATGGGGGATTTCCTGACCGGTGAGCAGGTAGACCAAGCGTCTTGCGTCGCCGCTTGGGTAGAGTGTAGGGACTACCTTTATCTGGATGTTGGTACCAACTGCCGCAGCATGCATGGCCGCCGCCGCTTCTGGCTTGTTGTCTTCTATGCCAACCACTGCTTGTTCTGCGCCAAGCAAATGTTGTGCAATCAATATACCTTGCACGATTTGTGTCGCGCGTTCGCGCATCAGCATGTCGTCGCAGGTAATATAGGGCTCGCATTCAGCTGCGTTGATGATGAGTGTGTGTACACCGGATTTGCCATCTGCACGTAGTTTGATGTGTGATGGGAAGGTGGCGCCACCAAAGCCTACGATGCCGGAGTTGCGCAACTCGGCTATCACCGCTTTGCGTTCCATGTTGTGCCAATCCAGTGGCCTGTGTTCAATCCACTCATCATTGCCATCCGGGGCTAGTATGATGCATTTATCGGGCAAGCCAGATGGGTGCGGTATAACGGCATCTTCGATAGCCATAATCATCCCAGACGTGGGCGCATGGAGCGCTGCGGACACTGTGCCCTCTGCCTCTGCAAGTAGCTGGCCTTTTAATACCTTGTCTCCCGTGGCGACTCTGATTTTAGGTAGATTGCCGACATGCTGGCGCAAAGGTAGCACTAGTCTGTCAGGTAGCGGTAACTGTCCAATCGGCAGTTGCGTGGACTGGTTCTTATTTTCCGGAGGGTGTACTCCGCCGTGAAACTTGAATATTTTTGCGAAATTGACCAGCGCGTTCATTTGTTTATTTGCTCAATTGCCTAGGGTTCAGGCCAACCGGTACGATTGGAATGGTTGGGTACTTCCATTTCCAGTTATCAGGTGTCTCACCAATCGGAATCATGCTGATGCAATCTACCGGACAGGGTGCGACGCACAACTCACAGCCAGTACATTCGCTGGCGATGATGGTGTGCATGTGCTTTGCGGCGCCAAGAATAGCATCCACCGGACAAGCCTGGATACATAATGTGCAGCCGATGCAGGTTTGTTCATCAATGAAGGCGACGGATTTTGGCTTGGGTGTTCCGTGTTCTGCATTGAGTGGCTTATACTCTACGCCGAGTAAATCTGCCAAAGCACGAACTCCCGCATCGCCGCCGGGCGGGCATTGGTTGATATCCGCTTCACCTTTTGCGATAGCCGTAGCATACGGTTTGCAGCCTGGGTAGCCACATTGTCCGCACTGGGTTTGCGGCAAAATAGCGTCGATACGGGCAATGAGCGGGTCGCCTTCGACCTTGAATTTGAGAGCGGCATAGCCCAGCAGGGCGCCTAGTACCAGCGCAAGGCCAATCATGATAAGTAATGCCAAGGACATCTTGTTAGTATTTATCCAATCCGGCAAAACCCATAAACGCCAAACTCATCAGCGCTGCGGTAACCATAGCGATGGCCGAGCCTTTGAATGGCGTCGGCACGTCTGCGGCTTCCAGTCGTTCGCGCAAACTGGCAAATAAGATCAGTACCATGGAGAACCCAACTGCACCGCCCAATCCGTACAGTCCAGATTCGAGCGGGCCATGGCTGGATTGCGCGTTCAGCAAAGGGATGCCAAGCACCGCACAGTTGGTGGTGATCAGAGGCAGGTAGATGCCTAGCATTTGATACAGTAAGGGAAAGCTCTTTTCCATCACCATTTCAGTAAACTGAACGACCGCGGCGATCACCACGATGAATGACAGCGTACGCAGGTAAACCAGATTATTCGGTTCCAGCAGGTAATGATTGATCGCCCAGCTGGTCATGCTGCCAATAGTCAGCACAAAGGCAGTTGCTGCAGCCATGCCAACCGAGGCTTCCAGCTTTTTGGATACGCCCATGAATGGGCATAGCCCCAAGATCTTTACCAGCACGATGTTGTTGACTAATACCGTGCTAATCAAAATCAGAATGTATTGATGCGTCATGTATAAGTATGTGCGTTTGAATAAAAAACATTATAGCTCGTTTGCCAGATACACGTCATGGGTCAACCGATACTGCCATGTAAACGCTATTGATAAAAAATTATGTTTTGCGTCATTTTATGGCAGCAGATATGGGTGAGCAAAGAATAATTAGGTATATCGGTATTTTTGTTGGCTATATAGCTGTTTCTTAGTGCCACATTTAGCCACCTAGCTAAAGTTATAAGTTAAAATACGCGATTATTTTATATTTGGTCTAATCATATGTTTCAAGGTAGTTTGGTCGCCATCGTTACCCCCATGTATCCTGACGGCAGTCTGGATTTGCCAGCATTGCGTAGCCTGATCGATTGGCATATTGAATCTGGGACTGATGGGATTGTAATTGTCGGCACTACTGGCGAATCTCCCACGGTGGATGTGGAAGAGCATTGCCAATTGATTCAAACCACCGTGCAATATGTGAACAAACGTATTCCTGTGATTGCCGGGACTGGTGCTAATTCCACCCAAGAGGCAATTGAATTGACGCAACAAGCTAAGAGCTTAGGCGCTGACGCCTGTCTGCTGGTCGCGCCTTACTATAATAAACCTACCCAAGAAGGGCTGTACCAACATTTCTCAGCTGTGGCCAAAGCAGTGGATATTCCGCAGATTTTGTACAATGTCCCTGGCCGTACTGGCTGCGATATCAATAACGATACAGTAATACGTCTGGCGCAAGTGAAAAATATCGTTGGCATCAAAGATGCAACTGGCGGTCTGGAGCGCGGGACAGACCTGATCAATCGTTCACCTGAGGGGTTTGTGGTGTACAGCGGGGATGATGCGACAAGTCTACCTTTGATGATGATGGGGGCGAAAGGTGTCATCAGTGTGACTGCCAATGTGGCGCCCAAACTAATGCATGAGATGTGTATGGCCGCACTTGATGAGGATTTTGAGCTGGCGCGCGGAATCAACGCCAAACTTTTTGGGCTGCATCAAAAACTATTTGTTGAGGCTAATCCAATCCCGGTGAAATGGGTGTTGCAAGAAATGGGCCTCATTCAGTCAGGCATTCGTTTACCATTGGTGACATTGTCTTCGCAATTTCATGAACTGCTGCGCTCAGCTATGCGAGCTGCCGCCGTGATTTGAGTAATGCTAAATAGGTGAGAAATGAAACACATGAATTCAGTTAAGGTGTTGACCTCCGCACTGCTGGTGATGATGCTAAGTGCTTGTGATTCGATACCGTTTATCGATACGTCCTCTGATTACAAAGGCGCAGGTCGCGCTAAGCCATTGGAAGTGCCGCCGGATTTGACTTCGGTACAAAGCAGCGATGCTTACAGCGTGCCTGGCGGAAGTACTAGTTATTCCAGCTATTCACAAGGGCAAGAGGGTGAAGAGGCGGGTGTGGAAAAGGTGCTAGTGAATCCGGAAGGCGTGCGCATGGAGAAAGCCGGCGCGCAACGCTGGCTAGTAGTGAATGCCCCGGCAGAGAAAATATGGCCAACCATCCGTGATTTCTGGATGGAGCAGGGTTTTGCTGTTCGTGTAGAAAGTCCGGAAACTGGCATCATGGAGACTGAGTGGATTCAGGCAGACGCTATTAAAGCGAAAGAAGATAAGGCTGGCTATTTAGATAAATTCGACAAATGGCTGGATAAACTTGCAGGACTTGCCGATCGCCGTAAATTCAGAACCCGTATTGAACGCGGTGAGAAGGAAGGGACTACCGAAATATATATGACACACCGCACGGTGGCAGGTGCTCCCGATGACGGTAAAAACCGTATCAAGACCCAATTGGGGGAAATTGAAACCGGCTATCGCGCAGATGCGGATAAAGCGAACAGCGAGAAAGTGGATGAACTTGATAGTGAGTTAGACGCCGAATTACTGCGACGCTTGATGGTGAAGCTAGGCGTGGCAGAAAAACGTGCGCAGGAGATTGTGGCGAACCCGAATGCGGAGAAACGAGCTGAGGTATTCAAGGAATCGGATAGCAGCGTGACGCTGAAATTGCGTGACCCGTATGATCGTGGATGGCGTCGTGTAGGGCTCGCGTTGGACAGGATTGGTTTTGTTATCGAGGACAAGGATCGCTCAAAAGGTTTGTTCTATGTGCGTTACGCAGACGTAGATATAGATGATGGTCCGAAGAAGAAAAAAGGCCTGTTGGATACCTTGGCCTTCTGGAAAGATGATGACAAAGTGGAAAACAAATCCAAGCCCAAGGACGAAACCACGATTGTAGATAAGCTGAAGTTCTGGAAGGGCAAAGACGAGAAAACCGATCCATCCAAACAGTATCGTATCAAGGTGACTGATATCGAGACAGGTACCCAAGTGAATGTGGTAGATAAAGACAATCAGCGCAATAACAGCACTACTGCCAACAGAATCATCTCTCTGCTCTACGAACAGTTGAAATAATCATGCGATTTGCCTCACTCGCAAGTGGTAGTGCGGGCAATTGCATGGTCATCGAGCATGGCAGTACCCGTTTGCTACTGGATTGTGGCTTAGGGCCTCGCGATCTCGCTTCACGCTTGATTTCCCGAGGATTGGATTCACAACAGATCACCGGTATTATCTTGACCCATGAGCACGATGATCATGCGAAAGGGGCATTCAAGTTTGCCGCTTTTCACAATATACCGATTTGGCTTAGTCACGGTACCCGCGTCATGGTGGAGCGCTACCTGCCGGAAGGTTTGTCGCTCGATTTGCGTGTGATCGATAGCCATCAGCCATTTCAGATTCGGGATATGGAAGTAGCGCCTTATCCTGTTCCGCACGACGCTCGTGAACCGACCCAGTTTGTTTTTAGTGATGGACAGCACACTTTGGGGGTGCTTACCGACACAGGCGTCTCTACCCCGCATATCGAATCCATGCTGACCGGGTGTGATGCGCTGGTTTTGGAGTGCAACCACGATTTGGAGATGCTCAAGAACGGCCCCTACAGCCCAGCTTTGAAGAAACGCGTTGGTGGGCGGTTAGGTCATCTGGACAACGGAAGTGCAGCTAGGTTATTGGCGAATCTTGATAATCGGAAACTCAAGCATATCATCGCGGCGCATCTGAGTGCCAAAAACAACACGCCTGAATTGGCGCAAGCGGCGCTTGCGGCCGTGCTGAACTGTAGTCGGGAATGGATCGGGATTGCGAATCAGGTTTCAGGGTTTGATTGGCGCAGCCTTTAGAGAAAGCGCTAAATAAAAAAGCCGAGCAATGCTCGGCTTTTTAAATTGCTTGTCACTAAGATTAGTGAGCAGCTTCAGCAGGAGCAGCAGCAGGTGCGGCTTCAGCAGCAGGAGCAGCTTCAGCAGCAGGAGCAGCTTCAGCAGCAGGAGCAGCTTCAGCAGCAGGTGCGGCTTCAGCAGCAGGTGCGGCTTCAGCAGCAGGTGCGGCTTCAGCAGGAGCAGCTTCTTCAGCTGGTTTTTCGCCACAAGCAGTCAAAGCAAGAGCCAACAATGCGGCCAACAGAGCGGAACGTGTCATGTTATTTTCCTTAAATGAATAATGAACTAAAAAACTTGTACGGTGGATAACTTCCTTACCGAATGGCGCGAATTCTACCAGCATTTTTGCAAAACTTCAGTACTTTTTTTGAAAATACAACGATTTTCTTATTGAAAATCGTTATTTTGCAACACGTTATTGGTTAAAGTTAAAATTTTTCTAATCAACGCGAATATTCAGGCTGCTCTCTCTATCGCTTCTATGCTTGGAAAATCCCAGAATTTTGCGGCTGACATCGTCGTTTTGCTGCATGGTGCCGCCCAGATCGACCCACGCCCCAAGTGAGGTGCGGACTACCGTGCTAAGTTCTTCGAAGTCGAGGATGCCCTGTCCGTCAGTCCGGGCGATGCGCGGCGTAATTTCAAGTTCGATTTGTCCGGTTGCCGAATCCCCTATTGTACGAGGCTGTACTGCAAAACCGGTGCTGATCTCGCGCCAATCGGAAAAGCGTTCCACTTGTACATAGCGCCGCGTGAGTGTAATCCATTCTTGCGTGAATGGTATGATTTGACCGGTGCGGATATATGCGCGCTCCCCGTCCATTACGCTGATGAATTGCTGACTGGTTTGGTGAATATCTCGTCTGTTCTGTTCAACTTCTACACGACCAGTATTGAATCTGGATTGCCTGTCGTTGGATACTGTGATTTTGATTTTGCCCACCTTGGCAGTGCCTCTGGCGGCTATTTCGGTTTGTTCGCTTTGCAGAGAGCTGCCAGTGCTGACCGTGATCCTGCGATTGATCCTTGCTGTATCCATCTTGCTGACAAGCGCTTCGATATCACGCATACGCTCTGGCGTGGTGCGAAGAATCAATTGGTTATCGATAGCGTTTGCGGAGCCTTGTTCGCCAATCATCTGATCGACTGCAGGCAGCAGGTCGCTGGCAAAGCGGTGCTGCAGCGTGATGATCTTGAATTCAGTCTCAGCCCACGCACACGAACTGTAAAGGATTAGGCAGGCCCACGGCAGGTATTTTTTCATGGCTAAAGTCCTAACATGGTCGCTGTCATAGGAGTGCTCGTTTCCGATAGTATCTCGTCGAAACGGTGTCGCAGAGTGGTGGCGGTTTCGATATTATCAAAGGTGTATCGAAAACGTGCATGGTCAATGTGGATGCGGCGTATCGTATGTAGGCCATCCGCAATTACAAAGCAGTCTTTGGCAATTTTGGCGTGGTCATTGGTCAGCCAGACATTCATGGCATGGCCATAGGATTTGAGTAGGTCGAAGAACCTGGGGCATTGCTGGCTAAAGAAATCCGCTTCATGCAATATCATCTGAAGATGGTTCTGTGGATTTTTGCGTAGAAAGTCCTGAATCAGCATAAAACGTTTTTCGGACTGATAAGCGCCTAGGCGCAGATGCTGGTCAAATATCAGCAATTCGCGTTCAGCGCGAGCAAATATCAAATCCAGCGCAGCCTCATAATTACGCTCGCCCAGTAAGACCACATCAGGCCTGAGCTCGTCTGAGGTCGAATCATTCCCGGTCATGCTGCAAACTCCACGAAACCTGCCAGATACGCAGGATAAAACCACTGCGCCAAACATGCAATTTCATCTTCGTTCAGTGTCATGGCAGGCAATACCCGATTGTCCGCAAGTGCTTGGATAGTCGCAAGGATGTTGGCTGACAGAATATCGTTTTCTGCACCTAGCAACTCGCCATTCAAGTAGAACCGCTTCTGCCAGAACAGCATCTGGCTCTTCAAATCCAGACTCAGGGTTTTTTCACGTAGCATCGTTGCGAACTTGCTTTGACTAATCTTTTTGTTAGGCTCGAACACCACATGCGGTTTTGGTTCACTGAGATAGCGTCCAAGAAAGTCGCCGACATTATCTTCGTTCCATTGAATCTGACGCAGCATAGCTGAAACTTTTCTGACCATGTCGGTACTGATCTCGGCAGGATGCTTTTGTAAGGTCAAGTCCGGATCAGCGTACATACCGTTAAGACATAGTTGTTCCTGCATATAGCCTAGGAACTCCTGACCAAGCTCTTGCGCTGCTGGGGCTCGGAAGCCAATTGAATAGGTCATGCAGTCATCGCTGTCAGCGATGCCCCAGTGTGCGATCTGCGGTGGCAAGTAAAGCATGTCACCAGACTCCAAGACCCATTCCTGCTCGGTCTCGAAGTGCTGCAAAATCTTAAGCGGGGCGTTCTCAATCAGTTGGTGGTCTGTCTGCGCGCTAATTTTCCAGTTACGGCGTCCTAACCCCTGCAACAGGAAGACATCGTAAGAATCCAGATGCGGGCCTACTCCGCCTCCCTTGGGGGCGTAGCTTACCATCAGGTCATCAAGCCGTGCGTGTGGGATGAAGTTGAACATCGCCATTAGTGCAGTTGCTCCCGGTACATAATGATTCACGCCTTGTACAAGCAGCGTCCAGTCTTGTTTGGGCAGTCGCGTAAAGTCGGTTTCGTCAAATGGCCCGTGCTGTACCGCCCATTGGTTCTTCTTAAGGCTGATGAGCCGGGCCTGTACGTCATCTTCGCAGGCCAGTCCTGCAAGATCATTGGGGCTGAGCAGGCCGGTGAACCCTGGAATCGCCTGTCGAATCAGCAGAGGTTTCTTTTGCCAGTATTCGTCCAGGAATTGTTGCGGGCTAAGTCCGTTGAGTAATTGCATGCGTACATTCTAACCTGCTTTCATTGTGAATCCTACCAGCCTGCAAGGCGCATGCAGATTGCCTTGCAGGGCAGCGGTTTTAAAAATGAATGCGCGCGTATGTAAGTAAGTACTTAAAACGGCAGGAATGCCATCGTTGCGATGCTCTGTACGACACGGGAGATGAGCCGCTGGGATTTTTCCGCCAGCGTGATGGCGTATAGATCGGTACGACCGATGATCTTGCCGAACTCGCGTTCGAAACTGAGATTGCGTTCAGTAATGGAGATTTCGTTGCTAAGCAGGCACAGGTTACCTTCGGCGTCACGGTTCGTCGCCAGTTTCCATGCGGCAATCTCCACATTGCGCGCCACATTGTAGAGGCTTTGCGGATCTATGGTATCGGTCAGGTAAAAATCGGTCTTGCCACCATGCGCCTTCAATAGCATGGTGTGCAGGCCTACTATAAATGGCAGTACCCTGTCTCCTGTGTAGTTAGCGTCAAACGCCAGGTAAATGGCTTCTGTGCCTTGTTTATTCTGGATCTCCTGAAACTGGAAATGATGTTGTGCACCACCGTCAAACACCCAATCCACCATCTTTTCAGCATTGTCGGATGTGCTTTTGGCCAGTTCGCGCGGGTTGCGCTTGTAAAGCTTGAGCATGAGTTTGCGCAGACTTTGCGTGTTCTCCTCAATCTCTACATCGGCCATTCGATCCAGGTCGTTTTTTGCCAACTGGTTTGCGGAGCTTCGGTCGCCTCGCTCTGGAACCGGGTGCTTCTCCATACTGCTCACGCAGGCGGATAAGTTTGCTATCAGGGCAATCGTAAGCAATAGGCGCATACAAGCTATCAGTGATTGCTAAGGCTGTTCAAATTTTTAACGGGATTTTGGGGTTTGCTAATTGCCATTTTCTGCATTTTATAACACCATGCTGATAATTATCACGAATAAATTTCAGGGAGTGTGCATGTCGGATTTTTTGTCAAAAGAGCGTATCACCGCCAGTGCGAACTACAATCGTTGGTTAGTGCCGCCCGCCGCCCTGGCAGTGCATCTTTCCATCGGCATGGCCTATGGTTTTAGCGTTTTCTGGAAGCCGCTCGGCAGTGCATTGGTTGGGGAGGATGGAAAGACTGTCGCAGCCTGTGCAGCAGGCGCGACGACATTTGGCGAAAAATTGGCAGGGACTGCGAAAGCGTTGTTTGCCACCGACTGTAACTGGACCCAATTCGACCTGGGCTGGATGTATACCTTGTTCTTCGTGCTACTTGGTTGCTCTGCAGCCGTGTGGGGTGGCTGGCTGGAACGCGCCGGGCCACGCAAGGCTGGCGTGGTGGCGACCATATGTTGGTGCGGCGGTTTGCTGATCTCGGCTTATGGAGTTCATGCGCATCAGCTTTGGCTGATGTGGCTCGGCAGCGGTGTTATCGGGGGGGTGGGCCTGGGTCTAGGCTATATCTCTCCAGTTTCGACGCTGATCAAATGGTTCCCTGACAGACGTGGAATGGCTACCGGAATGGCTATCATGGGCTTTGGTGGTGGCGCGATGATCGGTTCACCGCTGGCTACCCTGCTGATGAAGCAATTCTCGACTCCGACCAGTCCTGGCGTTTGGCAAACGTTTGTGGTGTTGGCATTTATTTATGTGGTATTCATGCTGGCTGGCTCACTTGGCTATCGTGTGCCACCGACAGGGTGGCAACCTGCTGGCTGGACGCCGCCCTCGCAAAAAGAGAACAGCATGATTGCGACCAATCATGTGCATCTCAATCAGGCACACAAGACCCCACAGTTCTGGCTGTTGTGGGTAGTGCTATGCATGAATGTGTCGGCAGGCATTGGAATCATTGGTGCTGCCGCTCCGATGCTGCAAGAGACATTTGGGGGTGCGCTGATTGGTCAGCCAGAACTCGGTTTCGCGGATATCAAGAAAGATGAAGCACTGACGACGACGGCTGCTGCTGTTGGCGCGGGGTTTGTCGGATTGATTTCCTTGTTCAATATCTTTGGCCGTATTGGTTGGGCGACTTCCTCTGACAAGCTTGGCCGCAAGCAGACTTATTTCATTTTTTTCGTGTTGGGCGCGTTGTTGTACTGTGCCGCCGCTTATTTGGCAGGATACAAAGGTTTGGCCTTGTTTGTGGCATCGTTCTGCATCATTGCCAGTATGTATGGGGGTGGTTTTGCTACCATTCCGGCTTATCTGGCAGATATGTTCGGCACCCAGTTTGTAGGCGCCATCCATGGCCGTTTGCTGACAGCGTGGTCAACGGCAGGTATCTTAGGCCCAGTAGTCGTCAACTACATGCACGACACCAGACTGGAAGCAGGGGTGCCGTTCGACCAGATCTATGCGCCGATTTTCGTGACATTGGCTTGTTTGCTGGCAGTGGGTTTTGTAGCCAATCTTCTGGTCAAACCTGTTGCGCCGCAACATTTTATGACCGAAACGCAATTAGCTGAGGAAAAAAGAATTGCACATGAGCAGTCGATGCAGGCAGGCCGAACGGTTGCAGCAGCTAGTGCAGAAGGCCATCCTGTTTTAGTGAAGCTGGCCTGGGCCGCAGTGTTAGTGCCGATTTCCTATGGCATCTGGAGCACGTTGCAAAAGGCTTGGGCGCTGTTTAGCTAGTCTGACAAATACTGTTAGGCAAGATAGGGTAAAATGGCAGTTTTTACACCTTGAGAGAAGATTTTGGAAAAAATAGCCATCAACTTAAACGGCAAGAGCAAAAAAATCGGCATCGTACTATCCCGCTTCAATAGCAACATCGGTGAAGGTTTGCTATCTGCCTGCCATGCAGAGTTGCTCAAACTCGGTGTGAATGATGTCGACATTTGCGTAGCTACCGTACCGGGCGCATTGGAGATTCCATTGGTGTTGCAGCACATGGCACTTACCAAGAAGTATGATGCGCTGATCGCTTTGGGAGCAATTATTCGCGGTGAGACCTATCACTTTGAAGTGGTGGCAAACGAGTCTGCACGCGGTGTTTCTGAGGTCCAACTCAAAACAGGTATCCCGGTGGCGAATGCGATCCTAACCACTAATGACGACGACCAGGCATTGGCCAGGATGCATGTCAAAGGCGCAGAGGCTGCGCAGGTGGCAATCGAGATGGCTAATCTGGCAGGTGCATTGCAATGACCGAGCAAAACATATCTTCGGCGCAAAAGAAATCCAAGCCTGGCCAAAGTCGCCGGAAATCACGAGAACTGGTTTTAAAGGCGGTATATCGTGGCATGATAAATGCTGCCGATTTGAAGCAGGTGATGCGAGATGCAGAAGATGACCCTGATTTTGCCAAGGCGGATGAATCATATTTCAAGCAGTTGTTGACTGGAGTTACCGAGAAAGTCCCTGAGCTTGATCAGGAAATCGTCGCATTTATTGATAGGCCACTCACCGAATTGAGTCCGGTGGAGCATGCGATTTTGCGTATTTCATCTTACGAATTGAAGTTTGATTTGAGCATTCCATACCGTGTTGCCATCAATGAAGGTGTCGAATTGGCCAAACTGTATGGAGGTACGGACGGGCACAAGTATATCAATGGCGTGTTGGATAAAGTGGCAGCAAGTCTCAGACCACAGGAGTTCCGACGCTAGATAGCTTGCTCACCGATTGCCAGCTGACAAGTTTAAAGGCGTTTTTTTGAAGAAATTAAGCTGGAAATCCGATAAATTACAGGCAGCTCTCCTTGCGCTGGCATTTCTTCTTGCCAGTAGCAGTGTATTCTTTCAAGGGCTTGAACGTAAAGCTTACGATTGGGGTGTTCGTGTTACTCAGCATGAACCAAACAAGAACGTCGTCATTGTTGTCATCGATGACGAAAGTATCGCCAATATAGGCCGATGGCCTTGGTCGCGTGAAGTGCATGCCAGGATGTTCGACTTGCTCCATGCCGCCAAACCCAAAGTGATAGGCAGCACGGTACTATTTCTTGAGCCGCAAACCGACCCCGGACTTGACTACATCAACAAAATCTCTGATTTGTTAGGGCCGCAAGCCAATACGACCCCACTCAAGGCTTTGATCGCCGAAGCTAAAAGCAAGTTGAATCCGGATGCCAAGTTGGCCGCAAGTTTGCATGCATCCAATAATGTGGTGTTGGCTATGCCTTTTGTGTTAGGGGAGCCGCCTGGAAACCTTGATCAGCCATTGGCGGATTATGTGACGCGTAATGCGCTTACATTTGCATCAGACCACACCGACGGTGTTGCTCAGCCACCATTGGCAATTTCTGCTATGCCGCCGATTATAGCTGCAGGTGTGGCAGCAAGCGCAATCGGCCACTTAAATGCCACGCCGGATATTGATGGTGCGATTCGTGTTGAGCCTTTGTTTATCCAGTACCAAAACGCATACTACCCTTCGTTGGCATTGCAAGTTGCTACACGTTACCTTAAATTGGACGCGCAACAATTGCAGGTGTTTCACAATGAGGTGCAAACAGGATATTTGCACATTGCGACGGATGCTGCATTGCGTATGAATACCTATTTTTATCCGTGGCAAAATGGGCGTCCGCCATTTGATATTGATTCTTTTTATGATGTGCTTTCTGGCAAGATCAACCCAGAAAAATATCAGGGGAAAATCGTGCTGATAGGGGCGTCTGCAGAAGGGATCGGTGACAGGCAGGTGACACCGGTTTCCGCAGACATGAGCCCAATCGAGACGTTGGCACATTCAGTATCCAGTATCCTGAACGAAGATTTTTTTACCGTACCTTCTTGGGCCGGTTGGGCAGAATTTTTGGTCTGGTTTCTGGTTGCTGCATACTTGGTCCTTTGGCTACCCGAATTGAATGCAAGTAAAGCTGCTTTATCTACGGCAGTATTTTTCTTCTTACTGGTCATTGCACATTTTTTTCTGATGACGCAAAAGAACTGGTGGCTACAGCTAGCAATGCCTGCGTCGTTGCTTATAGCTGGCCATGTGCTGTTGACGACTAAGCGCTATTGGCTGACAGAACGCGGAAAACAGAAGGCCGAAGCCATTTCTGCTGAAAGCAACCGCGATTTGGCGCTGATGTTTCAGAGCCAAGGGCAATTGGACATGGCATTCGACCGTTTTAAGAAGTGTATTGTGGATGATGCTTTGCTTGACGCCATATATAACCTGGGTTTGGATTTTGAGCGCAAACGTCAATTTAATAAGGCAGAAGCCGTATTTGCATACGTTGGGCAGTATCATCCTAATTACAAAGATATTTCTCAAAGAATCAGTCGCTCGCGTTATATGTCTGATACCGTGATACTGGGGGGCGCTAGCCGAGTTAACGAGGGTACCTTGATTTTGGGGAACGGGGATTTGGAAAAACCCATGCTTGGGCGCTATGTCGTAGAAAAGGAACTTGGCAAGGGTGCGATGGGTGTGGTGTATCAAGGACGAGACCCTAAGATAGGACGTGTCGTCGCGATTAAAACCATGGCTTTATCTGATGAGTTTGAACCAGAAGAGTTGACCGATGTGAAGGCGCGATTCTTTCGTGAGGCAGAAACAGCAGGCCGGCTGAACCATCCTAATATCGTCACGATATATGATGCGGGTGAAGAGCATGATTTAGCGTATATCGCCATGGAACTTTTAAATGGTGAGGATCTGACGTCATACACAAGACCAGACAATCTGCTGCCGCAAGACACGCTTCTCCGCATCATTATCCGTGTCGCAGAAGCGTTGGAATATGCCCACAGTCAGCATGTGATACATCGGGACATCAAACCATCCAATATCATGTACGACGCACAAGCAGATGTCGTTAAAGTCACAGATTTCGGCATTGCCAGAATCACGGATACATCCAAAACAAAAACCGGTGTTGTATTGGGCACCCCAAGTTACATGTCTCCTGAGCAGTTGGCAGGCAAGCGGCTGGATGGTAGGTCGGATATTTTTTCATTGGGTGTGACGCTTTATTCTTTGCTGACGGGGAGTCTGCCTTTTAAGGCAGATTCGATGGCTGCGTTGATGTACAAGATTGCCAATGAGCCACATGTAGATATTCGTCAGCTGAATCCAGCTTTGGATGAAAGATTGGCGATGGTTGTGAACAAGATGTTGGAAAAAAACGTGCTGGAACGCTATCAAAGCTGTAGGAAAATAGCCGAAGATCTACAAAATATTTTAGATGAGCGGGTAATTAAATGAGTGTCGGCGAAGCGATTGAAATAGCAACATTGACGGATGTAGGGCGCTACCGCACTCATAATGAAGACGCGCTTGCTTGCGATATGAGTATCGGATTATTAGTGCTTGCCGATGGCATGGGCGGCTACAAGGCAGGCGAGATTGCAAGTGAGATTGCTGTGCTGACAATCATGGCTGAAATGAGTGAGGCGATGCATGAAGATTCTGTACCCACTAAATTTCATATTGATATAGCTGAGGAGTGCCTTTCAAAAGCAGTTTTACGCGCCAATCATACCATTTATCATATCTCAGAAAATCAGCCCCAATGTGCCGGTATGGGTACCACGCTCGTACTAGCTTTTTTTTATGATAATCAATTGATTGCAGGCCATATCGGAGATTCGCGTTTGTACCGTTTACGGGGGCATGTGTTGGAACAGCTTACTGTCGATCATTCCTTGTTGCAGGAACAAATCAATCTTGGTTTGATTAGTAAGGAGCAGGCGCGCGTGTCTGAACATAAGAATCTGGTGACACGAGCGCTAGGGGTTGATCCATCGGTTGAGCTGGATTTAAGTAAGCACGAAGTGGAAGCGGGTGATTTATACCTATTATGCTCAGATGGTTTGACAGACATGTTGGATGATAATGTGATTTATGAGGCGCTTGTGCAAGATGGCAACGATATTGAGAAAATCGCAGCTGACTTGGTGTATTTGGCTAATGGGGCTGGCGGAACAGACAACATTTCAGTCATACTGGCAAAAGTAAACAGGGACTTTGCAATTAAAAACAGCTGGACTCAAAGATTGTTTGGCAAGGCTAAAGTTAAAAACAAAACATCAGCTTAGAGATGAGGGTATCTATGGCAAAACTGCAATTCTCTCTTGAAGATAAACAACTGGCCGAATATGCGATTGACAAGGAACGTATGACGATTGGCCGTCGTCCGAGCTGTGATATACACATCGACAATATGGCGATCAGCGGTCAGCATGCGCTCATTGTGACTATCGGTAACGACTCGTTCCTGGAAGATTTGGACAGTACTAATGGGACTAAAGTGAATGGTAAGCCCATTAAAAAATATGTTTTAACCCATGGCGATGTGATTGAGTTGGGTAAATATCAACTTACCTATATCAATGAAAAACAGCCGTCTCTTGAATCTGCACTCAGTAATGTGCTTCTTGGCAAGGTGGAGGCGCTTATGTCATCATCTAAGGCCGACCAGCGGACGAATGTGACGCACGACAAGCTGGATGCAGAGGCGACGCAGCCAATTCTGCTGAAAAACTTCGGTCGGTTGAAGGTGATTGAAGGCGAAGACCTTGGCAAAGAAATCTTACTGAATCGTGCGTTGCTGACACTGGGAAAATCCAGCACTCAGCTCGCCGTACTTACCAAACGTCCGGATGGATATTACTTGACGCATGTAGAGGGTGATAAAACACCCGCAGTGAATGATATGCCAATTGGTATGCAGGCATATCGACTTCAAGATGGGGATGTAATCGAGGTGGCCGGTAGCAAAATCCAGTTCTATAATAGGTAAGCTTTAATTCTGATGCAAAAGGACAATAACAATGCGTGAGTCAGAACTAGTCAATCAGTTAGAGCGCTTGCATGAGATTGGCATCGCGCTGTCTGCGGAACATAACAGTCAGCGTCTGCAAGAAATCATCCTGCTTGGTGCAAAAGAGCTCACCAATGCCGATGGTGGCACACTTTATACCGTGACCGATGACGCCAAGCTCAAATTCGAGATCATGAGGACTCAAAGTCTTGGTATCGCAATGGGTGGAACGACTGGGGTCGAGATACCGTTCACATCATTGCCTATCTATCTTGAAAATGGTCAGCCCAACCTCAATATGGTCGCTGCCTACAGCGTGGCGAAAGAACAGACGGTCAACATCAAAGATGCCTATCTGACCGAAGGGTTTGATTTTTCAGGTACGCGAAAATTCGATGAAAAAACAGGCTATCGCTCACAGTCTTTTTTGACCGTGCCGATGAAAAACCATGAGAACAAGATCATTGGCGTACTGCAACTCATCAATGCGGTTGATCCTCAAAGCGGAAAAATTATCCATTTCTCCGAGTCGCACCAGAGACTGGTAGAGTCTCTTGCATCGCAAGCCGCTGTCGTTCTGACGAACAAAAACCTTATCGATGGTCTGAAGAACCTCTTTGAATCTTTCATCAAGCTGATTGCTGATGCGATTGACGAAAAATCCCCTTATACCGGCGGGCATTGCCAACGCGTGCCAAAGCTTACGATGCTACTGGCCGAGGCTGCAGTCAATACGCAAAATGGGGCATTCAGGGACTTTACGATGACTGAAGATGAGCTTTACGAGCTCAAAATTGCGGCATGGCTGCATGATTGTGGTAAGGTGACTACCCCAGAGCACATCATGGATAAAGCCACGAAGCTGGAAACGATATTTGACCGTGTGCATTTGATAGATACACGTTTTGAACTCTTAAAAGCACAGGAAGAGAACAAGTATCTGATGCAGGCATTAAATGCAGCGAACGCAGGCCAGTCAGTCAATCTTAAGCAACTGCGCTATGACATAAAGTCGGTTAAAAAGCGTTTGGATGATGACAAGAACTTTATCCGAAAAGTAAATTTTGGCAGTGAGTCCATGCGTCCGGAGGATCAACAACGCGTGAAAGATATCGCGAGTTATGAGTATGTGAATGATGCAGGCCATAAAGTTAAATTTTTGAGCGATGATGAAGTGCACTGCCTGACAATCACGCGTGGGACACTTACCCCAGAAGAGCGTCAGGTCATCAATAACCATATAGTGGTGACTATCAATATGCTGGAATCATTGCCTTATCCCGAACATCTGAAACGTGTGCCGGAATATGCAGGGGGGCATCACGAGCGTATGGACGGCAAAGGTTATCCAAAAGGGCTGAAACGGGAACAGATGTCTGTGCCAGCTCGTATGATGGGGGTGGCAGATATTTTTGAAGCCCTGACTTCTAAAGACAGACCTTACAAGAAAGCCAAAACATTATCCGAGACGCTAGCTATTCTCGCCAGAATGAAGCGGGAGCATCATATCGATCCTGATGTTTTTGAACTATTTATCCGCGAAAGAATATATTTAAAATACGCAGAAGAGTTTTTGGATCCAGAGCAGATAGATTATGTGGATGAAGAAGCTATTTTGCGAGACGGGGTTTTCTAGAGCGAATGAACAGTGACACCGTCAGGAGAAACACTGAGGTAGCTTCCATGTTCATACCAATCGCCCAATACCCAACGTATACAGGTGCGCCCATCGATCTCATGAACATGCATCGCAGGTCGATGAGTGTGCCCATGGATGAATAGCGCAGGATAATCGTTCTCAGAAAGCAACTGATGTACAGCATCTGGATTCACGTCCATGATTTCCATGGATTTGCTGGATTTTTCGCGGTCACTGGTAGAACGTAATTGCTCGATAATGGCGATGCGCTGCTCAAGCGATTGGCTTAGGAACTTATTCTGCCAATCTGGCTGGCGAACTTGCTTGCGGAAGTCCTGATAAGCCACGTCATCCGTGCATAAAGCATCGCCATGGCTAATGAGGATTCTTTTTCCATAAAGCCTGATGATGCTTGGATCTGCTAGTAAAGTGACGCCTGTCGCATTGGCAAAGGCATGGCCAATCAGGAAATCGCGATTGCCATGAATCAGAAAGATGGGCACTCCAGATTGAGTGACTGCACGCAAGTTGGCTATTGTGCATGCGTGAAAACCGCTGGCGATATAGTCGTCCCCCGGCCAATATTCGAATAGGTCACCCAGAATATATAGAGCATCCGCTTTGCAGGCGGTGTTTCGCAAGAAGCTGGCAAAGGCCGCTGTAATAGCCGGCCGCGTATCGCACAAGTGTAGATCAGAGATAAAAAGTGTGTGCTGCACAAGGATATGCGGCCAGCGCTAAGAACATCAGCAAACTTCGGCTTTTTCAATGACCACTGGTTCTGCTGGCACGTCTTGATGCCCTGCACGGCTAGTGGTTTTGACTGCTTTGATTTTATCTACGACTTCCATGCCAGAGGTGACTTTGCCAAATACGCAATAGCCCCAGCCATTCGGTGTAGGTGAAGTGTGATTGAGAAAATCGTTATCCGCTACATTGATAAAGAATTGCGCAGTGGCAGAATCAGGAATCGAGGTGCGAGCCATGGCAATGGTGTATTTATCGTTACTCAGGCCATTGTTGGCCTCGTTCTTGATTGGCGCATCAGTCGCCTTTTGCTGCATTCTGGCATCAAAGCCGCCGCCTTGAATCATAAAGCCGTTAATCACGCGATGGAATATGACACCATTGTAAAAGCCCTTCTCAACGTAATCTAAGAAGTTTTTAACAGTGATAGGCGCCTTTTCTGCATTCAGTTCAATTGTGATGTCGCCAAAATTTGTCGTGAGTTTAACCACAAGATATCCTTAAAAATTGTAGAGTTGGAAAGTTAATGTCAGTGAGCAGGCTCTGAAAGCAGCTTAACCTGCTTGATTGTAATAGGTCTGATTGGCACGTCAGAGAAACCGCTCTGATTGCCTGTCGGTAATGATCCGATTTTCTTTACCACCTCAAAACCTTTGATGACTTTGCCAAAAACGCAATAGCCGATGAGCTCCGGCTCAGGGCTCTGATAATTCAGAAAAACGTTGTCAACCAGATTGATAAAAAATTGCGAAGTGGCAGAGTTTGGATCCATTGTTCTTGCCATGGCAATCGTACCAGGTTGATTCAGTAATCCGTTGTCAGATTCATTCGCAATCGGCGCGCGAGTTGTTTTTTCTGTCATATCGCGTTCAAAGCCTCCGCCTTGAATCATGAAATTATTGATGACCCGATGGAAAATGGTGTTGGCATAGAAACCATCTTTTACGTACTGCAGAAAATTGGCAACCGTTTTAGGCGCCTTTTCCGGATAGAGTTCGACGGTGAAATTTCCCTGAGAAGTTTCAAATTCCACAAGCGGTCCGGCAAAGGCTATGTTTGTGCAAATCAGCAGGTAAGCGACAATCAGGCTAACTGTAAAGCGCATTTATGCAGCCCCTTCGTATAAGATTTTCCATGTCTTGTTTTCGTAAACCCAATACTGGCGCTTACGCATCTTATTTTGCAACGATGAACTTCTGAAATCTTGCTCGAAATTGACGACGACAATTTGACGGTCGCTGGTTTCCAAGTTGGATGGATAACTGAACATGCTAATGTTTTCCAGTTCGATGCTGACTTTAGGTTTGTTGGCTTGTATGCTGCGCTTGTAATCCGCCCAACGCTGCAGATTGCCATCGCTGTAAAAGAATTGTTTCGAATAATGGCTTAAGTAAGCATCAGTATCCTGAGCTGCCCAGTCTTTACGCCAAGCCTGCAATTCCTCCATCAGGGAACTTTCAATGTCGTTCGGGCGTGTTTTTGAATCCTGCCAATCTTCATTAGCGACGATAATGACAGGTGTGTTGCCATTTTCCAGAATAGGTGCAAGCGACCTGAGATCTGGATTGCTCAGTACCACACAGCCATCACTTGCTCGTGGAGGGCGGCTGTATGTGTCGCTAGGTGTGCCATGTAACCATATGCCTTTACCAGTCCGGTTCTCTTGCTGGTCGAGTTCGTTTGGGTAATTCAGCGGATATGCACCCTCCCCATAAAAGTCATCCAGTGGTTGCTTGATCTGCTTGCCTGCAAAATATAACCCTAATGGTGTGCGCTTATCACCTTCCACGTTTTTGCCTGCACCGTTTTTGCCAATCGTGACATAGTAATCCGCGCTGTACTTTAAGCCTTGCTCGGTCTTTTTGTATAAAAACAATCGCGATCTTAGTGTGTCGACAACAATTAGATGATTCTGGGAGTCGTCCATCTTAGCCAGCAGGCTTGGTGTTTCAGGGGGTGCTTCTGCTGAAAAGTAATGCTCGATACGTGTGCGTGCCTCTTCGCGTAGGCCTTCGATTCTCTCTAGCGAAGGCGTTGGGGCGACGCCAGGGGAGGGGCTGCCAAAGGCTTGCAAAGCCTGTCCTTGCGAGCTTAACAAGTCGCCTCGGATAAGATGGGCTAACTTGAAGTTGGGCACCTGGTTGATGAGCTGGTTGATGGTGTTCAGCGCTTGTTTGGTATTGCCCTGAGAAATTTCCTGAAGACTTTTTACCAACAGACTGTCTATCACGCTACGACCAAGTTGGCGCACCAAGTCCTTCTGTGCCAGATTGCCGTGGTTCACGGCAGTTGCATTCCATGGAAGCAAGGCGCAACTGGCAATGAAGCAGTATTTAACGGTCTTTGATAGATGCTTGTACAACATTACTCACTTAACAGATGCAACGTATAAGTTTTTGCATGCTTTTAGTTCGATGCAATTTCCTCATCGATCAACCAAGCGTTACCTACTTTTTTCAACATCAGAGTCTTATCAGTGCGAATCGGTTTACCATCGGCACGATAACTTTGTTTAAAAGTCACTTTAGCGCTTTCTGCGCCATTCATGGCAACCTTCAGATTGTTTAACTCCACAGCAATGCTTTTCGGCTTGCTGATGCGCTCGCGGCGTGTCTGCTCCCATGCCTTGCGGCTCTGGCCTTTTGCAGGTTTAAAACTGTCGGCATAGCTGGCTAGATATTTGTCTACATCTTGGTTAGACCAAGCTTTGGCCCAAGCATTCACGGCATCCGCGATTGTAGCTTCGTCGTTAGCAGGCGCGGCGGTGTTTTCAGGCTTGGCTGGCTCTGGTTTTTTGTCAGCAGGGCGAATCGGCTGCGTTACTGCTTTGGCAGGTTTTACTGGGTCGACTTTTGCTGCGACAACAGTCTTGTTGCCTGTGCCGAACAAGTCCTTGATCAATGCCAGTTTACTTTGCGCGCGTGAGTTTCCGTTGTCGAGTTGCAATGCTTTGTCATAAGCTTCGGATGCCATACGTGCGTATATGTCTCCCAGGTTCTCATGGGCAATCGCATAACTTGGGTGGGTTTTTATAGCCGTCTCCAAAGATTTCTTGGCCTGGTCATATTGGCCGCCCTCTGCATAGAGCACAGCCAGATTGTTATATGGCTCTGGCAAGCTGGGATATTTCTGCGTCAAGTCATTGAAGGCCTTGATGGCTTCATCACGCTTGCCGCTCTCGGCCAGAATGATACCTTTCATAAACATGCCTTGGGCGTCTTTTGGGTTGGCTGCCAAGTAAGCGTTGATGCGCTCTAGTGCTTGTGCTTGCTGCCCTTGTTCGGACAGTTGTGAAATGTCTTTCAGTTCATCAGCCACAGCCTCCAGTGCGGTCAATGCCCCAATCAACAAAAGTGGCGCCAATAGTCTTGTTAGTAAAACGCTCTTCATGGTCATTATGTTATACTGATTCTGGTTAAGAAAGGTCAATTCTACCAATTGCTTAGCTAACATCCAATAGTTCATCAGGTATAAAGCGCAATTATCTGGTTTTATTGGAAATTTATATTGATAATTGATTAATTCCCGCGATTTTTAGCCCATGTTAAGCATCTACAATACGCTCACACGTCGCAAGGACGTTTTTGTTCCCATTCAGCCAGGTAAAGTCCGTATGTATGTGTGCGGGATGACGGTCTACGATTTCTGTCATCTTGGCCATGCACGCGTCATGGTGGTGTTCGATATGGCGTCTCGCTGGCTGCGCGCCAGTGGCTACGATGTGACGTATGTCAGAAACATCACCGATATTGATGACAAGATCATCAAGCGTGCCAACGAAAACGGCGAAACCATCAATGCGCTGACGCAGCGCTACATCGATTTCATGAACGAGGATTCGGACGCGCTGGGTATTATCAGGCCAAACATCGAGCCGCGAGCGACCGACCACGTACAGGGCATGCTGGAAATGATTGCCAAACTGATTGAAAAGGGTCATGCGTACCATGCCGCGAATGGCGATGTATTCTACAGCGTACGCAGCTTTGCGGAGTACGGCAAGTTGTCAGGCAAATCACTTGAGGACTTGCGCGCTGGCGAGCGCGTGGAAGTGGATAATTTCAAAAAAGACCCGATGGATTTCGTACTATGGAAATCCGTCAAGCCGGGCGAACCAAGCTGGGATTCACCCTGGGGGGCGGGGCGCCCGGGCTGGCATATCGAATGCTCGGTGATGAGTGAAAGGCATCTGGGCGACCATTTTGACATTCACGGTGGTGGCATGGACTTGCAGTTCCCGCATCACGAGAACGAAATCGCGCAAAGCGAAGCCGCGCACGGCTGCGTGATGGCCAACACCTGGATGCACAACGGCTTTGTGCGTGTGGACGATGAAAAGATGTCGAAATCGCTGGGTAATTTTTTCACCATCCGCGAGGTGCTGAAAAAATATGATGCCGAGGTGGTGCGTTTCTTTATTTTGCGCGCCCATTACCGCAGTCCGCTCAATTATTCTGACGCGCACCTAGACGATGCTAAAGCGTCCTTGACCAGACTTTATACGGCTTTGCGGAGCAAAGAAGTGAGCGCCAACATAATCGACTGGAACCATCCGCAAGCGGTACGTTTTAAAACCGCGATGGATGATGATTTCAACACGCCAGAAGCGATGGCTGTGCTGTTTGATTTGGCCAATGAGGTGAATAAAACCGGTTCAACGGAAACGGCGGCTTTGCTAAAAAACCTTGGTGGCGTGATTGGGTTGTTGCAGCGTGACCCAAATTCGTTTCTGCAGCAAAAAATTGAAGTGCCATTGTTTGTAAACGAGAACACTTTCTTTAGTCCGACAATAACTAATTACGATAACCAGAAAATTGATGAGTTGATTCAAATGCGCACTGAAGCAAAAAAAGCCAAAAACTTCGCCGAGGCTGACCGTATCCGCAAAGAACTTGCTGACGCCGGAATTGTTTTGGAAGATACGCCGCAAGGCACGACTTGGCGTCGTGCTTGATTGATTGAAAAGAGACTAGAGGGAACTAGAAATGCCTGTTAAATTGACTGCCCCGGAAGCCGCATCCCTATTGCCTGTCAGCGGCATCGAATTAGGCTTTGCAAAAGCGCATGTGCGCAAACCAGACCGCAAGGATGTGCTGGTCATGAAGCTCGCCGAAGGTACGGCTGTGGCTGGCGTGTTCACACTTAACCGTTTCTGTGCTGCGCCGGTGGCGGTATGTAAAGACCATCTGGCTGCCAATTCCGGGATTCGCGCCATTCTGGTGAATACTGGTTGTGCCAATGCAGGTACGGGCGAGGATGGGTTGAGCCGGGCAAAACAAAGCTGTGATGCGTTGGCCAAGCTGTTGAATATTCAGTCAAATCAGGTGCTGCCGTTCTCTACCGGCGTGATTCTGGAGCCGTTGCCAGTGGATAAGATCATCGCGGGCTTGCCAGCAGCAATCGATAACTTGAAGGCGGATAACTGGCTGAATGCGGCAGAGGCCATTATGACCACTGATATTGTTGCCAAAGGTACGTCGCGTCAATTCCAGTTGGATGGCAAAACGGTCACCATCACCGGTATCAGCAAGGGTTCGGGTATGATTCATCCGAACATGGCGACCATGCTCGGCTATATCGCCACCGATGCGGCAATCAGCCAATCCACGCTTCAGGCAATTATCAAATATGCAGTCAACAAATCGTTTAACTGCATCACGGTGGATGGCGACACCAGTACCAATGATAGCTTGATTCTGATGGCGACTGGCAAAGCGGGAAATGCGCTTATTGATGAAAATAGCCCTAATTTCTCCGCAATTCGTGACAAGTTGACAGAAGTTGCCATTGAATTGGCGCAAGCCATTGTGCGCGATGGCGAAGGCGCCACCAAATTCATGACCGTGCGTGTGGAAGGTGGCAAAAACGTAGAAGAATGCCGCAAGGTGGCCTATGCGATTGCTCATTCCCCGCTAATCAAAACGGCGTTCTTTGCATCCGACCCTAATCTAGGCCGCATCCTGGCAGCCATTGGGTACGCTGGCATCGATGATCTGGATGTGAATGATATGGAGCTTTATTTAGGCGACGTGCTGGTGGCGGAAAGGGGCGGCCGCGCTGCTAGCTATGTAGAGGAGCAAGGCGCGGTAGTGATGAAGGAAAGTGATATTCTCGTGCGCGTGGCGCTGAACCGCGGTAAGGCGGATTGCACCGTCTGGACGTGTGATTTTTCTTATGACTACGTCAAAATCAACGCTGATTACAGGTCTTGATGGATAAGCTGGAAAACTTGGTTTCACGTACTGAAGGCCTGGTATCAAGGCTGGAGCAGTTATTGCCTGCTCAGCCAATTGAGCCGGATTGGAATGCGATAGCCTGGCGTTGGATGATGCAGAGTAATCATGGTTGTTTGCAGGCTGTATCGCATCCACACCAAATCGCGCTCAACAATATCCAGTTCGTCGATGCGCAAAAAACCGAAATCGTACGTAATACACGCCAATTCTTGCAAGGTTTTCCGGCTAACCATGTGCTACTGACTGGTGCCCGCGGTACAGGAAAATCCAGCCTGGTCAAAGCGTTGTTGAATGCTTATGCCAAAGATGGCTTGCGCCTGATTGAAGTGGAAAAGCAGGATCTGGTACATCTAGGAAAGATTGTCGATCTTGTCAGAAGTCGCAATGAAAAATTCATCATCTTTTGTGATGATCTGAGCTTTGAGGCCAACGATGTAGGCTACAAAGCTTTGAAAGTCGTTCTGGATGGCTCGATTGCGGATAATTCAGATAACGTATTGATTTATGCCACTTCAAACCGTAAGAACCTGATGCCTGAGTTCATGGCCGATAACCTTGCACTGCAACATTCGGATGGCGAGATTCGCCCCAATGAGACGCTGGATGAAAAAGTTGCGCTGGCCGAGCGCTTTGGGCTTTGGCTATCTTTCTATCCATTTGACCAAGAAGAATACCTGAAGATATGCGAAGGCTGGCTGGCGACATTTAATGTGCCTTGGAATGATGCCGCAAGCCGAGCAGCGCTGAGTTTCTCGCATACGCGTGGCATGCGCAGCGGCCGCGTGGCTTATCAGTTTGCGCGTGACTACGCAGGTAAGCTGGCTCTGAAATAATCAGATGTTAAAGAAGGTTACGCATGTCGCAGCCGGAGTATTGGTAAAGCAGAGCGGCGAGTACCTGTTGGCTAGCCGTCCTGCCGGTAAGCCCTGGGCAGACTGGTGGGAGTTCCCCGGCGGCAAGATAGAGGCGGGCGAGACGCCAGAACATGCATTGACTCGCGAGCTGCAGGAAGAGTTGGGCATTACGCCGACGCATGTACTGCCGTGGCTGCAGCGTATCTATAATTATCCTCAAATACATGATTCCCCCGCCAGAACAGTGCATCTGCATTTTCATTTTGTCACTGATTGGCAAGGCGAACTTGCGCCAAATGAAGGGCAGGAGTTCGTCTGGCAAGAGCCAGGTAAGCTGACTGTCTCACCTGTTTTGCCAGCCAACGCGCCAATCATGAAAGCGTTGGATTTGCCAGCCGTTTACGCGATCTCCAATGTGGCGGAAATGGGTGAGTCTGCATTTCTGCAAGCACTGGAAAAGCAGCTGAAGCAAGGACTAAAACTCATACAGTTTCGCGAGCACCTCCAATCTCTGCATAAAATAAGGCTTGCAGGGGATGTTTTTTCCCTCGTGCAAAGTTATGGCGCAAAAATGCTGCTAAATCGCGATATTGAGTTGGCGAAAAGCTTGCATCTGCATGGCGTGCATTTGCCAAGCGCGGAACTGATGCAACTTACGCACAAGCCTGAGGGGTTGATGGTGGCGGCTTCCTGCCACAATGCTGGGGAATTGGCGCATGCCCAGAGGCTGGGACTGGACTTTGTCACTTTGTCGCCCGTGCTGCCGACCGAAAGCCACCCGAACGCGCCAACCTTAGGCTGGCAAGGTTTTAAGTCGCTGATACAGGGGCTGGAAATTCCAGTCTATGCGCTTGGCGGAATGACGGCGGAAGATTTACCCATTGCCTGGCAAACTGGGGCGCGCGGCGTAGCGATGCAGCGCTCGGCTTGGGAATGACTATTCAACTCCTTTCACTGGCACAGTAACGAACTGGTCAGTGATTTTGCCTGAAGGGTCTTTGAAACACAGGCGGAATTTAATCTTTTCGCCTGCTTTCAATGGTTTGGGTAGGTCGAACAGCATTAAGTGGAAGCCGCCCGGTGCCAGTTTTTCTGGCTGGTTGGCTTTCAGCGTCAATTCTTCCAGCATACGCATCTTCATCACGCCGTTTTCCATTTTCATGCTGTGGATCTCTACCGAGCCGGCAGATTCTGTTTCGACATAAACCAGTTTGCCGTCCTTAGGGCTAGTGAATGTCATGTAGGCGACGCCGACATTTTGGCCAGGAATGCTGGCGCGTGCCCAGCCGTCCGTGATGCTGACTTCGGCTTGTGTGCAGGCGGAGAATAAAAACAGCAGGAATGGTAGCAAAAAACGCATATGATTAATCCAAATTATCGGTTTGCAAATCCTCGGGCGGAGTGTTATCGCTAATCCTGAACTCTTCGTTCGCCCAGGCACCCAAGTCTATCAGTTTGCAGCGCTGCGAACAAAATGGCCGGTATGGATTGCTAGGTGAATACTCGGTGAGTGCGCCGCATTGCGGGCAAGCGACCATGCGGGGTTTGGCCATGGTGTTACAGGTTGCACAATGTCATCACGAAATCTACATCGTGTTCACACTGCTTGGGTTTTTGTACGTAATCCATACCGTAAAAGCGCACGTTGATGGCATATTTGTTCGCGCTCACTTCCGGAAAGCATGGGCAGTTGTCGTCGATTTCCACCCGCAGCATCTGGGCTGGTTTGGCGCCGCCGAGCATTTGCTGGAAAAAGCCATGCTGGGCCTGACGCTGCGTAGACGCACCACTGCCGCGCAGAATGTGCAAAATGGTCTGAATGGCTTTGTGCATCGGCATCAAGGGGGCAAGCCAGCCTTCAAAATCTGCTTTACGACGTGCATCATCGTGGTTTAGCCAATGGTGATAGGATGGGATGTCGAACTCACATAATCCACCAGGTATCAGGGATCGCTGGCGGATGCTGGTGATCCATTCATTGTCACGAATGTGTTGGCCAAGCCGATTGCTATCTTGGCGCAGTGCTTGAGCTGCAGAGTCGATCTCATCGATGATCGATTCCAGCATCTTTTCTGCAATCACCGGATTGCCGCGCAGGTTTTGCATGGCCAGTTTTTGTTTATCCAGCTCTTGCAGCAGATCGACACGGATATCGATGCGGTCGATGATATCCATGGTCTGGAACAGGTAGACGAGGGCTGAGTGGTGATGCTGTGTAAGGGCGGCTTCTACATTGAGCAGCACTTTTTTGAATAGGTCTTCCACACGCAAAAGCGTGCGGATACGTTCGTTAAACGGGAATTCGTAGCTAGGCATTCTTAAAGTGATATTGCCAAGTCAGCGTAATTAGTTAGAGTGATAAATTGCAGTGGATTATCAGGTAGTTTTGCTAACTATGCAAGACTTAAGGTATTTTTTGTGTAGCTGGTCGATTTTTTTTGCCAATTCCTGCAAGTTGTCGCTGTTTTCCAACACATCATCCGCACGTTTCAGGCGTTCTTGTCTCGGAGTTTGCGCAGCGATGATGTTTTTGACTTCATCCTCATTTAGCTTGCTGCGCTCCATTACCCGACGGATTTGCGTGGCCTCGTCACAATCTATCACCAGGATGCGCTGGACGAGTGGTAAATAACGTGCACTTTCGAAGAGCAGCGGAATCACTAGGATTTGATAGGGTGTATCTGTATGGGATTGCAGTTGTTTCAAGGTTTCTTCATAAATGGCAGGGTGCAGGATGGCGTTAAGTTTTTCCCGTGCTTCGTCATTAGAGAACACCAAGGCACGCATTCTGGCGCGGTGCAGCGCGCCTTCTGGCGTCAGGTAGCCTGCACCAAATGCCTCGCCGATTTTCGAGGTAATGAAGGTGGGTTTTTCGGTAAGTGCATGCGAGATTGCATCCACATCGACTACAGGCACGCCGAGTTTTGCAAATATATTGGCGGCTTCTGTTTTGCCGGAACCGATCCCGCCGGTGAGCGCTACAACGTACATCAGCCCAGATAGAACCGTGCCAACTGAGGTCCGAAGAACAAGGCAGCAATTCCGCCTAGCGCCAGGAACGGTCCGAAGGGTATTGCTGTGCCGCCTTGCTTGCCGCGGAACAGTATGAGGCCGATGCCAATGATGGCGCCAACGACGGAACTTAATAAGATAACCGCGGGCAATAATTGCCAGCCAAACCACGCACCTATCGCGGCCAGCAGTTTGAAGTCGCCGAAGCCCATGCCTTCTTTGCCGGTGACAAGTTTGAATAGCCAGTACACGCTCCATAGAATCAGATAGCCGGCCATCGCGCCTATTACGGCAGACTTCAAGTCGATGAACCCACCGTTCAGGTTGAACAGCAACCCGAGCCATAATAAGGGCAAGGTGATATCGTCTGGCAGGAGTTGTGTGTCAAAGTCGATGAATGTGAGGGTAATCAAAGCCAGCGTGAACAGCCATGCAAAAAAAGTGGCGCTGGTGTAGCCGAATCGATTGGCTACCAGTCCCAGCAGTAAGCCAGTCAAGATCTCTACCATCGGGTAGCGGATACTGATGGGAGTTTTACAGCCTTTACATTTTCCACCCAGCAACAGCCAACTGATCACCGGGATATTTTCCATCGCACTTATTTGGTGCCCACATTTGGGGCATGCAGAGCGTGGCGACACTAAGGTGTATTTAGGCTGTTCAGGGATTTCCTTGCCTTGCAGTTCCAGGCAGTTGGCATGCCATTCGCGTTCCATCATTTTTGGCAATCGATGGATGACGACGTTCAGGAAGCTGCCTAACAATAATCCAAGTAAGGCGGAAAGTGCGACAAATATGCCGGGTTGACTACGTAGCACTTCGGAAATCGGTGTAAAAAACTCCAGCATATTTATCCTTAGGTGGATGTAAACCGCCTGTATCATCGCATCGTTGTTACATCTATGCAACTCGTAGCGATTTTTTGGGTCACTGGCGTAGATATTGCTTGAAATTTATTGCAGTGTCTCCATCTAGGAGTAGCATGGGAATCGTAAGCCATGTGCTTAAAGAAAGTGATGTATATGACCGACTCGATTGTATTACCTGAAGAACTCAAAGAGTTGCTCGAAGTAGAGACTTCTGGCCAAGATCCTTGGAACACGCCAATCATTTGCCGTGTGGAGGTCGACTTGCCCGGCTGGCTTAAACAGCTGACTGGTGAAGGCGACTGGGAAGTGTTTGACGAAGAAGAAGATGAATCCTGTATCAGTTTCAGCCTGCGCGAATCGCTCGGGCGCGAAAAAGCGCGTACGCATTCCAAAACGGCAGACTCAAAACTAGCAGAGGTGACGCTGTACCATAACGGCTATGCAGTCGTGAATGTTGACGGCAAAGCGTTATTCGATGGCAGTTTGACTACCGGTACTAGTCAATGTGCTCATTTGAGTTACTACAACGCCGATAGCGGCGAGCAGATTCTGCTTAACTAAATCTATGCGCGTCCTTGCACGCGTTCATTATTCGATGCGATGCCCTGCAGGCCAGACAGGATGTGCCTTTCAGGGCAGTCGTATCGCTAATGAAAAATCCCTGAAAGTCTCCTTCAGAAGCTTCTGTTGACTGCGAAATCCGCCAGTTCAATCATCGATTGTTTGTAAGCGTTATCCTTGAAGTGCGCAATCGCCGCGCAGGCGGCATGTGATTCTTTTCTGGCCAAGTGCAGCACATGTTCCTTTGCCCCAGATTCGTTTACTGCGGCAAGCACTTGCGGCAAGGTGTCTAAGCCACCATGCAGAATGGCGTCACGAATCAGTTTGGAGTTGGCTTCATTCCCATGGCGCATCGCATACAGCAGGGGTAGTGTGGGTTTGCCTTCATTCAGGTCATCTCCCAGATTTTTGCCGATGGTATCAGCGTCACCGCTCAGGTCCAACACATCGTCCACCAATTGGAAGGCGGTGCCTAAGTGCATGCCATATCGAGCTAGATTCTCTTCATCATCAAAGCTGCAGTCTGCGTGAGTTATTGCGCCAAGACGCGCAGCAGCTTCGAAAAGCTTGGCAGTTTTGAAATGAATTACCTTGATGTAATCGACCTCAGAAACGTCTGCGTTATGGACGTTCATCAGCTGTAGCACTTCGCCTTCGGCGATGGTATTGGTCGCTTCAGATAGTACCTCCATGACGCGCATGTTCTGCAATTTAACCATCATTTGAAATGCGCGCGAGTACAGGAAGTCGCCTACCAGCACGCTGGCAGCGTTTCCAAATAAATGGTTGGCGGTGCTTTTTCCGCGCCGCATGTGCGATTCGTCCACCACGTCGTCATGCAACAGCGTCGCGGTATGAATGCATTCGACAATGGCGGCTAGTTGGTGGTGCTGGCTAGAGACTTTACCGAACATGCCGCCAGAAAGTAGCACTAGCGCGGGTCGCAGGCGTTTCCCGCCGCCGCCGATGATGTGCTCTGAAATGGTGTTGATCAATGCCACCTCGGATGTCAGCGAACTGCGAATCACAGCATCCACGGCCTGCATGTCAGCCGCGATTTGAGATTGGATATGGTTAAGCGTCACACAAAAAACCGTTTAAAATAAGCACGCATTCTAGCATAGGCTGCGGAAGCCCTGAATAATGGCTTCAAGCAGTTGCAGCAACTTTTGCTGCGCTAAAAAATGTACTAATTTTGGTTTGCTTTGTCATGAAAATTGCGTATAATGTGCGGTTTACTAAAACGCATGGTTTAAAGGCGCATTATGTACGCAGTGATTAAAACAGGTGGCAAACAATATAAAGTGGCCGCTGGTGACAAATTAAAAGTGGAAAAACTGGCTGGTGACGTTGGCAGCAAAGTGGTGATCGATAAAGTATTGCTGGTTGCAGATGGCGATAGCGTCACCATTGGTGCACCTTTGGTTGCTGGTGCCAAGGTGAGTGCGACTGTGGTTTCTCATGGTCGTGGTGATAAAGTGATGATTTTCAAAATGCGTCGTCGTAAACACTATCGCAAGACACAAGGTCATCGCCAAAGCTACACTGAAATTCAAATTGACAAGATTGCAGCTAAATAAGAGGTAATTCAACATGGCACACAAGAAAGCAGGCGGTAGTTCTCGCAACGGTCGTGACTCACAGGCAAAACGTTTGGGCGTGAAAGCCTTTGGTGAAACCATTGTTTCAGCAGGCAGCATCATCGTACGTCAACGTGGCACTAAAATGCATGCTGGTGACAACGTAGGCATGGGTAAAGACCATACCTTGTACGCAAAGATTGATGGAAAAGTGACTTTCACAACTAAAGGCGCACTAAAACGCCACACAGTGAACGTCGTCGCTGTTTAAGCGAATTTAACCTAAAAAGCCTCATCGCATGATGAGGCTTTTTCATTTATAGTGTTTCTCATATGAAATTTATCGACGAAGCTACCATTAAAGTTTATGCCGGAGATGGCGGTAACGGTGTTGCCACGTTTCGTCGCGAGAAATACGAGCCGATGGGCGGCCCCAATGGCGGCGACGGCGGTAAAGGCGGCAGCGTCTATGTGCAGGCCGACCGTAACCTGAACACGCTGGTGGATTACCGTTATACCCGTACATTCCGCGCACAGCGCGGTGAGAATGGCGGCAGTTCTGATTGCTACGGCGCTGGTGGTGACGATATGGTCCTGAAAGTGCCGGTAGGTACGGTCATTAGTGATAAAGCGACGGGTCAAGTGCTGGTGGATCTGAGTGCGCATGACCAGAAAGTGATGATTGCAAAGGGTGGCAACGGCGGCTTGGGCAATATTCACTTCAAATCCAGCGTTAATCGTTCTCCTAAGCAGTTTACACAGGGTGAGCCGGGCGAGTCATTCGAGCTCTATCTTGAATTGAAAGTATTGGCCGATGTTGGCTTGCTGGGTATGCCAAATGCGGGTAAATCCACATTTATCCGCAGTGTCTCTGCTGCCAAGCCAAAAGTGGCGGATTATCCGTTTACGACATTACATCCCAATTTGGGTGTTGTGCGTGTGGATGCCAACCGCAGTTTTGTGATTGCCGATGTGCCTGGGCTCATCGAAGGTGCGGCAGAAGGCGCAGGTTTGGGTCACCAGTTCCTGCGCCACTTGTCACGCACCTCGCTATTGTTGCATTTGGTCGATATCGCGCCATTCGACCCGGAAGTAGATCCGGTGGCCGAGGCTAAGGCTATCGAGAACGAATTGAAAAAATATGACGAGGATTTGTACAACAAACCTCGCTGGCTGGTATTGAACAAAATTGATATGGTTGAAAATCCAAAACAGATAGTGTCGGATTTTGTGAAGGCGTATGGATGGAAAGGACGCGTGTTCGCCATCTCCGCGATTAGTGGTGTGGGATGCAAGGAACTGACCTACGCTATTATGGAACATTTGGAAACTGTCAAAAAAGCAGAACATGAAATCACTGCTGCAAAATAGCAAAACCTGCGTCGTTAAAGTGGGTTCCAGCCTAGTCACCAATAATGGTGAGGGCTTGGACCGTGCTGGCATTGCAGCTTGGGCGGCGCAAATCAGCACGCTGGTCAAACAAGGCAAGCAGATAATATTGGTCTCCAGCGGGGCAGTGGCAGAGGGTATGCAGCGTTTGGGCTGGAAAAAACGCCCAACGGCCGTGAATGAATTGCAGGCAGCTGCGGCAGTGGGTCAGATGGGCCTAGTGCAGATGTACGAACGCTGCTTTGCTGAGCATGGCTTGCATACCGCACAACTGCTTTTGACGCATGAAGACCTCGCAGACCGGACGCGTTACCTGAATGCACGGACGACCTTACGTACCCTGCTGGAGCTGGGCGTGATTCCAATCATCAATGAGAACGATACCGTTGCGACAGAAGAGATTCGCCTGGGTGATAACGATACCTTGGGCGCTTTGGTTGCCAATTTGATAGAAGCCGATGCGCTGGTGATTCTTACCGACCAGCAAGGCTTGTATTCATCTGATCCGCGCAAAGACAAGAACGCGCAATTCATCAATCATGCTATCGCTGGTACGCCAGAGCTGGAAGCCATGTCGGGTGGAGCCGGCACTAGCGTGGGTACGGGCGGTATGCTGACCAAGATACTTGCGGCCAAGCGCGCTGCACGTAGTGGCGCACATACCATTATCGCATCGGGGCGTGAGTCGAATGTCTTGGTACGTTTGGCGGCTGGCGAGGCCATTGGTACGCATCTCGAAGCTACACAGATGAAAACCACTGCCCGTAAACAATGGCTAGCAGATCATTTGCGTGTTGGTGGTGGAGTAGTGCTGGACGATGGCGCTGTTAAGGTACTGACCAAAGAAGGAAAAAGTCTGCTTCCGATTGGTGTGGTGGCGGTGCAAGGGCAGTTCGAGCGAGGTGATGTGATCGCTTGTCTGGATGCGCAAGGGAAAGAGGTCGCACGCGGTCTGGTCAACTATTCTTCCAGCGAGGTGATACGTATCATGCGTAAGCCCAGCAGCGAGATCGAAACGATGCTAGGCTATGTGGATGAGCCGGAGCTCATCCATAGAGATAGCCTGATTTTGATGTAAAAGGGATAACAATGAGTCAACCTTTAGTAGCGATCATTATGGGCTCGGACAGCGACTGGCCCACCATGAAACTAGCGGCGCAGATGCTGGCTGATTTTGGCGTACCATACGAGGCCAAAGTGGTTTCAGCGCACCGCACGCCGGATCTGATGTTTGAATTTGCAGAAAACGCTGCGAACAATGGTTACCAGGTAATCATTGCCGGTGCAGGCGGTGCTGCGCATCTACCTGGCATGGTGGCGGCTAAAACGACATTGCCGGTGCTGGGTGTGCCTGTGCCCAGCAAACACCTGCAAGGACAAGACTCCTTGCTTTCCATCGTACAGATGCCTAAAGGCATTCCGGTGGCGACGTTCGCGATTGGCGAAGCAGGTGCTGCCAATGCAGGTCTGTTCGCAGTGTCCATTTTGGCGAACCATGATGTAGCTTTGGCAAAAAAACTGGCAGATTTCCGTAAAAAACAAAGCGAGAAAGTGCATGCCATGACACTTTCTGAGAAACCTTGAAAATGATGGATAGAAAAGTGATTACTGCTCCGGCTATGTTAGGGATGCTGGGCGGCGGCCAGTTAGGCCGCTTCTTTGTGATTGCTGCGCATGAACTGGGTTACAAAGTTACCGTACTCGATCCGGACAAGAATAGTCCTGCCGGCAAGATAGCAGACATCCATTTGTGTGCCAACTTCGATGATGAGGCTGCGCTCTCTAAGATGGCAAACTCTTGCGCGGCGATTTCTACGGAGTTTGAGAACGTGCCGGCTGAGACCCTGAGCTTTCTGGCCCAGCATACTGTCGTGCATCCTAGTGCAGAAGCGGTTTCTATCGCGCAGTACCGCGTGAAAGAGAAAAACTTTTTTCGTGATAATGGATTGCCTGTTGGCCCATTTGTGGTTGTGCAGAAAGCCGAAGATTTGCCCTCAGATGGTGATATGTATCCAGCCATACTCAAAGTGGCGCGCTTTGGCTACGATGGTAAAGGACAAGCCCGCGTAGCGAACCATGCCGAAGCCTTGGCAGCATTCAAAGATTTTAAGCAAGAAATCTGCGTGCTGGAGAAGATGCTGGAGCTGGATTGCGAACTTTCCGTTGTGCTGGCGAGAGATACGCAAGGCAATATCGCGGCGTTCCCTACGGCAGAGAACAAGCATCTGAATGGTATCCTGGATATCAGCATAGCTCCGGCGCGCGTCAGTGAGGTATTGAAAGCCAAGGCGCAGGAACTGGCCAAGCAGCTGGCGACCAAATTGAATTATGTGGGTGTTTTGGGGGTGGAAATGTTCGTGGTCGGTGGCAAATTGCTTCTGAATGAAATCGCACCACGCCCGCATAATTCCGGTCATTACACCATTGATGCCTGCATTACCAACCAGTTTGAACAGCAGGTACGCATCATCAGCGGTTTACCGTTAGGTAGCGCGCATCAGCATAGTGCGGCGGTCATGGTGAATATCTTAGGCGACAGCTGGTTTCATGGAGAGAAAAATAATGTGCTGGAACCCCCATGGAATAAGGCGTTCCAGCATGGTGCTTTAAAGCTACACCTTTATGGCAAGCAAGAGCCGCGTAAAGCCCGCAAGATGGGCCATTTCACAGTGCTGGGTGATCATATCGACGATGTGCTGAACCAGGCATTGGTTGCGCGGAGCGAACTGCATATAGGCGAATAAGCAAGATAGCTTTTTCGCAAAGATAAAACGCATGGGTGGTAAGCCCATGCGTTTTTTATTTGGGCCGATTTATTCCTTGATGGCCTCGATAGGCAAATCAACTGTCACTTCGTCACTCACATATGGAGCATGCTTGCCCATATTGAAATCGCTGCGCTTTACTACGACGCTCGCATTGGCCCCGCACGCATCTTTTTTCTTCATGGGATGTGGCATGCACATGAATGAGCTGACGTTCAGCGTCACAGGTTTGCTGATGCCTTTGATGGTCAAGGTGCCATCCACGGAGGCCGGCTTGTCATCCTTGAAATTCATTTTAGTCGACTTGAATGTGGCCGTCGGATGCTTCACGGTATCAAAGAATTCTTCGGCTTGAGTATGTTCATTGAACAAGCTGGAACCGGTATTAACTGATGTCGTGTCAATCGTCACATCCACAGCGCCAGTTTTGGCAGTTTTATCAATCACGATCTTTCCGGAAATTTTATCAAACCGGCTCAATTGCATGGAATAGCCAAGATGGTTGTAACTGAATCTTGGCATGGAGTGGTTGGTGTCGATAATGTAAGTTTCTGGAGCTGCTATTGCTATGCTGGCAGCAAAAAACAGGCTGATTGCAGACATGCACTTTTTCATGGCGATTCCTCAGAGGTTGGGATGGATAGCGCGCTTCAACTGCTTGACTAGGTGGTTGCGCTAAAAGTTCAAACAAGCGTTCAAGCTGACGGAAAATAAAGCCAAATAAAAAACCTCGCCAGATTTGATTCTTGAGCGAGGTTTTTGGGGTAAGGATTGATTATTCGGCAGCTTTTTTCGCTTTAGGCGCGGTTTTTGGTTTTGCAGCTGCTTTGGTTGCGGCAGCTTTAGGTGCAGCTTCTTTTTTAGGCGCTGCGGCTTTTTTTGCTGGGGCTGGTTTTGCTGTCTTGGCAGATTTTGCTACTGCAGCGTCGCCTTTCATGCCCTTGATTGCAGCGCTCAGGCGTGCTTTATGACGAGCAGCCTTGTTTTTGTGAATGATCTTCTTGTCGGCGATGCGGTCGATCACGCCTACGTTTTCGTTAAAAGCGGCTGCAGCGGCAGCTTTGTCGCCGGACTCAACAGCTTTAATCACTTTTTTGATTGCAGTACGCAAAGTAGAGCGCAAAGCGGCGTTGTGCGCATTCACTTTCACGGATTGGCGCGCGCGTTTGCGGGCTTGTGCGGTATTTGCCATGTGTTTGTTATCCTGTTACTTAGTTAGCTAAAAACGAAACCGCGTATATTAGTGTTTTTTAATGGGATTTGCAAGCAATTCCTTTTATTTTGATACCTAAAAAAAGCGGTCGGCATGCTAGAATCGCGGCTATGTTTTTTACGCCATTCTTTTTAGCATGAATTTGCTTAAAGTGCTCGCCGGTGTTGGCAGCATGACGTTTATCTCGCGCATTTTGGGGTTTGTGCGCGATACGCTGATCGCACGCATCTTTGGCGCGGGGTTGGCTACAGACGCATTCTTCGTTGCGTTTAAGATACCGAACCTGCTGCGCCGCGTTTCTGCAGAAGGTGCCTTTTCGCAGGCCTTTGTGCCAATCCTTGCCGAATACAAGACCAAACGCACACAGAATGAAACGCACAGTCTCATTAATCATGTCGCCAGCCTGATGGGGGTGTTCCTGCTGGTAGTGACGATACTCGGCATGCTGGCGGCACCGTTGATCGTCGGCGTTACGGCGCCGGGTTTTGTCAATCAGCCTGACAAGTTCCAGTTGACGATTGAACTGCTGCGCATCACTTTCCCTTACATTCTCTTTATCTCGCTGGTTTCGCTGGCTGGCGGAGTGCTTAATACCTACAGCAGATTCCAGATTGCGGCATTCACGCCGGTATGGCTGAATGTCTCCTTTATCGTGGCGGCATTGTTCGTCGCGCCGTATTTCGATAACTCCATCCGTGTGCTGGCTTGGGCAGTGTTTGTCGGTGGAATTCTGCAGTTGCTATTTCAGTGGCCGTATTTGCGTCAACTCGGTTTGTTGCCGCGCTATGAATTGAACTGGCAGGACGAAGGCGTCAAACGCATCCTCAAACTGATGGGGCCGGCGATTTTCGGGGTTTCCGTCGCGCAGATATCCATCGTGCTCAACAATATCTTTGCTTCCTTTCTGCAGACTGGCAGTGTTTCCTGGCTTTACTACGCTGACAGATTGATGGAGTTCCCCACGGGGGTATTAGGTGTGGCGCTGGGGACGATTCTGCTGCCGAGTTTATCAAAAGCATTTGCTGAAAAAACAGATGGTGAGTACAGCCAATTACTGGACTGGGGCTTGCGCCTGACTTTTCTGCTAGCCGCGCCAGCAGCGGTAGCTTTGGCGGTATTGTCGCTACCTTTGGTCGCCAGCCTGTTTCATTATGGTAAGTTCAGTACGCTGGATGTCGAGATGACTCGTCAGGCGGTCATCGCATACAGCCTTGGTTTGCTCGGGTTAATTATGGTCAAGGTGCTGGCGCCTGGCTTTTATGCACGGCAAAACATCAAGACCCCGGTCAAGATTGCGATTTTCACCTTGGTACTGACGCAGTTGATGAACCTGTTGTTCGTGTTCGGGCTTGGCCTGCATCATGCAGGGCTTGCCTTGGCGATTGGCTTGGGCGCATGTGTCAATGCTGGCTTGTTGTATTATCATTTGCGTAGTCATCAAGTTTACCAGCCGCTCCCTGGCTGGGTTTCGTTCTATGTGAAACTGGCTGCAGCCTTGCTGCTGATGGCAGTCGTGCTGTATTACCTATCCAACATGGCAGGCGACTGGCTGCATATGCATACGATGCTGAAACTGGTATGGATTTCAATATTAGTCGTTGCCGGTGCAACCAGCTATTTTGCAGCACTTTATCTGCTGGGTTTCCGTCCGCGTGACTTCAGCAAGCGTGTGAGCGTGTGATGCAGGTTTTCCGTCATCTGCCAGTTTCGCCATGCCCGCCGCTTGCGCTTGCAATTGGCAATTTCGACGGCATGCATTTGGGACATCAAGCATTGCTGAAGCACTTGCTGGAGACGGCGTCCAGGATATCCAAAATTCCAGCGGTAATGACCTTCGAGCCACATCCGCGCGAATTTTTCTCGCCACAAGACGCGCCAGCACGCCTGACGACTTTGCGGGAAAAGCTCGAGCTGTTGGAATCAGCAGGGGTCGAAAAAGTATTCGTTTATGCCTTCAGCAAGCGCTTTGCCGCCATGTCCGCGATGGATTTCATGCAATTGCTGCGTGACAAGCTGAATGTGGACACGGTGCTGGTAGGCGAGGATTTCCGCTTTGGCGCCAAGCGTGCTGGTTCATTGGTGGATTTCGTGGCGAACGGTTTTGATCTGATTGCCATGCCGCGTGTAGATCTGGACGGTGAACGTGTTTCGAGCACAAGGGTTCGAGAAGCGCTTGTTGTTGGCAATTTGGCCTTGACCGAAAGACTGCTCGGGCGACATTACAGTATCAGCGGCAAGGTGGTGCATGGCGCTAAAAGAGGGCGGCAATTGGGCTTTCCGACGGCGAATATCCATATGCGGCATGAGCGCCCTGCGCTGACAGGCGTTTATGCAGTAAAATTAAGTGTTGGGCAATTGCTGGGTTTGAATGCCGTAGCCAATCTGGGTGTGCGGCCAACTGTCGAAGGCATCCCAAAACTGTTGCTGGAAGTGCACGTGCTCGATTTTAACGGGGATTTGTATGGTCAGCATGTGCATGTGGAGTTCCTACAGAAGATACGCGACGAGCAAAAGTTTGAGAGTCTGGATGCACTCAAGGCACAGATTGCCAAAGATATCGATGTTGCCAGAGATTTTTTTAAGTAATTAAACATGAATGACGAAAACAAAGATTCAAAATATAAACTTAACTTGCCGGAAACCAGTTTTCCGATGCGGGGAGATTTGGCCAAGCGTGAGCCGGAATGGCTAAAGAGCTGGCAACAAAAGCGCGTCTATGAACGCATCCGCAAAGCACGCAACGGCGCCAGGAAATTCATTCTGCATGATGGCCCGCCTTATGCGAATGGCGATATTCACATTGGTCATGCAGTCAATAAGATTCTCAAAGACATCATTGTCAAATCTAAAACGATGGCGGGTTACGACGCGCCATATGTGCCGGGCTGGGATTGCCACGGCCTGCCTATCGAACTGGTGGTGGAAAAGAACCACGGCAAGAATATCGACCCTGCCAAGTTCCGCGAGCTGTGTCGGGCTTATGCTGCCGAGCAGGTGGAAAAACAGAAAAAAGACTTTATCCGCTTGGGCGTGCTGGGCGATTGGGATCATCCGTACCTGACTATGGATTTCATGACCGAGGCCGATATCATGCGCGCGCTTGGCAAGATCTACGAGAACGGCTATCTGTATCAAGGTTCAAAACCGGTACATTGGTGCGTAGATTGCGGCAGCGCGCTGGCAGAAGCCGAAGTTGAGTATGAGGACGTCAATTCGCCTGCGATTGATGTAGGATTCAAGGTGGTGGATAACGCAGCCTTGAGCAAAGCATTTGGCGTGGAAGTAAAAGGTGATGCTTATGCTGTCATCTGGACGACTACGCCTTGGACGTTGCCTGCCAACCAGGCGGTAAGCGTGCATCCTGAGCTCGAGTATGATTTGATGCAAACCGACAAAGGTTTGCTGATTCTCGTGCATGACCTGGTAGAAAACACATTAAAGCGCTATGGCCTGGAAGGCGCATCCAGATTGGCTTCTAGTCAGGGTGCAAAACTCAGAGGTTTGATGCTGCAACATCCGTTCGATAACCGTCAGGTGCCTATCATCTGTGGCGAGCATGTCACCACAGATGCGGGTACTGGCTTGGTGCATACTGCAGCCGCGCATGGTAACGATGACTGGCTGGTGATGCGCGCCAATTATCCAAGCGAGAAACCACGCGTGCTGATTGGCGGCGATGGCAAATTCTTCAACAGTGAGCTGGTGGAGCTGGCAGCGATTCGCGGTCTGCCGCGTCAGGAGGCAAATAAGGTCATCCTTGGTGTGATGCAGGAAAACGGCACGCTGCTGGCCAGCGCGCGTTTGCAGCATAGTTTTCCCCATTGCTGGCGTCATAAGACACCGCTGATGCAACTAGCGACACACCAATGGTTCATCGGCATGCAGCAGGAAGATGCTGTGGGCATCAGCCTGCGCGAATACGCTAACAAAGCTGTGGATGCGACACAGTTCTACCCAAGTTGGGGTCGTGCGCGGCTGGAAGCCATGATTAAAAATCGTCCCGATTGGTGCGTGTCCCGCCAGCGGAACTGGGGCGTGCCGATGCCGTTCTTTGTGCACAAAGAAACCGGCGATCCGCATCCGCAGACATTGCAGTTGCTGGAAATCGTGTGTAAACAGGTCGAGCAGCAAGGCATCGAAGCATGGTTCAGCCTGGACGGTGCAGTTTTTCTGAATGCTCATGCACCGAAAAATGCCGAGCAATACAAAAAAGTCACCGATACGCTGGATGTCTGGTTCGATTCCGGGGCGACGCATGCTGCTGTGCTGAAAAAGCGCTCAGAGCTGCAACACCCGGCCGATCTGTATCTGGAAGGTTCCGACCAGCATCGTGGTTGGTTCCAGAGCTCCCTCTTGACCGGTTGTGCCATCGACGGTCGTGCGCCTTACGAGGCTTTGCTAACGCATGGTTTTGTAGTGGATGGCAGCGGTCACAAGATGAGCAAATCCAAAGGCAATGTGGTGGCGCCGCAGAAGGTGATGGACACCTACGGTGCGGATATCCTGCGCCTCTGGGTTGCTTCTACTGACTATTCCGGCGAACTGACGATTTCCGACGAGATTCTCAAGCGTGTGGCAGAAGGCTACCGCCGCATCCGTAATACCTTGCGCTTCTTGCTGGCTAACTTGGCGGATTTTGACGCAAGTAAGCACTTACTGAAGCAGGCCGATATGTTGAGCATAGACCGTTATGCCTTATATCTGGCGGACAAACTACAGTCCGATATTACGGCCGATTATGAGCGCTATGAATTCCACTTGGCCGTGCAGAAGTTTGTCAGCTTCTGCTCGGAGGATTTGGGCGGCTTCTATCTCGATATTCTGAAAGACCGCCTCTACACCAGCGGCGAGAACTCGCATGCGCGACGTGCCGCGCAAAGCGCGCTGTATCACATCACGCATTGTTTGATGCGCCTGACCGCGCCAATCTTGAGCTTTACGGCAGACGAGATCTGGCAGACGCTGAAAGTGAGCGACGAAACGACTGTGTTTGAGGAAGAATGGTATACACTTCCGGCACATGGCCTGGAAGCCACGCAGATATTGGCTTGGGAGGCCGTGGTTTCTGCTCGTGGCGACGCACAAAAGGAAATCGAGAAACTGCGCGAATCCGGCGCGGTCGGTTCCTCATTGCAGGCCGAGCTGGAATTCCATCTGGATGGCGATGCCTACAAAGCGTTGGACACATTGGAAGACGACCTGAAGTTTGTGATGATTACTTCCAGCGCCAAGGTGTATAAGGCAGCTAAAGAAAGCGACAGGAAGATCCTGGTGAAACCGAGCGCACACAAGAAATGCGACCGCTGCTGGCACTATCGGGCCGACGTGGGCGCAGATGCGAACCATCCGACGATTTGCGGGCGTTGCGTGAGCAACTTGTTCGGCGATGGCGAAAAACGTTCCCATGCATAAGTGGTTCGGAATCAGCGCGATCGTCGTCGCGCTGGATTTATACACCAAGCATTTGATCGAGAATGCCTTTCAGTTGGGTGATAGCAAGGTCGTCACCTTCTTTTTTAATCTAGTGCGCTTCCATAACGAAGGGGCAGCATTCAGTTTCTTGTCCAATGCAGGCGGCTGGCAGCGCTGGTTCTTCACCACTGTGGCAGTCATTGCCGTCGTTGTCATCAGCTATCTTATCCGCAAGCATGCGCAGCAAAAACTGTTTTGCCTGGGCTTGGCTTTGCTGCTAGGCGGCGCGCTCGGCAACTTGTATGACCGCCTGACGCTGGGTTATGTGGTGGATTTTTTATACTTTCACATCAATGACTTGTACTGGCCGGCCTTTAATGTGGCAGATAGCGCGGTATGTGTGGGCGTAGCGCTTTTGTTATGGGATAGCTTCAAGCAGGATGCGCTGACAGCGAAAAAAGATGCCTGACTGGAAAAAGCTCATCGAAGGGAAAATCGGCCTGGCCAAGAAGGGCAATAGGCCGGGCAAAGTTGGCGACAACCCGCGCATTCCTGCCGGGCAGACGCAGGTCAATAATTTCCCGATACTGGACATGGGCATCAAGCCGTGGATAGGCACGGTGGAGTGGAAGCTGCAGGTATTTGGACTGGTGGAGAACGCGCTCAACCTGGATTGGGCGGCCTTCCAGGCCTTGCCGCAAGTCGATGACGTGTCCGATTTCCATTGTGTGACGCGCTGGAGCCAGCTCGACATGCACTGGCGCGGAGTGCGCGTCCGTGACTTGCTAGCCTTGGCCAGACCGCTGGAAACCGCAAAGTTTGCCACCATGCACGGCTACGATGGCTATACCACCAATCTGCCTATCGAGGCACTGCTGGACGATGATGTGTTGGTGGCGCATCAATGGAACGGTCAGTTGCTCACGCGTGACCACGGCGGGCCGGCACGCATGGTAGTGCCAAAACGCTATGCCTGGAAGGGCGCTAAATGGCTCAATGGTATTGAGCTACATGCGCACGACCGTCCTGGGTTTTGGGAGGTTCGTGGTTATCACAATGAGGCGGATCCGTGGTTGGAGCAGCGTTTCAGCGATGATGAATAGTCATGCTGAACATTGATGCAGAGTTTAGCGGAGTCGTCAAAACCTGGCGCGACAGCAAAAGCACTTGGTATTACGTCAGTCTGCCACGCGAAAAATCCGAAGAGATTCAATTCTTCAGCCAAAATTATCAAGTCAAACGGCGCGGCTGGGGCGCGGTGCGGGTGGATGTACACATTGGCGACACGATATGGCAGACTTCGATCTTTCCTGCCTTCGAGAATGGCATCTATCAGCTGTTCCTGAAAGCCGAGGTGCGCAAGCGTGAGTGCATTCAGGAAGGCGACACGGTTTCAGTCAGGCTTACTGCACACTTCTGACATTCATTATGCGAACCGCTGCCCTGGAGGCCGCATGCAGAATGGTTTTCAGGGCATCCCTTTTGGTAATGAACGCGCGCGAGGCTTATTTCTTCTTGAAAATGGCTTGCCCGGCGCTGAACAAGGCCAAACAGATGGTCCCTGCGATAATGCCAATCAGGCCGTTCAGCAAGATGGACCACAGGCCGAACTGCTCCACCCGGTGATGCAATGCCGGAACGCCGTGCGTCAGAATCGCTCCGCCGACCAGGAACATGGCGGCAGTCCCCAACAGGCTCAAGAGCCGCATCAGATAAGGCACGACAGCGAGCAGCCATTGCCCGATTTTTCGGGTGATCTGTTTGAAGACGCTGCTGCCTTTGCGCAACATCATCCACAGGCCGACATCATCCATCTTGACGATGCCTGCCACCAAGCCATATACGCCAACGGTCATGGCAAGCGCGATCAGCGAGACGACAGCGGCTTGCTGTGCGAAACTGGCAGCGCTGGCTGCGGCACTGCCCAGCGCGATGACGATGATTTCTGCAGAAAGAATGAAATCGGTGCGAATAGCCCCTTTGATCTTTTCTTTTTCCAGCTCGGCCAGGTCAGCCTTGGGGTCTTCGATCGCCTGCTTAATCTCGGCGTCATGTGTTTCGGCTTCTTTTTTATGCAAGAATTTGTGCGCCAGTTTTTCCACGCCTTCGAAACACAGGAACGCGCCGCCTAGCATCAGCAAAGGCGTGATTAGCCAAGGGGCGACATAGCTGATGCCCAGTGCAGCAGGCACCAAAATCAGCTTGTTGATGAAAGAGCCTTTGGCCACAGCCCATACCACCGGCAATTCACGCGAGGCATCCACGCCTGTGACCTGCTGCGCGTTCAGCGCTAAATCATCGCCCAGCACGCCTGCGGTTTTCTTAGCCGCCACCTGCGTCATCACCGAGACATCGTCCAACATCGTGGCGATGTCGTCCAACAACGCCCACAAACTACCTAAAGCCATGACAGCTCCTATTAAAAAGTTATGGCATTTTAACTAAAAATGCTAAACTAGCCTGATGTTGCCGCAAAAATTATTCCGTTATGTCAGCAAGATCGCGATGTTCGCGATACTGTTTGCTGCACTGGCGCCGAGTATCTCGCATGCCTTGGCGGCGCAGCGCGGAACGAATTCCTTCACACAATCCGTGTGTACCAGCGATGGTAAGAAAGTGACCATTCAAGTGGTGACTACCAAAGGCAAGCAACTGGCGACCGAGTTCAGCGTGAAGCCGGCGAATGAGAACATGCCTAAAGGCATCAATCATCATCTTGAACATTGTCCGTTCTGCGTGAACCCAACTGCCGATGCAGCGATTGAAACACCTCATGCGCCAATAGTGATAATGCTGGCAGTCGAGGCCCAGCAGCTTGCAGCTACCAGTCAACCGATTTTCAGAAGTTTCTCAGCACTTCCTCCGCCTGCACAGGCACCCCCTCAAATCCTCTAAACATTATCCATTGGTCATAGCAGCATAAGCTTTTGCTGTCGTTTTGGTTTTTTTGTTTTGAGGATTCGCCATGGCTTTACCGTCATCCTTGCGTGCATTGCCGCAACGCAAGCTATTAAACACTGCACTTTTGACAATATTTGCAAGTCCGTTCTTTGCAACATCGGCCTTGGCCGAGCATATCGATGTGCCGGAGATCGATGTCAGCAGCGAGCGTTATGCGCCGATGCCGACATTGAGCAACACTGCTTTCGATACAAGCATCTTGCAAAGATTGCGGGTCAATACCAACGACACTGCTTCCATGCTGGACAACCAGCCTGGTATCAGCCTGTATGGCGCAGGTGGCGTATCGAGTCTGCCGGCTATCCATGGTCTGGCGGACGATCGCGTCCGTCTGAAGGTGGACGGTATGGATCTGATCTCGTCTTGTGCCAACCATATGAATCCGCCACTCTCGTACATTGATCCGGCCAATGTCAGCCAGATCAAGGTATTCGCCGGCGTTACGCCGGTCAGCATGGGCGGCGACAGCATTGCCGGGACGATACTAGTTGAATCAGCCGCACCCGAGTTTGCTCAACCGGGACATGACAGTCTGGTTAAGGGACGTGTTGGCGGATACTATCGCAGCAACAACGATGCGGTGGGCGGCAATGTCAGCGCGACTCTGGCGAACGAGAATCTGTCAGTACGCTACACCGGTTCTGCAGTCGATGCCAATAACTTCCACGCAGCCAAGAGGTTCAAGCCATCAGGACAGGCTGCCTGGGGTAGGGGATGGCTGGATGGGGACGAGGTGGGCTCCAGCGCATATGAAGCCCAAAATCATCAGCTGGCTCTTGCTGCACGTCACGAGAACCATCTGGTAGACCTGAAGCTTGGCTGGCAGAACATCCCTTATCAGGGGTTTCCCAACCAGCGCATGGATATGACGGATAACGACAGCAAGCAGATCAATGCGCGCTACACAGGCACCTTCGACTGGGGGCAATTGCAGGCCGCTGCATATCACGAGCGAACCCGCCATAGCATGCAGTTCGGGGATGACAAGCTGTATTGGTATGGTATGGCGCATAACGTCGCCGGTATGCCGATGGACACCGAAGGCCGCAACACAGGCGGCAGTTTGAAAGCCGATGTGCTGCTGAATGCACGCGATTTGCTGCGGGTAGGGGCTGAGTACCAGCGCTACCGTTTAGATGATTGGTGGGATCCAGTGGCGAACTCCATGATGATGGCGCCTCCGAATGCGTTCATCAATATCAACAACGGCCAGCGCGACCGTTACGATGTCTATGGCGAGTGGGAAGCTAACTGGTCGCAGCAATGGCTATCCCAGTTGGGGTTGCGCAGCAGCACTGTCAAGATGGATGCAGGCAGAGTGCATGGTTACAGCACTACCATGATGGCTAACTATGGCATCGCTGCTGCGCGGTTCAACAATGCCGACCGTAGTGAGACTGACCAGAACTGGGATGCGACTGCTGCCCTGCGCTTCACACCAGATGCTACGCAAACTTACGAGGCCGGTTACGCGATGAAAACGCGTTCACCGAATTTGTACGAACGCTATACCTGGTCCAATACCAATTCTATGGTCATGAACATGAACAACTGGTATGGCGATGGCAATGGCTATGTTGGTAATCTGAATCTTGATCCCGAGAAAGCACACACCGTTAGTGTAGCCGCTAATTGGCACGATGCAGGTAAGCGTGAGTGGCAGCTTAGGGTCGCTCCATATTACACCTACGTGCAGGACTATATCGACGCAGTGCCTTGCCTGAGTGTCTATGCAACTTGCCCGACCCGGACGGACGGATTCGTCAATCTGAGTCTGGATAACCAATCCGCACGGTTATATGGGGTAGATATCTCAGGGCAGATGCTGTTGGCCGAGAATACTGGTGTAGGCAGCTTCACCGCAACTGGCGTCATTAACTATGTGCGCGGCAAAAACCGTGACACGGGCGATGATCTGTACAACATCATGCCGCTCAACGCCACACTGGCATTGCAGCACCGCTATGGGCAATGGAACAACGTGCTGCAGGCGAAACTGGTGACCAGCAAGGACCATGTGCAAGCTGTACGCAAGGAAATGCAAACTGCCGGCTACGGGATTGTGAATTTCTACACCAGCTACAGCTGGCAGCATGCACGTCTGGATCTGGGCATCGAAAATCTCTTCGACAAGGATTATGACAACCCGCTGGGTGGCGCATACATCGGCCAGGGCAACACCATGGAGTCAGGCGCTACAGCACCTAAACACGGCACACAGGTGCCAGGCATGGGGCGCTCACTCAATGTCGGCTTGACCGTCAACTTTTAACCATTGAAAACCGTAAAACTGAATAAAAAAGAGGTGAATGAAATGATTTACATACAAATTGAACAAGTCATCAAACAAAAGAAAGCCGCCTGGGGACGCAAGATCACCCTCAACGAGATCGCAATCGCTACAGGCATCAGTCGCACCACGTTGTTCCGCATGATGAAAAACGAAGGTTACAGCACCGTCACCGACCATCTGGATAAGCTGTGCGCGTTTTTTGGGTGCGAGATTCAGGAGCTGGTGAAATACGTGCCGGATGGTGCGCAGCAGCATCGGCGAGCGAAGGCAGCTTAAGTTTTAGGTAAGGGGTGGAGATAAGAAGAAGAAAATGAAAAAGAAGAAAAATAGACATAACAATAGGCTTAGACATATGCAGCCTTTAACCTGGTTTGGCTGCATATGTCGCTTAATTTAATAAAGATAAATCTAAAGGGTAAGGAGAGGGTAATGATGAAGTTTAAGTATGTCGTGTTGGCTGGCACATTGGCAATAATTAATTTCAACGCAAAGGCGGCAGAAGAATATATTGAATTAGAGCCAGTAGATGTAAAGGCAGAAAAACCTGCCAAGGCCAGTTATAGCGTTGAAAATACAGCTTCAGCTACCCGTACGGACACACCCGTCAAAGAAACGCCCCAATCCATACACATTATTCCTAGGCAGTTGATTGATGATCAGCAAAATGTCACAGCCAGTGAGTCTCTTAGAAACGTGAGCAGCGTAGTGACAAATGCGGAAATTTCCCCTCCCGTGTTTGACACTACGCGCGTTCGCGGCTTTGCCGCTGAACAACTCATAGACGGCTTCACGCAATACTACAATCCGGGAGACAGAGAAAGTCTGGTAAACGTGCAGCGGCTTGAGGTGCTGAAAGGCTCGAATGCTGTACTTTATTCTGGAGGTTCTGGTTCTCCGGTAGGTGGTGTTGTCAATATTGTCTCCAAGTTGCCACAGGCCAAAGCATTTGGTGAGTTGGGTGTAAGGCTGGGGACAGACAATTTCGTGCAGCCATTCTTCGATGTGAATCAGCCGATGACAGAGAATGTTTTACTTCGAGTAACGGGGGAATACACCAAGACGGAAAGCAATGTCGATGTTATTGATCAAAAACGCTATAACATCAATCCGTCACTGACATTAACCAATAACGATGACACCAGCTTTACGTTGCAAGGCAAATTCTCTCGATGGAAACAGCAGGATTATCAAGGCCTGCCCGCTACTGGTACGGTGACGGGAAGTTTCAGGATTAAGGAAGATTTGTTCATAGGCAATAAAGACATTCCGGATACTACTTCTGAGTTTAAAGGTTTGTGGGGCACGCTAGACCATAAAATCAATGATACTTGGTCATTCAATGTCAAAGCGCGTTATGCCGAATCTGAGTTTGATGAGAAAACGCAGTTAATCTCGACCAATGCTCCGGATTTCTTTCCACCTTCAACCTGGTCGATCGTCAATACTAGGCTTTACCAGCGGCAGACAGAACAATCGGTGCTTGCCAATGTGATGGCTAAATTTGATGTTGGCATCACAAAGAACACGGCCTTAATAGGATTAGATTACAGTGAGCTAAAAGACACAGGGTTTATGAACGCGGATATGGCTTCCTTGGGTGCCGTCGATTTGAATAATCCTGTGTTTAATACCCCGTATGCTAATCCTGATCCAAATTCACCATTTACGTTCACTTTCTCTGATGCCATCGTTAAAAATGTGACACACGGTGCTTATGTGCAGTTACAAAGCACGATAGCTGATCGTGTTCATTTGCTTGCAGGGCTGCGTCAGGCGCACGTAAGTGTGCGGTATCATGAGCTGACAGCAGCTACAAATCAAAAAACCGACGAGGATAAATTATTACCTCGCATTGGCGGTGTATTTGACCTGACTGATGATATATCCATATTTGCCAGTTACAGCGAGGGTCTGCGCGGTCAACCATTCTCAATCTTTGCACCAGGCAGTAAACCTAAGCCAGCAGAATCGCGCAACCAGGAAGCTGGCGTCAAGTTTGATGTCGGCGGAAAACTTAGCGGCCAGTTCGCGTTTTATCACACAGAGCGTACCAATGTCGCGGTTGGTTTCCCCGCTACGCCGACTGGTGAACAACGTGCACGTGGATTTGATGCGGATGTGATATGGCAGCCAACGGCTAATTGGAAGTTATTAGCAAACTATGCCTATACCGACGCAGAGTTTACCAAGAATGCCAGCGCTACCGTTCTGGATGGCAATCAACTCTCGGGCATTCCCAAGAACTCCGCCAGGCTATGGGTAAATTACAGTTTTCCTCAAGAGTTGCTGCATGGGTTGAGTGCCGGAGCCGGTGCTTATTGGCAGTCAGAGGCGTATGTGGATGACGCTAATCAGTTCAAGGCCGATAGTTATCATACCTTTGACGCTGCGCTGAACTACCAGACACAACGCTTCAACTTGGGGCTGACGATTAAAAACCTGACCAATGAAGATTATTACCAGTATTACAACTACTTCGGCGGACGTGTAAGACCAGATAATGGTACACAGGTCTACCTATCGGCTTCTTTCAAATACTAGGAGTCGGCATGAATCGCAGAAAATTCATGCAGGTGGCGGGGGCGGCTTCTGCAGCCTTATTGTTGAATAAACAGGCGAATGCAGAAGCTGCTAGCGAAGAAACCAAAAATCAGGTTGGCATGCAAGATAACCAGCATCATCAACAAATGATGAATAAATATGCCGCTTTTACGGGCGGCGATAAGCTGGTAATTGCCATGCTGGTCTATCCAGGCATGTTTTTGCAAGACTTGGTGGGCCCGCTTGCGATGTTTGAATCTTTGATGAATCGCGAGATTCATTTGGTGTGGAAAGACAAAAAACCAGTCGGCAATATGGACCCCAAACATCCAACAATGATACCAGTTGCCGCCACTACAACATTTGCAGATTGCCCAAAAAATCTTGATGTGTTGTTTGTGCCAGGTGGCGTGCCGGGCACATTTGCCATGATGGAAGACCCGGAAGTGCTCTCATTTCTTAAAGAGCAAGGTAAAACCGCGAAATACATCACCAGCGTTTGTACCGGCTCGCTCATTTTAGGTGCTGCAGGCTTACTTAAAGGCTACAAAGCGACATCACACTGGGTGACGCTTGATGTGCTGGCGGAGTTGGGAGCAACTCCCACCAAAGCACGAATTGTGGAAGACCGCAATCGCATTACCGGTGGTGGTGTCACGGCTGGGCTGGATTTTGGCTTGCTGTTGATTGCAAGGTTGCGCAACCAAAGCTATGCAGAGGCTGTGCAGCTTTATCTGGAATATAACCCACAACCACCATTTAATGCAGGTTCCGTTGCAACGGCACCCAAAGAAGTAGTTACATTTTTAGATGAGATGTTTGCCGAACTTAAACAAACTGCCGATAGCACTGCAATGCGCGCGGCTAAGAAAATTTAAAGGGGGAGACAGATGTTTAGCAAAAGAATATTGGTTGCTGTTTTAGCAACTTTGCCTTTGTTAGCAAACGCTGAGCATGAAGGCGTGATTCATTTAGACCAGATAGAGGTTAGTGCTCCATTTGTCTATGATGGCTATTCGGTTACTAATGCAAAAAGTGCCACAAAAACAGATACTAAAATCTTGGAAACGCCATTTTCTATTCAAGTGGTGCCTCGCGAGTTAATGGACGACCAGCAAGCGGTGACGGTTAAAGACGCAATTAAGAACGTGAGCGGCATCGTATCAAGTGCTTATAGCTATTACGACTTTATCCAGCTTAGAGGTTTTGCAAATACGCAAGCATCTGTTTATTACAACAGTCTTCAACTTCAATCTATTGGTGGTCTTGAAACGGCGTTGTTAGATCGTATCGAAGTCGTGAAAGGGCCAGCTTCTATGTTATTTGGGCGTATTGACCCAGGTGGTTTGGTTAATTTAGTCAGCAAAAAACCACAAGCTGATTTTGCTGCCAGTGTTCAGCAACAAATTGGTGAAGATGGGTTTTTTAGAACGACGGGCGATGTAACGGGTAAGCTTACTGAGGATGGTAAGGTGCTTTATCGCTTGGTAGGGGCATATACCGATGCGGACTCATTTATGGATGTAGTACAAAAACGTAATGCGGTTGGTGGCGCTTATTTAACCTTCAGACCCAGTGATGCTTTTGAATTTAATCTGCGTCTAGAAGGTCAGGATTATAAATTTGTAGATACCGAAGATATAGGCATCCCAATTATTGGTAAGAGACCCATCAAACTTTCAAGAAGTACATTTTTGGGAGATGCCGTCGGTTGGGATGAACCAAATAACCCAAAAAGAATAAATGTTGGCTTTGATTGGACGTATGCTTTTAATGACAATTGGAAGCTAACCCAACGCTTTCACTGGGATGACCGAAATGAGCACCAAACAACACTTTTTAATAACGGCTTTGATGGTGTTGCTACCCTAGACCGCGGGCTTTGGTTTGTAGATGTGAATCGCGAAACATTTGCAACAAACCTAGATTTGCTGGGTAATCTAGATTTAGTTGGAATGAAGCACAAGTTGCTGGTGGGTATCGATTACTACAAACATCGAGAAAATTGGAATGGTTTTTCTGGTTCAACTGCAGCGGTGCCATCCATCAATATTTTTAACCCTAATAATCGTTTAATAAGTGCGGCAGCATTAAAAGCACTCCCAGAGAATTTTTTCTTTAATACCGCTGATGAATGGTATGGCTTATACGCTCAAGATCAAATTTCTGTAACAGAAAAATTAGATTTACTGGTTGGTGGTCGCTGGGATTGGGCAACTGCTGGCTCTGGTGAATCTGGCACCTCAATCACGGAGGCGAGAGATTTACTGCAACGTAATAAAGATCAAGAGTTTTCACCTCGCGTAGGCGTGCTTTACAAAGTGAGTCCGACTGTTTCTACTTACGCTAGCTACAGTGAATCATTTGGCTTAAACAATGGTCGCTCAAGTACTGGAGAGGTTTTTGATCCCCAGATAGCAGAGCAATACGAAATCGGTGCCAAGTATAGCGCCCCCGATGAGTCTTTAACAGCAAGCATCGCCGTATTTAACCTAGAAAAGCAAAATGTCTTAACTGATGATCTCAGTACTGCTGATCCAACAGATCAAATTGCAATAGGCAAGGTGCGCAATCGTGGCATAGAGGTTGATGTATCAGGTCGCATAACCAGCCATGTGAGTTTGTTTGCGGGATATGCACACAATGACATGGAAATTACTATGGATAACACTGGCCTTCAGGGTAATAGGCCACGTAACGTGCCAAGGGATTTACTGAGCATATGGACTAAATATGACTCAGCTCCTGGCGCTATTGAGGGTTGGCAGATTGGCTTGGGGGCGTATTTGGTAGGGCGTCGATTTGGCGATGATGCTAACACATGGGAACTCGCGGGGTATACAACCGCGAGTGCTATGCTGGGGTATCGCACAAAACTTGGCAATACTAAATTGACTGCACAAATCAATATCGACAACTTGTTCGACAAAGAGTATTTCGATCGCGGTGGATTTGATGCGGCTAAGTATGGCGCACCTAGAACTGCCGTTGGTTCGCTGAAGTTAGACTTCTAAACATGCGGCGCACTTTTTGGGTTTGGCTGCATCGATGGGTGGGGCTGGCAATGACTATCTTTTTGGTCATTGTTGGCCTGTCAGGCAGTTTGCTTGCCTTTTATTCAGAGCTGGATAGTTTGTTTAATCCGAGCGTATATGCGATTTCGGCTGGTAAGCCGCTAGAGCCAGGCGAGTTAGCGGCACGTGCAGAAGCAGCTACTGGCTTACTTGTGACTAGTGTGGCTACATATAAACCGGGCGTGGCGGCATGGCTAAGGGTAGAAGCACCACAAGGGCAACCTGAACCCAAGTTTGAGTATTTGCGATTTGATCCTGTTAGTGGCGTGGAAATCAGCCGTGAAAATTGGGGTGCGATAAGCGACGGTATTCAGAATCTTATGCCATTCATTTACACGCTGCATTATGAGCTTGCTTTAGGTACTTTTGGTCTCTGGGTTTTGGGTATTGTAGCGCTCGTCTGGACTTTCGATTGCTTTGTTGGGTTTTATCTTACCCTGCCCGCGAAGCGACTTAGAAAGCATGTAACGGGGCATGTAAATCAAAAATATTGGTGGAAACGCTGGCAGCCTGCATGGCTGATTCGTTGGGATGCAAGTGCCTACAAGCTGAATTTTGATTTACATAGAGCAGGCGGCTTATGGCTTTGGGCAATGTTGCTGGTATTTGCTTGGTCCAGTGTGTATATGAATCTCTCGGATACTGTTTACACATGGGCGACTCGTTTGGTTGCGCCTTATCATACAACTGCTGATTTGCCTGAGCGTGCTATGCCGCTTACCCAAATACTCACATGGCGTGAAGCACAATCGGTAGCCACCAAATTGATGCAAGATTCGGCGAACACACATGGCTTTAAGGTCGTAACGCCTCTTGGCCTTACTTACCATGTTGAAAGGGGAGTTTACGAGTACCGAGTACGCTCAAGCCTAGACATTTTGGATGCAGGCGGCATGACGCGACTCATATTTGATGCAGAGAGTGGCGCACAGCGATTGCTTTTGCTGCCCCAAGGCCAATATGCTGGTAACACCATAACCAGCTGGCTTGTAGCGCTACACGAAGGCAATATTTTCGGCATGCCTTATCGAGTATTTGTCTGTGTATTGGGATTGGCAATCGTGATGTTGTCAGTGACTGGCGTATATATCTGGCTTAAAAAGCGCAGCGCGAAACGTGTTAAACAGAAATTTATTAATCTGAGTTAATTATATTTTGTGGAGGGAAAATGAAAAAACAAATCTATTGTGCAGTAATTGGGGCGCTGTCTGCGCTTTCGCAGCAGGCATTGGCAGAGCATGAAGGTGTTATCCATTTGGATGAAATCAGTGTCGAGGCACCAAGGCCAAATTCTGTAACACAGCCTGACGCACAGACAGCACGTGAGCAGCTGGATAAGACTCCAGGTGGCGTAACCCTAATTGAGGCAGAGCAGTTCCGCGAAGGTCGGGTATCCAACTACAACGACACCTTGGGAATGGCCTCAGGTGTGCTTGCGCAGTCAAGATTTGGCTCAGAAGAAACGCGCCTATCCATACGTGGTTCAGGTTTGCAGCGTACATTTCATGGGCGTGGCCTGAAACTGATGCAGGATGGTATCCCAGTGAACTTGGCGGATGGCAGCTTTGATTTCCCTGCGATTGACCCTTACGCCACTAGCTATATCGAGGTGTATCGCGGTGCCAATGCCCTGCAGTACGGCGCTAGCAATCTGGGTGGTTCCATCAACTTTATCTCGCCTACAGGCTATACCGCGCCTAGATTTGAAGTACGCGGCGAGACGGGCAGTTTCGGTTACCAGCGCTTGGGTATCCAAACTGGTGGCGTAATAGATAGCATGGATTATTTCGTGAGTGTTTCCGGTTACAGCCAGAACAGTTTTAGGGATGATGCGGACCAGGATGCTCAGCGTGTCAATGGGAATGTAGGTTATAAAATTAGCGATACTGTAGAAACCCGTTTTTATTTTGGTTATACGAACAATGATTCTGAGCTGCCGGGCAACCTCAGCAAGGCACAGTTGCGTAAGGAGCCGGAAGATTCGCAAAACAAGGCCAATCCGGGTGATCCGATTCTGTCTGGAACCGGCGTGTGGGAGCGAAATATTGATCTGTGGCGATTGGCGAACAAGACGACGTTTACTTGGGATAACACCAAGTTGGATGTCGGGGTGTTCTATTCAAACAAAGATTTGTATCACCCCATTGTGGATCTGGCCTATCTTTCTTTCCTGCCGTTTCCGCCATTCTCCACTGGCACATTTGCGACATTAGGTGTGATAGACCAGAAAACCGATGATTATGGCTTAACGATGAGGCTGCAGCATACCGGTGAAATTGCTGGCATGAAGAATGAATTTGTCGTTGGTTTAAGTCCAACATACGGCGAGATAGAGGACAAGCGCTTTCGCAACCTGAATGGCCATAAAGGCACGATGACAAACAATTTTGATTTGACTGCGCGCAATTTTGAGGCTTACGTGCAGGATACACTGCATGTCACGCCTGAGTTGGCGGTGATTGCTGGTTTGCAGTACACCGATTCTAAGCGCAAGGCCAAAGATAAGTTCATCAACCCTGCAACAGGCGACGAGAGCTACAACGAGAGCTATAGCCAAGCCAGTCCCAAGCTGGGTTTGCTCTACAATCTGGATCAACACGTGCAATTATTTGCCAACTATTCGCGCAGCTTTGAACCGCCAAGTTTTGGCGAGCTGGTGAATCCTGCTATTGCAAAAAATCTAAAAGCACAAAAAGGTAATAGCTTCGAGATTGGCACACGCGGGAATAGCGAGTATATAGATTGGGATGTAGCCTTGTATTACGCCAAAATGCGTGATGAGATGCTGGCGGTTTCACCATTTCCGGGCAACACGGATACCGTCAACGCCGATAAAACCATTCATGTCGGGCTGGAAATGGGCATGACTGCGCGCTTGCCGATGAGTCTGGAATGGCGTCACAATCTGCTGGTAAATCGCTTCAAATTTGATAACGATGACACATTCGGCGACAACCGTCTGGCAGGCATTCCAAGAGTACTAATGCGCGCAGAACTGTTATACCGAGGCAACCATTTTCTGCCAGGCTTTTACTTTGGCCCTACTGTGGAATGGTCGCCCGAGCGTTACAATGTGGACTTCGCCGAAACCCTGTATGCGGATAATTACACTATCTGGGGTTTGAAAATGGGGCAGCATGTCAACGACCACTGGTCTTGGTTTCTGGAGGGGCGCAATCTGGGTGACAAGAAATACGCGGCTTCCACAGATGTGTTGAAACAAGCAAATGCGACAGGCTCGGATCGCGCATTCTTGCCGGGTGATGGTCGCTCGGTTTATGCCGGGTTCACTTGGCGTTATTGATGATATTGACTTGAAAGGTAATCAGGATGCGCCTTGCGGGGCATCCTGATTTGGATTTTATATGAGAAAACAATGGATAATCTTGTTGGCGCTATTGCTGCCCCCTTTTGTATATGCGGCAGATGCGCCTGCACAAGCACAGATTGTCAAAGTCTTGAAAGACCAGTTCGATCGTCCGGTAACGCCCTTGGAAGTGCCGGTTGTGGTGGTCAGCGGCGACTTTGCCGTGGCAGACTGGTTGCAGGATAAGCGCGGTGGCCGGGCATTGTTGCGGCGAGATGCCGATGGCTGGCATACGCTTATGTGCAGCGGTGCGCAGTTCAAATCAACACAGGTTTTGCGGCAAGCAGGTGTGCAAGAAGAGGATGCGAGCCATATCAGCCAGAAACTTGCTCACGAGGAAAAGCGCTTAACCGCCGAACAACTCAAAAAAATCGACAGTTTTGAAGGGGTGATAGATGTACTCACAAGTCCGGATCGTCATGGACATCATTAGCCGTTACTGCCTGATATTTGCCCTAGTCTTCAGCGTTAATCATGCTGTATTTGCGCATGGCAAAGAAAAACACCATGACATGGCGCCGCCGGATAGCCTGGCAATCAGCGTCGCATTTGACCAAACAGGCCGTTTGTGGCGTGTCGAGGTGACTGATGGCCTTGTGGAGGTAAGCAGCAGTGCTGACTCAGGCAAGACGTTTTCCAATCCGGTAAGGGTGAATCTTGAGAAACAGAAAGTCACTGCGCATGGCGAGATTCGTCCCAAAATCGCTATCGGCAAGAACGGCCATATCTATGTGACTTGGATGCAAAACCTACCTGCTAGATTTTCCGGCCACATATGGTTCGCGCGTTCGGTAGATGGTGGCAAGCATTTTGAAAAGCCCTACGTGGTACACCAAGACCGCGCAGAGATTGGCCACGCCTTTGAGGAACTTGTACTCTCACCTGACGGTAGGATCACTGTGATATGGCTGGACTCGCGGGATTTGGTCAAGGCCAAGCAGCAAGGTAAAAAGCATGCAGGTAGTTCAATTTATTTTGCAGTTTCTACAGATGAGGGCAAAACTTTCCAGCCTGAAAGGAAGCTTGCAGACAATACATGTGAATGTTGTCGCATCGCTACTACTGTCAAGCCGGACGGTACCGTCATTTCCATGTGGCGGCATGTGTTCGAAGGTCAAGAGCGTGATCATATGATTGCAGCAGTGCCTGTCCCGGAAGCCAAGCAGGATGCGGTTCCCAGGCGCGCCACTTTCGGGCACTGGCAAATCGACGGCTGCCCGCACCATGGTTCGGCCTTGGCATCTGGCGGTGAGGGCAAGGACTGGTGGGGCTACCACATGGCGTATTATGATGGCAACGACAAAAAACCTGGCTTGTACTACAGCCGTATGGATGGCGTCACGTGGGCCAGTTCACCCGCCAAGCAGTTTGGCAACTTTGCCAATCAATCCGGGCATCCGGCGTTGCTAAGCTTGGCTGGCAAAGTCTATCTGGTCTGGCGCGAACAGAAAGACGGCGCCAGCGGTATCATGGGCATGATGTCAGACGATGATGGCAAAAGCTGGGGCAATCCACAGACGCTTGCCAGCAGCAAACAGAAAGCTGATTATCCCTTCCTGCTACAACATCAAGGTGTGCCTTATCTGGCCTGGAACTTGGCAGGTGAGGGCTTGCAACTGCTGAATATCAAGGACAAGTTCGCGCAGTGACACAGGGCAGATTAACGTAATTTCATCCGCCGGGTGAGAGATGTTTCAAGTCGTAGAATCAAACTTGTGCTAGCGTGCCGAGATGGCGGCGACCACAATGATTACCCCCAAACTAATGTTGATGCCGACGAACCGGCGGATAGAGGCTAGCGCTTGAGCAGCCTCTTGCCAGGATAATGCAACGCAATGCCTGCGTAGTTGCGGGAACAGCCAGAGATAGATATACAAGTATACTCCCGCCATGAACAGGCCAAGCGTGAGCATGATATGCCAGCCTACCGGTGCGAACTGGAACCCGACCGAGAGCAGCATGGTAATTCCAGAAATCAACAGCAAGGTCACAGCAATGCTCATGTATGGCAGAAAGCGTGCGAACGTGGCCACCCAAAGCTTGAGGCGTGAAGGTGCATCGAGTGTTTCGACGGCCGCTGGACGAAGGCAGAAATACGCGAAGAACATCCCGCCCACCCAGGATATGACCGAAAGCAAGTGAATCAAAAGCAATAACTGTCGAAGCATGGTCTGAATCCCTTTATCCATTTACCAGCAAAATCCAGTGTTTAGTCGCTGGCGGTGCTGATAATGTTGCTATATTACCCAGATTATTTGATACAGGTTAAAAAGATAGAAATAAGCCTGCTGGTACCATTGAAAATCTCACAAGCCGCCCCACTTTAACGGTAACTAGATATTCTTGGGAGCAGACATGCGTTTTGACAAACTGACGACTAAATTCCAACAAGCGATTGCGGATGCGCAAAGCATCGCGCTGGGTAATGACAATACGGCGATCGAGCCAGTACACCTGCTGCAAGCTTTGCTGCAGCAGGAAGATGGCAGCACGGCATCCTTGCTTTCTCGTGCGGGAGTGCAGCTTAATTCGATGAAATCCGGCCTGAAAAATGCGCTGGATAACCTACCAACTTCATCCGATACTAGTGGCGAGGTGGCGATTTCCCGCGACTTGAATAACCTGTTGAACGTGACCGACAAACTGGCACAGAAACGCGGCGACGCATATATCGCCAGCGAAATGTTTTTGCTGGCGTTGGCAGAGGATAAGGGCGAGGCAGGCCGTTTGCTGAAAGAGAGCGGTTTGACCAAGGCTGCCCTGGAAGCCAGCATCAATGCGGTGCGTGGCGATGGCTCTGTGGATAGTCAGGAAGCGGAAGGCCAGCGCGAGGCTTTGAAAAAATACACGCTGGATTTGACCGAGCGTGCCCGCATGGGCAAGCTGGATCCGGTGATTGGGCGAGATGACGAGATTCGCCGTGCGATCCAGGTGCTGCAGCGACGCACCAAGAACAACCCGGTGCTGATTGGGGAGCCGGGGGTGGGTAAAACCGCAATCGTAGAAGGGTTGGCACAGCGTATCGTGAATGGAGAAGTGCCGGATTCCCTAAAAAACAAGCGCGTGTTGAGTCTGGATATGGCTGCTCTGCTTGCCGGGGCGAAATACCGCGGCGAGTTTGAGGAGCGCTTGAAAGCCGTGCTGAAAGAACTGGCGCAGGACGAAGGCCAGACGATTGTCTTTATAGACGAGATCCACACCATGGTGGGTGCGGGTAAGGCCGAAGGTGCGATGGATGCCGGCAACATGCTGAAACCGGCGCTGGCGCGCGGTGAACTGCACTGCGTCGGTGCGACGACGTTGGATGAATATCGCAAATACATCGAGAAAGATGCCGCGCTGGAGCGCCGTTTCCAGAAGGTGCTGGTGGACGAACCGACCGTGGAAGCGACGATTGCGATCCTGCGCGGTTTGCAGGAAAAATATGAGCTGCATCATGGCGTGGAAATCACAGATCCGGCGATTGTTGCGGCGGCAGAGCTGTCGAACCGCTATATCACTGACCGCTTCTTGCCGGATAAGGCGATCGATCTGATTGACGAGGCGGCCAGCCGTATCAAGATGGAGATTGATTCCAAGCCTGAAGTGATGGATAAGCTGGACAGACGCTTGATTCAATTGAAGATCGAGCGCGAGGCAGTGCGTCGCGAGAAAGACGAGGCTAGCCATAAACGCTTCGAGCTGATCGAAGAAGAGATTTCCAAGCTGGAAAAAGAGTACGCCGATCTGGAAGAAATCTGGAAAGCCGAGAAAGCCCAGGTGCAAGGTTCCGCGCACATCAAGGAAGAGATCGAGCGTCTGAAGCTGCAGATGGAAGAAGCCAAGCGTAAAGGCGACTGGCAAAAGGTTTCCGAGCTGCAATACGGCAAACTGCCACAGCTGGAAGCACAGCTGAAACAGGCATCATCTGCCGAAAGTACGCAAGCCAAGCCGAAGATGCTGCGGGTGGAAGTGGGCGCGGATGAGATCGCCGAAGTGGTCAGCCGTGCGACTGGCATCCCCGTCTCTAAGATGATGCAGGGTGAGCGCGACAAGCTGTTGCACATGGAAGATGAATTGCACAAACGCGTGGTAGGTCAGGATGAAGCTGTCCGCCTGGTATCTGACGCGATTCGCCGTTCACGTTCCGGCTTGAGCGACCCGAATCGTCCATATGGATCTTTCCTGTTCCTGGGGCCGACCGGTGTGGGTAAGACCGAGCTGTGTAAAGCTTTGGCAAGCTTCCTGTTCGATTCTGAAGAGCATTTAATTCGGATTGACATGAGTGAGTTCATGGAAAAACACAGCGTGGCACGCCTGATTGGTGCGCCTCCAGGCTATGTGGGTTACGAAGAAGGCGGTACCTTGACTGAGGCGGTACGCCGCAAACCTTATTCGGTGATTCTGCTGGATGAGGTCGAGAAAGCGCATCCGGACGTGTTCAATGTGCTGCTGCAAGTGCTGGATGACGGCCGCTTGACCGATGGTCAAGGCAGGACGGTGGATTTCAAGAATACCGTGATCATCATGACTTCGAATCTTGGTTCGCAAATGATCCAATCCATGGCTGACCAGGATTACCAACTGGTGAAACTGGCGGTGATGGGAGAGGTGAAAACACACTTCCGTCCGGAGTTCGTCAACCGTATCGACGAGGTGGTGGTATTCCACAGCTTAGGTGAGGCACATGTTAAATCGATTGCCAATATCCAGTTGCAACTGCTGGCCAAACGTCTGGCAGCGATGGAAATGCGTTTGGATGTGACTGACGCTGCATTGGCGGAAATCGCAAATGCTGGGTTTGACCCGGTGTATGGCGCAAGGCCGTTGAAGCGTGCCATCCAGAGCGAGATCGAGAATCCACTGGCAAAAGAGATTCTTCAAGGGAATTTTGCAGCCAAAGATGTGGTCACAGTAGATTATAAAGGCGGTAGAATGACCTTTACCAAGGCAAACTAAGGCAAGCAGAAGCCTTAAAAAGGAGACTGATGATCCAACGTGGGATCAGGTATTGGCTGTTTGCCGCACTGCTGTTCAACAGTGCGGCGTTTGCCTACACGCAGGCCGGGTTAGAGACGTTCGATGACGAGCCGCCGCTGATCAAGGATTTGCTGGAGCGGGCAGGTGCCAAAGTGTCTGAAGAAGATCCAAATGCGGCATGGGAAGCTGCCAACCTCTATTGCGAGGCCGCCCGCTATGGGAGTGCGGAAGGTGTTTACCGCTTGGGCATGTTGTATGCCTTTGGACGCGGAGTACCTGCCAATCGTGACTACGCAGCAAACCTGTTCGGAATCGCGGCCATGCATGGGCATTTCGAGGCACAGAAGATGCTAGAGACGATAGAGATCCGCACTCAGGACACGCCTGCTTGTGTGCTGGACGCAGTAGCGCCAGAGAGGCCGATTGTCGAAGCTGCCACTGAGAATTCCCCCGCCATTGATGCTTACGTCGCCAGCTTGCCCAAAGACAAGCGTTGGGTCGTGAGCCTGGTACATACGATTGCCGAATGGCACAAGATAGACCCTAAGCTCGTTCTTTCCATTATTTCCGCTGAGTCCAATTTCAAGGTGAATGCCAAATCGAATGCGGATGCACAGGGCTTGATGCAACTAATTCCAGCGACTGCGGAGCGGTTTAACGTGAAGAACGCCTATAACGCCAGCCAGAACATCAAGGGCGGAGTGAAATATTTACGCTGGCTGTTGTCATACTTTCGCGGCGATGTTGCGTTAACTGTTGCAGCATACAATGCCGGCGAAGGTGCAGTGGACAAGCATCGTGGTGTGCCACCTTATCGCGAGACCAAAGCGTATGTGAAAAAAGTATTGGGCTTGTATCAAAATACCCAGCACGCATTTGATGAAAGCCTGACCAAAGCATCTCCCGCGTTGACATCGCGGCGTACAAAGAAGAGAGGTTAAGATGAATAGTATACGAATGTTTTTATTGATTTCACTAATTGCTTTGCTGACAGCTTGCGCCAGCACAGGTGGGCAACAGGGTGCCGTGGAGCGTATCACGCCGGAAGAGTTGGCCAAGTTGATGCCACCACCAGTGGCCAATGTGAGCTTGGGCGAAATCGTGGCAGATAGCAAGGCTGGTAAAACGTCAGACGAGATCATCGAAAAGATTAGAACCAGCAATTCGCGCTATGAGCTGACACCTGCCCAAGTGATTGATTTGAACAAGCAGGGCGTCGATGCCAAGGTGCTGGATTATATCCAGGAAAGCAATGAAAAAGCCAAGCAGAATGCTATCGCTGATGAGATGAACAAGCGCGAACAGGAAAAACGCGCAGCACTCAAGCAACTGCAGCGCGAACGCGCATTAATATACAATCGGTATTATGATCTTTATGGGTACCCATATTATTTCTCTCCTTGGCGTTTTCCTTATAGATACCCATATTATTGGTAAGCGTTAGTGGCTTGTTATAATAGGCTTTTGCATTTCGGAATGCCAACATGCGTCAGTTTACCCAGCAAATCGTCGTCAAGGCCCAAGGGCGACGCATCTACGATATCACGCCGCAAGTGCTCCAATGGGCCAATCAGCAAGGTGTTTCAACGGGACTTTTGACCCTGTATATACAGCATACCTCTGCCAGTTTGATGATCAACGAGAATTATGATTCTGATGTGCTGGTGGATATGCAGGCATTCTTCGATCGCCTGGTGCCAGATGGCGATAAGCTGTTCATCCATACCACCGAAGGCCCGGATGACATGCCCGCCCATGTGCGTACCGCGCTGACCCAGACCAGTCTGTCTATCCCCATACTAGAAGGCAGAGTGGCGCTTGGCCAATGGCAAGGGATATTTCTGTTCGAGCACCGGCACGAGGCGATGACGCGCCGTGTGCTGATGCATGTTATCGGCGAGTGATGCAGGAGACAGGCCGCCCGTTAACGGTGCATGAGCGCACCGTTTTTGCACCCTATTTCTGTCGGGAAGTGCTGGAATTGGCAAGGATAGTCGATGGAAGGGTGCCTTTCTGGCTTCGGCGTGACATGTGTGCGGTGGTTTTATACAACCGTATCTATTTTCGGCCTGGCGTATATCAGCCAAGCTCTGTTGAAGGAATGGCGCTGCTCGGGCATGAGCTGATGCATGTGGCGCAGTATCAGGCTAGAATGACTATCTGGGGCTATCTGTGGTCGTGTCGTTATGGCTATCGCAACAGCCCGTTTGAGGTACAGGCATATGCAGTCGGCGCTCGCATTTTGATGGACAACCGCAATAGCTGATATTGTTTTTTTGTAACGGTTTGACCGATGGTCTATTGAAAAAAGCGAACATGGCCCCCAACCTTTTATTTGGTCTGTTTTTTGCTACTTCCAAAGTATGGACTGTGTTTTTGAGCAGACTTTATTTTTTACATGAATCGAATGGAGTTTCTATGAAGTTTTGGAGCGTATCTGCAATCTTGGCAGCACTTTTATTAACAGCTTGTGGCGAAAAGGCCGAAGCACCTGTAGAGCCAGCAGTGGCACCAGAGGCGACTGCTCCTGCCGCTGAACCGGCAGCACCAGCTGCAGTTGAACCAGGCGGTTATGTGCCTACCCCGGAGGAGCAGGTGAAGGGAATCACCAGAACGCAGGAGGAGTTGGACAAGCTTTACGCTGAAGCACGTGCCAATACCCCACTGCCGACCATTCCTGGCGAAGCTCCTGCACCAGCACCAGCAGAGCCTGTAGCGGCAGAAGCGCCCGCAGCAGAATCGAAGTGATGACTTTGAAATAAAAAAGCGCGCAGATGCGCGCTTTTTTATTTTCTGTAGTTCGTTAGCGCAAATTACTCCAGCTCAGCGGGTCAAAAGGCCTGGAGTTTTTGCGTAACTCATAATACAAGCCGTCGCTTTCATTGCCGCCGCTGTTGCCTACGCTGGCAATCGTGTCGCCGCTGTTGATCTCATCTCCCACATTCTTCAGCACCGCCTGGTTGTTGCCGTAAAGGCTCATGTAGCCGTCGCCATGGTCCAGAATGATCAGGTTGCCGAATCCGCGCATCCAGTCGGCAAATACCACGCGGCCATCAGCTACGGCTTTGACGTCACTGCCGCTGGCGGCTTTGATGAACAAGCCTTTCCATGTCACGCCGGTATCTTGCCTGGCAGAGCCAAAGCGATTGGACACATCGCCGCGCACTGGCAGCCTGAGTCTGCCGCGCAGTCTGGCAAACTCGCCATCCAGATCATCCTGAGGCAATTGCTGATTTGTCGCTACTATGGTTTTATCATCATCCGCTGTTGCGGCAACTGGTTTGCCGGATGTGGACTTGGCAGCTTTTTTCTTCTGCTTCGGTTTTGGCGGCACAATCTTCGCCAGGCGCTCTACCAGGTTTGAAAGGTTTTTCTCATCACGTTTGAGCTTGTCGATCTGCTCTTGTGCACTAGCGATCTTGGTGGATAGGGTTTTGACAACCTTAGCTTTTTCCTTCTTCTGTTCCTGTAGGGTCTTGCGTTCGGCCTCCTGCTCCTTACGCAATTCGGTCACTTCTTGCAGGGCAGTCTTGGTCTCTGCATCTAACGTTTTCACTTTTTCCAGGTTCATATGCATGTCCTGAATAAGCTCGGCACGGGCCTGTGCGATGTAACGAAAATACTTGATGTCCCGCGTGATTTGGCCAGGATGCTTGTCCTGCAGCATCAGCCGCAAATAGCTTTGGTTGCCTTGGGTATATTGGCGGTAAAGCAGCTGTCCCAGCTGTTTTTGCTGCTGGCTTAATTTGTCATTCAGGCTTAACGACTCTTTCTTGAGCGTATTGAGTCTTTCCTGATTCTGCCGCTGCTGCTGGGTGATTTCGCGCAGTTTCTTGTTCGCCTGGCTGATGGCAGTCTCGGATTCGCGTAAAGCATCAGCGGCATCTTTGTGCGCAGCCTGATTGGAATCCAGCTCTTTCTTGAGTGACTCGATCTTTGCTTTTACTTCGCTCAGGTCCTCTTTGGCGGCGTCAATCTTCTTTGCTGCTACACAGGGCAGGCTCAAGCCTACCAGCAGCAAAAATAGCAGCAAGTGTCTGCGCATGGTCAGCGTGCTTTTATGAGAAATTCACCAGACTGTGCCCTGTCATCTCTGCGGGCTGGGCTACTCCCATCATGTGCAGCAGGGTCGGCGCCAGGTCTGAGAGTGCGCCGGTATCTGCCAAGTTGGCCGGACGGCCGATATAGATCATCGGTACCAGATTGGTGGTGTGCTGGGTATGTGGCTGATGGTTGGCGTAATCTACCATCATTTCAGCGTTGCCGTGGTCCGCGGTGATGATGACTTCTCCACCAATGCTCTGCATGGCGCTGACGACGCGCCCGATACAGGCATCCAATGTTTCAACTGCCTTGATGGCAGCTTGCAGATTGCCTGTGTGGCCGACCATGTCGCAGTTGGCATAGTTGCAGATGATGGCATCGTATTTCTTGCTCAATATCGCTTCGACCAGCTTGTCGGTGACTTCCGGAGCGCTCATTTCCGGCTGCATGTCGTAGGTTTCTACCTTTGGAGAAGGCACCAGGATACGGTCTTCGCCTTCGAACACTTTTTCCTCACCGCCATTGAAGAAGAACGTGACGTGCGGGTATTTCTCGGTTTCAGCGATGCGTAACTGTGTCAGCCCCAGGTTCTGCAAATGCTCGCCCAGCGTGTTCTTGACTGTGAATGGCGGAAAGATAGGCACAGCTTTCACTTCTTTCCTATCGTATTGCGTGAGAGTGAAATAACCGGAAAGCTTGGGCACATGGCGGCGATGGAATCCATCGAAATCCTCGGCTAAAAGCGCATGCGTGATTTGCCGCGCGCGATCGGAGCGGAAGTTCATGAACACGACGCAGTCGCCATCTTCCAGCTTGATGGCTGGTTCATTTGGGTTGTGGATCACCGTGCATTTCACGAACTCATCCGTCTCGCCTCGCGCATAAGCGTCCTGCAATGCCTCAGCCGCACTGTCGTCCATGAACTCGCCCACGCCTTCGGTAAACATGGCGTAAGCCGCCTCCACCCGTTCCCAGCGTTTGTCACGGTCCATGCCGTAGAAGCGCCCGCTGATGCTGGCGATCTTGCCAATGCCGATCTTTTTGATATGCGCCTCCAGTTTGTCGATATAGCCGGCAGCGCTTTTGGGCGGTGTGTCACGGCCATCCAGGAAAGCATGCACATACACTTTATCGAGATTCTCTTTGGCGGCAAAATCCAGCATGCTGTGGATATGGTCTTGATGGCTGTGTACGCCACCGTCTGACAGCAGGCCAAAGATATGCAAGGCTTTGTTAGTTGCTTTCAGGGTGCGCAGAGCCTTCAGTAATTCAGGATGCTGAAAGAACTCCCCGCTGCTGATGCTGTTGTTAATGCGTTCGAAATCCTGGAACACGATGCGTCCTGCACCTATGTTCAGGTGACCAACTTCAGAGTTGCCCATCTGCCCGTCAGGCAGGCCGACAAAATGCTCGGATGCGTTGATCAGCATGTTCGGATAGCTTCTCTTCAGCGCGTCCAGGTTGGGCGTGCGTGCTTGGGCAATGGCATTGTCCTTCGCATCTTCGCGATAGCCAAAACCGTCCAGAATCAGCAGGATAACCGGGGTAATTTCCATGATGCAGTCACAATCTATCTAAAATTCAGCCAAGCATCCATTATAATAGCCGGATGCGCACAAGCGTTAATGAATCGCTTGAAATCTGAGCTAAATTTATCCAAATGTTAAGGTGTTGTTGAGGAGTGGACTTGGAATTTATTAAACAGAATGCCTTGCTGATCGGCTTGGCGATTGGATCTGGGCTGGCTTTGCTCTGGCCGATGCTGAACCGTAAATCTGGCGGGGCGCCCAATATCTCGGTGACAGAGGCGCTGATGCTGCTGAACCGCAACAAACCATTAGTGCTTGATGTGAGAGATGCGGCGGAGTTTGCGGCTGGACATATCCAGGGTGCCAAGAATATCCCGGTGGCAGAGTTGGCAAGCCGCATCAAGGAGATCGAAAAATACAAGGACAAGCCAGTATTAGTCAATTGCCAGCGCGGCATGCGCTCTAAAACCGCCTGTACGATTCTGCAGGCCCAGCAATTCACCCAGCTGCACAATCTGCAGGGTGGGCTGGATGCTTGGGTGGAAGCCAAGATGCCACTAGTGAAGGATTAACTGTGGCTAAGATCGTGATGTATACCACGGCTGTATGTCCTTACTGCATCAACGCCAAGCGTTTGCTCAACAACAAAGGTGTGACGGAGATAGAAGAGATTCGCGTTGATTTGAAACCACAGTTGCGCGAGGAGATGATGCAAAAGACTGGCCGCCGCACCGTGCCGCAAATCTATATCGATGACCGGCATATCGGCGGCTTTGATGATTTACGAGCACTGGACGTGGCAGGTGGTCTTGATCCGCTGCTAGCAGCCAAATAATTTAATGCTTTCAATCCCAAACACAGCTAAAATATTACGTTTAATCCATTCTTTCGAATCTAAATTTTAGGAACATCATGGCACAAGACAATAACGCCGCTCAAGGCGCACAGAACCAACCTGCGTTCGGTATCGAAAAACTCTATATCAAGGACGCTTCCATCGAAGTGCCGGGCGCACCGCAAATCTTCACAGAGCGCACAGCGCCGCAAGTGAATGTGGAACTGGGCAATGCGGGTCAAAGACTGGATTCAGACATCTACGAAGTCGAGCTCAAAGTTACCGTGACTGCCAAGATTGGCGACAAGACCGCGTTTTTGGTGGAAGTCTCCCAGGCCGGTATCTTCGTGATTCGCGGCGTGCCGGAAGAGAACATGGATGCGATCCTGGGGGTTGCATGTCCAAACATCCTGTTCCCATATGCACGTGAGGCTGTGAGCGACATGGTGACCCGCGCAGGCTTTGCACCGGTATTGCTGAGCCCAATCAATTTCGAAGCCCTGTACATGCAGCAAAAACAGCAGGCAGCTGGTGCCGGTCAGCCTAACTAGTTTGAGGTTGCATTGAGCAATCACTTGCTAAAACTTCGCATGACACCAAGTCTTATCGGCTTGGTGTTTTCTTTTTTATCGGCAGCTAATGTGCAGGCTGCAGATTTTCGTTCGGTGTCAGTGGCCAAGGCAGTCAGTTATGACGCCCCATCGCAGGAGGCCAAAAAGCTGCTGATATTCAGCCAGGGCTATCCGTTGGAAGTGATTGTCAACCTGGGCGAATGGCTGAAAGTGCGCGACGCTACCGGCACTCTGAGTTGGGTAGAGGCCAAGCAGATGGTGCAGAAACGCATGGTAGTTGCAACCGCAAGTACTGCAGTGCGCCAGACGGATAATGCGGATGCGCCACTGGTTGCAACGCTAGAAAAGGATGTCGTGGTGGAATTGGTGACAGATAATAAAAACGGCTGGGTCAAAGTCAAGCATGCAAACGGCGTCAGCGGTTTCGTGCAAAGCAGCCAGTTGTGGGGAGCGCAGTAAATGGCAAAGATAACGGTGCTGGGCGCAGGGGCATGGGGCACGGCGCTGGCCATGCAAATCAGCCAAAATCATCAGGTAAGCCTGTGGGCGCGCAATCCCGGGCATGTTTCCGGCATGCGCAAAGCGCGCGCAAACCCACTCTATCTGGGCGATTTCCCGTTCAACGATAACTTGCAGGTGGAAGACGATTTGGCGGCAGCGCTGGCAGATGCGGATTTGATACTGTCCGTCGTGCCGACTGCCGGTTTTCGCGGCATTTTGCAAGACATCAAAAAACTTGGTATCAGCAAGCCGCTCATCTGGGCACATAAAGGCCTGGAGCCTGTCTCCACCAAGCTGCCTTATGAGGTTGCACAGGAAGAATTGGGCCAAGACGCACATTGGGGCGCGCTTTCTGGCCCTAGTTTCGCAGCAGAACTGGTGCGTGGCCTGCCAACGGCGGTTACGCTGGCGGCGAAAGATGATGGTTTTGCACAAGAGGCCGCCAACCTGATTCATGGCGGCAATCTGCGCGTCTACAACAGCACTGATGTGATTGGCGTCTCCGTCGGTGGCGCAGTAAAAAATGTCATGGCGATTGCAGCCGGCATCTCTGACGGTATGGGCTTCGGCAACAATGCACGTGCCGCGCTCATTACTCGTGGCCTGGCCGAGATTACGCGTTTTGGTGTGGCACTTGGCGCCAAAACCGAGACCTTCATGGGTCTGGCTGGCGTTGGCGATTTGATTCTGACCTGTACTGGTCAGTACTCAAGGAATCGGGAAGTCGGCCTGCAGTTGGCTTCCGGCAAGCCGCTGGAAGATATTCTGCAAGGCTTGGGCCACGTGGCGGAAGGCGTCAACACCGCGCGCGAGGTGATGCGCCGTGCAGAAACCATCGGCGTGGATATGCCTATCACGCGTGAGGTCAATCTGGCGCTGACGCATGGAAAATCAGCAAGGGACGCGGTGATGGATTTGCTGGGGCGTGCCCAGCGTTCTGATGGCGTTTAATCAAACGCCGCCTTCAAAGCCCAGCTGTCGCCAAGCCTCATAAATCAGCACCGCGGCGGAGTTCGACAGGTTCAGGCTGCGATTCTCCGGCAGCATCGGCAGGCGTAACCTGAATTCCGGCGCGAATTCGTTGCGAATTTCTTCAGGTAAACCACGCGTCTCCGGGCCAAACACAAACACATCTTCATCCGCAAACTGCACATTGGTATAGCGCTGGCTGCCTTTGGTGGTGAGCGCGAACATGCGCTTGCCCGCCAGCGCCGTTTTGCATGCCTCCCAGTGCTCATGCACCTTTAGCGTGGCGTATTCGTGGTAATCCAGCCCTGCGCGTTTCAGCTGTTTATCCTCCAGTGCAAAACCCAGCGGCTTCACCAGATGCAGCTGCGCGCCAGTGTTGGCGCAAAGGCGGATGATGTTGCCCGTGTTGGGCGGAATCTCGGGTTGGTAAAGGACGATATGGAACATGGCGCTATTGTACGCATTTGTTTTTCATTATCAAAACCGATGCTCTGGAAGTCGCATCCAGATTGGCTTGCAGGGCAGGTGTTTTCGTAATGAATGCGCGCGTATATGAGAGTTTATGTCGGGGGTAGCCCGACAGCTAATCACTTTCTTTTGTTTGTGCAAAAGAAAGTAATCAAAGAAAATCACACCCCGTGCCGCTTGCTTCCTTCGGTCTTAGCGCAACGCTGGTACGGCTGCGGAACTCGCGCTTTCAGCGCTCAAACAGTCCTCGCCGTTTCACTCAGCTTATGCTCAAGCCTCAGGCGCGGCAAGGGGTTATGGTATGTTCGCTGCTCCAATTGTTTTATGCAAAAACCTATGTGTGAATTCCTAAAATTACGTTTTGAATTTCCTTTGCTTTTGCGCCATCTTCACTTCCAGAATCGTTGCGCATATCAAGAACCATTTGAACAAAAGAGTTTCGCTGTTCTGGCAAGCCCATTGAGGCGCCTAGCTCCTCGAAACATGAAAATGCAGAAATTACTTTTTTTGACCCATAAAGACATATCCTTGCCTTTGCATCACCAGTCCTAGAAAAAAGCTCTTTCTGTTCGCTAGAGCCGCTTTTATAACGATATTGAGCTTGTTCACATACACATTTAAGGTAATCCATATAGGCTTTTGAACGCAAATCTCTTAAATGGCGCTGATTTTCAATATGTCGCGTGAAGAAGTATTGTAAAGAAGCGCCGATAACCACTCCAAGAAAAGAAAATACTGCTGTTAGCATAATTACTCCTTATGACTTATTCATCAGACACAAAAATCACTAATCTCGTTTATTTGGGTAACGTTCTTGCAATCACCCAGCATTCTACATGACTAGCGCCAGATTTTTTCAGGGTTTTGGCAAGCTCGTTCAGGCTGGCGCCGCTGGTCATCACGTCATCCACGATGGCGATGCGCTTGCCGGTCAAATCAGCACTCACGGCGAATGCGCCTTTGATATTTTTGACACGCTCCTTCAGCGGCAGGCTGGCTTGCGGCGGCGTGAGTTTTTGTCGTTCAGCACTATGAATATCTAGCTTGCTCTTTTCCAAATGCCTGGCGATTTCCAGCGCCTGGTTAAAGCCGCGTTCCTGTATGCGTTTGGGGTGCATGGGCATGGGGATAATCATATCCACATCACGGTTGGCGGTGCTTTGCGTAAGCAGTTGGCCGAAGGTATGGCCGAGGTTGAGCATCTCGGCGTATTTGAAGCGCTGTAGCATGGCGTCAATTGGATATGAATAAGTGAACACAGCGTGTGTGGCGTCGTAATGCGGTGGATGGCTCAGGCAGGCGCCGCAGGTGAGGCCGTTGCTGGCAAGGCCGCATTGCGGGCAGCTGCTGGCAGGGTGCCACGGTAAGTCGTTCAGGCAAGGTTGGCAGATGCCGATGTTTTCTGCCTCACCAGCCCCGCAAAGCAGGCAGTGCGGACGCAGTAGCCAATCGCCAAAACGGGCAAAATTGAACATTTGATTATTTTTTATGCAATTGTAAATAATGATTTTGCTTTATGCTTGACAGCGGTTAAAATGGCGCGAATAAGTACTGTCATCCTTGGTAATCATGCCATTATAAAGGTGGAATATGCTAGAAACTACACAAGCCGCAATCATCAACACCGATGCCCTGAAACACCAATCTGCATGCGCTTCCCAGACCGATGCAAAATGGAGCGTGGCTGACATTGAGGCGCTTTTCGAGCTGCCGTTCAGCGATTTGATCTATCGCGCGCAGACGGTGCATCGCGAGAATTTTGACCCGAACGCAGTGCAGGTGAGTACTTTGCTTTCCATCAAGACCGGCGGCTGTAGTGAGGATTGCGGCTATTGTCCGCAGGCGGCGCGTTACCACACCGATGTGGAGAATGAGCCCTTGATGGCGCTGGACGAGGTGCTGGCCGCAGCGAAGGCGGCCAAAGACAGTGGTGCCAGCCGTTTTTGCATGGGTGCGGCATGGCGCAGCCCGAAGCAAAAAGATTTGGAACCCGTATTGAAAATGATTGCCGAAGTGAAGGCAATGGGCCTGGAAACCTGCGCCACACTGGGCATGCTGAAGGATGGTCAGGCGCAGCAGCTGAAAGAAGCGGGACTGGACTACTACAATCACAATCTGGACACAGCGCCGGAATTCTACGGTGAGGTGATTACCACGCGTACTTATCAGGACAGGCTGGATACACTGGACAGCGTGCGCGAGGCGGATATCAATGTCTGCTGCGGCGGCATCATCGGCATGGGCGAGAGCCGCACCCAGCGCGCCGGCTTGATCGCACAGCTGGCAAATATGAAACAACCGCCGGAAAGCGTGCCAATCAATTTGCTGACCCAGGTAGAGGGCACGCCGTTGCACGGCACAGATGCGCTGGATCCGTTCGAGTTCGTGCGAACCATTGCCGTGGCGCGCATCACCATGCCGCAAAGCCATGTACGGCTTTCTGCCGGTCGCCAGAGCATGGGCGAGGCAGTGCAGGCGCTGTGCTTTATTGCCGGTGCGAATTCAATCTTCTACGGCGAAAAACTGCTGACCACGGGTAACCCGGATGTGGATGCGGATAATGCTTTGTTCGATAAACTGAAGATTCGCAAAGTATAAATGCTGCAGGCGCTTAAAGCAGAACTTGAACAGCGTCAGGAACAAGGCTTGATGCGGCAACGGCGCCTGCTGGATTCGCCGCAGGCCGAGCATATCGTCGCTGATGCCGGACAGTATCTTTCCTTCTGCAGCAACGATTATCTCGGCTTGGCTAATCGTCCTGAATTGATTGCGGCGATGCAGCAAGCAGCCGCTGATTCTGGGGTAGGCAGCGGCGCTTCCAATCTCATCACCGGCCATCATCGTTATCATGACACGCTGGAAAAGCAATTGGCTGTATTCGTACAGATGCCTGCGGCTTTGTTGTTCAGCACCGGTTATATGGCCAATATCGGCGTGCTGGGCGCACTCGCCGGCCGCGGAGATGCAATCTTTGCCGATAAATTGAACCATGCCTGCCTGAACGATGGCGGTTATTACTCGATGGCGGAGTTTAAACGCTTTGCGCATAATGATGTGCAGGCGTTGGAAAAACTGCTGAAAGCAAGTACGGCAAAGCGCAAGATCATCGCGGCGGATGCAGTGTTCAGTATGGATGGAGATATCGCGCCGATTCCGGAATACCTGAAACTATGCGAGCAATATGATGCCTATTTATACATGGACGATGCGCATGGCTTTGGCGTGTTGGGTAAACATGGCAGTGGCACGTTGAGCCATTTCGGGCTCAAGTCACCGCGCATCATCATGATGGCGACCTTAGGCAAGGCCGCTGGCGTGGCAGGTGCGTTTGTGGCGGGTGAGCAAGTAGTAATCGATTATCTGATTCAAACTGCCAAGAGCTATGTATACAGCACACCCGCACCGCCGGCCTTGTCCGCGACCTTGTCGGCTTCGCTGAAACTGATTGAGCATGGTGATGATCTGCGCGCGCATCTGCAGCATTTGATTATGACGCTGAGGCAGCATCTGCATTTGAAGAAATGGGAACTCATGCCATCCGAGACGGCAATTCAGCCATTGCTGATAGGGGGTAATCATGAGGCATTGCAGGTAAGTGCGTATTTGCAGAGACATGGAATTCTGGTGCCGGCGATACGCCCACCAACTGTGCCCGCAAATACGGCCCGGCTGAGAATCTCGCTTTCTGCGGCACATAAGAGACAAGACGTAATTAAATTGGCGGATATGCTAAATCAGGCGGAAAAGGAGCTAGCAGCATGAGTGTGCATGTAGAGATCGTCGGGCAAGGTCAGCCTCTGGTGCTGATCCACGGCTGGGGGATGCACAGCGGCGTGTGGCAATCGCTGGTGAAGCGGCTGTCCAGGCAGTATATGCTCTATCTGGTAGATTTGCCCGGACATGGCCAGAGCCGCCCAATAGAACCATATCATCTGCATGCGCTAGCGGATGAGGTCGCCCAGATGATTCCAGGTGTCTCAGATATCATGGGCTGGTCGCTTGGCGGGCAGGTGGCGCAGCGCATAGCCTTGAATCAGCCGGACAGGGTGCGCCGGCTTATTCTGGTAGGCTCTACGCCTTGTTTTGTGGAACGTCCCGGCTGGGAGCATGGCGTGGATGAAACAATATTCACCGATTTTGCCGGCAAGGTGAATCAGGATTACAGGCATGCCATCATGCAGTTCCTTACGCTGCAGTGTATGAAGGCCAAGGATGCCCGGCCAACCATCAAGCAGCTGCGGCAGAGTTTCGAAACCAAGCCAACGCCAACGCAGACGACGTTGTTGCGTGCCCTGCAGATTCTGCTGATGACCGATATGCGTGATGAAGTGGTCGATTTGCGTAAACCTACCCTGTTGATTCATGGTGACCGGGATTCCCTTGCGCCAGTGCAGGCTGCACACTGGATGGCGCAACAGCTGCCGATGGGCTTCCTGCGCGTCATTTCCGGCGCTGCGCATGCGCCATTTCTGTCACATGGTGATCAATTCGTAGATACGCTGAATCAGTTCCTAGAGCCGAGTTCATAATCATGCAGCGGCAGGACGGTTATTTTCTGGACAAGGCGCGCGTGAGGGCGGCGTTCCATCGTGCTGCGGCCTGTTATGATGCGGCAGCAATCGTGCAAAAACTGGTGCGCGATGAGATGGCCAGCCGTTTGGATCTGATGAAGATTGCGCCTGACACCATACTAGACGCAGGCTGCGGCACAGGACGTGGCAGCTATCTGCTGAACAAGCGTTTTGGCAGTGCCAATGTGGTCTCGCTTGACCTCGCCGTAGGGATGCTGGAACAGACGCGCCTTACACAGCCATTGTTGAAGCGGATCTTACGATCAGCCTCTCCTGCCTTGCTATGTGCGGATATCGAGAGGCTGCCCTTGATGGATGCGAGCGTAGGAATGGTATGGTCCAATCTTGCGTTGCAGTGGTGCAATGACTTGGACGCCGCATTTGCAGAGTTTTATCGCGTGATGCAGCCGGAAAGCCTGCTGATGTTTAGCACCTTTGGACCGGATACGCTGAAAGAGTTGCGTGCATCCAGCATGAATGGTCACACGCACGTCAGCCGTTTCGTAGATATGCACGATATAGGCGACGCCTTGGTGCGCGCAGGGTTTAGTGCGCCTGTGCTTGATGTGGAGCATTACACGCTGACGTACGATGACGTCAAAGGCGTGATGCGCGATTTGAAAAGTATCGGCGCACACAACGCTACAGAAGGCCGTGCGCGCGGCTTGATGGGCAAAGGTTTTTTGCATGATCTTACACAAAATTACGAGCGGTTCAGGCAAAACGGCAAACTGCCGGCCACATTCGAAGTGGTTTTTGGGCATGCCTGGAAGCCAGAAAGCACAAGCATTTCAGGACAGGGCGAAGCGCCCATTCAATTTTTCAAACGCAAATGAGTGAAAGTGTATTCATTACCGGCACCGATACCGGCGTCGGCAAGACCTATGTGGCGGTCAGGCTGATACAGCAATATATCGCACAGGGCTATAAAGTGGTGGGCATGAAGCCTGTAGCGGCTGGGTGTGAGATGATAGACGGCATCTGGCAGAACGAGGATGTGGTTAAGCTGATGGCGGCCAGCAATGTGCAAGCTCCGCGTGAGTGGGTGAATCCCTATAGTTTTGATGCGCCGATTGCACCGCATATTGCTGCTGCCCAGCAAAATGTGCAAATCGACGTGGCTAAAATACAACAAGCCTACAAAGAACTGCAGGGTCTTGCTGATATCGTGATAGTGGAAGGCGCAGGTGGGCTATTGGTGCCAATTGACGAAAGGCGTACCATGGCCGATATCGTTTTAGCATTGAACTTGCCAGTTGTCTTGGTGGTGAATGTCAAATTAGGTTGCATCAATCACACTTTACTGACAGCAGAAGCCTTGAAGGCCCGTCAAATCAGGCTTTCCGGCTGGGTGGCCAATGTGATTTCACCACTTGAATGCGGTGAGGAAAATATAGAAACTTTAGCGAAATGGCTGGGCATGCCGCCACTGATATTGCCTGTCTGAACACAGCAATTTTGTATGTGATTTCACCCGAGAAACTTGTCAATTTTTCGATAGCCCTAATGGGCTATTGAGGGACTATCCCCAAATCAATATTATTTAAACCGTAGATTTAGTAATTGTAGTTTTGAGTTTCGGTTTTTAATTTAACGAAGGGGTATAACATGAAAAAACTTTTAGTAGCACTTGGTTTTGCTGTAGCATCAATTGGAGCGCAAGCTACCAGTTTGCCACTGGGACCTGCTCTTATCTTGGATAATAATGGTACAGATACAATTACACAAGTATTTGATCCAGTGCCAAATCCAGCTTTGGTGTTGCCTATAGGCTCCACATTCTTGACAGGTACCGTGAAAGCTCTGCATGAAGGTACGTTCTATGCCACATTCCTGGGTTCAGAGTCTGGCTGGACTAACTTTTACATGGATAATGCGTCTACAATCATCGAGAACAATGCAAGCTTAGGCACTACTGCTGCAATGTACGTGGCTGGCCCAGGCGTGCTGGATTTCGGTTTTGGTACCTTGAGTCCAACAGGTAAGCCATCTCATTACAACGGTCAACCAAATACTGGCATTATTGGTATTGCTTACCTGCTGAACACATGGGGTTTCAAAGATGCGGATGGCAATGTGTTTGACTTCTTGATTGGGTTCAACGATGCATTTGCAGGCCACCACGATCATGACGATATGGTGATGGGTGCACGTTTTGTGCCAACACCAGTGCCAGCAGCATTGCCTTTGTTGGCAACAGGCTTGGCACTGTTCGGCTTCTCACGTCGTAAAAGTGTGTAATCAAATCAGCTAATATTTTTAGCAGAATTTGATGAAAAAAGCCTCCTTCTTAGGAGGCTTTTTTATTTGTTTGCATCTATTTCATCAGGCGTTTTTTCTGCTTATGTCGGTAATGTAGCAAAATGACTAACCCGGCCACGTTGGGCCACCAGATATACCACTTGTTCCATGGGATGCCGTCGATTTTTAAATCCGAAATAGGCCAGAAAATAGGGGTTGGGAAATACTCGAACGAGTGAAATGGGAAATCCAGCACAATATGAAACGGCCAAGCCAGCATGGCAAAAGCGATTTCTTTGCGCCACAAGCTGACCATCGCAATGATGCTCAAGCTCACCACAAAGCTATGGCCAAACGCATAATTGATGACGAGCCAGTCTGGGATAATTTCTAGTGGGGGTTTGCCAAAGTGCCAAGTGCCATTCAAAACTCTTTGTACTAGGAATGCGCCAAACGATATCAAGTCAGGCATCGCACCGAAGAACAGTGCAATCCCGGCATGTCGTTTATAACCGAAAAGTCCGTATCCCCAGAGCGTATGGCTAAGGGTATCCAATATCATGCTCCATATAAGTGATGTTGCTGAATATAGTCGTATACATTCATAGGCAGCATAGAATCAACCGAAAGGCCTTTGGCTAGTCTCTGGCGTATCCCAGTGGAGGAGATTGCAAGCGCATCAATTTCCAACTTGAAGCAGTAACCGCAGGAATGAGCGCGCAAGAGTTCCGGGCTATCAGTGAGTCTTTGCCTGAATACATTTTCTAACTTAGCTGATAAGGCATGCTGTGCTTTTAGCGGACGTTCTACGATGATGAAATGTGCAAAATCAAATAACTCATGCCAGCGGTGCCATTGATCTAATTGACTAAATGCATCCATGCCTATGAGCCAGCACATGCTGGTATTATCGCCTAGTTCTTGGCGCAAGGAAGTCAATGTGTCTATTGTGTAGGATATTCCGCTGCGTCGCAGTTCACGCGTATCTAATTTGAACTGAGGTATATTGTTGATTGCGATAGATAACATCGCAGCGCGCTGCGAGGCTGTAACTTGCGGCATATCTTTTAATGGCGGTATCGCAGCAGGAATAAAGCGTATCTCTTCGAAGCCTACTTTTTTCAAGAGGCTAGATGCCAAGTGCAAATGGCCATTGTGAATTGGATTGAATGTCCCACCAAACAATCCAATCATCTTCATGGATGTAGCTGATCGGTGAGCTAAGAACGGACTTGGCCGTCACCCAGGACTACATACTTAAGTGATGTCAGACCTTCCAGTCCCACTGGTCCGCGCGCATGCAGTTTGTCGGTGGATATACCTATCTCTGCACCCAGGCCGTATTCAAAGCCATCTGCAAAGCGTGTGGATGCATTGACCATCACGCTGCTGGAATCGACTTCACGCAGGAATCTGCGCGCACTGGTGTAATTCTCAGTCACAATAGCTTCGGTATGCTGACTGGAATATTGATTGATGTGAGTGATTGCCTCATCCAGTCCGCTGACAACCTTGCATGAGATGATAGCTGCCAAATATTCAGTATAGTAGTCTTCTTCGGTGGCCGTTTTGGCTTCCTTAACGAGCGCTAGCGTCTCTTTGCAGCCGCGAATCTCAACACCTTTGGAAATCAGCATGGAAGCTAGTTTAGGCAGCATTTCAGTCGCAATGGAACGTGCGACCAATAGTGACTCTGCTGTGTTGCATGTGCCCAGTCTCTGGGTCTTGGCATTTTCCAAGATGCGCAGAGCCTTGTCGAAATCTGCATCGTCATCGACGTACACATGGCAGTTACCATCCAGATGTTTGATGACAGGAATGCGTGCCTCGTTGCTGATGCGCTCGATCAGGCCCTTACCGCCGCGTGGCACGATCACGTCTACATATTGCTTCATGGTAATCAATTCGCCTACTGCAGCACGATCAGTGGTTTCTACCACCTGAACAGCACCCGCCGGCAACCCTGCAGCGGCTAAGCCTTCGTGTACCAGCTTGGCTAATGCCTGGTTGCAATGTATCGCCTCGCTGCCGCCGCGTAGAATGCAGGCATTGCCTGATTTGATGCATAGGCCGGCAGCATCCACAGTCACGTTAGGACGCGCCTCATAAATGATGCCAATCACCCCCAGTGGTACGCGCATGCGTCCAATCTGGATGCCGGAAGGACGATATTTGAAATCTGACATTTCTCCAATAGGGTCTGCTAGAGATGCGATTTGACGCAAACCTTCAGCCATGGTGTTCACGGCTTTTTCACTTAAAGCTAGACGGTCCAACATGGCAGCATCCATGCCGTTCGATTTTGCAGCGGCCATATCCAACTGGTTGGCAGCCAGCAATTTAGCTTTATCACGCATGATGGCGTCTGCAATCGCTAAAAGCGCGTTGTTTTTTGTATTTGTGTCGGCACGCGCCATGGCACGTGAAGCTTCACGCGCGGCCTTGCCGACAGAATGCATATATGCCTGAATGTTTTGCATATTATATTTCTTTATATTTCAATGAATTATGACCGCGCACGTATTTTAGCAAGGCCAAAACACAGCCGTGAAAGTTCTTGCCAGGCATCGCCTTCCTGGACACCTTTGGCCATTTTATCAATATCGCAGAGCTTTTGTAATGTGGCTTCCAATTGGCGAATGCTGAAACGTGCCAGTGCTTTTCTAACGAGCGTTTGCCTTTCACCATAGATACGGGCATTCGTCATTGCCTGAGTCATGTTCCCACCGCGCGCTTCGGTATGCTTTAGTTCAATCAGCGGGCGGAATTGCCACAGCAGTGGATTCATGACGGCCAGTGGTTGTTCACCTTCGTCGCGCAGTCCCTGCAAGATGCGGGCAGTGCGGGATGTATCACCCAGCAAGACTGACTCACCGAGCTGAAACGCGTCAAAACGCGATACATTCAGCACACAGGCGATGATGTCTTCATGACTTAGCTTCCCTGCCGGGTAAAGCAGCCCAAGTTTTTGAATCTCCTGATGCGCGGCTAGTAGATTGCCTTCCACCTGCTGCGCCATAAACGAAAGCGATGCCGGATCTGCACTTTGCTGCTGCATTGCCAAGCGCCTGGAAATCCATTGCGGCAAGTGTTCTGTTGAGATTTCTTTTAAGTCCACCACTGTGGCAGCATTTTGTAATGCGCTCCACCAGACGCTGTTTTTGGCGTCGCGGTCCAGATTAGGTAATAGCACTATGGTGGTGACGTCTGGAAACGGTGCCTGCGCCAACTCAATCAAGGCTTTGCTGCCTTCTACTCCTGGTTTTCCGCTAGGAATACTGATTTCCAGGATTCGTCTGGATGAGAATAGTGAGGTTGCCTGTCCAAATTGCTGTATCTGTTGCCAGTTAAAATTTCGTTCGACCGTATAACTATTGCGCTCATCCGCCCCGGCTTTCCTGGCCGCTGAGCGAATGTTGTCTAGACATTCTGTTTGCGCTAAAGGCTCTTCTCCAAGCAAGACATAGATGGAAGCCAAGTTGGTTGAAAGATGTTGAGTTAATTGCGCAGAGTCGATATGCATGCAACTATTTCTTGATGGCACTTAGCCGACGCACCAGGCCATTAAGCACGTCTTTTTGCATATTCTCGTTCAAGCGCTTTTCTTCCGCCTGCTTGGCCAATAGTTGAGAGTCTTCATAAGAGAAGTCCCTTCTGGACTCTATGGTTTGTACGGGACTCCAAGTTTCAGCACCTGCCAATCGTGTACGGTAATGCACGCGATAATACAGTTCGTATTCTCGTACCACGCCTCTGCCACTGAGTGACATGATGCGTTTTTCGCTTTCTTCCCCAATGAGTTCCAGATTCATTTCCGCATCTTCCGATGAGTTAAGGATTTTGACATCGTTGTATTGCAGGGATCTGTTGAGACCTTTGGAAATCACGAGGGTGTTGCCTTGGATGTGGATGGTCTTGAAAGGCACATCGGCTGCGCCGCGCAAGTGAAAGCCGCATGCGCTAAGACATAACAAGCATATCAATAATATGAATCGTGCGTTTCTCAGTAGCATCAAACTACCACGTTAATCAGTTTGTTAGGTACCACAATCACTTTTTTGATTGTCGCATCACCCACGAATTTCTGCACATTCGGGTGTGTCAGCGCAAGCTGCTCAATCGCTGCTTTATCCAGCGTTTTGGCTACCGATATACTACCACGCAATTTCCCGTTGACCTGAACCACCATTTCTGTCTCATCTGTTTCCATCGCTTTAACATCAGGTTCTGGCCATGCGGCAGTCAGGATATCGTTGCCAAAATCCAGTTCTTTCCATAGGGCTTGCGTGATGTGCGGTGCAATAGGGGAGAGCAGGCGTAGCAGGAGTGAGAAGCCTTCAAATGCTACAGCTTGCCAGCCGGTTTCCGCCTCTTTTTGCAGTTTCTCCAAGGCGTTAAGCATTTTCATGCAGCCGGAAGCCACGGTGTTGAATTGCTGTTTGCCCAAGTCGTGGTTAGCTTGCTGTAAAGTCAGATGGATTTCGCGACGCGTATTTTTTGCCGAGGATGAAACATCGGCCTGCGAGGCGCATGGATATTGGCTTCCAGGCATGCTATGTAAAGTATGGCCAAATGCCCAAACTCTCTTCAGGAATCGATGGCTGCCTTCAACGCCGCTATCCGACCATTCCAAGGTCTGTTCCGGTGGCGCAGCGAACATCATGAAGAAGCGCGCGGTATCGGCGCCATATTGCTCAATCAACGCTTGCGGATCCACACCGTTGCGTTTGGATTTGGACATGGTACCCATGCCCTGGAAGTCAACAGGCAAGCCATCTTTCAAGGCCTTGGCGCCAGTGACTTTGCCGCTGGCATCGTGCAGCAATTCCACTTCTTCCGGCGCGAAGTACTCGATGCCGCCTTTGTCCGTGCGGCGCGAGAAGATGTGGTTGAGCACCATGCCCTGAGTGAGCAAATTCGCAAACGGCTCATCGTAATTGACTAGGCCCAGGTCGCGCATCACCTTGCTCCAGAAGCGCGAATACAGCAGGTGCAAGATGGCATGCTCGATGCCGCCGATGTATTGATCCACCGGCATCCACTGGCTGGTTTGCTCGTCCACCATCGCCTCGTTGCTGAAGCCGGAAGCATAACGCGCGTAGTACCAGCTAGAATCCACGAAAGTGTCCATCGTGTCAGTCTCGCGTTTGGCAGGCTTGCCACATGCTGGACAGGTGCAATTCACAAAATCCGCTCGCTTGTTGAGGGGGTTGCCGGAACCATCTGGCACACAGTCTTCTGGCAGTTTGACCGGCAAGTCTTTGTCAGGCACCGGCACGTCACCGCAAGTGTCGCAGTGAATAATTGGAATTGGGCAGCCCCAGTAGCGCTGGCGTGAGACACCCCAATCGCGCAGGCGCCAGTTGGTTTGTTTTTTGCCCAATCCTTTAACGTTTAAATCTGCTGCGATGGCGTTCACCGCGGCTTCGTAATCCAGACCATCGTATTTGCCAGAGTTAATGCAAGCACCTTTGGTTTTGTCCGCATACCATTCTTGCCAGGCATTGGTGCTGAATGATTGGTCAGTTACTGAGATAACTTGCTTAATTGGCAAACTATATTTTTTAGCAAAGCCAAAATCGCGCTCGTCATGCGCTGGTACGGCCATCACCGCGCCTTCGCCATAAGTCATCAGTACATAGTTGCCGACCCAGACCGGCACTTGCTCGCCAGTGAGCGGGTGTGTAACATTCAGGCCGGTATCCATGCCTTCTTTTTCCATGGTCGCCATGTCGGCTTCCATCACCGAGCCTTGCTTGCAATTATCGATAAAGGCTTGTAATGCAGGATTGTTGTGTGCCGCATGCGTTGCGAGTGGATGTTCCGCCGCCACTGCGCAGAAGGTAACACCCATGATGGTGTCGGCACGGGTAGTAAACACCCATAGTTTGCCATCGTCTATCAGATTACCATCGTTGCCTTTGATGTCGTGCGTGAAGGCAAAACGCACGCCCACGCTTTTGCCAATCCAATTAGCCTGCATGGTCTTGACGCGTTCCGGCCAACCGGGCAACTTGTCTAAATCATCCAGTAATTGTTGTGCATAACTGGTGATGTTAAGGTAATAGCCGGGAATCTCGCGTTTCTCAACCAAGGCGCCCGTCCGCCAGCCGCGGCCGTCAATTACTTGCTCGTTGGCAAGCACTGTCTGGTCGACAGGGTCCCAGTTCACCACCTGTGTCTTTTTATAGGCAACACCTTTTTCCAGCATGCGCAGGAACAGCCATTGGTTCCATTTGTAGTATTCCGGCTGGCAAGTCGCCAGTTCGCGTTTCCAATCAATCGCAAAGCCTAGCGATTTGAGCTGCTTTTTCATGTAAGCAATGTTGTCGTACGTCCATTGTGCTGGCGGTACGCTGTTTTGTATCGCAGCATTCTCGGCTGGCAGACCAAATGCGTCCCAGCCCATGGGCTGCAGTACATTGTAGCCGCGCATCTTGTGGTGGCGCGTCAGCACATCGCCTATCGTGTAATTGCGCACATGCCCCATATGCAGCTTGCCGCTGGGATATGGGAACATGGATAAGCAATAGTATTTAGGCTTGCCGGCGCTATAGGTTGCGGTAAATGCGCCACTGTTCTCCCAATGAGATTGCGCTTCTTTTTCAACTTGCTTGAAAGGATATTGCTGCTGCATCGTTTTGCAATGGTGATTTAGATTAAAGCATCATTATACTTGAAGCTGCGACTGCCGAGAAAACGCATGCTTATTCGGATGCTGATTCTTTGGGCGTTTTTTGGAGTGCTTGCCACTGGTCACGGTTCATCAGCGCAATGGCCATGCCTTTGTATGGCTGGGTGAACTCGGTTTTGTGTTGCTTGGCTTCTTTGATGTCATGAAAGAAAAGAATGACCTTACCATGCGGATGTTTGACGAACCAATCTGCAAGTGTTGCATGAGTGACGACTTCAGGCGATTGATTCAGGCGACCAACAAAATTGTATATTCCGGGGTATCGGCCTAGATATGCAACAGGTATATTTCTGGTTTCCAGCATCTTGACTTGCCTGCTGATAGGTCGCACGTCATACGCTTCGCCAGCAGCTTGCATTAAGCCGCACATAACAGCGACGACAGCTAAAGTAGACAAAAAAGTCAATTGCTTAACTGTGGAACTGATGTTTTTAGTATTAGTAGGCAAGAAAAAGATTCCGATGCCAATGAGGATCAGACTGCCACCAAGCCAGACGGGGATTTGCGCAAGCCATGTGGCTGAGTGATTGAGGTAATGGATGAAGAGGGGTAACCCGAGCAAAGTGGCGCCGATTACGATAATCATCAAGCTGATCGGCAGGGTTTGCAAACGGGTGTACATGGGGCTGTTTTCTGCATAGCGTGCTAACAAAAGCGCAAACGCAGGGAATATTGGTAAAACATAATGCACTTGTTTTCCGCTGATGAGGGAGAATCCCAGCAATACTGGTATCACCCAGGCAATGCCAAACCGTAAGCCGTATTCTGCAGCCCTATTTGGATTCATGAGTCCTTTCCAAAATGCCCCCCATAAAAACCATGGAAAGAATAATGCAGGCATGATAGACAAGTACCACCAAAATGGACGTTTGTGGGCAAATGAATCCACCATCCGGTCGGCAGTCTGTCCCCAGAAAATGGCATGCTGATATACCTCACCGCCCCGAATGCCTGCTGGAATTGCCCATGCCAATCCAACAGCAGCGCCTGCCAAAGTGCTGTAGAGGATTGGTAAAAACCAGTTCTTCGCATTCAAGACCCTTTGTTTGCTCCACCACGGTGCCATCAAAGCGAGAGGGAGTAACTGCAAAAAGATGGTTGGTCCTTTTGCCAGCAATCCGCCCCCTAGCGCCAGGGCAAATAAAAACCAGCCTTTATAAGAGCGTTGTTGGGATGCGATCAGGAGGCCAAGTGCACCAAGCGCGGTAAAGAACGCGACAAGCATATCGAACATCAATGCAGTGCTATAGGTTATCCATAGTGCGCTTGACAGCAGAATAAGCGGCGCGTTTTGAGCGATGCTGAGACGTTCTGGCCAAAGCTTAAGGGCTATCTGGTGCGTGACGAAGACAGTAGCTAGGGAAAACAGGGAAGGAACCAGGCGAGGCCACCAATCATTTACGCCAAATATCTTCCAGCCAAGATTGATGAGCCAAAATAGCAAAGGGGGTTTATGGCTATAGGCGATACCATTGAGGTAAGGGACAAGGTAGTCATTATTGAGCCACATATTCCATGCGACAGTCGCATAACGCGTCTCATCGATAGGGAAATATGTACGGCAACTCAGCCCTATAAAAACTAAAAAAGCCCATAACAGTAAAATTTGTAATTGGGCCTTTTTTATCATACCGGTGTGCTATCGAATGTATTTTTAGACGAGCGCCGCCAGAATGTTGTCTCGAATCAGGTTCATATCACCCAACCCATTTACTTTCACGTGCCTAGGCGCTCCAGATTGACCACTCTTGGCCCAGTTGGCATAGTAGTCCACCAATGGCTTAGTTTGACTATGATATACATCGAGACGCTTTTTAACGGTCTCTTCCTTGTCGTCTTCACGTTGCACCAAATCTTCACCTGTGAGGTCATCTTTGCCAGCAACTTTAGGTGGATTGAATTTGATATGGTAAGTCCTGCCCGAAGCAGGATGGGAACGGCGCCCGCTCATGCGCTCGATAATCGCAGAGTCTGGTACGTCGATTTCAACAACATAATCAATATTGACACCAGCCTCTTTCATTGCATCCGCTTGTGGGATAGTGCGCGGAAAGCCATCGAACAGAAAGCCATTGGCACAGTCAGCCTCTTTGATGCGCTCTTTGACCAAGCCGATGATTACAGCGTCAGGCACCAAGCCACCGCTATCCATAAAGCTTTTGGCTTCCAGGCCAAGCGGGGTGCCAGCTTTCACTGCAGCGCGCAGCATGTCGCCTGTAGAGATTTGTGGAATGTTGAAATGCTCTTTGATATAGGTGGCCTGTGTGCCTTTGCCGGCACCTGGCGCGCCCAGTAAGATAATACGCATAGAAGCTCCCTGATAAAACCTGCATTATACCAGCGACAACTATATTGGATGCACTACATGTTTTTCATGATTTAAACGGTAGCATTAGCCCATTCGGGCTAATGCTAAATTGGGATTTTCCCCGCAATTACCCTAATGGGCCATTGTTGGAATACCCCACGCAGATACAATCTGCCTTAACGTTATATCCAATAATTTATTTATAACCAAACTAATAAATCACAAGGGAAATTACCATGTCTAGACTGACTGTAGGATTGTTAGCGCTTGGCTTGTCTTTTGCAGTAAATGCTGAGCAGGTAAAGCTTAAGTTCGACGGTGTCAACACCACGACATCAACCAAAGTGAGAATCAATGGCTCGACTCATAATGTTGCGATGGGCAGTTACAATCTGGTGGAGGGGTTGAGTCCAAACAGCCAGTCATTGGTTGGTTTCTGTGTGGACCCATATGAGTATGCGAATTCTAAATTCACTACCTACGAGAAGTCCAGTCTGGATGCGACAGATTTCAGGGACAAAAATGGAGTGGTGCGTGCAGACGGTGCAACGCGCTTGGCAAATGTTCAAAAACTATTCGACAACGCTTACGCAACATTGGGTTCTGACAATAACAAGACTGCCGGTTTCCACCTGGCACTTTGGGAAATCTTCAATGACAATCTCAATCTGGCCTCAGGTGATGTTCAAAAATCTTACTACACCAATGCAAGTGTCCTCGGTTACGCGCAAGGGTTTCTGAATGACTTGGCTGGCTGGAGCGCAACTAACCTGTATTCTTTGACTATGTATGCTAGCATCGGTCATTGGGATGGTTTTGGCTGGTGTAAAGACTGGGTGCCAGGTTATCAGGACTTCTTGGTAGCCAAGTTAAATCCGCCAAACGAGGTTCCGTTGCCAGCAGCCCTGCCTATGTTGCTATCAGGTTTGGTTGGCTTAGGGTTGATGGGTAGCCGCCGTAAAGTCTAACTAGATTGCCGGCGTGCCAAATAATTGGTAATGGCTACATAATCTTCAACTGATAGGTTCTCAGCGCGTAGTTGAGAACCTATTTTTATTTCTTCAAAGTCACCATCGTTAATGAAAGGCTTCAACGTATTACGGATGGTTTTGCGGCGTTGCGAGAATGCTGCTTGTACAATGCGCCCGAAAAGAGATTCGTTAATTGCGTTGAATGGTAATTGAGCATAGGGTACACAACGTACAAAAGCTGATTCTACTTTTGGTGGGGGATTAAATGCTTCTGGCGGCACTGTTACCAGGTACTCCATCTGTAGCTTGTACTGCAGCATTACGGATAAACGTCCGTATTCTGGAGTGGATGGTGCGGCAACCATGCGTTCCACGACTTCTTTTTGGAGCATGAAATGCATGTCAGTGATATAGGGTAACTGTTCCAGCAGGTGAAATAGGATAGGGCTGGAGATGTTGTAAGGTAAGTTGCCTACAACTCTCAAATTGCTTCCTAGCTTACTAAAGTCAAATTTCAAGACATCTGTAGCATGTATTGTGATTTGGCTGGTTGAATAAAATCCTTGCATCCAGTCAATAATGTCTCGGTCTATCTCGACCACGTGCAAATGTTTCAAGTACTTCAATAACGGTTGAGTCAATGCACCTAGGCCAGGACCTATTTCAATCATCAAATCATCAGGCTGTGGGTTGATAGCATCCACTAAAGATTGAATGATGGCTTGGTCTGTCAGGAAATTCTGGCCAAATCTTTTTTTAGGAAGATGTTTCATTGCTGTCTACGCGCTGATAACTCAATTGCCAATTCCACTGCAGCTTGCATGCTGCCAGGATTCGCAAATCCAGTGGCTGCAATATCAAGCGCGGTGCCATGGTCGACGGATGTGCGGATGATGGGGAGGCCTAGTGTTACGTTGACGCCATGTCCAAAGCTGGCGTGCTTTAGCACAGGCAAGCCTTGGTCGTGATACATGGCAAGGAAAGCGTCGGTTTCTGCAATATTTTTCTGCGAAAACATGGTGTCCGCAGGCAATGCACCTTGGATATCCATAGCTTCGTTGCGCAATTTTTGCAGTACGGGATTAATAATCCGAATTTCTTCGGTGCCCAAGTAACCATCTTCGCCCGCATGAGGGTTTAAACCTGCAACCAGAATACGTGGTTTGACAATCCCAAATTTGCTGACCAGGTCCTTATGCAAGATGCGCAAGGTATTTTCTAGATGTTGCGCAGAAATGGCTGCTGGAACTTGTGAAAGTGGTAAATGTGTAGTCGCTAGTGCTATACGCATGCCGCCCCCAACCAGCATCATCACAACTTGCGGTGTGTTGGTAAGCTCGGCCAAAAATTCGGTATGACCAGTAAACGAAATGCCTGCTTTATTGATAATCCCTTTGTGTATTGGAGCGGTGGTCATGGCATCAAACTCGGCACATAGACAACCTTGAACCGCTCGTTTCAAGAGCTTGAGCACATAATCGCTGTTACGCGCATCTGGTTTCCCGGCGAATGTTGGATGAACTGTCGGTATGTGTAGAATACTGACAGGATGATTGGTATTTACGTCATAGCTGGGTAAAGAAAAGTTCAGCCGAAGTTTTTTGGCGCGCTGCGACAACAGTTCTGCATCGCCAATAAGGGTCAGTCGCGCATCAAAATGCTGGTTTGCTAATTGTATGCATACATCAGGGCCAATGCCTGCAGGCTCGCCTGACGTAATAGCTATATGTGGAAGCTTGCTCAAGGGTAAGGTTTAGAACTTATCTTCTAGCCGCAACTCGACATAAGCACGATCGCGCAGTTCACGAATCCAGTCCTCATAGGCTTCTTCTGATTTTCTCGCGCGAATCTCCTGACGTGCTTTCAAGCGCGTTGCTTCTTTAGTCATATCTTGTTTACGGCGTTCGATTACCTGAATGATATGCCAACCGAACGGGCTGCGCACTGGGGCACTGATCTCTCCTGGAGCCAATTCGTTCATGGCTTTCTCAAAAGGGGGCACGGTATCGCCGGGGTTGATCCAGCCCAAATCGCCACCATTGCTTGCACTGCCATCTTCGGAGTACTGACGCGCCATATCTTCAAATTTGGTACCGTGGTCCAGGCGCTCTTTGATCGTATCCATTTTGTGCTTGGCTTCACTTTCTGACATGACCTCAGTCAGTTTGATTAGTATGTGTCGCGCATGGGTCTGTTCGACAACCAATGTCGATGTTCCACCTCGACGTCCAGTAAGCTTTAAGATATGGAAGCCATTTGGGCTACGAATCGGTTGAGAAATGTCCCCTTCCTGCATGGATTGCAACTGTTCCATAAACAAAGCGGGGATTTGGGATGGGTTCTTCCAGCCTAAATTACCGCCTTCCAAGGCGTTCGGCGCATCAGATGTATTTGCGGAAACCTGTGCAAAGGGGGTGCCATCTTTAAGTTGTTTGAGCACATCCAGTACTTTCGTTTTGGCTTTCTCCAAGTCTTCAGGGCTGGCGTCCTCAGGTGTACGAATTAGGATGTGAGAAATCTCCAGTTCGCTCTGATCGTCTTTGCTATTAGCCTGGGTGGTAAGGTAGTTATCTATTTCGCTATCGGATACGTTGATACGATTCTCGACTTCCCTTTCGCGAAGGCGTGAAATGGTGATTTCGTTACGGATGTCTTCACGAAATTTTCGGAAACTAACACCCTCTTTCGATAGGGCGGTTTTGAACTCTTCCAGGTTTAACTGATTTTGGGCTGCAATCCGTTCAATGGTTTTATCCAATTGCCCATCATCAACTTTAAGTCCGGTTTGTGCAGCAAGTTGGAGTTGGAGGCTGTCGACTATCAGACGCTCGAGCACTTGCTTCTCTAGCACTTCTTGAGACGGTAGCTTAACCCCTTGTTTTTGCAGTTGGCCGCTAACCGTTTTAATACGATCTGCCAACTCCTGTTCGGTGATAACGCTTTGATCGACTATTGCGATGATTCGATCCATCTTGACGACATCGCTTGCGCTTTCTGCAAAAGAATAGCCAGTGAATAGAAATGCAATTGAAAGAAAAAGTCTGAATGTATATTTCATCGGTAATAGTTTTGTTGCCTATATATGTTGGGAATTTCGCTTGAGCTCAGGTATCCAGGGATGTCACGCCTGAGCAGGTTGAGAGGGTTGGCGCCAATGGATGCCAGGCCGCCCAACTCTAGTTGGAAGAAGAGGCCGTAGTTAGCGGCAGCAGTCGCAGTTTCAACACGCTGTACCACGGCACGTGCCTGCCAGCATCCGGCATCATACTCTAAGCCTGCCAAACTCTCGACCAAAGCTTTTTCTCTCACTGAGTAATTAAACCGACCAACACCGTACCAGCCTCGACTTAACGGCCATTGTCCAGAAATGTTGACTTGTTCAAGCAGACCTTGGGTATAGCGATATGCGAAGTTCAACAGCTTACCTGGTTCCGGATTATAGCGCGTGAGCAGATTCGTACGAACCATGCCGAAGTCATCGGTGTTGTATTGCCAGAAAGCATCTAGGTTCCACTTGTTGGATAAGCGGGCGGTCATGCCTGCGATGATGTCAGAAGAGTTGTCTTGAGTGGCAACACCGCCAGGCAGCGTGACTTTCTGGTCGTCAAAATAATAACGCTGCCCAATCGTTGCTGAAAATCGTTCGATCCCACTATCTCTGTCTACCATACGCGTGGTTAGTGCCAAGCTAAGCTGATTGGCATTATTGATACGGTCGTTGCCAGTGAACTGGTTTTCGGTAAACAGAGTAGTCATATTCAAGTCGGCTAGTGCTGAGTCAAACACAGGTAGCAATTCCTGCTTTTTATGTGGGATATACACATAGAACAGTCGTGGCTCGATAGTCTGGGTATAGCTATTTTTTACGATGCGCGTGTCGCGTTCAAAATAGAGGCCGCTGTCTAGACTGAATATGGGCAATGTCCTTGAGTCGCTGTTGTTGCTGATGTTTTGGCTATTAATTACATAATTGTTATCGTTCAGGTTGTAGCGTGTGCTATGGACGCCGATTTTGGGGGTGATGAAACTGTATGCGTTCTCCAGAGGCATACTTACGCTGGGGTATATGGTTAGCCTGCTGCCTGTAGCTGCCAGCGGAGCATTTCTGTTTCTATCAAAATAAGTCCATTGAGAATAGAGGTTGCTTTCAAAAACGCGGCCAAGCCTGTTACCAGTCAGTGTTAGCTGGGGTAAGCGTTCATAGGGGTAGTTGGTATCGTCAAGGGTCTGGTATTTCTGCATCAGGCCATTGAATCGCCAAGTGTCGCCGACATAGTCCACACGTCCTTCCTGTGGCAGGTTGACGCGGCTTGTGCTGATAATACGGGTGGACATCTCGGAGAAGTATTGATTATCTGACACCTTTTCTATGTTGTAGCCCGCCGACCATCCAGAGCCAAGATTATGATTGTGACTGATATTTGCGTAATACCGTTGCCCACCATTCATACTGTCATTGTTCAAATATTCCAGACTATCCATTCCGGAATAGTTTTCCCCTAGATACCGGAATTCGCCCTGCAATTGCACGCCGCGCTTGCTCAAGTAACGGGCGGCAACCGTGGCATCCATGTCTGGCGCTATATTGATGTAGTAAGGAATCAGCGTTTCGAAACCGCTTCGGCTGGTGCTGCCGATGATTGGGGCGAGTAAGCCGGACTTGCGCTCGTTGTTAAATGAAAAGCTCATCCATGGCGTATAGAGCAGTGGCACGCCTTTGAACTCTATATAAGCATTTTTTGCAGTACCGGATTGTGTATAGTCATTCAGCTCGATTTCGCTGGATTTGATGTACCAGTCCTCAACGCCTGGTTCACAAGTGGTATAGCGTGCACTCAGTAAGCGTTTCTTATCCTCGCCTTCAAACAGTACGGCTTTGGCATCGCCGCGTGAGGAATTGAAACGCGGGTCGATCGAGGATTGACCTATCGGTCTTGATGCTTCGCGATAATCATCCAAGTAAAGTCGCGGATTATCCGTGAGCACGGTTTGGCTATTCAGCAGCTTTGATTGCGTATAAACCGTTGGATCGTTGCGGATTTTGGGTTTGGCATCCTCCGGGCTGATTTGTTTATTCAGGGAGATGCTCGCATCGCGCATTTCTCCAATACTTTCCGACAATCGCATCTTAAGTGCAGGGCCTTTGATTTCACTATCGCCCAAGTTGATGCGTGCGTTACCATTTACTTGTAATTCATCGTTTTCGATATCATATTCGATCGTGTCGCCATATACACGCTGTTCGCCTTTGCGGATGATAGCGTTGCCTTCCGCACGCATTTTGCGGTCAAGATACAGGCGAAGCTGGTCACCTTCAATCTCAATCGCTCCGGGCTGGGCTTCAGGGGCGATGGTTTCCGGTACTTTGGAAAGCTCCATCGTCATCGTTTCGGCCAGCGCGGGCAACTGAATGCATAGGCAAATCAGAGCGAATAAACGCACGATGCCGATATGAATGCGATGGCTGAGAAATCGAGCAAGTTCCAATGAAAAAACCACATGTCAAAAATACGAAAAAGCGCTTTAATGCTATGTTTTGCGCGCGAGTGTTAAAATCGCACAAAAGCACGTTTTAATCAATCAAAAATTAGTTTGTAGAAATATAAAAAGGACTGTGGTGGATAGAAAAGCTCAACTTGAAGTATGGCTGAAAGATGTGTTGCCGACCCAATCATTTGTTCTGACGACTGCATCTGCAGACGCCAGTTTCAGGCGCTATTTCCGGGTACATCTGTCTGATAGCACCTTGATCGCCATGGATGCGCCACCACCGCAGGAGGATTGCCGTCCATTCGTGCGTATCGACAGGCTATTGCTGGAAGCCGGGCTGAATGTGCCTAAGGTCATTGCGGAAGACGTCGAGCAAGGTTTTTTGTTGTTAAGTGATTTGGGTGATACTACTTATCTATCTCAGCTGAATCAGGAAAATGCTTCCAGGCTTTATGCAGACGCGGCAGATGCGCTGATCAACTTGCAGCTCGCTTCTAGGCCTGGGATGTTGCCGCCATATGATGAAGCGTTATTGACGCGTGAAATGAATCTCTTACCGGACTGGTATATCCAGCGGCATTTGGGAGTGGCTCTGGAAGCCAAGCAGGATGAGGCTCTCAGAGCGGTGTTTGAGATGCTGAACAAAAACATCCTGGCGCAAGGCCAGGTGTATGTGCATCGCGATTATCATTCACGTAATCTGATGGTTTGCAATGAGTTGCAAGGTGGAAACCCAGGTGTCCTGGATTTTCAGGATGCGGTATATGGCGCGATCACCTATGATTTGGTGTCGCTGCTGAAAGATGCTTATATCAGCTGGGAAGAAGAACAAATCATTGATTGGGCGGTGAGATATTGGGAGAAAGCGCGCAAAGCCGGTTTGCCTGTGCCGCAGGATTTTGGCGAGTTCTACCGCGATTTTGAGTGGATGGGTGCGCAGCGCCACATCAAGGTGCTAGGCATTTTTGCAAGGCTGTATCACCGTGATGGCAAAGATGGTTATTTGAAGGATATGCCGCTGGTGATGGATTATCTGCGCAAGGTATGCGAGCGCTATGTCGAATTACGTCCGATGCTGCGCTTGCTGAACGGGCTGGAAACTGCGAAAGCTGTTACATGAAGGCGATGATCTTAGCGGCGGGACGGGGTGAGCGTATGCGCCCATTGACGGATCATACACCTAAGCCATTGCTTAAAGTGGGAGGAAAGCCGCTTATCGTCTGGCATTTGGAGCGTTTGGCCCAAGCCGGCTTCAAGGAAGTTGTCATCAATCATGCACATCTTGGGCAGCAGATAGAAGATGCGTTGAAGGATGGGAGCCAATGGGGTTTGCATATCAGTTATAGTCCTGAAAGAGAGGCACTGGAAACAGCGGGGGGCATTGCTAATGCGCTGTCATTGCTGGGGAAGGAAGCGTTTCTGGTGGTGAACGGCGATGTGTTTGCCGATATAGACTTTCGAAAGGTTGTCCTGAAAGCTAGTTTGGATGCGCCTTCTGGAGGAGTTAAAAATACTCTGGCACATTTGGTGATGGTAGATAATCCTCCGCAGCATCCTCTTGGCGATTTCGTCTTGCGACAAGGCCTTATTGAGTCTGATGGAGAAGACAGGCTCACATTTTCTGGCATTGGAGTGTATCACCCGGACTTGTTCTCAGGAATCCAGCCCGGCGAAGCAGCCAAGCTGGCACCGCTGCTCAAGCTAGCCATCCAAGATAAACTTGTGACAGGTCAGCACCATCGCGGAAAGTGGTACGATATCGGTACGCCGCAACGTCTAGCCGAACTTGATGCACAATTAGCAGTCTCTTTTTGATATGAACCAAAACGAATTCCAGCAACGTCGTAATAGCCTACTCCAAAAGATGGGGGCCGGGTTGGCAATTATTCCCACTGCACCGGAAGTCATCCGCAACCGCGATTCGCATTATCCATACCGGTTCGACAGCTATTTTTACTATCTGACTGGCTTTGCTGAGCCGGAGGCTGTGCTTGTCTTGATTGCGGGTGATGTCCCTAAGTCTATTCTTTTTTGCCGTGACAAGGATATCGAACGCGAAATTTGGGATGGTTTTCGACATGGTCCACAAGCAGCAAAGGAAATCTTTGGCTTTGACGAAGCATATAGCATCAGCCAACTCGATGAGATGATACCTAAGCTGCTGTCGAATCAACCCATGTTGTTTCACAGCCTGGGGGCGAACATGCGCTGGGACAGGCGCGTGATAGGCTGGCTGAATGCGGTTAAGGCGCAGGTGCGCACAGGCGTGAGCGCACCGAGTACAGTACAGGACGTGCACCGGCTTCTTGATGAAATGCGCTTGATCAAATCGCCCTATGAGTTGGATCTGGTGCGGCGATCAGCCAAAATTGCCGCAGGCGCACATAATCGTGCGATGCGTTTTGTACAGCCCGATATGATGGAATATCAAGTCGAGGCGGAATTCCTGCATGAGTTCTACCGAAACGGCGCACAAGCCCCAGCCTATTCCAGTATCGTGGCAGGTGGTGCCAACGCATGCACCCTGCATTACAACGCGAACAATTCTGCGTTGAAAGATGGCGATTTGCTGTTGATTGATGCAGGCTGCGAGCTGGATGGCTATGCTAGCGATATTACGCGAACTTTCCCGGTGAATGGGAAATTTAGCGTGGTTCAAAAAGATGTTTACGAAATGGTGTTGGCAGCACAAGCCGCCGCGATTGAGCAAGCTAAGCCAGGCAAGCATTGGAATGAGCCGCATGAGGCCGCTTTACAAGTCTTGGCTCGAGGCTTGATTGACTTCGGCCTTTGTCATGGAACAGTAGATTCTGTTATCGATACTGGATCGTATCGCCAATTCTTCATGCATCGTACCGGCCATTGGCTGGGGCTGGATGTGCATGATGCCGGAGAGTACAAATCCGCGTCTGGAGAATGGATACCGCTCCAGGCTGGCAATTTGCTAACTGTGGAACCTGGCTGCTACATCCGTCCGGCTGACAATGTAGCGGAACATTTTTGGAATATCGGCATCCGTATCGAAGATGATGTGCTGATCACTGACGATGGCCATGAGATTCTGACCAATGACGCAATCAAAACCGTGCTGGATATCGAAAAGACGATGGCAGGTAAATGACGAATAACCCTCAATCCATCGTGATTATAGGTGCGGGGCCGGTTGGCTTGACCCTGGCGCTGAGTTTGCCTTCAAGCCAGCCGGTAATCATTCTGGAAGCACGGCCACAGGGCGCCTCTCAAGACGGGCGGGCCTTGGCATTGTCCCATGGTACGCGCTTAATTCTGGAGCGCTTGGGCGTGTGGGAGACGATGCAAGCAGATATAGTCTCTATTAACACCATCCACATTTCACAACGGGGCGGATTGGGTCGAACAGTGCTGAATGCTACTGAACATGGATTGCCGAGTTTGGGTTATGTGGTTTCTTATAACGTTTTAAGCAAGGCCTTGTATGCGGTGTTGCCAAAGGCGCCGAATGTGCGGGTTATTTACGAGGCTGAGGTTGGCAACGTTTTCCCAGAAGAGAATACAGCTAAAGTGACATATATACGCAACCAGCAGGAGGTTGTAATCGAGACACCGTTAGCGATAGTAGCTGATGGTGGACGCAGCTTGGGGGCAATTGCTGGGATTGAGAAAACACAAAAGTTCTATGGACATGATGCCTTGGTGACCAAGGTCAGTGCCGAGTTGCCGCATAATCATGTCGCCTATGAACGCTTTACGCCGCAAGGGCCGATGGCATTGCTACCGAATGGAGAGCGTGATTTCTCGCTGGTCTGGACAGGTGAGAAATCATACATTGATGGGATTCTGGGGTTGGATGATGCGGAATTTCTGCGTCAGTTGCATTCGGCTTTTGGTGATCGCGCTGGACGATTCCTCAGTGTGAGCAAGCGCATGAGTTTTCCATTGCAATATGCGACGCTAAAGCATAGTGATGCACCGCATGTGGCAGTCATCGGTAATGCAGCACAGACGATGCACCCAGTGGCGGGGCAAGGATTCAACGTAGGTTTGCGCGATGCGGTGAATTTGGCTAATGAAATCGTCAGATCCGGACACGCGATTGGCAGTGCGCAGATGCTTGCGAAATATCGAGATTCGCGTCAGCGTGATACTAGCCGCGGTTTATTATTTACCGATTTTCTGGTGAATGTCTTCTCCAATGACATCGTTGGTGTTTCGGCATTGCGTGGCTTTGGGCTGAGTTTGGTGGATGTGTTGAAGCCCGCGAAAAAATTGCTGGTTGAGAAAATGAGTTTTGGCGGATGAGTCTAACTGTAGAAACCGATGTGGTGATTGTGGGTGCCGGGCTAGTTGGGCTCAGTGCCGCCATGGCGCTACACGATATCGGCAAACGAGTCGTGTTGTTGGATGCGAAGCAGCCGGATTTCTCTTTGCCAACGCAATTCGATCAACGTATCTATGCGATTACGCCTGGCAATGTGCAATGGCTACGTGGTATCCAAGTTTGGGATAAGGTAGATAAACGCCGGGTCAATTCTATCCATTGCATGCGGCTCTGGCATGAGGACGCTACCATACGGCTAGATAGCATGGATGCGCATTTACCAGATTTGGGTGTCATCGTTGAGCAACAGAACCTGATGTGCGCATTCAATCAGCGATTAAAAGATACCGGTCTGGAAACTATATTCGACGCGCCTCCCCGAAGCATTGAAAATAATGAAGATAGCATTTCGTTAACCTTGAGTGATGGGGCGCATATTGTTGCACAGCTATTAATCGGAGCGGATAGTGCAAGGTCGTGGGTGCGTGATTCCTTGGGAATCAGTACTCGACTACATGATTTTGAGCAAACTGCGATAGTCGCCAATTTCAAGGCTAGTAAGCCTCATCACGATGCGGCTTACCAATGGTTTCGACCTCATGAAACCTTGGCTCTGTTGCCCATGCCTGATCAGCATGTATCGCTAGTCTGGGCACTGTCAACGCAATCAGCACAACAAAAGTTAATATTATCAGCAGAAGAGTTGGCCGAATCGATTGGACAGGTATCAGATAATATTTTAGGCAATTTAGTGCAGGTGACTGAAGCCACAGCCTTTCCGTTGAAACAAGTTACAGCGACCCGGTTTGTCGCGCAGCGGGCAGTATTGGTTGGCGATGCGGCACATCAAGTGCATCCTATGGCAGGTCAAGGCGTCAATCTTGGCTTCCGTGACGTGATAAGATTGGTGCAGGAGTTGCAAGAGACGCATGGGATGATACCGTTAGGAGACGCGCAGTTACTGCGACGATATGAGCGTGGCCGTAAGGCTGACGTGCTCGGTATGCATATACTGACCACGGGCTTGGATACATTATTTGCCATGCATAACACAAGCTTGCAAACGTTGGCGCAATGGAGCTTCAAGCAAGTTGGGCAGCATAGCTGGATGAAAAAACGATTGATACGACAAGCAGTAATTTGATTTTTTGGAAAATTAACTTTTAAGGTGTGGATGAAATGAAAATGACGCGATTCCTGGCCGTGTGCCTTTTTAGTATTTGCAGTTTGGCGATGGCAGATGAAGCTAGCGTGAAAAAAGCGGTAGAAGCAGCGTATCCAAAATTTAAAGTGGATAGTGTGGTAAAGACCCCGTATGGTGGTTTGTATGAGGTGTTTATGGGGGGGCAGATTGTATATACCGATGAGAAACTGACCTTTCTGATCGCTGAGGGGCGTTTGGTGGATCCCAAGACAAAAAAAGATATCACCGGTGAGCGACTTGATGAGTTGACCAAGGTGGATTTCAATAGTTTGCCGCTAGAGCAGGCTATTAAAGTGGTTAAAGGCAATGGCAGCCGTAAGTTGGTGGTTTTTTCTGATGTCGATTGTCCGTTCTGTAAACGGCTGGAACAGAATGAGCTCTCCAAAATCACCGACGTGACGGTTTATACTTTTTTGTATCCTATCGAGCAATTACATCCCGACGCCGCCAATAAATCTAGATTGATCTGGTGTGCTAGCAATCGCGTCAAGGCATGGAACGATTGGATTTTCAATAATGTACTTCCTAAAGCAGCAGCCACCTGTGATGTGCCTCTTGAGCGAGTGGGAGAGTTGGCGCGTAAATTTGGCGTGAATAGTACCCCGACACTGTTTTTTGCGGATGGCCGCAGGATGCTTGGGGCGCAGCCTTATCAAGAGATTGAAAGAATGTTAAACAGTTCTAGCAAGAAATAAAAAAGCTTAAAGTTATAAAAAAACCGGCTTGTGCCGGTTTTTTTTTATTTGGTACGTTGTTAACCAACGACTTGGCCCATTTTGAATATCGGCATGTACATTGCAACTACCAAACCGCCGATCAGAGTACCCAGTACTACCATGATCACTGGCTCCATTAGGCTGGATAGTCCTTCTACTGCATCGTCTACTTCGCCTTCAAAGAAATCTGCTACCTTGGATAACATAGAATCCAGTGCGCCGGATTCTTCACCAATGGCCGTCATCTGCAGTACCATGTTCGGGAATACACCAGCATTCTGCATAGCAACAGTCAGACTAGTACCTGTACTGATCTCACCTTGAATCTTCTTGGTGGCATCATAATAGACGCGGTTGCCTGTGGCGCCTGCCACAGAATCCAAAGCCTCTACCAATGGAACGCCGGCAGCGAACATGGTGGATAAGGTGCGTGCGAAACGTGCGATCGTAGCTTTACGAATAACTTCACCAAAGATAGGTAGTTTCAACATGATTCTGTCCATGGTAGCCTGCATTTGTTCGGAACGTTTCCAGGTATAAAAGAAAAACCATAATCCGAAACCAATCGAACCGAAAATAGCCCACCACCACTCCACAAAAATGTCTGAAATGGCCATGACCATCACAGTAGGTGCAGGTAGGTCAGCTCCAAAACCAGAAAACAACTCCTTGAAAGCAGGAATCACAAAGATCATGATTACCGCCGTGATGATGAATGCAACGACGATAATTGAAATCGGGTAAATTAACGCGGACTTGATTTTGCCCTTGATGGCTTGAATCTTTTCTTTGTACGTCGCCAACCTGTCTAATAAGGTATCTAGGATACCCGCCTGTTCGCCTGCGCCGACCAAGTTGCAGAATAGGTTATCGAAATACAGAGGGTATTTGCGGAAAGAAGCACTTAAACTACTGCCCGTCTCCACGTCGGCTTTAATGTCCCCGAGCAGTTTTGCTACTGCTGGGTTGCTATGGCCTTTGCCGACAATATCGAAAGCCTGTAGCAGCGGTACCCCGGACTTCATCATCGTCGCCAGTTGGCGAGTAAACAAGGTAATGTCTTTGTCGGTAATTTTACCTTTTTGCGCAAAGCTGCTTTGCTTTTTGACCTTGGTGACAGTAATACCTTGCCGTCTTAGGGTTGCATTGACTACGGCTTCACCAGCAGCGCGCATCTCGCCTTTTAGGATTTTGCCCTTTTTGTCTTTACCTTCCCATTGGTAGGTAACTTGTTTTGCTGAACTAGCGGCCATATGGCATCCTTATCTAATGAGCAAATAGTGTTTTGTTACATACTTATTCATTGGTGACGGCCTCGACTTCTTCGATTGATGTCAGCCCTTGAATAGCTTTTAATATTCCAGATCGACGTAAATCATTCACGCCCTCTGATCTTGCCTGGTCGGCAATGTCGTGCGCAGTGCCATTTTTCATGATGATGCGGCTGATGGCATCGGTGATGGGCATGACTTGATATATACCCACACGGCCCTTGTATCCTCCTGTGCACATCTCGCAGCCGCCTTCCTTCGCTGCATAAAGTTGAAAAGGCTGATCAAAGTCTTCTTCAATAAAGCCGACTTGAAGCAGGGCTTCTTTCGGTGGTGTTTCAATGGGTACTTTGCAGTTCTTGCATAATCTGCGTGCCAGCCGTTGTGCAGTAATCAGGGTAACGGCGGAAGCGATGTTGAATGGCGCAACCCCCATATTGACTAAACGCGTTAATGTGGATGGCGCATCATTTGTGTGCAAGGTTGATAGTACCATATGACCGGTTGAGGCGGCCTTGATAGCCATATCCGCGGTTTCCAAGTCACGAATCTCACCAATCATGATGACGTCAGGGTCTTGCCGCAAAAACGATTTTAATGCTGCGGCAAAAGTGAGGCCTTGCTTATCGTTGACGTTAACCTGATTAATACCAGGCAGAGGGATTTCGGCAGGGTCTTCAGCAGTCGAGATATTGATATCCGGCTTGTTCAGGATGTTTAAGCAGGTATATAGCGATACAGTTTTACCAGAACCTGTTGGGCCTGTGACTAAGACAAGCCCGTATGGCCTACTGACTGCTTTTAATAAAGCTTCTTTTTGTGCCGGCTCATAACCCAATGCCTCAATTCCAAGCGTGGCGCTGGTTGGGTCCAGAATACGCATGACAATTTTTTCGCCGTGTATCAGTGGCAGTGTGCTGACACGAAAGTCGATGGTACGTGTTTTGGATAGCACTAGTTTCATTCGGCCATCCTGCGGGATACGCTTTTCTGAAATATCCAGATTGGAAATCACTTTGATGCGCGATGCCAACTTTTCCTTGATTGCTAGTGGTGGTTGAGCGATATCACGTAAGATGCCGTCAACACGATAGCGAATGCGGTAGAATTTTTCATATGGCTCAAAGTGCAAGTCGGATGCACCCATGTTGATAGCGTCTAGCAAGATTTTCTGAACATATTTAACGACGGGAGCATCATCAACTTCTTGCGATATGTCTGTTACTTCTTCCTCGGCAGTATCCGCGCCAAGCTCTAAGTCAAAATCATCACCTGTATCAAGTGATTTCAGTGTGGTGTCTTTGGATTCTACGACTTTATCAATCAATTTCCCCAGTTTGTCATCTTCGACAATCACTGGCGACAAGGTCATCCCCATCTGGAATTGCACGCTGTCCAGTGCATGCAAATTCGTTGGGTCTGAAATGGCGACAAACAATACGTTGTTGCGGCTTTGCATGGCCAATACACGATTGGCTTGCATCAGCTTGATGTCAATGGATTTTGCTGGAAGATAATCCAGATTTAAAGAATCCAAGTTGAAGTAAGGGAAACCAAAGGATTTTGATGAGGTTTCAGCGATTTTTTCAGCAGTTACCTTCTTGCTGGCAATCACTTGCGTGATGAAAGGCACACGCATCGTATTCGCTTGCGATTGTAATGTGTTGGCTTCGTCCTCGCTCAGCAAACCTTCTTGCATGAGCATACGGGCCAATCCGCTTAGTTTTGTGGTTGTTGCAGTAGCGGCCATTTTTAACTCAAATCGGTTGAGATATCCCTATTTTTAATGCACTTGATGACCTATTCTATATAAACTATTGTGGCAAAACAATATTTTATTTAAAGTCCATTCATTCGGTAGACTGATTTGTTGTTGCAAAATTAGGCATTTTGGCAACAATGCTACAGTTGCAGCCAATCTGGGGTTGGACGGCTACTTTATGCTTGACTTTTTACAATTTGTAACATATAAAGCGTTCAGGTGTTTGAATTCGAGCTAATGCTAGCCGTCTTTAATTTAAGTTTTTGAATTTAGTATTATCGCGACTTGAGTTCTTGAGACAAACTTTTTTGGGGGCCTCCCCGGTGTTTATGTAAGGAAGTAGAAATGGCAACAGGTACCGTAAAATGGTTTAATGATTCAAAAGGTTTTGGTTTTATTACTCCAGATGATGGTGGCGATGACTTATTCGCGCACTTTTCCGCGATCGTAGAGTCTGGTTATAAAAGCTTGAAAGAAGGTCAGCGCGTTAGTTTCGATGTGACTGAAGGCCCTAAAGGCAAGCAGGCTTCAAATATCCAAAAAGCTTAATTCGTTACAGAATTGAACTAAAATGGCTCGCATTGCGGGCCTCTTTTTTTTTTGCTATATTAATTGGGTTCAGGCAACTCGGAGAAGACGCGCTTTAGGCCTTCAGCCCATTTCTTGCGGAGCTGCTTAAAGTATGCGTCATCATCAGAGATGCGGCGCTTGTTTGAGGCGTCGAAGCTGTCTGTGTAATATTGCAATAAATCAATCGGCAATCCAACCGACAAATTGCTGCGAATGGTCGAATCAAATGAAATCAATACGCACTTTGTCACTTCGTTAAGACTGGAATTGTTGCCAATAATCCTGTCCAGGATTGGTTTGCCATATTTAGTTTCGCCAATCTGAAAATATGGCGTTTCTGCCACTGCTTCGATAAAGTTACCCGCGGCGTAGATATTGAAAAGACGTGGGCGCTCCCCAGTAATTTGCCCACCAAGTAGAATGCTTTGATTAAAATCTGCTGCATGTTTTTTCAAATGTTCTGCGTCTTCCGCGTGCACAGCGCGCAGTGCATCGCCTACTACATGCGCAGCATCTACCATACTTGGCACTGTGTATAGGTTAGGCTCCATGTTTTCACTGATTTGCTTTTGCAAGAGGCTCACAACAGCTTGCGAGATAGCCAGATTCCCCGCGGTCATCATCGTGATAACGCGTTCATCTGGTTTTGAAAATATCGTCATTTTTGGGAACGTCGCTACATGATCCACGCCCGCATTCGTGCGGGAGTCTGAGGCCATGACTAAGCCAGACTCTAATAATACGCCAACGCAATAAGTCATTTTTTGATTTTTAGTTTGATAGTAAAGGACTCATTCTAACCTTAATCAACGCGTTAAATCTATCGCTGTTTCTGGCTTATTGCTGGCTTTGGCTCATCTGCACTTTGACTTGCATCTGTTCATTGCCCCCGCCCCGCCGGATGCCGGAGATTGGGCATGCATCTTGATAATCCAGTCCGACTGCCAAGCGCACATGAATGCCATTCGCACGCTGACCGTTCGAGACGTCGAAACTATGCCATTGCCCGGAAACCCAGGCATCAGCCCAAGCATGGCTTTCAACCAGATGGCCATCTTTTGTAAATAGATAGCCGCTGACATAGCGCGCCGGGATGCCCACATAGCGGCAGCATGCGATAAAGATATGTGCGTGGTCCTGACAAACGCCTTCACCTTTGGTGTAAGCTTCGATCGCACTGGTCTGTACGCATGTCACCCCGCGACGATAAATCACGCGGTCGCGGATGGCTTGCATCAAGGCGTCGAGAGAACCTATGTCGATGTTTTGTGTCAAGGTCTGTTGTGCCAGTTGACGCAAGGCACCATCTACCATGGTGAGGGGGGTGGCGCGAAGATATACTGTGGGCGCCAGGGGCTCCAGTTGGGGAGGCAGGTCCAGATTGGTTTCAACTTCGCCATAGGCCGTGATGTTGATCTCCTGATGCGGTTTGTCTATCACCAGCGTGTGGATCAAGTTGCCGTGGGCATCGACATGCGGCAGCAAAATGCCATTCACGCGCAGATCCCAATGTTTGACATGCTGCCCAAAGCCGCTTTGTGGAGTTAGCCTGAGATACTGGATGGTGTAATCCACTGGGTCTTCATAGGCGTAGCGCGTATTGTGCTCGATATGCAAGTGCATGATTCAATGGGGTAAAGAATTAAAAAAGGTGTGGCTGATCTCTTCACCCAGCGCATAGTGCTGGGTTACGAACTCATCCAGAAACTCATGCAGGCCATTCTGAAAGATATTCTCCATGCGGCCATAATGCAATCTTGCATGTAGCTCTCCTGCTTGGCGTAGGCATTCGTCCCCGAGGTTGCCGCAGAGCTTTTCGAGGATAGGCATGATCTCATCAAAACAGGCATGCAGCGAGCGCGGCATGTCATGCCGCAATACTAGCAGTTCCGCGACTTTCCAGGGTTCTATCGTGTCGCGGAATACCTTCTGGTAAGTCTCAAGCGCGGATACCGAACGTAACAAGGCACTCCATTCGTAATAGTCCACGGCGCCGCCAACTTCCTCTCCTGAGGGTAGCAACAGGTGGTACTTCACGTCCAGCAAACGGGCAGTGTTGTCGGCGCGTTCGATAAAAGTACCTAGCCGTACAAACTGGTACGCATCGTCTCGTAGCATTGTGCCAAAAGTGACTCCGCGGAACAGGTGTGACCTGGATTTAATCCAGTCGCAGAATTCGCTGATGTCTTCCTCCCTCAAGTTGTCTTTCATGCGTGGTTGCAGTTCCAGCCATAAAGCGTTGACGTTTTCCCACATCTCGGAAGACATCGCTACGCGAACTGCTCGTGCATTTTCTCTGGCGTTTTCCAATGCATTGACAATACTTGAAGGGTTGCGTTTATCAAACGCCATGTATTGCAGCACGTTCTTGGCGTTATATTCGCCAAATAAACGGCTGTAGCTTTCTGAGTAGCCCGTCACCAGGATAGGTGGTTGCCAAAGCGTGGCGTCATCATGCGTAGCACTGGGCACTAGTGACATCCGGTATGTCACGTCCAATGCACGTGCCATGTTCTCGGCACGTTCGATATAGCGTGCCATCCAGTAGAGATGATCAGCAGTACGGCTTAACATGGTTGTCCTTCATTCAAAATCCACGTGTCTTTCGTGCCGCCACCTTGCGAGGAATTCACGACCAGCGACCCCTTTCGCAGTGCTACGCGGCACAATGCGCCGGGTACTAGGGTGACGGTTTTGCCTGAAAGTACAAACGGGCGTAAATCCACATGCCGTGGCGCGATGCCCTGGTTCACCAAGGTAGGGCAGGTGGATAACGCCAATGTGGGCTGGGCGATATAGTTGCTGGGGTCAGATAGTATCTTGGCTTTAAAATCTGCCAGCTGCTGTTTGGATGCAGACGGGCCTATCAGCATGCCGTAGCCGCCAGAGCCTTGAACCTCTTTGACTACCAGGCTTTCAAGATTCGCTAGCACGTATTTCAGATCATCTTCAATCGCTAGCTTATAAGTCGGGACATTCGACAGTATCGGGTCCTCGCCCAGATAGAATTTCACCATGTCCGGCACATAGGTATAGGTGGCCTTGTCATCCGCAACGCCGGCACCCACCGCGTTCGCCAAGGTGACGCCGCCTTGGCGGTATACCGACATCAATCCGGGCACACCAAGCATGGAATCCTGTCGGAAAGATAGCGGGTCGATGAAATCGTCATCGATACGTCGGTAGATCACATCCACGCGCTTCGGACCTTCCGTGGTTCGCATCCAAACGGCATTGTCCTTCACGAATAGGTCGCGTCCCTCCACAAGTTCGATGCCCATCTGCTGGGCAAGGAATGCGTGCTCGAAATAAGCACTGTTATAGGCGCCTGGTGTCAGCAGCACAACGGTCGGGTCTTGCACGCCGGTTTGAGCTACCGAGCGCAGATTGTTCAGCAGTACTTGTGGGTAGTGCTCAACAGGGGCGATGGAATACTGGCGGAAAAGCTCAGGAAAGAGCCGCATCATCATCTTGCGGTTCTCAAGCATGTAGGAGACCCCGGAAGGCGTGCGTAGATTGTCTTCCAGCACATAGAAATTGTCTTCGCTGGTACGGACGATATCGATTCCGGCGATGTGTGCATAAATGCCATTCGGTACGCGGATACCCTGCATTTCTGGACGATACATCTCATTTGTCAGGATACTCTTGGGCATGATGCCGGCGCGGATGATTTCCTGCCCATGGTAAATATCTTCCAGAAAGGCATTGAGTGCGCGAACACGCTGTATGGCGCCCGCGGACAAGCGCGCCCATTCTTTAGATGACAGGATGCGTGGAATCGGGTCGAAAGGAATTAGACGCTCCGAGCCTGCATCTTCGCCGTAAACGTTGAAAGTAATCCCGACGCGGCGGAAGAGTAGCTCGGCTTCCTGGGCTTTTTGGGGCATAAAGGTGCGACCTTGCATGTCCAGCCAGTTTTCAAAAGGCTGGTAAATGGCACGGGTCTCCCCTTTGGAGGCGCGCATCTCATCGAATGCGCTATTTTTCTCATTGGCTTGCATACATTAGCTTGAGCAATGTATGTGCCAACAAGAAATATTATTTAAAACAATGGGTTGTTGTTATTTTGTGGGAAATGAACCGCGCAACATCGGTGCGTGCGATTTTTTGCATGCACCAATATCGCGCAGATTGATTACATATTGGCAATAATCTCGTCGCCAAACTCCGCGGTGCCCACTTGCGTGGCGCCTTCCATCTGGCTGGAAAAATCACCTGTGACGCGGCCAGACTGGATCGCCTTGCCAACCGCCTTTAGAATCAGGTTGGCCGCTTCTATCCAACCCATGTGGCGCAGCATCATCTCCGCGGAAAGAATCAGTGAACAAGGGTTGGCCAGATTCTTGCCGGCGATCTTTGGTGCTGTGCCGTGGGTTGCTTCGAACATCGCCACCGTATCGCTCAGGTTCGCGCCTGGGGCGATACCGATACCGCCTACTTGTGCAGCCAGCGCATCGCTCATGTAGTCGCCGTTCAGGTTCAACGCGGCTACCACATCGTGATCTTCCGGATGCAGCAGAATCTCCTGCAGGAAAGCATCGGCGATACAGTCTTTAATTACAATACCATTTGGCAACTTGCACCATGGCCCATTGTCGATTTCCACTGCGCCAAATTCTTCCTTGGCCAGTTGATAGCCCCAGTCACGGAAGCCACCTTCGGTGAACTTCATGATGTTGCCCTTGTGCGTGATGGTGACGGATTTTCTTTTGTTATCGATGGCATACTGAATCGCTTTGCGAATCAGGCGCTTGCTGCCGTCTATCGAAACAGGTTTGATGCCAATCGCAGAGGATTCCGGGAAGCGGATCTTCTTGCGCACACCCATGTCGCTCAGGAACTGGATGACTTTCTTCACTTCGTCGGTGCCTGCCGCCCATTCGATACCGGCATAAATGTCCTCAGTATTCTCACGGAAGATCACCATATCAGTCTTTTCCGGATGCTTCACCGGGCTTGGCACACCAGTGAAATATTGCACCGGACGCATGCACACATATAAATCCAGTTCCTGGCGAAGCGTCACATTCAGCGAACGGATGCCGCCGCCTACCGGCGTGGTCAACGGGCCTTTAATGGAGATTACATAGTCTTTTAGCACTTTCATGGTCTCGTCAGAGAGCCATGTGTCCTTGTCGTACACTTTGGTCGATTTCTCACCGGCATAAACTTCCATCCAGGCGATCTTGCGGCTGCCGCCATAGGCTCTCTCTACAGCGGTGTCCACCACCTTTTGCATCGGTGGGGTGATATCCACGCCAATACCATCACCCTCAATAAATGGGATAATGGGATTATTCGGGATGTTGAGCGTGTTGTCGGCATTTACCGTGATTTTTTGGCCAGTAGCTGGCACAGTGATTTTAGAAGCCATTACAATTCCTTCATGCTGATTTTATTTAACAAACCCTTTAACGTCGTATGCCAGTTCAGCGCTCATGAGAAGCATGCCACGTTAAAAGACTTCATCCCGATTCCCGGCGTCTATGCTGCCGGGCGCCTGGATACCGATTCGGAAGGCCTGCTTATTTTAACCGATGATGGCGCGTTGCAACACAAACTCAGCCACCCAAAACACAAAGAAATCAAAACCTACTGGGCCCAGGTGGAAGGCGCGCCGACCGATGCAGACCTGCAGCCGCTGCGACATGGCGTGGACCTGGGCGACTTTATTACCCAGCCGACGCAAGTGCGGCTGATGGATAAACCGGCAGGGCTGTGGCCGCGCAACCCGCCCATACGCGAGCGCAAAGCCATTCCTACCGCGTGGCTGGAGATTAAAATATCAGAAGGCAAGAATCGTCAGGTGCGCAGGATGACCGCTAAAATCGGCTTTCCCACGCTACGGCTGATTCGTTACGCGATAGGCAGCCATACGCTGGACGAAATCCCGCCTGGACAATATAAGGTAATCAACAAATGAAGCCGATAGTGATATTTCGCCACGCCCGCACAGAAGGTGCTGGCTACCTGGGCACTTTTCTGGATGAGCAAAGCATTCCGTGGCAAGAGGTGCGTATAGACAAGGCCGAGCCAGTCCCCGCCTCCATAACGCCATACAGCGGCCTGGTGCTGATGGGCGGGCCCATGAGCGTGAACGACGACCTGTCATGGATACCGCCGCTGCTGGATCTGATTCGCCAGTCGGTAGCACAGGATATCCCCGTGCTGGGGCATTGCCTGGGTGGCCAGCTCATGAGCAAGGCGCTGGGCGGCACGGTCGGCAGGAACCCCGTCAAGGAGATTGGCTGGGGCGCGGTGAATGTCAGCGATAATGCAGAAGCCAGAAAATGGTTTGGCGAGTTGCAGAAGTTCAACAGCTTTCACTGGCATGGCGAAACCTTCACCCTCCCGCAAGGCGCAACGCATCTGCTATCCAGCGCCCATTGCCAGAACCAGGCCTGGGGCATGGGCAAGCACCTGGCATTTCAATGCCATGTGGAAATGACGGCCGAGATGATTAAAACCTGGTGTGATGTGGGCGAGGACGAGTTGCAGGAAGCGGCGGCCAGTCCATTGCATGAAAAATCAGTGCAGCAGGCGGATAAGATGCAAGAGATGCTGGACCTGCACTGCTTTTTCCTTAACAAAGTCGCCAGACAAGTTTATGGTGAATGGGTGAAAGGCCTGCAGGTTTAACACGCGCTACTTTCACTATCAAAACCATCGGCCTGGAAGCCGGATCCAGATTGGCTTGCAGGGCAACAGTTTCAGCAATGAATGCGCGCGTACTGAGGGATTATTATTTACGATGCATGCGGTTCTTATCAATCTCATGATTGGTTGGAACTTGAAATTCCAATGACTTTCTCTTAAGTAGGTCATCATATGACACGCTCTCCAATTCCGTCGCAATAGTGTTGCACAACTGATCGAATTCTGTGATGACCCATGAGCGCGACTTTTGAATTAGTAATTTGAGATTACCGTAATTCTCTTGGGATAAAGTTCCAGCAACTGTAGCCAAGCAGACAACTTTTTCAATCTTATAATTCTTTGTTCCGTTTTTCAGGAGCGCGCCAGAAAGGCTTTGAGAATGAGAGTTTTCGTCGTGAACTAAATGTTTATTTCGGAGGTGTTTAAAATACTCAAATGCCGTCATAGCTTCTGGAGGCTCCCCCTTAAGAATTCTCACTGATGAAAGCTGGAAGCGCGCCTTAGAATCGCCAAAGCATTTTATGAAGTGCACTATTGCAGATCGCCAGAGTGCTTCTCGAATAACGAATGGTTCCTCTGGGGAAAGGTTTATAGCATCCAGGCACCCATCTGCAAACTTTAGGTCATCTTTGTGGAGGGCTAGGTCAGCCAAGCGTTTAGAATTTCGCCCATCAATACCTATTACCTTTACAGCATCTGGAAATCCATCTATATGTAAACTGGAGCCCTGTTGCGATATCTTAAAGTGTTCCATTGTGCCCTGAGTTAAATAACTGTTCCAATGAGAGTATCAATACAAGCGTATTTTTAATGCAAGAAACTTTGCCACTAACTATTTACTATAATACGCATTTGTTAATTAACTCTACATCACTTTGCAGAAATCCAAAACCAATCAGGTACGCATTAACGCTGGCTTATGGCGCAGCCGCATCATCAAGTTTCCGGATGCGGAAGGCTTGCGCCCGACGCCCGACCGTGTGCGGCAGACGCTGTTCAACTGGCTGGAGCAGGATTTGACTGGCAAGGCTTGCCTAGACTTGTTCGCTGGTACGGGGGCGCTGGGGTTTGAGGCGCTATCCCGCAATGCCAAGGCGGTGACGATTGTGGAGTTTTCACCCTTAGCTTTTAAGAGCCTGCGGCAGAATAAAGCGTTGCTAAAAGCCGATGCTGCGCAGGTATTGCAGATGGATGCGATGCAGTTTCTTGCGCAAAATAATCAGAAATACGATGTGATATTTTGCGACCCGCCCTACAACAAGGGCTGGCTGGACAAGCTGCTGCCATTGTTGAAGCAGCATTTGGCCGAGGGTGGCGTAGTGTATGCCGAGGCGGAATATGCCTTGCAGGATACCGAGGACTGGCAAGTGTTAAAACATGGCAAAGCAGGCGCGGTGTATTATCATTTGTTAAAATCCAAACATTAGGGATTGGTGAAACTTATGAGCAAAAATCGTATCGCAGTGTACCCTGGCACCTTCGACCCCATCACTTTAGGGCACGAGGATATCGTGCGCCGCGCGGCCAGCTTGTTTGATGAGGTGATTGTAGCGGTGGCGGGCAGTACCAGCAAGAGCACGCTGTTCACGCTAGAAGAGCGAGTAGCGCTGGCGCAGGGAGTGTTTAACGCCGACAACATCAAGGTGGTGGGGTTCGATGGCTTGCTGATGCAGTTCGTGCAGAATCAAGGCGCGCAGATGGTGATTCGCGGGCTGCGCGCAGCCAGCGATTTTGAATATGAGTTTCAGCTGGCGGGGATGAATCGCAAGTTGTATCCCAAATTGGAAACGATATTCTTGACCCCAGCGGAACAATATATGTTTATCTCATCCAGCCTGGTGCGTGAAGTGGCCAAGCTGGGCGGTGATGTGCATCAGTTCGTTTCCCCAACTGTGGAAGCGGCGATTTTGAAGAAATTGAAGGAATAGGTTTTGGCGCTTTATATTACCGATGAATGCATCAACTGCGACGTTTGTGAGCCGGTGTGCCCAAACAACGCTATCTCCCAAGGGCAGGAGATCTACCAGATAGACCCGGACCTGTGCACGGAATGCGTAGGGCATTACGATAAACCGCAATGCCAGCAGGTGTGCCCGATCGATTGCATCCCATTCGACCCTGAACATAAAGAGACCAAAGACCAGTTGCTGGAAAAATATCAACGAATCTGGCCATTGAATAAGGAATAGGCATGAGAATCTTACACACCATGTTGCGCGTGGGCGATCTGCAACGCTCGATTGACTTCTATACCAACGTGCTGGGCATGAAACTGCTACGTACGCACGATTACCCGGATGGTGAATTCACGCTGGCATTTGTCGGCTATGGCAACGAATACGACAATACCGTGCTGGAACTGACCTACAACTATGGTAAGACCAGCTACGAGATGGGCGGAGCATTCGGACATATTGCCATCGAAGTGGATGACGCCTACAAAGCTTGCGAACAGGTGAAAGCCAAAGGTGGCAAGGTAGTGCGCGAAGCCGGGCCGATGAAGCACGGCACGATTGTGATTGCCTTTGTGGAAGACCCGGATGGGTACAAAATAGAATTTATCCAAAAAGGCACAATTACATATCCCAAATGACGGCAACGGCGAATTGCTGATTAAACATGACAGGTAATAAAGCGCAACTCGTGCAAGCTTGCAACCTTGCTCTTAAAGGTGAATGGGATGCTTCGCACAGAATCGCGCAGGACTACAGCGACCCGATGGCCAACTGGATACACGCTGTACTGCACAAGATTGAAGGCGATGTGTGGAACAGCAACTACTGGTATGCACGGACAGCAGGCAGAAGATACGAAGACTACGCTAGTCCGGAAGAGGAATTGAAAGCTATCGCTGCTTTGCTTGGCTAACCTGCCGACTAGTTACCATAACAAGCTTTCCAGCCATTCCTGCTGCGGCAGCCAGGTAGTCTGATTCGCATCGGTTGCATTGATTGTGCCGCGTGACACTTGCGCTTTCACTGCGGCATCCAGCTTGAATAATGAATCCACCTGCATACCAATGCGCGCGCCAATCGCGTTGTTGTGCTGGTCCATCAGGTCTATCGGGCGGTTCTTGAATTCCATGAGGTTGGTGATTGCTACAACGAGCTTTGGCGTGGTGGTGTATGCCACCACAGCGCTAGCCAGCGTGTGTCGATAGGCGTCGAGCGGACCGTATTTGCCGCCTTCCAGGCCGCTTTTGTGGCAATGCCACCAGACGAATCCCAACACGAAAGCTACATATAGCCCGGTTAATCCCAGTGGCCACTGCCACCACTTTTTGGCTAACTTTAACTTGCCCACTCTACTTTTTACTTTCCTGAACATGATTGGGTACGAATGATACTGTATTCAGGCAAAAAAATGCCCACCCGGTTAAGGGTGGGCGAGGGTGCAAATGATTAGGAGATACTAGCGCAATGGGGGATCACGCTATTTATTTGCACATTAAGCAATCGTTTCCATGCGGTTAGTTATCACCAGACAAAGCGAAGTACGCTAGTTTGCCGTCAATCAGCACCAGACGCGCATCAGCCAATTTGGCTTCACCATATTTGACCGCATTGCGGTAAACCCAGACTACACCTTGCAATTCGCCGTCAGGCTTTTTCAAGGTCAGCATTTGATCAGGGATGCCAAACACTTTGGCAACCTCATCAGATTTGATCGTTTTTAGAGTTTCATAAAACTCGGCTTTAGATAATACCTTGCCAACAGAATCTGGGCTGTGGCGGAATCCAATAGCGTTAGCTTGCATCGGGCTCAGTGTCAGCCCAGCTACGATCAAACCACCTAAAAAAGTACTTTTAATTAAAGCGTTCATGATTTACTCCTTTTGCTACAGTTAAGGTATGACTAACTTTATCAAGTCAATATTTCAAATTCATGACCTGCATGTAAACAAATGTAATTTTTTGTTTGGAGATGTAAGCGAAAGGCGCGCCAGAAACCGTCTGGCGGCCTATCAGTAATCAAAAGTTACAAGTGTCAGCTAAAAAAGTCCTTAGCTTTGTCTACCCAACTCTTGTTGCGGGGACTGTGCTTGCCGGCATCTTTTTGTGTGCTGTCCTCAAACTCACGCAACAGTTTCTTCTGATGCTCGGTAAGTTTTACCGGTGTCTCTACGGTGACATGCACTAACAGATCGCCATGTTCGGATGAGCGTAACGGTTTGATGCCTTTCCCGCGCAACCTGAACACCGCGCCGGTTTGTGTCTCGGCAGGGATTTTCATCTTGGCAGCACCATCCAGTGTGGGTACTTCAATCTCACCGCCCAATGCGGCGGTGGTGAAGCTGATAGGCATCTCGCAATGCAAGTTGCCGCCTTCGCGCTGGAATATGCCATGCGGCTTCAGGTGCACCACGACATACAAATCACCGGTAGGGCCGCCGTTGATGCCAGCTTCGCCTTCTCCGGTGAGGCGAATCCTGTCGCCTTCATCCACACCGGCCGGGATTTTGACCGACAAAGTCTTTTGCTGTTTGACGCGACCTGCGCCGTGACAGCTTGGACATTGGTCTTCGTGCTTGATCGTTTTCCCCGCGCCATGGCATTTCGGGCAGGTCTGCTGCACGGAGAAGAAGCCTTGCTGCATGCGGACTTGACCATGCCCGCCGCAGGTGGAGCAGGTTGAAGCGGATTTGCCCGCTTTTGCGCCTGTTCCATGGCAAGTATCACACTCAGCCATCGTGGGGATACGAATCTTCGTTTCCGTGCCGCGTGCCGCGTCTTCCAGGCTAATCTCCATGTTGTAGCGCAGATCGGCCCCACGATACACATTGGAGCGCTGGCCACCACGGCCGCCACCAAAGATATCGCCAAAGATGTCGCCAAAGGCATCGCTGAAATTGCCGAAACCGCCCGCGCCCGCGCCGCCAAAGCCGGCTCCGCCCATGCTGGGGTCTACGCCGGCATGGCCATACTGGTCATAAGCTGCGCGCTTCTGGTCATCGGACAGAATTTCGTAAGCCTCTTTGGCTTCCTTGAAATGTTCTTCCGCTTTTGGGTTGTCCGGGTTGCGGTCCGGATGGTATTTCATCGCGAGCTTCTTAAAGGCTTTCTTGATTTCCTCTTCAGAAGCGTCGCGATTGACACCTAATACTTCATAATAATCTTTTTTAGCAGCCATTCGTTTTCTCGCGCAAAAGCAGAAAGCCCACTTGATTATGGGCTTTCTTTTACATCGTTGATGTCTTAGTCTTTTTTCACTTCCTCAAACTCGGCATCCACCACTTCGCCTTCTACCGGTTTCTCACCTTGGGGCTGTGCCTCTTGCTGAGCACCGCCTTGCTGGGCCTGCTGTTCAGCATAGACTTTTTCGCCCAGTTTTTGTGAGGCTTCCATCAGGGCGTTGGTTTTAGCCTCAATGGTGTCTTTGTCACCATCTTTCAGCACATCTTCCACATCCTTGATAGCCGCTTCGATCTTGGCTTTCTCATCCGCATCCAGCTTGTCACCGTGCTCGGAAAGCGATTTCTTCACGCTATGCACCAAGCCATCGGCCTGATTGCGTGCGTCTACGGTCTCGCGCAGTTTCTTGTCTTCATCGGCATGGGCTGCTGCATCTTCTTCCATGCGTTTGATCTCTTCCTCAGACAAACCGCTGTTTGCCTTAATGGTGATCTTGTTCTCTTTGCCAGTGGCTTTGTCTTTTGCAGACACATGCAAGATGCCATTGGCATCGATGTCAAAAGTCACTTCAATCTGTGGCATGCCGCGTGGTGCTGGCGGGATGTCGCTCAGGTTGAACTGACCAAGCGATTTATTGCCGCTGGCCATCTCACGCTCGCCTTGCAGCACATGAATCGTCACGGCGTTCTGGTTGTCTTCAGCGGTGGAGAATACTTGCGATGCCTTGGTCGGGATCGTGGTGTTTTTCTTGATGAGCTTGGTCATCACGCTGCCCAAAGTCTCGATACCCAAAGACAATGGTGTCACATCCAGCAGCAGCACATCTTTCACGTCGCCTTGCAGCACGCCGCCTTGGATGGCTGCGCCAACCGCAACAGCTTCGTCCGGGTTCACGTCTTTACGAGGCTCTTTGCCGAAGATCTCTTTTACCTTTTCCTGTACTTTTGGCATACGGCTTTGACCGCCCACCAGAATCACGTCGGAAATATCCGAAGCTTTAACGCCAGAGTCTTTCAGTGCGATACGGCAAGGCTCAGCGGTACGCTCGATCAGGTCTTCCACCAAGCTCTCGAATTTCGCACGGGTGATCTTCACCACCAAGTGTTTGGGGCCAGTCGCGTCTGCCGTGATGTATGGCAGGTTCACTTCGGTCTGTGTGCTCGATGACAGCTCGATCTTCGCTTTCTCAGCAGCTTCTTTCAGGCGTTGTTTCGCCAGCAAGTCATTGCGCAAGTCCAAACCGTTCTCTTTCTTGAACTCGTCTGCCAGATAGTCGATCAAGCGGTTATCGAAGTCTTCACCGCCCAAGAAGGTGTCACCATTGGTGGACAGCACTTCAAACTGGTGTTCACCATCGATCTCATTGATTTCGATGATGGAGATGTCGAACGTACCGCCACCCAGGTCATACACCGCGATCTTGCGGTCACCTTCCTGTTTGTCCAGACCAAACGCCAAAGCGGCGGCTGTCGGCTCGTTGATGATACGTTTCACTTCCAGGCCGGCGATGCGGCCAGCGTCTTTCGTTGCCTGGCGTTGGCTGTCATTGAAGTAAGCAGGAACGGTGATGACCGCTTCAGTTACGGTTTCGCCCAAGTAGTCTTCGGCGGTTTTCTTCATCTTGCGCAATACTTCGGCAGAGATTTGCGGAGGCGCCATTTTCTTGCCGCGCACTTCCACCCATGCGTCACCGTTATCCGCTTTGGTAATGGTGTAAGGCATCAGGTCGATGTCTTTTTGCACCTCTTTCTCTGAGAACTTACGGCCAATCAGGCGTTTTACAGCATACAGCGTGTTTTTTGGGTTGGTCACAGCCTGACGTTTTGCCGGTGCGCCTGCCAGAATCTCGCCGTCTTCCTGATAAGCGATGATAGAGGGAGTCGTGCGCGCACCTTCCGCGTTCTCAATCACGCGAGGTTTGCCGCCTTCCATCACGGCTACGCAAGAGTTAGTCGTGCCTAAGTCAATACCGATGATTTTTGCCATGTTGAATAATCCTTATTAGTTCAAGTTCATTAATTTCAAATCTGATAGTTTCAAAATTGGGTTGGCTTGGCAGATTTCAAGCCCGGTGTATGTTTATTTTGCTTTCGCTACCATCACCAATGCCGGGCGTAGTACACGCTCGTTCAAGGTGTAGCCTTTTTGCAGTACGCTCACTACGGTGTTTGGCTCCTGGTCAGAATCCACCGCACTGATGGCCTGATGTTTGTTCGGGTCGAACTTTTCACCTGCCGGGTTTATTTCGGCGATGTTGAATTTCTCGAATACACTCAACAACTGCTTGGCGGTAAGTTCTACACCATTCTTGTAACTATCCAGTGTTGCGTTATCCACGGCGAGAGCAGCGTCCAGGCTATCTTTGACGGCCAGCAATTCTCCGGAGAATTTTTCCAGCGCGAACTTGCGTGCTTTATCGATATCTTCCAGTGAGCGGCGGCGGATGTTCTCAGCCTCGGCGCGAGTGTATAGTACAGCGGCCTTAGCTTCTTCCAGAGCGGCTTCCAACTCGGTTATACGTGCTTCCGGTGTGGCGTTTTCAGTGGATTCTGGCGATGTTTGATTCAGGGATTGTTCCTGATTGTTTTCGTTTTCTTGCATGCTTTCCTCGTCATTGCTCAATGTCCATTTTTGCGATATGGGGATGACAAACGGGAATTCAAGGGCTGGGAATGATTTTTTTCAGATGTTGTAAAACTTCGTTAGCGGCGGGAGTTAAGCCGATACCGCCCAGATTGATCGCGGGGGCGAATCTGCCGGCCATCACGCCGGTCAGGGCAGGGTCGGTGTCGGTGTAAATGGCGACGGTGGGGATGCTTAAAGCGACTGCCAGATGCGATAGTCCGGTATCTACGCCGACAGCGCCATGCGCACCTGCAATCACCCCAGCTACCGCCCTGATGCCGAGTTTTGGCAGCACGGCGCAGTTTTCGACCTGACCAGAAATCTCAATGGCACGCTCCAGTTCTGCAGGACTGGCCCATGGCAATGCCAGCGTAAAGCCTTCAGCATTCAGTGCTTGCCCCAGTGCCATCCAATGGCTGACCGGCCACAATTTGCTCTCACGACTGGTGCCATGAAACCCGATGATATACTTGCCTTGAAGCCCAGTATCCATGCGGTCTGCAGAGGCATCGTTTTCTAAGGTTTCATCTATCCTAATCCCATAATCAGGCGCGTCGTCGGGAACGGGATAATCCAGGCTCATGGCAACCAATGTACGGTTACGTGTCACTGCATGCTGTTGATATGAAATAGCGAACCGCTTGTCATAGAACAAGCTAGCGAGCGGCTCGCGGATGGATTGCCAGTCATAGCCCATCAGTGGACCATTGGCATGATGCGCCAGCCATGCGCTCTTCAGCAGCCCTTGTGTATCAATCACAGCATCGTAGCTGGTATTGGCAAGCGTTTCTTTAACTGTGCGAATCTCCTGCCATGCGGCTTTGCTGAACAACTGCTTGCGCCAGCGCCGCATCGCTACCGGAATCACACGATGTATGGCAGGGTGCAGCTTGGGAATATCGGCAAAGGATTCTTCCACCACCCAATCGATCTGCACATTGGGAATGTGCTGCAGCATGTCGTTTACCACAGGTAAATTGTGGATGACGTCGCCCATCGAAGAGGTTTTAACAAGAAGAATGCGCTGCATGGCGTGTATTTTCGCATACAATCCCGAAAATGCGATTTGCGTTTCTGATATTCAAATATTTCCCCTTCGGCGGTATGCAGCGCGATATGCTGCGTACCGCGCAACAGCTGGTGAAGCGCGGTCATCAGGTGGAAGTGTTTACTATGAACTGGCAGGGCGAGCAGCCGGGCAACATCAAAGTCCATGTCTTGCCGCAGTCCGGTCTGTTCAATTATCAGCGTTACCAAAAATTCATCGATGCATCGTTTGCCATCATCAGGCATAACCATTTCGATTACGTCTTTGGCTATAACCGCATGGCCGGACTGGATGCGCACTTTGCCGCCGATCCGTGTTTTGTCGAGCGTGTGCAGCAGCAGCGCAGCAGTTGGTATCGCCTGCTACCGCGTTTCAAATGGTTTGCAGAGTGCGAAAAAGCCATTTTCTCGCGTGATTCCAGCACCGAGATACTAGCCGTCTCGCTCACCGAAAAGCCGCATTTCCAGCATTGGTATGGCACGCAGGATGCGCGTTTCCACTATATTCCGCCGTTCCTGTCCACCGAGCGTTTCCAACTGCAGGATAAAGCCGAGATGCGCGCATACCTGCGCAAGGAATTCAATTTTGGCGCGGACGATTTCGTCTATCTGCTCACCGGCTCCGGCTTTCATATGAAAGGCCTTGACCGCGCCATTCTGGCACTGGCGGATTTGCCTAAAGAAGATTTGGCCAACACGCGGCTGGTGGCCGTGGGGCAGGATAACCCGAGCGATTTCGAGAAGCTGGCCAAAAAGCTCGGCTTGTCCGCGCATGTCGTCATTTCCAAAGGCCGGCCGGATACGCCGCAGCTGATGCAGGGCGCAGATGTGTGCATCCACCCTGCGCGGCGCGAGAACACTGGCCTGGTGATTCTGGAAGGCATGGCCTGCGGCGCGCCCATGCTGGTGACGGAAAGCTGCGGCTACGCGCATTACGTGGCGGAGGCCGATGCCGGCATCGTCAGCGCCACACCTTTCGACCAGTTGATATTCAACCGCCAGTTTCTGGAAATGCGCCATTCGCCGAAGAAACATGAGTGGTCTGCCAACGGCCTGCGGCTTGCCCGCCAGCTGATGCAGGAGAATGACGGCAGTGCAGAGGCAAACATCCTGATTGAATTGGCTCAGAAGAAACTAAGCCATGGCTGATATCCTGCAAATCCCGGATTCAGTACGCGACCACCTGCAGGGCGAGCCGTTTGACGCCTTGATGCAGCTTCAGGGCAAGGCTTTTCGCGATGTGCCTGGCCGCAAGACCATGCAAGTAACGATTGGCGGCAAAAGCTATTTTGTAAAACAGCATTTTGGCGTTGGCTGGGGTGAGATCCTCAAGAACCTGCTGAGCCTGAAAAAGCCGATTCTTGGCGCGATGACCGAAGTCGCGGCGATTCAGAAACTGGATGCGACAGGCATCCCCAACACGCCGCTGGTGGCTTACGGTCAGCGTGGCTGCAACCCGGCAACCATGCAATCCTTTGTTTTAACTGAGGATTTGGGCGACATCATCACTGCCGAAGAGTTGAGTGAAGATTGGCAGCACAAGCCTGCCGAATCCAGGCAAGCCCTGATACAAGCACTGGCGGAGCTTGCCAAGCGATTACATCAAGCGGGCCTGTGCCACCGCGATTTTTATCTGTGCCATTTTGTGGTGAAGAAAGCCGAGTTCGAGCAAGGTAAACTCGATCTGCACCTGATAGACCTGCACCGCATGCTGCAAGGCCAATCACCGAATGGTAAATCTGTGATGAAAGACATCGCCGGTTTGTTCTTCTCCGGCTTGCAAATGGGCTGGGGTGCAGAAGATTTAGCCCTGTTCAAACAGCATTACCTGCCGCAGTCGGATGGCTTTTGGGCGCAAGTGGAAGCCCGCTCGCAAGCGCTGCTGGCCAAGTTCAACAGCGAAAAGTTTCAGGCCAGGCTGGCGGCGGACCGGGAAAAATTAAACTAAAATTAAGCGATAAAATTATCGGCGGTGTATATTTGACAGGTGACCGATTTGACTACCCAACCATTCCGCAACAACCGCCTCTTGCACGGACTCATTCTCTGGCTGGTGATACTGTGGGTAATCACCGCCATCGGGCCTTTCAATCGCCGTGACTGGCTGCTTGAGAACCTGTTGGTCTTTATCTATGTCGGTTTGCTCATCGCCACCTATCGGCGCTTCGCCTTTACCAACCTGTCATACATGCTGTTCGGGGTGTTTATCAGCCTGCACCTGATAGGCGCCCACTATACCTATTCAGAGGTACCGTTCGGGTTTTGGCTAAAAGACGCCTTCAACCTGACGCGCAATCACTATGACCGCATTATTCACTTTTCCTACGGCCTGCTGAATGCTTACCCCATGCGCGATATCTTGATGCGTGCCGCTGGTGTCCGTCCAAACTGGTCATATTTCATCCCCGTGGCCTGCATACTTGGTTTCAGCTGCTTTTATGAGTTTCTGGAGGCGGCCGTTGCATATATCGTCAGCCCAGAACTCGGTGATCTCTATCTCGGCGCGCAGGGTGATATCTGGGATTCTGATAAAGACACCTTTCTTGCCTTCAGTGGCGCTATCATCGCCATGAGCATCCTTTGGCTGTACAACAAAGCAAATAAGTCAAAGTAGGGCGGAACAGTGAAACGCACTCGTAAGCGCTTTTAGCCAAGATTAAAAACCAAAAATTTCAGGCCAAGGTGGTGGCGGATAGAGAAAGTAAGAGTGAATAAAAGAAAAAGAGGAATCAAAACGTCTGTTTTTTTTAAGTTATTATTGAGATGTTACGAATCATAATAAGGATAACTTATGGCTGGAGTCATTTTTATAATACTTTTTGGGTTGTTTGTTTTACCCCCATTTTATTTGATTGGCAAGTTAGATCTTACTGACAGCCAAAAGCTTGGCTACAGGTTAGCAGCTTTTGCTTTGCCTATATGCTCTGGTATGTTTACTTACCACTCCAATATATTAAGTAACAATATAGACACTTGGACCCAATTTGATAAGGTATTTGCATGGGCGGTCATAATTCTAGTTTCTTTCGGTTCTTGGATTGTCTTTATAATTGCTTGCTTTAAAGAAAAATAAGCAAGTCTAGCAAGCGTAGGGCGGAAAAGTGGAACGCATTCCGCCGAATGGGAGATATTGCTCCCGGCGGGTAACGCTATGCTAACCCGCCCTACAAGCCAATCTGGATGCGCCTTCCAAGCCGATGGTTTTAGTAATTAGAGTAAACCAGGTTTAATTTTCTGATTTTTCCGGCGCAGTTTTCTGGCTGTGCCTTCTCACTTTGTAGCGGTTGTAGCGCCACAAATATTGTTCCGGTTTTTTAGCCACTTGTGCCTCGATAGCCTGATTGAGCAGGGCAGGTGTGGCAATGGAATCCACTTTGGTCAGGTGAATCTCGTAGCCTTTGCCGTTCTGCAGACGTTCGCCATACGCCATGATGACGGTGGCGCCAGTCTTTTCGGCCAGGCGGCTGGCCAGCGTCATGGTGTAGGCCGGTTTGCCAAAGAAGTCCGCCCATTCGCCTTCGCCTTCTGCGGGAATCTGGTCAGGCAATATGCCAATCGCCTGCCCCTTCTTCAGGGCGTGCATCAAACTGCGTACGCCTTGCACATTGGCCGGTGCGAGCGTGACTTGGCCTTTGCTGCGGCCAGCATCAATCAAGGGCGCGAGCCAGTTCTTCTTGGGCGGGCGAAACAGCACGGTAATCGGGTGTTTGGATGCGTAGTAGATCGAGGTGATCTCGAAGCAGCCCAGATGCGGCGTGATGAAGATGAGGCCTTTGCCGGCGGCAAGCGCGTCTTTCACCAGATGCCAGTTATCGCAATTTTTGACGTAGGAGAGCGCTTTTGCCTGCGGCCATTGCCAGATGGCGAGCGTCTCCAGGATGGCTTTGCCTGTCTCGCCGATGTTGGTGTGGATGACTTGCTTGAATCTTGCCGGGTCTGGACACAAGCCACTTTGCGTCAGATTTTGCTTTTGAATGCGCGCCGAGGCGGGTGTGCAGAAATGTATCAGCCAGCCCAGTACTACCCCCATTTTGTGGATGACGGGCAGCGGCAGCTTTGCAATGAGCTGTGAAATGAGATTCAGCATATTGGGCGCCATTGTAGCGGATTTGGCCGAATGTGAAGAAACTTGCTGTATCCCTGTTAAAATGCCTGCCAAATAAACGCATGATGGAGTTTGAGATTGCTGACTTATATTGCCGCCAGATATGCAAAACTGCTGCAAGGCAACCAGTTGGATACTTTTGAGAAAGTATGGAACTACAAGGCAGACTGGTTCGAGGAGCCCAACGAACGCCGCGGCGGCTGGAGCGGGGTGGGGCGTATCACGCTTAAGGCAGAGGATGGCAGCGAGATCGGCGCTTATCTCAAGCGGCAGGACAACCATTGCCGCACCTCGCTGCTGCACCCGGTGAAAGGCGTGCCGACTTTCCAGCGCGAATTCGAGATGATGCATTATCTGGAACAGCACGCTGTGCCCGCGCCAGAAGTGATGCTGTTTGGGCGTAACCCGGCAGGGGATTTGAAAACGACCCTGCTCACCAGAGAGCTGGCGGGATATGTTCCGCTGGAGGAGTTGACTGAAAAGCTGTTCGCAGAAGGGCGCCCAGCATTGGCGACGCAGCGCGCAGTCGTCGGTGCCGTGGCGGCGCTGGCAAAACGGCTTCATGCGGTCAAGATCCAGCACCGGTCGTTCTACCCTAAACATCTGTTCGTCAACATGGCGGATGCGAATGCGCCCAAAGTGGCGGTAATCGATCTGGAGAAATCGCGCATTAACCGCGTACCGTTCCTGCGCACGCTGATTGACTTGGCGGTGCTGAACCGTCACGCCAAGCATTGGAGCAGATCGCGCAGGATGTATTTCTTCCTGCAGTATCTGGGGATCCCTAAACTGACGCCCTACACCAAATGGTTATGCAGGCGCATAGTCAAGCGGTCTAACCGCGTTAAACGCAGCAAGTAGCGGTATAATCCCAACTTTAGTCTTAACTCTCATACGAGCAATCTATGGCAAAACCAAAAGAAGCACCTATCAAGCTGGAGTTCTCAAACAAGTACGACCGTGAGCACTCACAGTACTACTACGAAAAGCATCGCAGGGGTATTGAGCCTCGCCTTTCACATTGGCGCGATGTGCTGATGGCACGCAAGGCGCTGAAAATTGCCGGTGAGCCGCAAAAGGTGCTGGATCTGCCTTGTGGCGCCGGCCGCTTCTGGCCAACGCTGGCCGAGAACCCGACCAGGACCATTATCGGAGCGGATAATTCTGCTGATATGGTGGCAGTGGCGACAGAGAATTGCCCGAAGGAGATCGCTTCACGCATCACCGGCATGCAGACCTCTGCGTTTGCCATTGACTTGCCAGATAATGCCGTGGACAGCATATTCAGTATGCGGCTGATGCACCATATTGGACAGCCTGAGCATCGCCTGACGATGTTGAAAGAGTTCCACCGCGTTACTAAAGATACGGTAATCCTCTCCTTGTGGGTGGATGGTAATTTCAAGGCGTGGCAACGCCGCCGTTCTGAGGAACGGCATCCGCGCGGGCCAAACCAGAACCGTTTCCTGATTCCTGCCAAACAGATTGAGCAGGAGTTTGCACAGGCTGGATTCAAGATAGTCGACCATCTGGATTTCCTGCCGTATTACGCCATGTGGCGCGTCTATATACTGCGTAAAAATTAAGCATTGACTCAAGTTCTGCCAGATCAAGTTCAGCTAGATCATGCGTCTTCGTTGACCCTTCTTGATCGGGTTAGGGTCGTTCCCGGACGGCGCGAGGTCTACCGTGGGGAATGGCAGGGGCAAGGCGTGTTCGCCAAGATTTTTCTGGGTAAGGATGCACTGAAATATGCCAAACGCGATGCGGATGGCATCGCCATCCTGCAGCAAGAGCATATCGCTACCCCTAAGTTGCTGCATGCTGGTACGGGCACAATGCATAGCGGTGAGTTAGTGCAAGTGATTGTTCTCGAAGAGATAAAAAACTCAAAGAACATAGAAGAGTTGTGGCCGACGCTCAAGCCAAAAGCGCGTTTGGAGTTGGCGAAAAAGCTGGTGAAAGTAATCGCGCTACATCACGATGCCGATATTATTCACACGGATTTACACCTCAAAAATTTTCTGGTCACCGATGATTTCGTCTACACGCTGGATGGTGATGGCATACGCCAATATGCCGGGTTGACCTACAAAAGGGCGCTACATAATCTGGCGGAAATGGTTTCCAAATTTGATGCGCTAGAGCAGGCGGAGTGGCTACAGCAATTGTTGGATGCGTATCACACCATCATCAGTTGGCACCTGCCGATGGGTGCGGAGCAGGTGGCGTCGCTGGCAAATCATTACCGTTTGAAAGCGGTCAACAATTATGCAAACAAGGTGTTCAGGAATTGTACCGACGTGTCTGTAAGCCAGTCTACAAGCGCCTTTCAGGCATGGTCAAATGCATTCGATTTGCCCAAGGATTTGGATTTGGACGCCTTGCTGGAAAGTGGTGCCCGGTTGAAAAGCGGCAAAACTTGCACGGTGGGCTTGGCCGAAATCGCTGGCAAGCAGATCGTCATCAAGCGCTACAACATCAAAGATTTGGCGCATGCTTTCAGCAGGGCGTTTCGCCCAAGCCGCGCGGCGGTTTCTTGGGGGAATGCGCATCGGCTGAAACTGCTGGGCATTCCCACCGCAGCACCAATCGCTTTGCTGGAAACCAGAAAATTCGGTTTTTTGCGCGGCAAGGCATATTTTCTGACGGAATTTATCAATGTGCCGGATGCGATGGAATTTTTTGCGCAAACGCAGGATAAAGGGGCTCGTACTGATGCGGTGAAAAATATCTGCACACTGTTTTATCGTTTGTATTTGCTGCAAATCTCGCATGGCGACATGAAGGCGACCAATATCAAGATGCAAGGCACGCAGCCCGCGTTAGTAGATCTGGACGCGATGCGTCAGCATCGTCGCACTTGCCTGAAAGCGCATGTACGCGATTTGCGCCGATTCATGCAAAATTGGAAAAACCAGCCCGCGTTGTATAATGCGTTTGTTAAGACTTTTCGCGCCATTTATGCGAATGCCCGACCTTTGGAGTTGGCGGGCGTTTTTGAAAATGTTGCTCGATAACTATATCTAAGATAATTCAATGATTGTATTAGGGATTTCTGGCGCGCTTGGGCATGATGCCTCGGCTGCAATTTTAGTAGATGGCAAAATTATCGCTGCGGCGGAAGAAGAGCGCTTCATCCGCGACAAACACGCGAAGAATCATTGGCCGTATGAAGCAGCGAAATTCTGCCTGAAGCAAGCTGGCGTGAAACCGGAAGATGTGGATATCGTCGCTTTTCCTTATGGCGAGATTCCACTGAGTTCTGGTGCGCGCTGGCATTACGCCAAGCGTTACTGGTATGCGCCGGATAGAGCATTGGACGCGATTTTCAACGGGAACAGAAGATTCCGCCGCAATCGCGATAAGTCATTGAAATTGATGCAAGAACTTGGCTTGACCAAGGCCAAATATGTGCCGGTCGAGCACCATCTGGCACATGCCTCCAGCGCGTATCATTTAAGCGGATTTAAGGAAAAAACCGCCATTATCGGCATCGACGGAAAAGGCGAGTACGCGACTACGTTCTTCGGCTACGGCGAGAATGGAAAAATCCATAAAATCAAGGAGTTTTACGATCCGGATTCGTTGGGTGGCATGTATGGCGCAATCACGGAATATCTTGGTTTCGAGATGCTGGATGGCGAGTTCAAAGTGATGGGCATGGCGCCGTATGGGGATCCTGACAAATATGATCTGAGCCGCCTGGCCAAATTCGAGAATGGCGAGCTAATTGTGAATACCGATTACGTGAATGTGGTCGGCCTGCGTCGCTACAAGGAGAATGGTAAGGGTTTCTATTTCACACCTAAATTGATTGAGTGGCTTGGCCCCAAGCGTGAAGGCGACGAGATTGACGATCCTTATATTCATTACGCCGCTAGCGTGCAAAAGCTGCTGGAGGATTTGGCGCTGCAGATGATCGAGTATTATCTAGGCGATATTATCCGTGAGACCGGCAAGATCGCTATGGCAGGAGGTGTGGCGCTCAACGTGAAGCTGAACCAGCGTATCATTGCATCGCCGCATGTGAAGGAACTGTTCGTGCAGCCAGCTTCCGGCGACAACGGCACCTCACTCGGCGCCGCAACTTATGCTGCACATTTGGCTGGCGAGACCATCCATAAAATGGAGCACGCCTATCTTGGTCCCAGTTTTAGCAATGAAGAATGTATCGCAGCATGCGAGCAGCACCCCGCCAAACCAGTCTTTACGCGGGTTGCAGACGGTCCTAAAAAAGCTGCGGAACTGCTTGCGGCTGGCAATCCACTGGCCTGGTTTCAGGGCCGCATGGAGTTTGGCCCGCGCGCATTGGGCTGCCGCAGTATTTTGGGCGACCCGAGCTTTCCGGGTGTGGCCGATCGTATCAATGCACAAATCAAGTATCGTGAGCGTTGGCGGCCATTCTGTCCGAGTATGCTGGATAAGGTAGCGGAAGACATCCTGCAGACTTCGCATCCTGCACCTTACATGACATTCACTTTTGATGTGGCCGAGCATTGGAAATCACGCATCCCGGAAGTGGTGCACGAAGATGGTACCGCACGTGCACAAGTGGTGACTAAGGAGACGAACCCGCGCTACTACGCGCTGATAGAGCATCTGGAAGAACTGCGCGGCAACCCAGTGGTGTTGAATACTTCATTAAACCGGCGAGGTGAGCCGATGATTTGTAGCCCAACCGATGCGCTGAATATGTTTTATGGTTGTGATCTGGAATACTTGATGCTGGAAGATGTTTTGGTGACTAAGAAATAAGCAAAATGTTACTTTGGTGCTGATATGAATAATTTCTTCAAAATATTTAGAGGAATACATAAAACCTATCTGTTATGTTATTACTGGATTAGGAACCGATTGTCTAATCGGCAAGTGAATGGGGATACGCAGGTTGTGGTAAGTTTAACTACATACGGCAAGAGACTGCAGGTAGTGTATCTAACAATCGAATCGATAGTTAGCGGTTGCGCCAGACCCAAAAGATTGATTTTATGGGTGCAAGATGAACATCAATTCCTGAATTTGCCCAAGAGTCTTCAGCGATTGCGTGAACGAGGGTTGGAGATACGGCTATCCAAAAACTATGGTTCGCACACTAAGTATTATCCTTACATCAAGGAATTTGCCGCTGATAATTTGCCCTTAGTAACTGCGGATGATGACGTTTTTTATCCGCAATTTTGGCTGGAGGGATTGTATCAGGCGTACCTGAAAGACGATAAAGTGGTGTCTTGTTACAGGGCGCATCTAATGCTGATAGATGAAGAATCGAATAAGGTCGCACCCTTTTATAAATGGGGTATGTGTAACACTGATGTGCCAAGTTATATGCATCATGCAACAGGCGTAGCTGGAATTATTTATCCTCCTAAACTATTACACATGCTTGCTAATGCCGGCGATGTTTTTCTAGAACTATGTCCCAAAGGCGACGATATATGGTTGCATGTGAATTCGATTCGTAACGGTTATAAAATTAGACAAATTTTTAAAAACGATCTAAAACTTAGAACTATTCCATTTACCCAGCAAGACGGTTTGATCCAGCAAAACGCCCATGAAGGATTGAATACGATACAGGCCGATAAAACCTATACCCCGAACGATATTGCAATTCTCAAGACGGAACTGACAAAGTCTGCCTAACTTCGGGGCATGAGTTGCCCCAAATATGTGCAATTTTAAATGGTTGCATGAAACCATGAACCAAATTGCTATATAATGAGGCTGTAACATAACGAATGCTGGCCGTAAGTGGTTAATTTGTATTGGCCAATAGTCAGTGAACATAATCAAGTCGCACCTCTAATTATGAAACAGTCTCATATCGAAGTTACCGAACGGATTATTGAACGCAGCCGCCCGACCAGGTCTGCCTATTTGCAACGCGTCGATGCAATGCTGACCCGCAAAAAGGGTCCAGATCGCCTGGGTTGCGCAAACGTCGCGCATGCTTTTGCTGCATTACCGCAGAACGACAAGCTAAAGATTTACGCTGAAAAGCCGACGCATATCGGTATTGTCACTGCGTATAACGAGATGTTGTCAGCACACCAGCCGTACGTTAAGTATCCAGACATTATCCGAGATGAAGCCCGTAAGCATGGTGCCACCACGCAAGTTGCAGGTGGGGTCCCAGCGATGTGTGACGGGATCACTCAAGGCGAGCCAGGCATGGAGCTTAGCCTGTTTAGCCGCGACACCATCGCGATGGGCACGGCTATTGCTCTCTCGCATGATGTATTTGATGCGGCATTGCTGCTAGGTGTATGCGACAAGATTGTCCCTGGCTTGCTGATTGGGGCTTTGCATTTTGGCCACCTGCCGTGCGTCTTTGTCCCGGCTGGTCCAATGAGTACGGGTATCGATAATACTTCAAAATCTAAAGTGCGTGAGCAGTATGCACAAGGTTTGGTAGGACGCGCTGAGCTCTTGGCGTCTGAATCTGCAGCCTATCATGGCGAAGGTACCTGTACATTCTATGGCACTGCGAACAGTAACCAGATGTTGCTGGAAGCGATGGGTTTGCATGTGCCTGGAGCGGCATTCATACACCCTGCTGATGGAATGCGCGAGATGCTGACGCGTGAAGCGGTAAAACTGGTTCTTCAGAACGCACGAAAAGAGAGTTTTATTCCAATCGGCCGTTTGGTGGATGAGCATGTCATCGTCAACGCCATGGTAGCATTATTGGCTACAGGTGGCTCAACCAATCACCTGATTCACTGGGTTGCTGTCGCCCGCGCAGCAGGCATCATCATTGATTGGACGGATTTCTATCATTTGGCCAGAACTACGCCGTTGCTAGCTAGCGTTTATCCAAACGGCAAGGCCGATGTGAACGAGTTTCAGGCTGCAGGCGGTCCGGGCTTTGTGATTCGTGAGTTGATCGATTCTGGTTGCATGTATCCGGATGTGTTTACCGTAACAGGCAAAGGCTTGCGCGAATATGGCAAAAAGCCGGAAGTGGAAAAAGATCATTTGATATGGCGTGACTACCCTGCGGAAAGCTGTGATGAGACTATCGTGCGTACTGCTGCCCACCCATTCAATGAGTCGGGCGGCTTGCGACTGCTGAAAGGCAATTTGGGTCGTAGTGTTATCAAGATTTCTGCAGTACCGGAAGATCGACACATCATAGAGGCTCCGGCGATTGTGTTCGATGCACAGGAAGAATTGCTGGCCGCGTTTGACCGTGGTGAGTTGGAACGTGATTTTGTTGCTGTGGTGCGTTTCCAGGGGCCCAAAGCGAACGGTATGCCTGAATTGCACAAATTGACGCCACCTATGGCGGTGCTACAGAACAAAGGGTTTAGAGTGGCAATCGTGACCGATGGGCGTATGAGTGGTGCATCCGGCAAAATCCCGGCGGCGATTCATTTAACACCGGAGGCCTCTGCGGGTGGGGCAATCGCAAAGATTCGCACTGGGGACATGATTCGTTTGAACGCCGCAGTCGGTCAATTGAACGTGCTTGTGGATGAGGATACTTGGGCAGAACGCGCAGTGGAAGAACTGTCCGATGCGAAGCGCAATGTGAACTCGCATGGCATGGGACGTGAGCTGTTTGGCGGCATGCGCAAAAATGTTCTGTCAGCAGAAGAAGGTGCAATCACCTGGTTGTAGTTCCTAAAATCCTTAAGGTTGACCGTATCAGAATAATTTATTGTTATATTTATCGTAGGTAAGAAATATGAATACTCTTGATTTGGCAATGCACGGCCCTGTGATTCCCGTGATTGTGATTAATAAAGTTGAAGATGCCGTGCCGATGGCAGAAGCCCTTCTTGAAGGCGGCATCAAAGTGCTCGAAGTGACCTTACGCTCTTCTTGTGCCTTGCAAGCAATGGAGCAGATCGCTAAACATGTACCGGATGCAATCATGGGTTCCGGTACGGTGCGCAACTTGAAAGATGCACAAGCCAGCCTGGATGTCGGCTGTAAGTTTGCTGTAAGTCCAGGTTATACCACTGAGTTGGGTCAGTTCGCACGCAAGATTGGTCTTTCCTTGTTGCCAGGTGTTTCCACTGGCTCTGAAATCATGACTGCCAACGCCGATGATTATTATTTCCTAAAATTGTTTCCTGCGGTTGCAGTCGGTGGTATCAACTTACTGAAAGGTTTTGCTGGCCCTTTTGCGGATGTAAAATTTTGCCCTACAGGTGGCGTTACAGTTGAAAGTGCGCCACAATTCTTAGCATTGCCTAATGTAGTAGTGTGTGGGGGTACGTGGCTTACACCTGCAGATGCGGTTGCGCGAAAGGATTGGGCTCATATTACCAAGTTGGCCAAAGAGGCTAGCGCGATTACGCCAGCCAAATAAGCTGGGAGTTTGTATAATCAAGGCTTGTGGATTTATCGCAAGCCTTTTTTATTGGATTAGATTTGTGAATTTGAGTCAGTATAAAACAATAGTATTTGATTGTGATGGTGTAGTGCTTAACAGCAATAAAACCAAAGTCAATGCCTATTATGAAGTGGCCAAACGCAATGGCGGCACTGATGAGCAAGCGCAAGCACTAGCTGATCATCATGTCAGGAAAGGTAGCTTTCCTCGTAATGGAAAGATCGAGTATTACCTTAAAGAAATACTTAAGCAGCCTGTTACCCCGGAAGTGATGCAGAAGTATATGGATACTTTTGAAGAAGTGCTGGATAAGGCTTTGATGGAGTGTGAAATAGCTCCTGGTTTATTCGATCTCAAATCTGCCACTCCTAATGCCCGCTGGATGCTGCTGTCCGGGGGTGATCAGAAAGAACTCAGAACAATATTTGCGCGTCGTGATTTGTCGGGTTTGTTCGAAGCAGGGATATTTGGCGGCCCGGATATCAAGGAAGACGTGCTTGACCGCGAGATATCAAACGGAAATCTGCTTTTCCCCGCACTGTTTGTTGGAGATAGTAAATATGATTTTCAGGCAGCGATGCATGCTAATATCGATTTTGTTTTTCTAACAGACTGGACTGAAGTGGCAGATTGGCAGGAATTCTGTGATATCAACCATATCAAAATAGCAAAAAACATCGCCAGTTTATTATGACCAATAAACAATATCTGAAAGGTAGCTAGTGTCTTCTCTAATAAAACAACTTTCTGTGGTGGTGCCTGTACGCAACGAACAAGACAATGTAGCGACTTTGATAAGCGAAATTGATGCTGCATTGAGCGCCGTCATTCCCCATGAAATCATTTATGTGGATGACGGCAGCACGGATGCTACATATGAGCGGCTTAAAGCACTTCAGCAGCAATATAAGCAACTGCGAATCATACGTCACTTAAAAAGTTGTGGGCAAAGCACTGCGGTCAGGACGGGAGTGAAGTTTGCACAGAATGAATGGGTTGCTACGTTGGATGGGGATGGTCAAAATGACCCGGCAGATATTCCAAAGCTAATAGCCGCGCTAGCTGAAGGCATAGAGTTGGTTGGAGGCAATAGACGCCTTAGTAGAAGAGATACTTGGGTAAAAAGAATTTCATCGGTGATTGCGAATACGGTACGTTCTAAGATGTTGCGCGATGATACGCCTGATACAGGCTGCGGCTTGAAGCTTTTCAATCGAGCTGCTTTTATGGATTTGCCATATTTCGATCATATGCATCGTTTCTTGCCTGCTTTGATAAAACGTCGTGGCGGTAAAATCGCGTCAGTGCACGTAAGTCACCGCAATCGTGAGCACGGAAAATCCAACTACGGCACAATAGACAGGTTAATGGTTGGTATTGTTGATTTGTTTGGCGTAGCATGGTTGCAGAGGCGCGCTAAAATCCCTGTGATACATGATTTGGAGTGAACTGGTATGGAACATGGAATCGGCTATTTTTTTGGGCATATCGCATCTTCAGTCCATCATTATCTCGCAGGAACATCTAAGCAGGATTTGATTTGGGTGGCAATTGGTTTGGCTGGACAATGTTTGTTTATGATGCGCTTCATAGTGCAATGGATACATAGCGAACGACATCAGCAAAGTCTGATACCTGTCAGCTTCTGGTATTTGAGTTTGCTAGGTGGATTGATCGTCCTGGCTTATGGGATACACCGTATCGATCCTGTCATTATTCTTGGTCAATTGCCTGGGACGATCGTCTATGCACGTAATCTGGTACTTATAAAGCGGCACGCTAGAAAGTCGCAGCAAAAGCCTCATTGAGTTTCACTATTTTGAAAAATTACTACCACAATCAAGAGTTCAAATATTTCCTTTGGGTGGTGATTGCTTGCAGTTTTCTGATTTTGTTTTGGGGGTTGGGTAGTCTACAGCTCATGTCACTTAATGAAGGACGACGCGCATTGGTGATAAAGGAAATGTACCAAACAGGAGATTGGCTTTTGCCTCGCTTGAATGGTGAGTTATACCTGACAAAACCGCCGTTGTTTTATTGGTTTGCGATGTTGTTTTCATCCATACATGGGGCCGTGAATGAGTGGACGCTTCGACTGCCTTCAGCTGTCTCCGCGCTGATAACGTGCGGCGTTGCCTACAAATTTGCACAACGACGTTTTGGTCAATTGGCGGCGATATGTACTTTGGTACTGTTGATTGCGAATCTTGGGTTTGCGATGTTGGCCCGGCGTGCAGAGATTGAAATGCTGCTGACTGCATTGTGCTTCGGATCGCTGATATCTGCCATCAAATATACAGAGCAACAACGGCGTGTCTGGCTTTATTTAAGTTACGGTCTGCTTGGATTGGCAGTTCTTACTAAAGGGCCTGTGGCAATGCTTTTTGTTACTTTGCCTATATTGTTAGTGGTTTTTTGGCGCAAAGATTCTATAATCAGAAGCATTGTCGTAGATTGGCGTGCATGGGGTTTCTTTTTTATTGTAGCGCTCTCATGGTATGCCTTGGTTACAATCAGATTGGGGCCGGACATATGGTCATTGATAGTGAAGCGCGACATGCTGGAAAAGATGCAAGGAGATACGAATGTAAAGCCAGTTTTAAGTTATTTGGGCTGGATTACTGTGGATTTTTTAATGCTAACAGGTTTGTTTCTGATCAAGCCGGCAAATACATTCCGCATCAATTTCAAGCAGGCTAACTTTCTTTTGCTCATAGCTGCCGTGCTAATCCCATTGCTGGTTTTTTCATTATTCAGTAACAAACACGCCAAATATCTGCTACCAATATACCCCGTCATCGCAATCTTGTTGGGGGTGCATGTCAGAAACTTGTATCAGGCAGCAAGCGCGGGTTTCAGAAGAGCAATATACTTAGTCGGTATCTTGCTGCCATTTGCCTTGGCGATTTTTTATGTTTCCTTGGAGTCTCAGATATTCAGCTATCGTGTTGCGGTTTTCCCAGAATTTCAGCAATGGAGCAAGAAGGTCGAATTAGAGAATATATATGCGTACGATACCGTAGATAGCCGACTGGTATATTACGCCAGCAAGCCAATCAAGCCGTTGGATAAAAGCGGGTTAAGCACATTAAGCATGCGTCAGGCCACATTCGTATTGTTAGCTGAAGATAGTGATATTGCTGTTATTCCATCATCAGCTTGCAAACTGAAAGAATTCTCACCCTATCTCAAAAAGAAAAAAAAATTGATAGCATTTGGTTTTGGTGCGATATGCCATGCTGATTTTAAATGAATTTGATTAAAACTAGAGACGAATAATGAAATTGACAGTAGTCGGAACCGGATATGTAGGTCTGGTCACAGGTACATGTTTGGCAGAAGTGGGTAATCATGTGCTTTGTATGGATGTTGACCCAGTTAAGATCAAGACACTACAAGATGGCGGGATTCCCATTCATGAACCAGGCCTGTTAGAGATGGTGCGGCGCAATGTGGATGCGGGTAGATTGTCATTCACTACAGATATAGAAAAAGCGGTACATTTTGGAGATATTCAGTTCATCGCGGTAGGAACGCCACCTGATGAAGATGGCTCTGCTGATTTGCAATATGTTGTCGAGGCTGCCCGAAATATCGGTAAACATATGATAGAGCCGAAGGTGGTCGTCAATAAATCCACCGTACCAGTCGGAACAGCTGACAAAGTTAGAACGGCCATAGCCAATGAATTAAGAGCACGGAATTCCAGTTTAAGTTTTCAAGTCGTTTCTAATCCGGAGTTTTTGAAAGAAGGCGCAGCGGTAGAGGATTTTATGCGTCCTGATCGTATCGTGGTAGGCACCGAAGATGCTTATGCAAGAGAAATCATGCGTGATTTGTACGCGCCTTTTCAGCGTAATCACGAACGTTTAGTCTTTATGGATGTGCGTTCGGCAGAATTGACGAAATATGCTGCTAATGCCATGTTGGCGACTCGTATCAGTTTTATGAACGAGCTTGCTAACCTGGCAGAAATCTTAGGCGCAGATATTGAGGACGTTCGCAAGGGTATTGGTTCAGATCCTCGTATTGGATACCATTTTCTGTATGCTGGCTGTGGATACGGTGGCTCATGCTTTCCTAAAGATGTAAAAGCGTTGATAAAAACTGCCAAAGATCATGGGTACGACTTGCAAGTATTGCAAGCAGTGGAAAGTGCTAATGACCTTCAGAAACATGTGTTAACAGAAAAAATAAAACGCCATTTTGGAAATAACCTCAAGGGTAGGCATTTTGCGCTCTGGGGCTTGGCCTTCAAACCCAATACTGACGATATGCGTGAAGCGGCGAGCAGGGTGTTGATCATGGATCTGCTAGCGGCTGGTGCGTCAGTCACAGCCTATGACCCGGTGGCGATGAATGAGTCCAGAAGGATCTTTCACGGCACTGCTAATATTGAGTTCGCAGATTCGCAGAGCAAGGCTCTGGATGATGCCGATGCGCTAGTGATAGTCACAGAGTGGAAAGAGTTTAGGAGTCCTGATTTCGCCGAATTGGAAAGTAAGTTAAAAGCAAAAGCAATATTTGATGGCAGGAACATGTATGACCCAGCCATTGTGAGAAAAGCGGGATTGAGGTACTACCCGATAGGAAGAAAATAGAATTTGACCAGGGTTGGATGAATCGTTGAAAGTTTTAGTCACCGGTATTGCAGGTTTTATAGGATTCCATCTGGCGCAGCGTTTACTTGCGCGTGGAGACATTGTCATCGGAGTGGATAATCTGAGCGACTATTACGATGTCAGTTTGAAACAAGCAAGACTCGCATCGCTTAAAGAACATCCCAGGCAGGCTAATCTAACATTTATTAAGCTCGATTTGGCAGACACTTCGGCGACCGATGCCTTGTTTTCCTCAGAGAAGCCAGAACGGGTCGTGCACCTAGCGGCTCAAGCAGGAGTGCGTTATTCAATCAAGAACCCATATGCTTATGCCAGCTGTAACTTGGTAGCGTTTGTCAATGTATTGGAAGGTTGCCGGCATCATCAGGTCGAACATCTAGTCTACGCTAGCTCGTCCAGTGTTTATGGGGGTAATGCCAAGCTACCATTCAGTGAGGATGATACGGTAGATCATCCTGTGAGTCTTTACGCCGCCACAAAAAAGGCAAACGAACTGATGGCGCATACCTATAGCCACTTATATCGATTGCCGACTACGGGCTTACGGTTCTTCACCGTGTATGGGCCATGGGGCAGGCCGGATATGTCACCATTCCTGTTTGCAAATGCCATCTTGAGTGAACGTCCGATCCAGATATTCAATCATGGCGATATGATGCGAGATTTTACTTATATAGATGATATTGTCGAAGGTCTTGTTCGAGTATTGGATAAGCCTGCTACTCCAGACCCTGATTTTGACACGACTTCACCAAAAGCATCTACCAGTAATGCGCCATACCGTATTTTTAATATTGGGAATAGTCAGCCAGAGATGTTGCTAGATTTTATTGGTGCTCTCGAAAACGCGCTAGGTATGACCGCTAAGAAAGAGTTCCTGCCAATGCAGGCAGGGGATGTTAAATCCACCTTTGCAGACACCAGCGCGCTACAAGCTTGGGTAGGATTTAAGCCGAACACCAAGCTGGAAAGCGGCATAGAGAGGTTTATTAAATGGTACCGCGCGTATTATTTATGAGATGAAACTTTGCGGTAAATCGCCGCATATTTTTTTTTGTTGTCCGAGTAAAATCGCTTGATTTCTTTGTATTCCAGTAGATGCTTCTCAAGCATTGGAATTCTTTCAGGATGATTCGCAGAGAGTGTTAAAATCAAAAAATCATTTTGATAAATGCTTTTGTTTTCAATCGATTGGATCGTCTTTGACCAAGTACTATCCCATTTTCCGGCGAAAGGTGCTTTGGCATAGTAACGCATTCTACAGTCATCATAGAAAATCTTATCATCTGGGGCAGTTGCGGTAGTCCATGCTACAGCATCTTGTAGATAGTTGTAGCCTTCGTGTTTGGGCAGGATATTTTTTATCATGCCGGAAAAAAGCAATATCAAAACTAGAAGTCCTATTTGAACATGTTTTCTGTTGGGCGTTTTAACCAAATCACTTAAATAGAAAGACGCCAGTATCATGAGTATCCAGCTGAGCGCAATCACATAACGCCCAGATAAAACAAAAACTTTAATGATAATTAGCGCCATATTGAATACAGCAATCAGTGCTACAACCCGTAGTGCAAAATGGGCGTTTTTTTCAAGTGATTTGTAAGCTCCTTGCTTTAAGGCAAAAAAGTTTAATGCGCTTGGAATAATGCCGGTGGTTGAAATGATTTTTACGATGATGATATATGCGAAGATAACTAATAAGCCTACAACTGCATATTCATCGAGGTATTTGCCTAATACCTGTTCTGACATGATTTTCGTGCTTTGTTGCAAATGCGCAGTAAATTCTTGGTAAAAGTTGGTAGTAAAGACTTCTTGCAAGCGACCAAAATTTTTCATACTCAGATCTTTATTGATTAAGATTGTCGTCGCGATAAATCCCATTGTCAGGATGCTAAGTGAGTTGGTGTAAAGCAAATGCTTAAGACGTGCCAACCAATGTTGGTGATGCAAAAACAGGAAAATAAGCGGTAAACCTATCAGGTAGCTAATACCTTCTATTCTGAAAAGTGTTGCAATCATGATGCACACTTGCCAAATGAGTGCATCACGGATTTGTTCCTGTTGCAAATATCGAATAAAGAAAAATAGGCTGGCAAGATAGAAAGCCCAGAAGCCCTCGTCCCTCAAGAGCATACTCAGCGCGTCACCTACGATATATTGGCTACTAAACAGGATAAACGCTCCTGAAAGCATCACGCGGGTATTGCCACCGCAGATCTGAATGATTTTAAGGTAACTAGCAGTAGCTATCCCAAAAAAAATAGAGTTGAGTATTTGAGCGGAGCTGTGAATGTCAAGCAAGGTAAGCTTGTGTATAAGAGCAATACAAAACCCATATAATGGCCAGTTGAATATTTGAATGGCACTATGCCAGTCCCCCGCTGCTATTAAGCGCGCTTGCTCGAAATAGATGACTGAGTCAGGATTTATCCAGCCATGCTGTATGTATTGTATCCATGCAGCAAGTGCAATGCTGAACGATACAATCCACCAAAACAGTTTTTTGGGAGCTACTTCATCTAACTTGATTAACCAGGCTTGCATTGTCAAATAATTTTAGCTTGAATTAGCTGCGGGGTGATTTGTTTCAGACAATTTAAATGCCCAAGTGGACAGATTCTTTCAAAGCATGGGCTGCAAGGCAATGCTAGATATTCAATCACAGCTTTGGGATGCATGGGCGGTGTGTGATAAGGGTCTGATGAGCCGAAAATGGCGATGAGTTTTTTATCCAGCGCGGCGGCTACGTGCATCAGGCCAGAGTCGTTGCAGACAATCGTATCGCATAGCGACATGATGTCTATTGCTTCGTCTAGTTTGGTTTTGCCACCCAAATCTACACAATGGCCTTGCGCGAGCTGGTTAATATGACTGGTTACCGACACATCTTTTTCTGAGCCGAACAGCACGACCTGCCAACCTTGAGAGATGGCATGTTTGGCAACTTCGGCAAAGTATTCTGCCGGCCAGCGTTTTGCTTCGCCATACTCTGCGCCTGGGCAAAGTCCTAAAATTCTGCTTTGATTATTTAAAATCCCATGCCTTGAAGCCAATATCCATGCGGTTTCCGGCGATGTGTTTAGAGATGGGGTGGGTAAAGCCTTTGGTAAAGGAGTATTCTTGCATAGCCCCAAGGCAACAAATCGCTCCACGGTTTTTTTAAGATTGGTTTTATTCAATGGACGGATGTCGTTGATCAGTCCGTAGCGCATCTCGCCAAGGAAGCTTGTACGCTTTGGGATGCCTGCAGCCCAAGGTAGGATGGCAGATTTGAACGAGTTGGTAAGAATGATGGCTTGGCTATATCCTTTGTTTTTCAGTGATTTGCCGAGCCTGATGCGCTGCCAGATTGCAGATTCCCCATGTTTGAAGGGAAGAGCGATTTTTTCGCCAACTTCGGGCATGCGTTCCAGCAAGGGAAACGTCCATGCGGGCGCGGCAACATCAATCTGGCAATCCGGCTGGTTAGTCTTCAGTATCTTGAAAAGGCTTTGCGCCAGCACCATGTCGCCTACCCAGGAAGGACCAAGAATGAGGATTTTCTCCCCCATCAGGCATTCATTTTTTTGATGATGTTGCTGGTGCTGCGACCTTCCACCAAGTCAATCAAGGCAATCTCCCCGCCCCAGCTTTGCACCTCCTTGCCACCTACTACCTGGTCTGCCGTATAGTCGCTGCCTTTGGCAATCACATCCGGCCTGATGGCATGGATCAGGCTCAAAGGGGTGTCTTCGTCAAAGAGAATGACGGCATCGACGCTTTCCAGCGCTGCGAGTACGCGCGCACGGTCATTCTCATGGACAACCGGACGGGTTTCGCCCTTGAGCGCGCGCACGGAACGATCGGTGTTCAAGCCCAGAATGAGCTTATCTCCGCGTTTTTTTGCCGCTTCCAGGTAAGTGACATGCCCTGCATGCAGCAAATCAAAACAGCCGTTGGTGAATACGATTTTTTGTTTAGCTTGTTTCCAGGCATCTACTTTGGCAAGCAGTTCTGGCAATGTGCTGCAGATTTTGTGCGCTTGTTCGTTGCCTTGTTTTGCAGTCAAAGCATCAAGTAAATCAATTTTGGTAATAGGCACCGTGCCGAGTTTACCGACAACAATGCCTGCAGCTATATTCGCAAGCTCCAGGCTTTGCAATGCTGTCAGGCCGTGAATCAGCCCGGCCGCCAGCGACGCAATCACGGTATCGCCGGCACCGGAAACGTCAAATACTTGTTTAGCAGTAGCAGGCAAGTGATGAGTTGTTTCATCGATCAGGCTGATACCTTCCTCTCCGCGCGTGACTGCAAGGAATCCTAGTTCCAGACAGGCTTTTAATCGCGCTGCTTTATCGATTAGCTCTGGGTCTTGTATAGTCGTACCACACGCTTCGGCTGTTTCTTTTTTGTTTGGCGTCAGCGCAGTAGCACCTTGGTATTTGCCGTAGTCCTTGCCTTTGGGGTCCACTAGTACAGGCACTTTGTATGCTTTGCAGTGACTGATGATTTGCTGGCAAACCTTTTCGCTTAGCAAGCCTTTCGCGTAATCAGAGAGAATCACGACTGCGGGTTTATTGGTGATTTCAGCCTCCACGACAGCTAACATAGCAGTGTTTTCTTCCGTCGAGAAAGCGGTGCTATCTTCCTGGTCAAGGCGCAACATTTGCTGGTGGCCGCCAATGATGCGTGTTTTTGCGATGGTTGGGCGTGATTTGCTGGGAATCAACATAGCTTTTACCCCACTTGCCGTGATAAGTTGGGTCAGGTGTTTAGCCTCAGCATCTTCTCCTACTGATCCAATCAAATGTGTTTGAATTCCAAGCAAAGCCAGATTGGCAGCGACATTGGCCGCACCTCCGGCGCGTAATTGCTCACTCTTGACTAGCACGACTGGCACTGGTGCTTCGGGTGAGATGCGGCCAACTTCCCCCATGAGATAACGATCTAACATCACGTCACCGATAACAAGAACATGCTGTTTATTTGCACCAAAACTTTTAACGATATCGATGAGTTGCGGCATTAGTCGCTTTCGATGATTTCACACAAACAATGGCCGATGAAGATATGCGCTTCTTGCACTCGTGCCGTTACATTGCTAGGCACAACGATGTTGTGAGTGCACATGCCGTTCATTTTGCCACCTGTGCCGCCTGTGAGGCCGATAGTTATCGCGCCGATGGTATTCGCAGCCTCGATGGCCCTTACCACATTAGCGCTATTGCCACTGGTAGTTAGGCCTATCAATACATCTTTCGGCGTGCATAGCGCTTCCACCTGACGGGCAAAGATATAGTCGTAACCATAATCATTACCGACAGAGGTCAGAATGGAGGTGTCTGTGGTCAAAGCGATAGAAGGCAAGCCTTTACGCTCCTTCTGGAAACGGCCGACGATTTCGGCAGCAATGTGCTGGCTATCTGCGGCGCTACCGCCGTTACCACATAACAGTATCTTGCCACCATTTTTGATGGTGTTTTGCAGGATTGTGCCAACTTCCGAAATTAAAGGGAACAAGGCAGGCAATGCTTCATACATCTGCATGTGAACGGCATGTTGGGTTTTTAAAAAATCTACATATTTCATTTTGGGCCGCTAACAGTAAGGGTCTGGTTTCATTAGGTAATTCTGTACGTAGTCTCGCACGCCATCTTCCAAGCTGGTCATCGGTGCAGTGTACCCAGCGGCACGGATCTTGGCCATGGGTGCCTCGGTAAAATACTGGTACCTGCCCTTTAAATCTTCTGGCATGTCGATATAAATGATGTTCGGCGTTTTATTCATACTGGTCATGACATTGGTTGCCAGGTCACGGAATGTCCTAGCCTTGCCGGTGCCGATGTTGTAAATACCATTTACCCCTTTGCCAGCAAAGAAGTGCCCTATGATAGCAGCGCAGTCTTTCACATAAACAAAATCACGTTGTTGTTCGCCATGTGCAACCTCAGGTTGGTCACTCTTGAACAGTTTCATGGCGCCAGTCTGGCTGAATTGATGGAAGGTGTGGAATGCAACACTCGCCATCCTGCCTTTGTGGTATTCGTTAGGGCCATAGACATTGAAGAACTTGAAGCCTGCCCAGCTAGGTGGTGTCGGCAGTTTCTCACTTAGCTGGCGCAGCACCCATTGGTCGAAGAAGTGTTTTGAATAACCGTAACCGTTAAGAGGGCGCAAGTTCTCGATACTGATGTCGTCGTATCCCGCATCGCCATCACCGTATGTGGCGGCGGAACTGGCATAGAAGAACGGCACCTTGTTTTGTGCACACCATGCCCATAATGCCTGTGAGTACTGGATGTTGTCGGCAACCAGTTTGTTGAAGTCTCGTTCGGTAGTGGCGCTGATGGCACCCATGTGGATGATGGCCTCCACGTCTTTGCGGCCTTCCAGCCACACAAGCAGTTGATCTTTATCCAGATAATGCGCATAACGACGTTTGACCAGATTCTGCCATTGGTCCTCGTGCATGATACGGTCGACAATCACTAAATCGTCGCGCTTGAGTATTGTGTTGAAATGCCAGGCGGTGATAGAGCCTATCATGCCCGCGCCACCAGTAATAATGATCATCTGAAATTCAAGCGATTAAAACGCTGTAATTAACGATAGATAAGTATAACGCTTATTCATTTGCGCCCAAAGCCTGCGCCCTGCTTTTTGTAGCAGCCAGCTCGACTTTCGCCATGGCGGTATCCCAATTCGCTGTCACCCAGCCTTGCAAGTTTTCCAGTGCAATTTGTGTGAGGGCGTGTAGCCAAGCGTCGCTGTCGTTCAAGGCAGGGATGTACTGATAGTCGCCGCCACCATTGCTCGTAAAGATATGTTTACCTTCCATCGCAATCTCCTCAAGTGTTTCCAGGCAATCGCAACTGAAGCCCGGACATATTACATCCACACGTTTGGTATTTGCTTTGCCCAATACTTCCAGAGTGTTTGCCAGATAAGGCTGCAGCCATTCCTGGCGGCCGAAACGAGATTGGAAGGCGACCTGATACTGGCCTTGTTTCAGCCCTAACGCTTCGGCCAGAAGACGTGCGGTCTTGTGGCATTCACAGTGATAAGGATCACCTTTCATCAGATGGAATTTAGGTACACCGTGAAAGCTCATGACAAGTTTGTCGCCCTGGTCAAAATTCGGGCGGCGATTCACGATCCAGTAGGCGTTCACATGTTTGGCCAGAGCGCTGATATAAGCCGGATGGTCATGATAGTGTTTGGTCGTGCGGATCGCTGGCACGTTGCGCATCTTCAGCAGTACGCGCCAAACTGCATCTAATGCAGCTGCGGTGCTGCTAGCTGCGTATTGCGGGAACAACGGAATCACCAGAATGCGATCGCAGTGGACTGCTTTAAGCTTTTCCAACGCTTCCTGCATGCTCGGGTTGCCATAAGTCATTCCAATTTCTACCGCAAACGGTGATTTGACTTTTTCACCCAGGTAGCCTTGCAGTAACCGGCCTTGCCGCTGGGCATATACCAGTAATGGAGATCCATCCTTCATCCATACCTGTGCATATTTCTCAGCGGATTTTTTTGGACGCGTGTTCAGGATGATACTGTTAAGAATCAACCACCAGATGGCACGGGGTATTTCGATAATGCGCCGGTCAGACAGGAACTGTTTCAGATAAGGCCGCAAAGCCGCACCGGTAGGTGCGTCCGGCGTACCCAGATTGGCTAGCAGAATGCCGACTTTCAACTGGTCGCCGTGCTGGTAAGGTGGTTCCGGATTAAAGTAAAACATATATCTATTCTAATTTAAAGCCTGTTGAATAGCCATGATAGCCAACATCAAAACAAAAAAGGCGCGGTTGCGCCTTTTGAATAGTATGTAATTTATCGTTTGTGTATTTGGTTGCCGATGAATCCGCCCACCGCAGCGCCGCCTACAGTTCCCAAGGCACTGCCTCCGGTCAGTACTGCGCCGCCGACCGCGCCTATGCCTGCACCAATGGCAGTGTTTTTGCCACGCGTGGACATCGTACCGCATCCGGTCATGGTTAGAACGCTCATTAAACATACCAAGGCTGTTGCTTTTTTGAAAGACAAAGTCATCATTCACTCTCCTAAATTGTTGAAATCAACCCGTTTCACACGTGCAAAACGGCACCAGGTTTCTGGCAGAAGCTTCCCTTGTGAATTTAGTTCTGATTGGAGTTATTGGATGCGAGAACTACGCTGGTGATTATTGTAGCTGTTTGCCTAGTGATTGGAAAGTGCGCTGGATAGCAATTTCGCGGTAACATCGACAATCGGGATGACACGTTCATAAGCCATCCGTGTAGGACCAATCACACCGAGCGTGCCCACGATCTGGCCATCCACTTCATATGGCGCGGTAACCATGCTGCATTCGTCTAGCGGGCTTACGCCGGCTTCGTTGCCAATGAATATCTGCATCGTTTCGGCTTTTTGGCTGTAATCCAGCAATTGCATCAGCGATGTGCGTTGTTCGAACAGATCGAATAGTTTGCGTAACTTGGTGACATTGGTGCTCAGCTCGTCTACCTGCAGCAGATTACGTTCTCCAGCAATTACGACATTGTCCTGCCTGCCAAGCGCATGGTTGCTGGCCTCTACAGCAGCGGCCATCAGGCGGCTGATGTCGGACTGCATGGTTTTCAGTTCAGCATTCAGCTTTGCTTGTACAGATTCAAATGTCTGGCCTGCATAGTGTGCGTTGAAGTAGTTGCTGGCCTGAATCAGTTCTGCGGCTGAGTAGGCCTTTTCCGTTACCAGCACGCGGTTTTGCACATTGCCATCATTCGTGACGATGATCAGTAGGATACGTTTTTCAGCCAGCGGTAAGAATTCCAGATGTTTTAAGGCTAATGAGGAGCGCTTGGGCAACATGACCACACCTGCGAATTGCGTCAGGCCGGAAAGCATGTTGGCCGCGGTACTGATAAGCTCCTGTGCATTGCCGAGTTTGGCAGGATTTAGTTCGCTTTGCAGCTGTTCGATTTTTCTGCTTTCCAGTGGCTGTACGGTCAGTAGGGTGTCCACAAAGAACCGGTAGCCGCGCTGGGTAGGGATGCGTCCGGCAGAGGTGTGCGGGCTTGCCACGAAACCCAGGTTCTCAAGATCGGACATCACGTTACGAATGGTCGCAGGGCTGACATCCAGACCGGAGTGCTGCAGCAATGTACGCGAACCGATAGGCTGACCTTCGGCCACATAGTGCTCGATAAGGGTTTTCAGCAGGATTTGCGCACGTTTATCCAGACCTTTTTGCATGCCGCTATTTTGCCTTTGCATTGAATAAAAAGCTATCCAAAAAAGCCCCCATGTTTCATTTTACAGGCGGTTTTATGATTTAATACTGCCATGACTCAAGCATTCAATAGTATCGGTATCGTCGGCAAATACATGAACCATGACGCGCTGCAGCAGATGCAAAGCGACCTAGCGGATTTGGCACATCATTTGCAGTCTAAGAACATTAGCGTTTGGGTGGAGCAAAACACGGCTGAACACGCACATCTGAAGGGGTTCAGTACCGTGCCTCTGGCCGATATCGGCGCCAGGGCGGATATGGTGATCGTGATGGGCGGTGATGGCACTATGTTGAGTGTTGCGCGGGCCTTGGTGCAAAATCCGGTGCCGCTGGTAGGCATCAACCGGGGACGCTTTGGCTTTCTGACCGACCTCCGCGCCGAGGAGATGTTGAGCTCGATAGATCGCATTTTAGTTGGTGATTTTCAGAGAGAGACGCGCATGTTCTTCAACGCGCAAGTCTTTCGCCAAGACAAATTGCTGCACGCTGGCGTGGCTATGAATGATGTGGTGGTGAAAAGTTGTCTCCGCTTGCTGGAATTCGAGGTACATATCGACGGAAAATTTTTGCACAAACAGCGTGCTGATGGATTGATCGTCAGTACCCCGACTGGCACCACCGCTTATGCATTGAGTGCCGGTGGCCCGATTTTGCATCCGAATGTCGAGGCGATTGCATTGGTGCCTGTCAGTCCGCATACACTGTCTAATCGTCCCATCGCGGTCAATAGCGGAAGCAGGGTCGAGGTTACTGTGCTGCAGGCAGATGATGCGCAGGTCAGTTTTGATGGCCAGATCCAATTGGATCTGGAGCATGGAGACAAAGTGTTGATACAACGTGCAGAGCAAATGGTCACGTTGCTGCATCCGGCTAATTATTGTTATTTCGACATGTTGCGCAATAAGTTGAATTGGTCATAACAAGTTTGTATGCTGCAAAGTCTTTCCATACGTGATTTCATCATCGTTGATGCACTCGATCTGGAGTTCCTCACTGGGTTTACCACCCTCACTGGTGAAACCGGTGCAGGCAAGTCCATTCTTATTGATGCCTTGTCGCTCGCACTGGGAGCGCGCGGTGATGGCGTGGTGACGCGTGCAGGTTGCGAGAAAGCGGATATTTCGGCTACCTTCGACAATACCGAATTTGCCCGGAAATGGCTGGAGAGTAATGAAATCGCCGCAGATGATAGCCTTCTGCTGCGGCGTGTGCTCTATGCGGATGGCCGTAGCCGCGCTTTCATCAATGGGGTCTCGGTCACCGTTGGGCAACTCAAGGAGCTTGGTGATCTGCTAGTGGATATCTACAGTCAGAACATGCACCATAGCCTGCTGAAGACCGCCACACAACGCCAGATTCTGGACGAATTCGCCGGTTTGGATGCACAGGTGCAGCAGGTGGCAAGCTACTATAAGGCATGGGTTGAACTGGATAGACAACGCAAGGCCTATGAGCAGAATGCGACGGCGTATGCCGATGAGCTGGCTGAACTGCGCGACAAGAATCGTGAACTGGCGCAATTGAATTTCAGTACGGAGATGTGGGCGGATCTGCAGGCCGAGCATGCGCGTCTAAGTCACGGAGCCGCTTTGATCCAAGGTGTAGAAGCCAGCGTTAATCTATTGGGTGAGTTGGAGATTAATGCGCGAGATCTGCTATCGCAGGCTTATAGCCAGTTGCAGCATGTGGCCGAATATGACGCCCAGCTTAACGAGCCGCTGGAAGCCATTAATAACGCGCTGATTCAAGCAGAAGATGCCAACCGTTTTTTGAGCCGCTACCTGCAGCGTACCGAGCTTGATCCAGAGCGATTGCAGGAAGTGGATAACCAGATGCAGAACATCCACGACACGGCGCGCAAATACCGGCTGCGTGTGGAAGAGATCGCTGATGTGTTGGATATGGGCCAGGCCAGAATGGCTGAGCTGGAAAGTTTTTCCGACGATGGTGTGCTGGCTAGACGTTGTCTGGAAGCCGAGCATGCCTATATGCAGGCGGCTCAGATATTGAGTGATGAACGCGCAAAGGCTGCAGTTGAACTGTCGGCGCAGATTACACAGCACATGCAGACATTGTCGCTGGCAGGGGGGCAGTTTCTGGTTGAGATCACCCCGCAAGTGCCGTCTGCACATGGGCTGGAGCATGTCGAGTTCATGGTCGCTGGTCACGCAGGAGTTACAGCGCGGCCACTCAATAAAGTGGCTTCTGGCGGCGAGTTGTCACGCATCAGCCTGGCGCTGCATGTCACCACTGCCAAAAAGGGCACTACGCCGACCATGATCTTTGATGAAGTGGATGTCGGCATCGGTGGCGCCGTTGCAGAAGTGGTTGGTCGATTGCTGCATGCTTTGGGAAAAGAAAATCAGGTCCTGGTCATTACGCATCTGCCGCAGGTGGCGGCGCAGGCACAACATCATCTGCAAGTGCGCAAGTCCCAAAGTGACGGGCAAACGCTCAGCCATATCCAGCCGCTCAGCACAGTGGAAAGGATCGAGGAGATTGCCCGCATGCTGGGCGGCGTTCAAATCACTGACACAGCGCTCAGCCATGCCCGCGAAATGCTGGGCATGTAGCTTTTAATTATTTCTCGCTGATTCTTCATTGTCTGATTAGCTGCCTTGCAGGCCTTATCCAGATTGGCGTGCAGTGCATCTGTTTTGATAATGAACGCGCGCGAGGGCTAGCGAATGACCTGCTGGATCACCTGCCACTGTTCTGCCTTCTGTGCCAATGACATGCCGGCGTGTGCTGGGCTGGTGGATGGTAATCGGTGAGTTTTTATGCTTCTGTCCATCTGGATATGTTTTCGGAAAAGAGAGGCTGCGGTATTTCCGTTAAAGCATATCAACTGGATACTTGGGTGCTGTCTTAAAAAATCAGCGATATCGTTTGGCACGACACTGTCGGATTGGATGGCACCATCCATGCTGCCCGGGCGGTGCGCGGATGCGCAGACATCCCATAGTGCCACGCCAGCATCCATCAAACTCTGACAGCGTATTGCATAAGGCAGATTGGCTGGTATGCCTAATACGCTTTCTATCACGTGCCAGAATGCATTGCGCGGGTGGGCGTAGTATTGCTGCTGCCGCAATGATTCCTGTCCAGGCAGGGAGCCGAGAATCAGTAGCTTGGGGTTATTGCCGACGACAGGTGGGAACCCGGTTGAGTGCATCTATGGGGGTTATTTACAGTGACTTGATACAGTTGCGACCACTGCGTTTTGCCTCATATAAGGCATTATCGGCACGGCGTAATATTGTTTTCAGATTGTCGTCCGGGGTAATAGTGGCTGTACCGATGCAGACGGTCACTATGTTGTCATCATGCGCCCGCAGTTGAGCGCTCTCGATGTGGCTGCGGATGCTTTCGGCTAGCACGCCTACTTTTTGCGAATCTGTTTTGGTGGCGATAATGATGAACTCATCCCCGCCCCAGCGTGCGGCTGCATCGCTGACTCGAGTGTATCTTCCAAGTATGTCCGCGATTTCTTTCAATGTGTCATCCCCGCTTTCATGGCCAAGGTGATCATTGATCTTCTTGAAATGGTCCACGTCAATCAGTACCAGCGAAAAAGGTTCACGGTAACGGTCAAATTGACTCTTTTCGTATTCAAAGGCTTCTTCAATCTTCTGGCGATTGAATAGGCCGGTCAGGTGGTCGTGGAAGGTGAGATGGCGCAAGTGCTCTTTCTCCAACTCTAGTGTCCTGTTGGCTTCTTGCAGTTCCAAAGTCCTCTGCCGTACTTCTTCTTCGAGTTTCAGGTTCGATCGCTCAAGCTGGGTATGTTGCTGGCGTATGAGTTTTTCGTAGAACTCCATAATTACCAGTAACACCAGCGTGTGAACAACGCCTGTGATGATATCCAGATTGGAATAGCCGGAATCCTGCATCAAGGTATGCGCGGCTACAACAGACAGCATGATGCCAACCACCCAGCGCATGCCGATCTTTCGGCCTTTCAGGAACAATGCGGCCGCGGCGAGCAAGAAAAACAGCAGAAAACGTGTTTTGTTGTAGGGTGCAAATATGAAAATGGTCAGAAAAAGCGCCCAGTACAGCACGATGGTTACCGAACCGATCGATTCTGCGCGCTGCGGATTGCGGCGCAGATAGTATGCCATCACCAGTGCAATGACCGCAAACAGCAAGTCAGCAAGGCCGATAGTGATGGAATGTTGCAGGCGGATGACGCTCAAGCAAGCAGCAACGATGCTGCCTAGCCATAGCGAGATATACAGGAAACCATATTTGGATTGGTCGATTGCAAGTGCTTCGGTTTTGGGCTGCAATGATGCGATGATATTGCTAGCTTGATTGGTCATGATGCTAGTCTCGAATGATTGATTTGGGCTTGATGCATTGTGCCCTAATTTTAGTTATTTGGCTATTTCTGCCGCCTCAACTACTACTTTATACAACTGCGCCTCCTGAGCGGTCTTGATGCGTTCTCCGATGGCGATCTGATTGCGCTTGCCAGGCGCTACGCCACCCTTGATGACCATGGATGGCGTCTGGCCTACCGCGCGTCCTGTCTGGGCGTCATATTTGATGACACGAACTTGCACGCGTCCCACCGGTATATCGGTCGCATTTTCCACCACGGCGTAAAGGTTGCCCGCATTATCCGATTGTGCGCCGGAACGTATGTAGCGTGATGGGTTGCGGGGCAAATCCAGCCGAACACCGCGGCTGTTGGCTTCTTTCCCGATATCGGAATTGGATCCAGCGGCTAACTGATAATTTTGCAGTGCGCCCTCGATATCACCGCGTTCTTCTGCAATCTCACCTAGATAAAGTGCCGCTGGGGCGGTGGGCAATAATGAGTTGGCCTTTTTGAGATAACTTTCAGCTTCTTGCTTGCGACCCATTTGGAACAAAGCGATACCGGTCTGCGCATGTGGTTTGAAGTAGTCCGGTTGCATCTGTATGGCTTTTGCATAATAACTAATGGCTTCTTGGGGTTTTTTCTGCGTCAAAGCGATATCGCCAAGCAGTTCCTGAAACCGCGCTTCACGGGGCTCACCTGCAATCGCTTTTTGTGCCAGTGTGCTAGCAGTGTTAGTGTCACCCTGTTTTAGGGCTTTCACAGCATCGTCATAGGCTTTATAGGCGGGCTGTGTGGCCTTTACTTTAGCTACTTTCTGCACATATACGTCTTTCCCCATTTCTCCGCCTGCACCGAGTTTCTTGAGGGTCTCTTTGTTGGCGGCTACGCGTTCAGGTGAAGGCGGGTGACTCGCAAACAGCCCTTGTAGCCAGTTGGTTTCACGGCCCTCGCTCAGGCGCACAAAGGTCTCTTGCAAAGTGACTGCCGCAGCAGGGTCATAACCGGCTTTTTTCATATATTTCATGCCGTAATAGTCAGATTCGCTCTCGGCATCTCGCCCATATTTGGTGCTAATCAACTGAGCGCCGATTTGTGATGCACCAACAATCAGGTTGGCATAATCGGTGTTTTGTGCCCCGATACCTACCGCTATCATGGCGCCTTGCAGGAATATGCCACGCTCCATGCTTTTGGCACCATGGCGTGCTGCTGCATGAACGATCTCATGCCCCATCACGGCCGCCAGTTCTGCTTCGCTGTTCAGTTCATAAAGTATGCCTCGGTTGAAGGCGATTTTCCCGCCCGGCATTGCCCAAGCGTTAGGGACGGAGTCGTTGAGCACTACGAATTCATAGGGAAGCTCCGGCCTGTCTGATACGGCCGCCAGACGATTGCCAATGCTTTGTACATACGCGGTCAATTCGGGGTCGATGACGTAATCACCACCCTGTGATTGCCGCGCAGGGGAGTAGTTTTCCTTGCCGATGGCAATCTCTTTTTCCTCGGAAACGAACTGAAACTCTTTTTTCTTGGTGACCGGGTTGGTGCCACAGGCCGTAACGCTCACGCCAATTAATAGCGCAATAAGCAGGGAATGGTATTTTTTCATCACGCAACTCCGGTAGGGTTTTGTGGCTTGATTAACGCATGACTATTTTTTATGTGGACAAGGCTTCTTGGTACAGTCGGCATAAATATATAAGGAATGCTCATGGATTTTGAAACCTCGGCTACTTGCAGCTTTGTGCTGTAACTTTTCAATCTCTTCGTCACAGAACTCTTCCACATGACCGCACTGCAGGCAGACAATATGGTCGTGATGGCTACCTTCATTGAGTTCGAACACCGCTTTCCCACTCTCGAAATGATGGCGCACCAGCAAGCCTGCCTGCTCGAACTGGGTAAGCACGCGATAGACAGTAGCTAAGCCAACGTCATCACCTGCGTTGATCATGACCTTATAGACGTCTTCAGCAGATAGATGTCGCTCACTGCTTTTCTCGAATAGCTCCAGAATTTTAAGGCGCGGCAATGTGGCTTTCAGGCCGGCGTTTTTCAGGTCTTTAAGGTCATGCATGTGCTTATGTCTCGCGAAGTTTGCATCAGTTAACTTGTCATTCAAGGTTTAAGGCTAAACCCAGACATGGTATATTAACGCCAATTTTGTTACGTGTCTCTATAATCCCGCACAACATCATGCGCTATTTTCTCGTGTTACTTATCAGCCTGCTCACGGCCTGTGGCGCTGGCGTCCCATCGCTCAAGCCATACAAGATGGATATTCAGCAAGGCAATGTTGTGACTTCCAAGATGCTGCTGCAATTGCGGCCTGGGATGACCAAATCGCAAGTGCGCTACATCATGGGAACGCCCTTGGTAGTGGATAGTTTTCATCGTGACCGTTGGGATTACTTTTATCAGCTGCGGCAGGCAGGCAAGGTGGTGGAGCAGCGCCGCGTGATATTAGAGTTTGAGAAAGATCTGCTGAAACGTGTGCGCGGCGACGTGGTTCCTGCCGGCTCACAGCCAGCCGAGGGCGCAGTGGAGAGCAATGCCAGCAAGACCATCGAGGTTGCACCAACCAAGCGCGAGGAAAAAAGCTGGACGGATAGGCTCAAGTTCTGGAAAAGTGATGACAAGCCAGCCGAAGTGCCCAAAGCACCTGCGGAAACGCCCAAATCTCCAGAGGCTCCCGAAATGAAGCCGGAAATCCCTGCGGCACCTGCCACAGCACCTAGCAGTGAAGCCCCTGCCGGTGATACGCCATCCATACTCGCAGTACCGATTGAGTCGGGTGTGACTGCGCCGGTTACTCTGCCAGCGCCGCAAGCGCCGAAGGTAGATACGCCGCAAAGCCAGCCAGCGCAAGCTGAGCCAGCTAAACCCGATCCTACCCCTGCACCGGTGGCTGTTGAGCCTGTCAAGCCTGCTGAGACAGAAGCGATGAAGCCTGCGCCTGAAGTGATGCCAGTTGCGCCTGTCAGGGATGAGCGATTGATCTTCCGTATGGATAAAACCATGCGTACACCTGTGGTAGAGCCGGTTGCACCGACACCTGAAGCCCCAGTGGCGGCACCTAAGCCAGCTGCCAAGAAGCTGGAACCGCCACCAGAGGAAGAGGGGCCGGGTTATTTTGAGCGGATATTGGAACAAATAGGGTTTTAATTATGGCAATTAAAATTGTGATCGCCGGTGCAAGTGGGCGTATGGGACATGCTTTGTTAGCTGGAGTGTTTGAAGATGCCGACCTGCAATTATATGGCGCTTTGGACCGCGCCGGCAGTGCCAGCATTGGTCGCGATGCAGGCGAACTTTTCGGCAGGAATACGGGTGTGTATATCAGCGCCGACGCCAACGAAACGCTTGAAGGCGCGGATGTGCTGATCGACTTCACTCGCCCGGAAGCCACGATGGATTATCTGGAAATCTGCCAGCGCCAGGGTGTGCGATTGGTAATCGGTACAACCGGTTTCACCGTCGAACAAAAAACCAGAATCGCCGAAGCAGCCAAAACCAATGCGATTGTATTTGCACCGAACATGAGCGTCGGCGTGACATTGCTCATCAGTCTGGTTGAGCAGGCGGCTAAAGTCCTGAAAGATGCATATGATATCGAGGTGGTCGAGATGCATCATCGTTATAAAGTGGATGCGCCTTCCGGCACGGCGCTCAGGCTGGGTGAGGCGGCAGCTAAAGGTATCGGCGAGGATCTGAAAGATTGCGCCATCTATGCTCGCGAAGGTGTTACTGGCGAGCGCGAGACTGGAAAGATCGGCTTCGCTACGCTACGTGGCGGTGATGTGGTGGGCGACCATACCGTGATTTTTGCCGGTACCGGCGAACGCGTGGAACTCACGCACAAAGCAAGCAGCCGTGCCACATTCGCCCAAGGGGCGCTGCGCGCTGCGAAATTTCTTGCCGGCAAAAAAACTGGCTTATACGATATGCGTGATGTGCTAGATCTGGGTAATTAAGACCTGTCAAATTTTAAAGCATTTTCATTGTGTCACATGCCGTTCTCAAAACCCAGGCTACAAGCGTCTATCCGTGTGGTGATGCCGATAATGAATGTGCGCACGTACAAGAGTAGATGTAATGAATTGTATGCGAATCTCACGAAATTATCTGTATGGGTTGTTTCTGATATTCATTGTGGTGTTCGCATGGTCTGCCATTCGTCCACATGATTATGTCACCTGGTTTCTGGAAGTCGTGCCGACGCTGATCGCGTTGCCAATTCTGTTCCTTACCTACAAAAATTTTCCGCTCAGCAATTTGCTGTATAGCCTGATTTTGCTGCACGCCTTGATTTTATTGGTTGGTGGGCATTACACCTACGCAGAAGTCCCGATATTCAACTGGCTGCGCGATACGCTTGATTTGGCGCGTAACTATTACGACCGCATCGGACATTTTGTACAGGGTTTTGTGCCTGCAATCATCGCGCGCGAGATTCTGCTGCGGCGATCACCGCTTGAACCAGGTAAGTGGCTATTCTTTGTGGTGTGCTGTATATGTCTGGCTATCAGTGCGTTCTACGAGTTCATCGAGTGGTGGGTGGCTGTGGTTTCAGGCACGGCAGCAGACGCTTTCCTCGGTACGCAGGGTGACGTGTGGGATACGCAATGGGACATGTTTTTGGCTTTAGTAGGGGCGGTTTTAGCTCAAATCGTGCTGGCGAAATTACATGACAAACAGTTGGCTCGGCTTGAACGCAACGACTAAATCGGCTATAATTTATTAATTCTTGCAACGGGAAGAGTTGAATCGGCTCCTCCCGTTTTGCATATCTAGCATCGCCTCATGATGCACCAAAAAAGTTTAACCAGATGAATGACAGGAGCGCTTAGTGGCCACAACACGTCCAGAGAACATGCAGCCGGCAATATTGGTATTGGCAGATGGAACGGTGTTTCATGGTATCTCTGTCGGTGCTTCCGGCCATACGGTTGGTGAGGTGGTATTCAACACCAGTATGACCGGTTATCAGGAAATCCTGACAGACCCATCTTATACTGAGCAAATCGTCACGCTGACTTATCCGCACATCGGCAATTACGGCACTAATGCTGAAGATGTAGAATCCGGCAAAGTGTATGCGGCTGGGTTGGTGATTCGAAATCTGCCATTGCTGGAAAGCAATTTCCGTAGCAGTCAGAATCTGAGCGACTATCTGAAAGCAAATAATATCGTAGCAATCGCGGATATCGATACCCGTGCGTTGACACGCAAATTGCGTGAAAAAGGCGCGCAAGCTGGCTGTGTCATAGCGGGGAATGTGGATGCCAATAAAGCGTTAGAGTTTGCGAAAGGGTTTCCTGGTTTGTCCGGTATGGACTTGGCTAAAATCGTGACTTGCAAGGCTCCATACGAATTCACCGAGCCGGAGTGGGTGCTGGGCAAAGGTTTCGCGAAAACAACCGAGCAAAAATTTCATGTGGTGGCGTTTGATTATGGGGTTAAGCGCAATATCATGCGCATGCTGGTTTCGCGCGGTTGCAAAGTCACTGTCCTGCCAGCTCAATCCAGCGCTGAAGAAGCGCTGAAATACAAACCGGATGGCATCTTTTTATCCAACGGTCCAGGAGATCCTGAGCCATGCGATTACGCAGTCAGCGCGATTCAAACCTTGGTAGAAACTGGTATCCCGACGTTTGGTATCTGTTTGGGGCACCAGTTGCTGGCATTGGCAAGCGGTGCCAAGACCATCAAGATGAAATTTGGTCATCACGGAGCTAACCATCCCGTGCAGGACGTCGAAACCAAACGAGTATATATCACCAGTCAGAACCATGGCTTTGCAGCTGACCCAGCGACACTGCCGAAGAATGTGAAAGTGACGCATGTCTCGCTGTTTGATGGCAGTTTGCAGGGCATTGCACGTACCGATAAGCCGGCGTTCAGTTTTCAAGGCCACCCAGAGGCAAGTCCGGGACCACATGAGATGAGTTATTTGTTTGATCGCTTCATTAGCATGATGCAAGAAAGGAAGGCTGGCTAATGGCCAAGCGTACTGACATTAAGAGTATTTTGATTATTGGCGCAGGTCCGATCGTTATCGGGCAGGCATGTGAGTTTGACTATTCGGGGGCGCAAGCCTGCAAGGCGCTGAAGGAAGAAGGCTACCGCGTCATCCTGGTCAACTCCAACCCTGCTACCATCATGACCGACCCAGAGATGGCAGACGCTACTTACATCGAGCCAATTACTTGGCAGATGGTGGAAAAAATCATCGAAAAGGAAAAGCCAGATGCCTTGTTGCCGACGATGGGCGGTCAGACCGCTTTGAATTGCGCGTTGGATCTGGATAAACACGGTGTGCTGAAAAAGCATAACGTAACGATGATTGGTGCTTCCAAAGAAGCGATCGACAAGGCGGAAGACCGCCAGAAGTTCAAAGAGGCGATGACCAAAATCGGCCTTGCCTCAGCAAGGTCTGCTATTGCACATAGTCTGGAAGAGGCTTTACAGGTCCAAGCCAATATCGGTTACCCGGCCATTATTCGCCCATCTTTCACGATGGGCGGCAGCGGTGGCGGTATCGCCTATAACCGCGAAGAGTTCATCGCTATTTGTGAGCGTGGTCTGGATGCGTCGCCAACTAACGAGTTGCTAATCGAGGAATCGCTACTTGGCTGGAAAGAGTATGAGATGGAGGTGGTGCGCGATAAGGCGGACAACTGCATCATCGTATGTTCTATTGAGAACCTCGACCCGATGGGGGTGCATACTGGCGACAGTATCACCGTGGCACCTGCACAGACGCTCACTGATAAAGAATACCAGATCATGCGTAACGCTTCTTTGGCGGTACTGCGTGAGATTGGCGTAGATACCGGCGGCTCCAACGTGCAGTTCGCCATCAACCCGAATGATGGCCGCATGATAGTTATTGAAATGAACCCGCGCGTATCGCGATCATCCGCGCTGGCTTCAAAAGCGACAGGATTTCCGATTGCCAAAGTGGCAGCCAAACTGGCGGTTGGGTATACGTTGGATGAGCTGAAGAATGAGATCACCGGCGGCGCGACGCCGGCTAGTTTTGAACCTTCAATCGATTACGTGGTGACCAAAATACCGCGTTTTGCTTTCGAGAAGTTCCCTCAGGCAGACAGCCGTTTGACGACGCAGATGAAATCTGTAGGCGAAGTGATGGCGATGGGTCGCACTTTCCAAGAGTCATTTCAGAAAGCGCTACGTGGTTTGGAAGTCGGTGTCGATGGTTTGGATGAAATCACCTCTGACGTCGATAGAATCACCAAGGAAATGGGCGAGGCTGGCCCTGAGCGTATCTGGTATGTGGCCGATGCATTCAGAACGGGTATGAGCGTTCAGCATGTCTTTGATATTACCAAGATCGACCCTTGGTTCCTGGTGCAGATCAAGGATATCGTAGACCGCGAAGATGCCCTGAAAGGCATGCATATCGCCGATCTGGATAAAGAGACATTGTATCAGCTCAAGCGCCGCGGGTTTTCAGACCGCCGCTTGGCCAAGTTGCTGGATACCGACCAGCATGCCGTGCGGGCCTATCGTCAGGCATTAGGCGTACGCCCTGCATACAAGCGCGTCGATACTTGCGCGGCTGAATTCGCCACCAACACGGCTTATATGTATTCTACCTATGAGCCACATTGCGAAGCTGAGCCATCGGCCAAGAAAAAAATCATGGTGTTGGGCGGTGGTCCTAATAGAATTGGTCAGGGTATCGAGTTCGATTACTGTTGCGTGCACGCGGCATTCGCAATGCGCGATGACGGCTATGAAACTATCATGGTCAATTGTAATCCAGAAACTGTTTCTACAGACTACGACACTTCCGACCGCCTATATTTCGAGCCGGTGACGCTGGAAGATGTGCTGGAAATCGTGCATATCGAGAAGCCGGTTGGTGTGATTGTGCAATATGGCGGCCAGACGCCGCTGAAGCTCGCGCGCGATCTGGAAAAAGCTGGTGTGCCTATCATTGGCACTACACCGGATGCGATTGACCGTGCGGAAGATCGCGAGCGCTTCCAGCAGATGCTGCACGATTTGGGCTTGAAGCAGCCGCCAAACCGCACTGCACGTGCGCCGGAAGAGGCAATTCGCCTGGCGGCGGAGATTGGTTATCCGCTGGTGGTGCGCCCATCCTATGTGTTGGGCGGACGAGCGATGGAAATCGTGCATGAACAAAGTCAGTTGGAACGCTACATGCGCGAGGCGGTGAAAGTTTCCAATGAGTCCCCTGTGTTGCTAGATCGCTTCCTGAACGACGCGATCGAGGTGGATGTGGATGCTCTATCGGATGGCGAAGAAGTGCTTATTGGCGGCATCATGCAGCACGTTGAACAGGCTGGCGTCCACTCCGGTGATTCCGCGTGCTCCCTGCCGCCCTATAGCCTGAGTCAGGATCTGCAAGACGAACTGCGTCGCCAGACTGTACAAATGGCCAAGGCGCTTGGTGTCAAAGGCTTGATGAACGTGCAATTTGCCGTGCAGAATGCTGGCCAAGGCGATGTGGTGTACGTGCTGGAGGTGAACCCTCGCGCCTCGCGCACCGTGCCGTTCGTTTCCAAAGCTTGCGGTTTACAGTTGGCCAAGATTGCCGCGCGCTGTATGGCCGGACAAACGCTCAAGTCACAAGGGGTGACCAAAGAAGTGGTGCCGCCTTATTACTCGGTCAAAGAGGCGGTCTTTCCATTCATCAAGTTCCCCGGCGTAGATACGATTCTGGGGCCAGAGATGAAATCTACTGGTGAAGTGATGGGTGTCGGGTCGACTTTTGCCGAGGCGTTCGTGAAATCGCAATTGGGCGCTTCTGTGCGCATGCCAAAAGGCGGTAAAGCATTTATCAGTGTGCGAAATGAGGACCATCAGAAAGTGGTCGATATTGCGAAAGACCTGGTAAGTCTGGGCTTTCACCTGGTTGCAACCAAGGGTACTGCTCGCGCCTTGCAGGAGCACGGCTTGGCAGTGACGCCTGTCAATAAAGTGGCAGAAGGTCGCCCGCATATTGTGGACATGATCAAGAACGATGAGATCAGCTTCATTGTCAATGTGACAGAAGATAAAAAGGCGATTACCGACTCATATGAGATTCGCCGCAGTGCTTTGCAGAACAAGGTGACTTATTACACTACACTGGCAGGTGCTCGCGCTGCGTGCATCGGCATGGCGCAAAGCAAGGAAATGCAGGTGTATTCTGTGCAGGAGTTGCATAAGAAACTTGCTTAACTTACACTTGTGTCAGTTAGGCACTTGTATGATTAAAAACCACGCTCTTGGCGAGTGTGGTTTTGTTTTTATGTAGAGGTTTTAATATGGCAGTAAATCAAATTCCGGTTACCGTGCGCGGTGCCGAGTTAATGAAAGAAGAGTTGCAGCGTTTACGCGGAGTGGATAGACCCAACATCATCCAGGCGATTGCCGAAGCACGCGCGCAAGGGGATTTGTCCGAGAATGCAGAATATGAATCTGCCAAAGAGCGTCAAAGTTTTATCGAAGGCCGCATCGCCGAGTTGGAAGCTAAACTGAGCAACCTGCAGATTATCGATCCGAGAACGTTGAATGCTGATGGCCGCGTGGTATTCGGTGCGACGGTGAAGATTGAGGAACTGGAATCTGGCGACGTCAAAACCTACCAGATCGTCGGCGACGATGAAGCCGATATCAAGGGCGGCAAGATTTCGGTGAGCTCTCCTATCGCGCGTGGCCTGATAGGAAAAAGCGAGGGGGATGTGGCCGAAGTGTCAGCGCCTGGAGGCGTCAAAGAATACGAGGTGCTGGAAGTAAAATATATCTAAGCGAGCAGAACCGTGCAGAAACTTTCGTTAATCATTGTTACCCTATGGGTTGGTGCGCTATGGATGACCGGCCTCACTGCTTACATCTTGTTTCAGAACTTAGGTGACAAGCAGCTGGCAGGAAGTCTGGCGGGAAATCTGTTTGAGATTGTCAGTTACATCGGTATCGCCAGTGCGATTTTCCTGATGATCGAACGCCTGCTGTCTTACAGCACCGGCGCGCTCAAGCAAAGTTATTTCTGGGCGGTCTTTTTCATGTTCCTGTTGGTGCTGGCAGGCCATTTCGGCATCCAGCCATTGTTAGCACAGCTCAAAGCTAGCGCCATGCCGGCCGATGTGATGCATAGCGTGTTCGCCGACCGTTTCAGAACCTGGCATGGGATTGCCAGTGTTGCTTATTTGTTCGAGTGCCTGCTGGGTGTCGTCCTGGTGTTGAAAGTACGCTAAACCCCAGGTTTGGTTAAAACTTGGGAATTACGACTTTCGCTTTTTCTTTAGCGGTTTCGCTGGCGCGGTAAAAAATCAATTGCTTGCCGATATGATGTACCTGCGTAGCGCTGGTAGCATTCGCAATCTCATCATACATAGCCTTGCGGGCATCACGGTCATCGCCTGCCACTTGTACCTTGATTAGTTCGTGCGCGTTCAGGCTGCGCTCGATTTCTTGAAGTACGTTTTCAGATAAACCCTGGTTGCCGATGATGACTACCGGGTTGAGGCTGTGCGCAAGGCCGCGCAGGTGGGCAATTTGTTTTGTAGATAATTTCATAGTTGTCATTTTAACATGCCAGCTGTCTGATATGAGCTTTACGTATGCGCGCGTGTTCATTGCAAAATATAATGGCCTGCAAGGCAAGCTGGATATGCTTTCCAAGGCATATCATCTTTATAATGAAAAAATTATGAAACCCAGTAGAACCAGCAAGGCGCAAAATAATAGTGGTCTGTCCCCTATTATTCCCTATTATTCCCTATTATTCCTGTCCCCTATTATTCCGATTGGTTAAAAGGAAATTGATGGTAACTGATTCAGTTAAATTTAAATCTATTTTCTTGATAATGATAATAGTCATTGTTTATGCCATTTTTTGTGGGGTAGGCAATAATTATCCAAGCTCTAAAATTATGCTTTATGCTTTATTATCGTTGTATGGGTTACATTGCTTTTGTGCATTCTTATCAAAAACAAAAATATATCTTTTCCATACTGTGATCAATGAAACTGATTCAGTTGAGTTACGTTTTGTTTGTGCAATGCTAGGGCTTGTTATTTTTTTTTACTTTACTGTAAATTTGATCACGTAATAATAGGCACGTAATACGAATAAAATAGCACAAGGCGGATTCAACTGCGAAGTGCGACAGCCTGAATAGAATAATAGGGAATAGAATAATAGGGGACAGACCACGATTAAATGCTACAATTAGGGCATATTTAATCAACTGTTGAGCATCCCATGCTCCGCCGTCCCCGTGTTATCCTCCCCAACGTTCCGCAACACATCATCCAACGCGGCAACAACCGACAAGCCTGTTTTTATGCCGATGAAGATTATCTTTCTTATCTTGAATGGCTTAAAGAATATGCTGAAAAAACCGACTGTAAAATTCACGCGTATGTATTGATGACAAACCATGTGCATCTGCTGGTTTCTACCGAAAAAGCTGAAGCCGTCGGCGCCATGATGAAGGCGCTGGGACAACGTTATGTGCAATACATCAATAAAATGTACAAACGTACTGGCACCTTATGGGAAGGGCGCTATAAATCATGCCCCACGCAGGCGGAAACTTATTTGCTGGCTTGCCAGCGCTATATTGAGCTTAACCCTGTGTGTGCCAATATGGTGAGCCACCCTGCAGAATACCGATGGAGTAGTTATGCGGTAAATGCGCAGGGAGCTAAACCAGAACGTGAGGATGGTGAGATTGTTACCCCGCACCCTTTATACCAAGCCCTAGGTGCTGATGATGCAAGCAGACAGGCGGCTTACCGTGAGTTATTTAGAGCCCAGTTGGATATTGGTGTGGTGGACGAAATACGCAAGGCGACCAATGGAAATTATGCGCTTGGCAATGCCTTGTTTGTGCAGCAGATTGAAGAGGCCTTGGGGAGGCGTGTGACGGCAGGTAAAGCGGGACGGCCGAAGTTGTTAAATACGGCGTAAAATACTGTGTTTTAAGTGTAAGTTAAAAACTCAATGAAGCCATCACGTACCAGTAAAGCCTGGATGCAGGAGCACCTCAACGATGAGTTCGTGAAACGTGCCCAGAAGGAAGGTTATCGCGCTCGTGCCGCCTACAAGCTGATCGAAATCGACGATAAGGACAAGCTCATCAAGCCCGGCATGACAGTCGTTGATTTAGGTGCGACTCCCGGCAGCTGGTGCCAAGTGGTGGTGCAGCGGCTGAAAGGGCAGGGCAAGATCATTGCGCTGGATATTCTGGAAATGCAGCCGATTCCTGGTGTGCAGTTCATTCAAGGGGATTTTCGCGAAGAATCCGTGTTGAAGCAACTGGAGGCTGCGATAGAAAACAAGCCGGTAGACCTTGTAATCGCCGATATGGCCCCCAATATAAGTGGCATAAGTGCCGTTGATCAGGCGAATGCGGCTTATCTGACTGAGCTAGCATTGGATTTTGCCGGAGAATGGCTGAAACCGGGAGGCAACTTTCTGGTCAAAGTATTTATTGGCAGCGGCTTCGACGAGATTGTCAAATCGATGAGAACGCAGTTTGATAAAGTCGTTACGCGAAAGCCAAAAGCCTCACGTGACCGCAGCAGTGAAGTCTATCTGCTGGGACTCAATAAAAAGCATTAAGCGCTTGATTTTGAGTTAGAATAATCCAAAGTTTCACGCTTTAAAAGGAATTTAACTAAGTGAAAAACATCTTAAAGAATGTCATCCTGTGGATTGCGATATTTTCCGTACTGACCATGGTGTTCAATCAATTTGTCGATATGGGCAAGCCGAAAAGCGAAATCGTCTATTCACAATTCATGCAGGAAGTGAAAGATGGCAATATTGATAAAGTGCAAATCGAAGGCCGCACCGTGCATGGTACACGCCGTGACGGTAAAGAATTCACGACCTACGCGCCGGATGACCTGTGGATGGTCAGTGATCTGTTGAAATACAATGTCAGGATCGAGGCTAAGGCGCCACAACAGCGCTCAGTATTGCTGGAAATCTTCATGTCCTGGTTCCCGATGCTGTTACTGATTGGTGTGTGGATTTTCTTTATGCGCCAGATGCAGGGTGGCGGCAAAAGCGGTGGCCCATTCTCATTTGGGAAAAGTAAAGCCCGCCAATTGGATGAGTCCAACAACAGTACTACATTTGCTGATGTAGCTGGCTGCGATGAAGCAAAAGAGGAAGTATCCGAGCTGGTGGACTTTTTGAAAGACCCTGGCAAGTTTCAAAAACTGGGGGGACGCATTCCCCGTGGTGTATTGATGGTTGGCCCTCCTGGCACCGGTAAGACCTTATTGGCACGCGCAATCGCAGGTGAAGCTAAGGTGCCATTCTTCACTATTTCTGGATCCGACTTCGTCGAGATGTTCGTGGGTGTAGGTGCTGCGCGTGTCCGTGATATGTTCGAGACCGCCAAGAAGAATTCGCCATGTATCGTGTTCATTGATGAGATTGATGCGGTTGGCCGTCATCGTGGTGCCGGCACCGGTGGTGGCAACGACGAGCGTGAACAGACATTGAACCAGCTGCTGGTGGAGATGGATGGATTCGAAGCTAATTCTGGCGTAATTGTGATTGCCGCAACCAACCGCGCAGATGTCTTGGATAAAGCTTTGCTGCGCCCCGGCCGCTTCGACAGGCAAGTGATGGTCGGTTTGCCGGATATCAAAGGCCGTGAGCAGATATTGCTGGTGCACATGCGCAAGGTGCCTATCGATCCGGATGTGAAGGCTGATATTCTGGCGCGTGGCACGCCAGGTTTCAGTGGCGCTGATTTGGCTAACTTGGTCAATGAGGCTGCATTGTTTGCGGCGCGTCGTAATAAACGTACGGTAGACATGCAGGATTTTGAGGATGCCAAAGACAAGATATATATGGGTCCCGAGCGCAAATCCATGGTCATGCGTGAAGAAGAGCGTCGAAATACGGCTTATCACGAATCGGGACATGCAGTGGTCGCGAAAATGCTGCCGAAAGCAGATCCAGTGCATAAAGTAACGATTATGCCACGCGGTTGGGCATTGGGTCTGACTTGGCAGTTGCCGGAGTTCGACCGCATCAGCAATTACAAGGACAAGATGTTGGAAGAGATTTCCATCCTCTTCGGCGGACGTATCGCTGAAGAACTGTTCATGCATCAGATGTCCACCGGCGCATCCAATGACTTTGAGCGTGCAACCAAGCTGGCCCGCGCGATGGTAACGAAATATGGCATGAGCGAAGCGCTCGGTACGATGGTATATGCTGGCGACGAACAGGATTCTTTCTTTGGCAGCATGTCATCACGTACCGTTTCGGAGGCCACGCAGCAGAAAGTGGATGCCGAGATTCGACGTATTCTGGATGAGCAGTATGCCGTGGCTCGCAAGATTCTGGAAGAGAACCGCGACAAAGTAGAAGCCATGACAGCAGCTTTGCTGGAATATGAAACTATCGATGCCGATCAAATCAACGACATCATGGCCGGCTTACCAGTACGTGCGCCTAAGCCAAAGGAAAACAAAACTAGTGGCGGGGCAAGTTCTGGCGGGGCTTCTGTAAGTCCTGCACCTCAGCCTACCGCTAAAGGTGAATGATAATTAAGGGGTAAACAAGGGTTGGTGCGCCAACCCTTTTATTTTTTATGCGATTTGTTTGTGGCCAATATACGCTGGATTTGTCGACCCCAAAGGTGATGGGTATCGTCAATGTGACGCCAGATTCTTTTTCTGATGGCGGGCGCTATGCCAGTTCACTAAAAGCCGTATCACATGCACTACAATTGGTGGAAGAAGGCGCGGATATCCTGGATATCGGCGGTGAATCTACCCGCCCTAGTGCAGTACCCGTGTCGCTGCAAGAGGAACTTGACCGCGTGATGCCAGTGCTGGAGTCGCTGATCCGGCAAGTCAATATCCCTATTTCAATCGATACTTACAAGCCGCAAGTCATGCAGACGGCAATAGCAGTTGGTGCCAGCATGATAAATGACATACGCGCTTTGCAGGAAGAGGGCGCTCTAGGTGTCGTGGCAAATTCTAATGCAGGAGTTTGCTTGATGCACATGCAGGGACTGCCCCAAACCATGCAGGAGCACCCGCATTACGAAGATGTGGTAAACGATGTCAAACATTTTCTGATGACACGTCTTCAGACTGCACAGGATGCGGGGATTCAGGCTTCGCGCATCGTGCTGGATCCGGGGTTTGGTTTTGGCAAGACACGTGAGCACAATATCGCACTGGCGAAAAACCTAGGCGTTCTGTGCGCGCTTGGTCAACCGGTGCTAGTCGGCTTGTCAAGAAAGTCGGTGTTGGGCCAGGTGACGGGCAATGAGGTGGATGCAAGAGTGCATGCCAGTGTCGCGGCGGCCGTTATTTCGGCGATGAAGGGTGCTAAAATCCTGCGTGTGCATGACGTAGCGGCTACTAAGGAAGCGCTTAAGATTGTTTCAGCAATAGATTAGGGATAGTAGGATTGTATGAGTAGAAAATATTTCGGTACTGACGGCATTCGCGGCAAGGTGGGTGAAGCCCCTATCACGCCGGATTTCGTAATGCGCTTGGGTTACGCTGCGGGCCGGGTGCTGACGAGTCTTGAGAGTAATCTCGCCAAGGGTGCACATCCTGCTGTGTTGATCGGCAAGGATACACGCATATCAGGCTACATGCTGGAAGCAGCCTTGGAGGCGGGTTTATCGGCTGCCGGGGTCGATGTGTTACTGACGGGGCCGATGCCAACGCCGGCGATTGCCTACTTGACACGTGCTTTGCGCGCGCAGGCGGGTATCGTTATTTCCGCGTCACATAACCCTTATTTTGATAACGGTATCAAGTTCTTCTCTGCCCAGGGGACCAAACTACCAGATGATGTGGAGCTCGCTATCGAGGCCGAGTTGGATAAGCCGATGCAGGTGATGGAATCGGCTAAACTCGGCAAAGCACGCCGGATTGATGATGCCCCAGGGCGTTATGTGGAGTTTTGTAAAAGCACTTTCCCGAATAATCTGGATCTGCGGGGTCTCAAAATCGTACTCGACTGTGCCCACGGTGCAACCTACCATGTAGCTCCGCCGGTATTCCACGAGTTGGGCGCCGAGATAGTGACCATCGGTAGCGAGCCAAATGGGCTGAACATCAATCACGATGTCGGCTCAACCCATCCGCAGGCATTGCAGAAAGCCGTGGTCGAACATCAGGCGGATATGGGTATCGCCTTCGATGGTGACGGTGATCGCGTGATGATGGTGGATGCGCAGGGCAGGCTGCTGGATGGTGACCAACTCCTGTACATCATTGCGCTTAGCCTGTATGGCAAAGGTAAACTGAAGGGCGGTGTGGCGGGCACGCTGATGACCAATCTCGCGCTTGAGCATGCGCTGGCCAAATACCAGATTCCGTTTGGGCGAGCCAAGGTGGGTGACCGTTATGTGCTTGAGCTTCTGCTGCAAAAGAACTGGCAACTTGGTGGGGAAAACTCAGGCCATATTCTAACGCTGGATAAACACACCAGTGGCGATGCAATCATTGCTGCCTTACAAGTGCTGCAGGCGCTCAAAATCAGCGGAAAGACACTTGCCGAAATGGGTGAGTCTTTACCGTTGTATCCGCAAGTGCTGGTGAATGTCACAACAAAGACCAAGCTGGATTTGACTGCAGAGCCGATTCAGCGCGCAGTCAAGGATGCAGAAAAAACCCTGAATGGAGCTGGACGCGTTTTATTGCGGGCATCCGGCACTGAGCCCAAAATCCGTGTGATGGTAGAAGGCCAGGACGCCATACTGGTCAGAAAGCTGGCAGAGGAAATCGCAGAAGTGGTGAAGCAGCAAGCTTAAAAAGAAATACACATCGTTTTGTTATCAGCAACCAAGTAAAAAAACTTTCATCTACTTTTCATCAAGCTGACATTGACAAGGCCTATCTTGGCAACATCAAACATTGTAAATGTCAGGTATGTATTCGATTCGAACATATTGGAACCGCATGCAAGCTTGGGACGGTGCATTGTGTGTGTCCCTAAGCAGAACTGGTCAATATCGCCTGGTGCGTGACTGGTTCCGTTTTATCAGTCGACTTGGCGATGGGGTATTCTGGTATACCCTGATGCTGGCAATATTGCTTGCCAAGCGTGGAGAGGGGGTTGAACCTGTGCTGCATATGCTCTTGGTCGGATTGACGGGTACCATTTTGTATAAGTGGCTCAAACTCAAAACGCATCGACCAAGACCATATCAGGTACGTCAGGACGTTTTTATCACAGGCAAACCGCTGGACAGGTTTAGTTTCCCGTCTGGACACACGTTGCATGCAGTTTGTTTTGGCCTGACAGCTATCTATTACTTTCCGCTGCTATCGGTACTCATTACACCATTCATGCTCATGGTGGCGATATCCCGGGTAGTACTGGGGTTGCATTATCCCAGTGACGTTGTGGCAGGCGCAGCTATCGGATATGTTTTAGTCATCAGCTCATTCACCTTGTTAGCTTGAAAACCTAGAAAAAGTTGTTGGTGGCCCTAGGGGAAAAGATATCGACCGGTGTGTGCGCCTGCATGCGTAAGTCCCCCAAGCATCGTGAGCGCCAGTCAATCAGTTCTGCCGCATTCATATTCTTGAGTTCTGGCTCCCATAAAGGCCTTTGACCACCCAATGTAAAATGGAAGTGATTCAATGCATGTTCTGTCTTGTTGAGGTAATAATTCAGGTTTTTCATAAGTTCAACATCCCGAATTTTTAACAGCCACAATAAGAACTCAGATATCTTGCTGGCTCTAAGCATGCGATCCAGCCAAGACAGCCGTGTTAATTGCGTCTTGGCTATATTGTGATGGACACCAAACTTTTGTGCGGCAAATCTGCTTAGCACTTCCAGGTTGGCGCTGATCAACTGATACGGCGTTTTGCTGATCTGTTTGACGACATGCCCGTCCATTGCCCACTCGGAAGCGATATGCGTCGCTATCGTTCGATGCATCCATTTGGCCTCATGTGCAGGCACAAAATGGTTATGTGCAATCACATCTACAAACAGGTGGCTGGCATATCCTACCGCAATCGCAAGATCCTCTTCCGAATCGGCAGTATCCATCATTTGCTCAGAGATATGCCACTGGTGAGACGTGCTGAACGACTTGGAAATAACGGCTAGATCAGGCAAGCAGGCTCCCGCTTGCACAAGATGAGGGAATTTCTGAATGGCTTGCCTGATTCGTTGGTCCATAAGAGGCGCGCATATCAGCAGGTATTGCGAGAAGTAGATGTGGGTATAAAGTCCCCATGCTTGGGCATCTAGTGCATACAAGCTGATAGGAATGGCCCATAAGATTTTGAAATGCCTGGACTTTGACATGCGCGCACTTTGACATTCGGAAATGAAAATATCGTGACAGGCAGATGATATTTTGATGAAAGCCCCTTATTTGGTCATAAAACTGACGCATACCAAGTCTACTATGCGCAAAACAAAGGTAAGCTCATGAAAATATTACTGATCTCTGATGTATATTTCCCCCGGGTAAATGGGGTTTCCACTTCGATAAAGACATTTGCGACACAACTGCAGGCGCTTGGGCACCAAGTTCATCTGATTGCGCCAGAATATGGGGTGATTACGGAAGATGAGGCTTGGATAACCCGTGTGCCTTCGCGACAGATTTTTTTTGACCCGGAGGATAGGTTAATGAGGTATGCAAGCGTAATGGAACTGCTTCCTGAGCTGCGTATTCAAGACTTCGATATCGTGCATATCCATACGCCTTTCGTTGCGCACTACGCTGGACTGAGAATCGCCAGAGAATTAAATCGACCTGTGGTGGAGACCTACCATACGTTCTTTGAAGATTATCTGCATCACTATTTGCCATGGATACCTAAAATTTTTGCAAAAGGCTTAGCAAGAATAATCTCAAAGAAACAATGCAATGCACTGGATGCGATCATTTCACCATCCAAGCCTATGCTAGATGTGTTGCGTAATTATGGTGTGACAGTGCATGCAGAAGTAATTGCTACTGGGCTGCAACCCGCCAGTTTTGCTGATAATGAGGGGGCTCATTTCAGGAAAAAATACAACATCCCAATAAACCGCCCAATGCTGCTTTATGTGGGGCGTGTTGCACATGAGAAGAATATAGATTTCTTGCTTGAGGTGATAACTGTGCTAAGGCATCAGGTGCCAGATGTGTTGCTGGTAATTACTGGCGAAGGGCCTGCAGAAGTACATTTACGCAAGCAGGTGAATGTACATGGCATTGAGCAACATGTTCAGTTTATAGGTTATCTGGACCGGGATAAGGAACTTGGCGCCTGTTATCAAGCTGCGGATATCTTTGTATTCGCATCCAAGAGTGAGACGCAGGGCTTGGTGTTGCTTGAGGCGATGGCACAAGCTACCCCCGTCGTCGCTATAGCCGAGCTGGGCACTGCATCAATCCTAGTCGAGGGGCAAGGGGCTAGAATTGCACCAGACAATAAAATTGGATTCGCACAGATTGTCCACGACCTATTAAAACAACCTGTAGAACGCACAATCTTAGGTAATACTGGGAAAGCCTATGTGACGCAGCATTGGACTGCCTATGCCAAAGCAGTGCAAAAGGTGGGGTTCTACCAAAGGCTTGTCCGAAATTAAAAAGGGCGTGGAGCGCCCTTTTTTCATAACCAGTAACTGCTTACAAGAATGTTTTACCGAAGCTGAAAAACAGTGCTGCGATAAAGGCCGATGCCGGGATGGTGATGATCCAAGCCCAAACGATGCGTGAAGCCAAGCCCCAGCGCACTGCAGAAGCGCGTCTGGATAAACCCACACCGATGATTGCACCGGTAATGGTATGGGTGGTCGACACCGGAATGCCCAATGAAGTAGCCAGGAAAAGTGCAATCGAGCCAGAGGTTTGCGCACAGAATCCACCTGTTGGGCGGATGCGTGTGATACCCATGCCCATGGTACGGACGATGCGCCAGCCGCCGAACAATGTGCCCAAACCCATGGCGAGTTGGCAGGAGATGACTACCCACATCGGAACATGGAAATCACCTTGCAGATAACCGTTGGCATACAGTAAGACCGTGATGATGCCCATGGTTTTTTGCGCATCATTGGCGCCATGACCAAGGCTAAAAAACGAGGAAGAAATGAATTGTAGCTTGTTGAAGCGGCTTTCTGTCTTGTACGGTTGCGATTTCTCGAACATCCATAGCAGCATTATCGACATCAGCAATGCAAGCAGCATACCAAACAGCGGTGACAGGAAAATGGCCAAGGTGGTCGCAATGAGTTTCTCACCTACGATGATACCGTTCATCCCTGCCTGAGCAAAACCCGCACCTAGCAAACCGCCGATGAGTGCGTGAGAGGAAGATGAAGGGATGCCGAACCACCAGGTGATGATGTTCCAGGAAATTGCACCGCCTAAAGCGCCGAATATCACCGCGTTATTGACAATGTCCGGACTGATGATACCTTTACCGATGGTGTCGGCTACATGTAAACCAAAGAACAGGAATGCAATAAAATTGAAGAATGCTGCCCAAGCCACAGCAACTTGTGGCGTTAGCAAGCGTGTGGAAACCATGAGCGCAATCGAGTTGGCCGCATCATGGAACCCGTTCATGAAGTCAAATAGCAGGGCTACCAGCACAAGTAGCCCCATGATTAATATGGCGTGTTCTATCATATTGAACCCGCCTTAGATGCGCTCAAGCACTACGCCATGAATAACGTCTGCAACGTCCTCGCAGCTGTCTACCGCAGCTTCGAACAGGTCATATAATTCTTTGGCGCGAATCAGGTCACGTGCGTCGGTGACTTCGGCGAACAGGCGTTTCATGCCTGCGCGCATCACATGGTCTGCTTCACCTTCGATGATGCTGATCTCTTCACATAGTTTAAGGATACGGTCAGCATTTTTCATGTCCGATAGCAAAATCACGACATCACGCACTTTTTCTGCTGCGCGCAACAGGATTTGTCCCAAGGCAGCCATCTCGGGGGTGAATCCAATATGCCCGTATACATATGTCCGCTGAGGGATGTCCTCGCAAGTGTCAACGATATCATCCAGGGCGTTCGCGAGTTCGCGTATCTCCCGACGGTCAAAAGGCGTGATAAAAGTTTTGTGCAGGCTGAGCAGAATCTCTTTGGTGTACTCATCTGCTTCGGATTCATGCTTGCGGATTTCCTCGAACTGTTTTTGGAACAGGTTCTGGTCGTCAGTGGCGGACATCGCGGCCAAGGTTTTGGCACCTTTTACTACACATTCTGCTAAGTTGTTGAAAAGAATGAAGTAGTTTTCGTTCTTTGGTGCCATCGATGCCACCAAGCGGCTTAATACGCCATTTGCCATAATACTCTCCCTGAAAATTTTGGTTTTGCGCTATTGTATATTTCTTTGGCATTAACGCCCATGCAATATTGCAATTTTATTACAGAATTATGACAGCAATCTGGCAACTGCCTATCAGTTTTTAGTGGTATTGATTATTTCTATATTTATGGAATAATAGAAACGTGGAAATTAAAAACGCAGTGACATTGCTCTCTTCAATCGCGCAAGAGGCTCGGTTGGAAATCTTCAGGTTGCTGGTGCAGTCTGGCCGGCAAGGACTGGCGGCGGGTGTGATTGGTGTAAAGCTGGGGATTCCGGCAAGTACGCTTTCCTTTCACCTCAAAGAATTGAGCCAAAGTGGGTTGGTGAATGCGCGACAAGAAAGCCGCTTCATTTATTACTCTGCCAATTACGGTGCCATGAATCAGCTATTGCAATATCTGACTGAAAACTGCTGCGCCAATGAAGTTGGTTGCTGCACGAGCGTTTTGCAGTGTGAGGAATAAAGGGAATGATCGAATGAAACGCTTGCATCTACATATTTCTGTACAAGATTTAGCGCAAAGTATCCAGTTCTACAGCACCTTGTTTGGCGTGCCGCCCAGTGTCGAAAAACCAGATTATGCTAAATGGATGCTGGATGATCCGCTGGTGAATTTCGCCATCAGTCAGCGCGGCGCCAGAGTCGGCCTAGATCATCTGGGTATCCAGGTGGATAGCGATAAAGAGCTTGCAGAAATCAAGACAAGGCTGGAAGCGGCAAATGTAGCCATGCTCACGCAGGCAGGGACTACCTGCTGCTATGCAAAATCTGACAAGCATTGGCTGCAGGACCCGTCCGGCCTGGCGTGGGAGGCTTACCATACTTTGGAAAGTGCGCTTACATTCAACGATAGCCACGACACTATGGCGACAAATAGCAGTTGCTGTGCACCAACACCCCAGACGATTCAATTCAGCATAAAAAGAGAGAAGCATCAGCATGACGACAAACCAAGCTGTGGCTGATCAACCCAAAATCAGCAGTTTCGAGCGTAATCTGACCTGGTGGGTGGCCGCCTGTATCGTGGTGGGGATCACGCTTGGCAAATTATATCCGGGCGTATTTCACTTTTTTGCCGGGATTAAGCTGGCCGAAGTGAACCTGGTGGTGGCTCTGCTTATCTGGCTGATGATTATCCCGATGCTGCTGAAAATAGACTTTTCTGCGATGCGCGAAGTCTTGCAGCATGCCAAGGGGATAGGGGTGACATTGTTCATTAACTGGATAGTCAAACCATTCTCGATGGCTTTGCTGGCATGGCTGTTCATTCGCCACTTGTTTGCGGACATGCTTCCAGCGGAAGAACTGGACAGCTATGTGGCAGGCCTCATTCTGCTTGCGGCTGCACCGTGTACTGCAATGGTGTTTGTGTGGAGCAACCTGTGCAATGGAGAGCCCAAGTTTACGTTGTCACAGGTAGCAATCAACGACACCATCATGCTGTTCGCTTTTGCCCCAATCGTGGCATTGCTGCTAGGGTTGTCCAGCATCGTCGTGCCGTGGGAGACACTGCTGATATCGGTGCTGCTGTTCATTGTCGTGCCTGTCATCATCAGCCAGGTATGGAGAAGATTCCTGCTGCGCAAGGGCAGTCAGGAAAGACTGAATGCCGTGTTGAAAACGATACAGCCCGTTTCCCTGGGAGCGCTGCTGATTACCTTGGTGATGCTGTTCGCATTTCAGGGCGAGCAGATCCTGAGTCAACCTATCGTGATTGCCCTGCTAGCGGTGCCAATCCTGATACAAGTCTATTTCAACTCGCTGCTGGCCTACTGGCTGAACAAGAAATTCAAAGTGGCGCATTGCGTCGCAGGACCATCCGCGCTTATCGGGGCCTCCAACTTTTTCGAGCTGGCGGTGGCGACCGCGATCGCCCTGTTTGGCTTTAACTCAGGTGCGGCCCTGGCAACTGTGGTGGGGGTGTTGATCGAGGTGCCAGTGATGCTGTCTATCGTTGCGATTGTGAACCGCAGCAAAGCCTGGTACGAACAAAATTAAGTTTTAGGAAAAAATGAACATTCTATTCTTATGCACTGGCAACTCCTGCCGCTCTATTCTGGCAGAAGCTACATTCAACGCACTTGCTCCCAAAGGTATGCGGGCGATGAGTGCTGGCAGCAAGCCCACAGGCGAGGTACACCCGCGTTCGATCGCATTGCTGACAAGCAAAGGCATCCCGACAGACGGTTATTACAGCAAATCCTGGGAGAACCTACCTGCCGTCCCAGACATCGTCATTACCGTATGTGGCAATGCAGCAGGCGAGACTTGCCCGGCTTATCTGGGGAACGTGATAAGGGCGCACTGGGGCGTAGAAGACCCGGCCAAAGCGACCGGCACGGACGCCGAGATCAATGCGAGTTTTGAAGACGCCTACCGGATATTGCGCTGCCGTATCGAAGCCTTTCTGGCACTGCCGCTCGATGCGCTGCAGCAAGACAAAACGCAGCTCAAAAAGGAGTTGGATAGGATAGGTATGCTACTGCCTGCTAAGAAAAATTAATCATGGGGTATCTTTCGACTTTGGCTACCAAGCGACCCAAGACCTCCTTGTTTATTGCAGCGGTGCTGTGGTGGGTTATATATCAAGCACTGATGCCAATGTCTGAGATGATTGTCGGGTGGCTGCCAATTCATCGCGACAGCCATTTTGCCGGGGCTGTACAATTCTTTCTTTATGACGCTCCCAAAGTGCTGATGCTACTTACGGGCATTGTGTTTTTGATGGGAATGGTGAATTCTTACTTTACTCCTGAGCGGACACGCGCTTTATTGGCAGGCCGCAAAGAAGGGGCCGCCAATGTCATGGCAGCATCTCTAGGAATTGTCACTCCTTTTTGCTCTTGTTCTGCAGTGCCTTTGTTTATAGGTTTTGTGCAGGTTGGCGTACCGCTTGGCGTTACATTTTCATTCCTGATTTCGGCACCGATGGTTAATGAAGTGGCGTTAACATTTTTGTTTGCAATCTTTGGTTGGAAAATTGCTGTCCTTTACCTAGCGCTTGGATTGTCAATTGCTATCGTTGCAGGATGGATAATAGGCCAGCTAAAAATGGAACGTTATTTAGAGGATTGGGTCCGGAATATTCCGCGTGTGGATGCGGCGACTGATGACGTAGCGCTTAGTTTGACTGAGCGTATCAATGTAGGTTTTTCCAGTGTGCATGAAATAGTCGGTAAGGTTTGGCCGTATATTCTTGTAGGTATCGCTGTGGGTGCTGGCATTCATGGATATGTTCCGCAAGACTTTTTGGCAAACTTTATGGGTAAAGACGCATGGTGGGCTGTGCCGTTAGCTGTAGTAATTGGTATCCCCGTGTATACCAATGCCGCTGGAGTGATCCCAATCGTACAAGCCCTGCTAGTTAAAGGTGCTGCACTTGGTACTGTGCTCGCTTTTATGATGAGTGTGATAGCGCTGTCATTGCCAGAGATGATTATTCTGCGCAAAGTGTTAAAAGTTAAACTTATTGTTACCTTTCTTAGTATAGTTGCTGCTGGGATATTGCTTGTGGGTTATGTGTTTAATAGCGTTCTGTAGAGGTTGACGATGAAAGACATCAAGGTGCTTGGAATGGGATGTGCAAATTGCAAAGCTACCCTCAAAATTATAGAAGAAGTGGCTCGTGAAAAGAATATTGAAATCCAGCTTGGTAAGATCGAGGAGCTTCAAAAAATTATGGCCTATGGCATCATGTCGACGCCTGGCGTGGTGGTAGATGGCAAAGTGGTACATGCTGGCGGAGTGCCAAGCAGGGATAAAGTTTCTAGCTGGTTTTAGGATGTTGCTGAGGGCTTTGATCTCTAACTTCAACTTTGCACAGTTAACAGATTGAACCGTAAAGCCTTAACACAAAAATCCTTAAGGGCTTGCGGTATAATCGCGTCTTCACGAAATCAGGCAAGAAAACATCATGGAAGCAGAACAACTCAATCAGATCGCCAATCGTCTGGACGATCTCGCCAATCGCCACCTTGCGCTTCGGGGGTATCTTTGACTACGAGAACAAGTCACAACGTCTGGAAGAGGTGAATGGCCTTTTAGAAGACCCGAAAGTTTGGGATGACGCCGAAAAAGCGCAAAAGCTGGGCAAGGAAAAACGCACCTTAGAGCTGGTGGTCAACAGCCTGCGACAAATTGAAGCTGGCTTGAAGGATAGCCGCGAGCTGTTTGAAATGGCGCGCGAAGAAAACGACGATGCAACGTTATTGAGCATCGATGCGGATACCAGCTCGATTGAGAAAACCATTGCCGAAATGGAGTTTCGTCGCATGTTTTCCGGCGAACTGGATTCCGCCAATTGCTTTGTCGAGTTCCAATCTGGCAGCGGCGGCACCGAGGCGCAGGATTGGGCGGCCATGCTGTTGCGCATGTATTTGCGTTATTGCGAGCGCAAAGGCTTCAAGGTGGAAGTGCTGGAGGAGTCTGAGGGCGACGTAGCCGGTATCAAAGGCGCGTCAATCAAGGTTTCTGGCGATTATGCCTATGGCACATTGCGCACGGAGAATGGAGTACATCGATTGGTGCGGAAGTCGCCTTTTGACAGCAACGCCAAGCGCCATACCAGCTTTGCCAGCGTGCAAGTTTTTCCCGAAGTGGATGATTCGATCGAGATTGAGATCAATCCGGCCGATTTGCGCATCGATACTTATCGCGCGTCCGGTGCAGGCGGTCAGCACATCAATAAGACAGATTCTGCTGTGCGTATTACCCATATTCCAACCGGCGTGGTGGTGCAATGCCAAAATGACCGCAGCCAGCACCGCAATAAAGACGAAGCGATGAGTATGCTGAAAGGTGCGCTGTACAACTTGGAACTGAACAAACGTAATGCTGAAAAACAAGCGCTGGAAGATGCGAAAACCGATATCGGATGGGGACACCAGATTCGCAGCTATGTGCTTGACCAATCGCGCATCAAGGATCTGCGTACCAATGTGGAGATTGGCAACACGCAAGGCGTCTTGGATGGCGATCTGGATCCTTTCATCATGGAGAGCCTCAAACAGGGAGTTTAGTCCAAACAGCTGCTTAGTTTGTGCCTTCTCTGAAATTGTTGTGTTTTTTCCGGCTTGTTCTTCGCTTTAACAGCGTCGTTACCCGCTTAGAATAGGCGATATGAAACAATCGCGTGAAAAGCAGGCTGCCGAAGCCTATTTGAAATTCCTTGGTCAGAAAGGTGCCTCTGCAGGTACGCTTTACAGACGTTCATTGTTTTTGGACAGCCTTACCGCAGGGCTTGCTGGCAAGACGCAGAACGCGACGGAATTCGGCAAAGTCCTCACGGATGTTTTGAAGACCGTAACACAACTGGACATGCTGGAATGCCAAAACACCGCGCGCGAGTTCTATCCATTCTGGATGAATGACATCAAAGCGATTGCATTGTTTGAAAAGCACTATGGCTATGATGTGAAGCCAGTAAAGTGGAAACCTTTGCCGGCATCGCTGGAAAAGCTTACCGAAAGCCTTGAGCACGAGTCTTTTGATGAGCGAGATACCTTGGCGTTGTTACGCTACTCAAGACATTTGTATGTGCAAGGGGCTGAGCCGCTGGTCGTCGATACCCGTTTGAAACTGGCCAAAGTGGTGGTGGTGCGGCTGAGGGATGCGCCAGTTAAAAGCAACATCACGTATCGCATGGCGGTAGACATGACGTTACCGTTGTTCAGGGTAAAAGAGATCAGGGAACTCTTTTTGGCGGTTGTGCGGGAGTTTTATTATTTCTGGACAGAAACGCACGACAAAACAAAACGCGCCGCCTAAGATCAATCCCTGCCAGATTGTTCGCAAGGAAATAATTCCAGCGCTTGAATATCGCGTCGTTCCGCTATGCTTGTGGCGCTCCCACCAGGAACATCACGCGTGATGTGTCCACATGCAAAAACTCTGCGATATCCTTGTAATCATCCGGTAATGCTGCATTATCCCAGCCATTGGCAGAATGCCTTGCCAGATTGACTGCAAGAGCGACGTTTCTGGCGCGCACGTCTTCGCTATTCTCATTCTCCATGAGTTTAGAGAGCAACTGCGGCAAATGAAAGGCTTCAATCAAGGCTTTCTGCAAGTCTGTTAACTTGAAACCAAGGACCTGTTCTTGCGCTACTTTGCTGCGTAAGGTGGAGTCTGCTTGCTGCATGGCAAAAATCATGTTCATCTTGTCTGGCGCAAAACACCACATCATCATTTCTGCCAAATCGTGCAATAAAGCTGCCGTACGGACATCATCCGCATGCAAATCCTTACGCAGGGCAGCCCATTCTAGGGCGTAACGGGCCGCGCGGTGCGCGCGCTTGATCAGCCTCAGCAAATGTATCAGCGCCAATGGGTTGTCCTTAAGCTGATCTTCCACCGAAGGCGCCGGCAACAGGTTGCTGTAGAACGCTTCAGTCCCCATCATCAGTACTGCTTGTTCCACTTGTATCAAATCTTGCAACTGGTGCTTACCCTGGTGCGTCTTTGCATAACTGATGATACGGAACATCATGAAAGGATCAGTTAAGACAATAACCGCAATGGCGCGAGCACTTAGCTTGCTTTCGTCATTTTTTAAGCTTTCTAACTCCCGTACCGTGTTTTTCAGTACAGGGATGGGGGTTTTGCTGAGAAAACCCATCCAGCCAGAAATGTTATTGCCGTGCACTACAACCATTCATAGTTCTCCTTGAATACAGTAAGGATAGCTAGAGTCTCAGTGATTCAATCGCTTGAAAAGAGGCTGAAAATGTACGCAAATAAAAATATGCGGAAAATGTTAAAATATCGGTTTTATCGCAAATTGATGTGAGCTAGAGCATGACGGACGAGATAATTCCCATTGATGAGAACCATGTGATTGCGGAGCGCCGTGAAAAGTTAAAAGCTATCCGCAGCAAGGGCGTAGCCTTCCCTAATGACTTCAAGCCCCAACATAAGGCTGCAGCTTTGCAAAGCCAGTATGGAGTAGTGGATAAGGAAACGCTCGATCCACAGGGAATCCCAGCGACCATAGCTGGCCGTATGATGCTTAAGCGCGTGATGGGTAAAGCCAGCTTTGCTACGGTACAGGACACCAGCGGGCGTATTCAGCTTTATGTGGCACGTGACGAGATTGGCGAAGAACTATACGAAAGTTTCAAGCATTGGGATTTGGGCGATATCGTAGGGGCATCTGGCCGATTGATGAAAACCAAAACCGGTGAACTATCCATCCATGTCAGCGAGATCCGTTTATTGACAAAATCCTTGCGCCCATTGCCTGAGAAGTTCCATGGGCTTTCTGATCAGGAAATCAAATACCGCCAGCGCTATGTGGATTTGATCACATCTGAAGAGACGCGTGCTACGTTTATGGCGCGCAGCAAAGTGGTGTCGGCGATTCGCAGTTTCATGGTGCAAAACGAGTTTCTGGAAGTGGAAACCCCTATGTTGCATCCAATCCCGGGTGGGGCAGCAGCAAAGCCGTTCATTACCCACCATAATGCGCTGGATATGCAGATGTTCATGCGGATTGCGCCGGAGCTCTATTTGAAGCGCTTGGTCGTGGGTGGTTTTGATCGTGTGTTCGAGATCAACCGCAATTTTCGTAACGAAGGTTTGAGCGTGCGCCATAATCCAGAATTCACCATGATGGAATTCTATGCGGCCTATACTGATTACCAGTGGCTAATGGATTTTACAGAGCAATGTATTCGTAATGCGGCGATTGCTGCATGTGGTACAGCGGTGGTGAGTTATGATGGTAGGGAAGTGGATCTGAGTAAGCCATTCGAGCGCCTGACAATCGTGCAGGCGATACAAAAATACGCACCGAAGTACACATTAGAACAACTGAATGATGCCGATTTTTTGCGTACCGATTTATATAAGCGCGGTATCAAAGTATTCGAGCATGCTGGATTGGGCTCGCTGCAGCTCAGCTTGTTCGAGGAAACGGCAGAAAGCCAATTATGGCAGCCTACCTACATCATTGATTATCCAGTAGAGGTGTCGCCTCTGGCGCGGGCGTCTGATAAGGACCCTACTATCACCGAGCGCTTTGAGCTATTCATCACCGGCCGTGAAATGGCGAACGGATTCAGTGAACTGAATGATGCTGAAGATCAGGCTGCACGCTTTATGGAGCAAGTTAAAGCCAAAGAGGCGGGGGATGACGAAGCAATGTATTATGACGCCGACTTTATCCGTGCACTTGAATACGGCATGCCGCCTACTGGCGGTTGTGGTATCGGTATTGACCGTTTGGTGATGCTGCTCACGGACAGTCCAAGTATCCGGGATGTCATCTTGTTCCCGCATATGCGGCCAGAAGCTTGATTGTGACGGAAGTGTGACAAAGCCGTGCTATTCAGCACGGCTTTTTTATTTCTTGTCACAAAGCTGTCATATTCAGTTCTTAAAATGTGTGTAATTGAGTCAAATGGAATTAAATCGAGGAGATTAGTGCATGATGAAACGTAAATTAGGAATCACGATGTTGTTGTTGGCTGGCTTTATGGGCGGATACGCGCATGCGGCTGACAAAGTAATCAAGATTGATGGTTCTAGCACGGTGTATCCAATTACCGAGGCTGTGGCAGAAGAATTTCAGAAAGCACAAAAAGTAAAAGTGACGGTAGGAGAATCCGGTACAGGTGGTGGTTTCAAAAAATTCTGCCGTGGTGAAACTGATATCAACAACGCATCGCGTCCGATTTTGCAAAAAGAGATTGATGCATGTAAAGAAGGCGGAGTGCAGATTATTGAATTGCCTATCGCTTATGATGCATTAACTGTTGTGGTAAATGATAAGAATGATTGGGTTAAGAGTCTTACAGTTGAAGAGCTAAAAAAAATCTGGGAGCCTAAATCTGGCGTAAAAAACTGGAAACAAGTAAACCCAGCCTATCCTGATAAGGCATTGGCGTTATATGGTCCAGGAACAGCTTCGGGCACATTTGATTATTTTACCGAAGCGATTAATGGTAAAGCAAAAGCAAGTCGCACTGACTATACGCCATCGGAAGATGACAACGTTCTGGTGCAAGGTGTTTCAACTAATAATGGTGGATTGGCCTATTTCGGCCTGGCTTATTATGAAGAAAACAAAGATAAGCTGAGAGCCGTACCAATTGTAGCTAAAGCAGGCACGCCGGGCGTATTGCCATCGGCAGAGACTGTGATGAATGGCACATACCAGCCATTGTCACGCCCACTTTTTATTTACGTCAATGCCACTTCAGCTGCTTTCAAGCCTGAAGTAAAGGCATTTATCAATTACTATCTGGAAAATGTCCCGCAGTTGGCGAAAGAAGTGAAATATGTACCGCTTCCAGCGGAAGATTACGTTGCGGTGAAAAATCACTTCAAGGCCATGAAACCAGGTACCGGGTTTAATGGCAAGCCAGAGGTGGGCGTCAAAATCACCGACTTGCTGGATCGTATCAAGTAAGCTTGTGCGAAGTAATGGGGGCGCTTTGCCCCCATTTTTTCTTTGATTAAGTTGGCATATTTATGAATTCTGCAACCATGTCTCAATTAACTTCGACACAAACGGCAATCAGTCCTCGCTTGGCCAAGAACGTGCGACGCAATATGAGGGAGCGCGTGATCGAGTTTATTCTGATGCTCGCTGCGTTATCAGCCGTAGCAACGACCTTTGCCATTGTGGCGATTTTGTTATATGAGTCTTTGAGTTTCTTTAAAACGGTATCTTTGCTGGAGTTCTTTACCGCTAAAGAGTGGACACCGCTATTTGAAGATGCGCATTACGGCATTATGCCATTGGTAGCAGGCACCTTGACGACTTCTGCAATTGCGCTAGCGGTGGCTGTACCTATGGGTACGGTTGCAGCGATTTATCTTTCTGAATTTGCCTCTTATAAAACACGCGAGATGGTGAAGCCGATATTGGAACTGCTGGTAGGGGTGCCTACTATCGTATTTGGTTATTTTGCATTGCTGTTTGTTACGCCACTTTTGCAAAAAGTATTCCCTGAATTGCCTGGATTTAACATGCTGGGTGCTGGCATTGTAATGGGGATCATGATCGTGCCTTATATCGCTTCAGTAGCGGAAGATGCCATGCGCGCTGTTCCGATGCATATGCGCGAAGGGTCCTATGCGATGGGGGCTACCCGCTTCCAGACAGCGATTCGCGTCGTGACCCCTGCTGCAATTTCCGGTATCGTGGCAGCTTATATTCTGGCGATATCACGAGCGGTAGGTGAGACCATGGTCGTAGCCGTAGCCGCTGGTCAGCAGCCTAACCTGACATTCAATCCGATGGAAAGTGCGGCTACGATTACCTCCTTTATTGTGCAGGTGGCAATGGGTGATTTGCCGCATGGCAGCATCGGTTACCAAAGCATTTTTGCCGCAGGCCTGATGCTGATGGCGATGACTTTGTTCTTTAACATTATAGGTCACATCATACGCAAGAAATATCGAGAGCAGTATTAATTGAGAGCGGATATGGATAACCAAAACCTGATACCTACTAAAGCATCGGTCATGGATGATTTACAGGAAGTGCGGGCGATGATACGTCGCCACAAGCGCAAAGATATATTGTTTGCTTTAGTAGGGTTGCTGGCATTGATGTTTGCATTGCTCACCTTACTTACGTTGTTCATTGATTTGGTCATGGATGGCTACCCACGATTCAACACAGAGTTTTTGAGCGAGTTTCCGTCGCGCCGCGCCGCGCATGCTGGGTTACTCTCGGCATGGGTGGGTTCTTTGCTAGTCATGCTGGTGACTTTTTTGACTGCAGTGCCCATGGGAGTGGCGGCCGGACTATATCTAGAAGAATATGCGCCCAAAAACTGGTTTTCCGACCTGATCGAGATCAATGTAGCTAATCTCGCTGGTGTGCCTTCGATTGTGTATGGGCTTTTGGCACTTGGGTTGTTTGTTTATGGACTTGACTTTGGGCAAAGCATCCTGACAGCGGGTTTGACGCTGGGTTTGCTGATACTGCCCATCATTATCGTATCTACGCGTGAGGCTATCCGGGCAATTCCGACTGCAATTCGGGAAGCGGCATATGCAGTAGGTGCTACCAAGTGGCAAGTGGTTAAAGACCATGTCCTAAAATATTCTCAAGGCGGCATATTGACGGGTGTCATTATTGGGATGGCGCGTGCCTTGGGTGAAACGGCGCCAATCATTACGATAGGTGCGCTGACGTTTATTGCATTCTTGCCGCCATCGCCTATTGGCACTGAAGCGCCTTTTGTCAATTTTGAGTGGTTAAGTTCCGGCTTTACTGTGTTGCCGATTCAGATGTTTAACTGGCTGTCACGCCCTGATCATGCTTTCCACATCAATGCAGCCGCGACAGGAGCTATCATCATCCTTGTTACTTTGTTGATGAATGGTACGGCTATCTGGTTACGCTACAAAATTCGTAAGAACATTAAATGGTAAGCAGGCAAATGGTAAGTACATTACAAGGGAACCTAAGACAAATGGATCAAGCAACGCATGTTGTCAAAGCGGAATCGCGCAATCTCAACTTTTACTACAGCAATGGAGCGCATGCCCTTAAAGGCATCAATATGCCGCTCTATGAAAACAAGATCACAGCTCTCATTGGCCCGTCTGGCTGCGGAAAATCGACATTTTTACGTTGTTTTAACCGCATGCATGATTTGTATCCTGGCAATCGATATGATGGTCAAATCGTGATGCACCCGGATAACACCAATATTTTAGCAGATGGCGTAGACCCGATCGAAGTCCGCATGCGTATCAGCATGGTGTTTCAAAAGCCGAATCCTTTCCCAAAATCCATCTACGAGAATGTGGCCTATGGCCTGCGCGTGCGTGGTGGAAAAAACAAGAAAGTGATTGATGATAAAGTGGAACATGCCTTGCGTGGTGCAGCTTTGTGGGATGAGGTAAAAGATCGCCTAGATGATTTGGCTTTCAACCTCTCTGGTGGTCAGCAACAGCGTTTATGCATAGCCCGCGCATTGGCAACAGATCCGGAAATCATGCTGTTCGATGAGCCTACCAGTGCGTTGGATCCGATTGCGACAGCCAGCATCGAGGAATTGATGACTGAGTTGCGCAATAAGCTCACCATCTTGGTGGTGACGCACAATATGCAGCAGGCGGCTCGCGTGTCTGATTACACTGCTTATATGTATTTGGGTGATTTGGTGGAATTCAGTAAAACCGATGATATTTTCATCAAGCCAAAAGACAAACGCACAGAAGACTATATCACGGGTCGTATCGGCTAATATTTTAAGGAAAGCGAATACATTATGTTGGAATCTAATTTGCACCGCTCAAGCCAATTCAACGAAGAACTCGAGCGCTTGCGTGATGATGTGATTAAGATGGGCTCACTCATAGAGGCGCAAATCAAGATGGCGACACAAGCCTATACTCAAAATGACGTCACTGCGGCACTCCAGGTGCTGGAAAACGATGATCAAGTAAATCAGCTGGAAAAAGCAATCGATGATGAGTGTATCCATATCATCGCCAAGCGCCAGCCAACGGCATCGGATTTGCGCTTGATTATGAGTATCGGCAAAATCGTCACAGATTTTGAGCGTATGGGAGATGAGACAAAAAAAATAGCTAAAAGCGTGCGCAACATGCAAAAGCCCAGTCATCAAGCACCGGTGGATATGATTGGGGTGCGTCATCTTGCGAGGATGGCAAGCAAGCAGCTGCAAGGTGCATTGAATACTTTTGCAACCTTGGATACGGCTGAAGCAAGAGCCGTCATTAACGCGGATGATACTTTGGACGCCGAGTTCAAATCTACAGTGCGTCAGTTGATTACATTCATGATGGAAGACCCTCGCACAATCTCTGCGGCATTGGAAATGATGACCATGGCACGTGCATTGGAACGTATTGGCGACCATACTACAAATGTAGCCGAACAAGTGATCTATATCGTGGAAGGGCGCGATGTCCGGCACACCTCTGCATAGACAACTATCTTTGTTTATCAAAAAGCCATGTCTGACACATGGCTTTTTTATTTTTGTCATGAACTTGTCATATTGGACTAAGAAAATAACGTAATTCTGATAAGGAGGAATAGATGTATTCAAAAACTAGGATGTTGGTTGCAGCGGCATGCATGACTTTTGCTTCGTTTGCAAATGCAGATAATACGACAGATTTGGTGCAGGCGCTGGTTAGCAAGGGTGTATTGACCGAAGAAGAAGGTGCGTTGTTGAACAAGGGACATGCCAGCGAGATTGAAGTGCAAAGGAAAAAAGAGAAAAAGCACTGGACAGGTCATGTCAATATTCGTGGCTATGTACAGAACCGTGTCACCAAAATGATTGGGGATGACGGTGACGATTTGGCTAACCCGGTTGACTTATGGTCAGACCGTTCGGTAGGTACAGATAGCTCTATCAACCCTGACAAGAACTTCTTGATTCGCCGTGCCCGCGTGATTATCTTTGGCGATTACGGTGATCATTTGAGTTACTACATCCAGCCAGATTTTGCTTCTTCAGCTGGCACTACCGGCAGTGTTGCGCAATTGCGTGATGCTTATGGGGATATCAATTTCGATGCAACTAAAGTACATCGTATCCGTGTAGGCCAATCCAAAGTGCCTTACGGCTTTGAGAACCTACAATCCTCGTCCAACCGCTTGGCGATGGACCGTGTGGATGCCATGAACAGTGCGGTACGTGATGAACGTGACATTGGCGCATTCTACTACTACACGCCAACAAATATTCAAGAGTTGTTTGAAGAGATCAGCAAGCAAGGTCTGAAACACTCTGGTAATTATGGCCTGCTGGGCGCTGGTTTCTATAATGGCCAAGGCGCAAACCGTGCAGAAGCTAATGACAACTGGCACTTTGTGGCTCGTGCGACATATCCTTGGAAGACCGAGTCTGGACAGATATATGAAGTAGGCATTCAAGGTTATCGCGGTGAGTATGTGCCAACAACTGGCCGCTACAACATCAACGGTAACAATAATGTAAGCAGCTCAGCAAATACAGGCGCTACTCGAACACCGACGATATCAGCAGCGGATGTAAAAGGCTTCAAGGATGAGCGCATGGGTATCAGCTTCATGATGTATCCGCAACCTTTCGGTTTGCAGGCGGAATGGAACTGGGGTAAAACGCCTGGCCTTGATTTGGCGCAAAACCGGATTGAAGATAAAAGCTTGAATGGTGGCTATGTTCAGGCAATGTATATGCTGAAAGACTGGAATAACTGGGGTACATTCATCCCGTTTGTGAAGTGGCAATACTTCGATGGCTACAACAAGGCTGAAACCAATGCACCGCAAAACAAAGTTAACGATTGGGAGTGGGGCGTGGAATGGCAAATCGCACCAGAAGTCGAGCTGATGGCGGAATATCATCGCATGAAGCGTAACAACCTGGTAACTGGTAACCGCGCTGGCACGAAAGATTACCAATCTTTTGATGCTGATGCACTGCGTGTACAGTTGCAATACAACTTCTAAGTAATTATCAAGCAACATTTCAGAGACCCCGCGCAAGCGGGGTTTTTTTACGTCCTTAAATATAATTAAAAAGAATAAAGATATTCATTTAAAGTATTTAATAGAATAAAGAATGCAGTGCTATAGTGCGCATGTCTTGGAAATAAGGCTAAGTAATATGATGAATCAGAATACGAAAATCTTGCTTAAGGATGAATCCACCGACGTATTAGAGGCAATAGCCGAATCGATAAGATTGGTGAAAGAGCAGACGGGATATGGCTCGATAGAGATCACAGTCCATGATGGTCGAGTCACACAAATCGAGCGCAGCGAAAAAGTGCGTTTTGAGCAGCGCAAAAAAAGTTAGATTCGAAATTAAATATTTATAAAAGTTGACCAGACAGCTGGAAGCAAAAACTATAGGAGTCAAAAGATGCAATACAAAAAAATAGTGTATGCGCTAGCAGTGTCTGGCTTGTTGCTAGCTCCACTGACAAGCAGTGCAGAAGAGGCTGCGGCGGACGTTTTACAAGATGAAAAGGTCAAAGCACGTCTGGCCGAGATTGCTGCGGAAGAAAAAGCGGCTGCCATTGCAGCCAATGGACATTATGTAGAGCGTAAAAGTTACGGTACGCAGAAGGAGACGGACCCCCCGCGTTACGTGAAGCAGGCCAACAAGACCTGGCTGAAAGACTATGACGCGTTTGCTGATGTGGATTGGCTGGATGTGGGGCTGGAATACCGCGCACGTTTCGAGCATCGCGACAATGATTTCCGCCGTGCGGACCAGAATATCGACGAGCCATTGTTGCTCAGGACACGGGCGTATCTTGGGGTCAAGAATATCCTCGATCCGTTACGCCTTGCTGTCGAGTTGCAAGACTCACGCCGTAATCATGGTGACTATACGCGTGAATACGATACGCGCGATATCAACCAAGCCGATATTCTGCAAGGCTATCTGGAGCTTAACTTTAAAGAGAGTTTTCTAGGGAAAGATGATCTTGGTAACGCACGCCCTGTTTGGGTACGTGCCGGTCGCCACGCCTGGGAAGCCATAGACCGCCGCCTGATTGCGCGTAACGAATGGCGTAATACCACCAACACCTTTCAAGGGGTAAGGGCGCAGATAGGTGACAAGAAGAATGACTGGCAAGTGGAATTGCTTGCGGTCAAACCGGTGCAACGCTTTACCACACGGCTGGATGAAGTGGATCATGCACAGAACTTTTACGGCGTTATCGGCGATTGGCGTGCCTGGTCGGAATACGTCACGCTGGAACCCTATTATCTGTTGCTGAAGCAGGATGGGGATGAGGTGAAATACGACAGCAACGGCAAGGCTGCTGCGGCCAACACTAAAATCGACCGCGAGATCCACACTGCCGGTTTGCGTGCTTACGGCGTGGTTGGCAAAAGCGGGTTTGATTATGATGCCAGCTATGTCAAACAGTGGGGACATCAGGACAGGTTGAACAATGCCGGCAAATTTATCGCCGAACTGGACCATGACGCCTATGCCTACAACGCCGAGATTGGCTACAGCTTCAAACATCCCTGGAAGCCTCGCTTGAGTGCCTTCTATGGCGTTGCCAGCGGGGACAAGAACCCAAATGATGGCAAAAACCAACGATTTGAGCGGCTATTTGGTTTCGCCCGCCCTTGGTCGAACGACGATTACATTCAGATGGAAAATATCCGCACGCCCAAACTGCGGTTGGAGTTTGACCCTAAGATTGCCTTTATCGATAACGTGAAAGTGGATACAGGGTTTAGCTGGTATCGACTGGATAGCGCGACTGATCGTTGGAATGCCGGTGCCAATCTGCGTGACCAGACAGGTAAGAGCGGGAAAGATCTAGGCAAAGAGTTCGACCTGCGAGTGCGCTTCCCAATCAACCAATACGCATCGCTTAACTTGGGCTATGCCCACTTCTGGGCGGGAGATTTTGTTAAAACCACTTCGAGAAAGGTTTCCGGTCAGGCAGACCGCGATACTGATTCCGATTTCTTTTATACGGAATTGACACTATTAGGGTTTTAAGATTTTTAAGGAAACATGATGATAAGTATTAAACTGAAAAAATTATTGGTGGCCATTGCATTATCCAGCCCTGTATTCACACATGCGGCAGATATTTCGTTGTTAAACGTGTCATACGATCCAACACGTGAGCTGTATGCGGAATATAACGAAGCTTTTGCAAAATACTGGAAAGCAAAAACCGGGGACAACGTCACCATCAAGCAATCGCATGGTGGTGCTGGCAAACAGGCGCGTGCTGTGATTGACGGCTTACCGGCGGATGTCGTGACCTTGGCGCTTTCTTACGATATTGACGAGATCCATGCCAAAGGGCGGCTGATTCCCAAAGATTGGCAAAAACGTCTGCCGCACAACAGCTCGCCTTACACCTCGACGATTGTGCTGCTGGTGCGTAAAGGTAATCCCAAGAACATAAAAGATTGGGCTGATCTTGTGAAGCCGGGGGTCTCGGTGATAACGCCAAACCCCAAAACCTCTGGCGGCGCGCGTTGGAATTATCTTGCTGCATGGGCATATGCCTTGAAGCAGAACAGCAATGATGAGGCAAAGGCCAAAGAGTTTGTAACCAAACTATATAAAAACGTTCCTGTGTTGGATAGCGGTGCACGTGGCTCAACAACCACATTTGTCGAACGCGGTATCGGTGATGTATTCATTTCTTGGGAAAACGAAGCGTTTCTTGCTCAAAAGGAACTGGGCCCAGACAAGTTTGAGATTGTCATCCCATCGCTTTCCATTCTTGCCGAGCCGCCGGTCACAATTGTTGATAAAAACGTAGACAAGAAGAAAACGCGTGCTGTCTCCCAAGCCTATCTGGAATATCTCTATAGCGAGGAAGGCCAGGAGATTGCCGCGAAAAACTATTATCGTCCAACGCTTGAGAAAGTGGCCGCAAAGTACGAGAAACAATTCCCGAAAATCAATTTAATCAAGATTGATGATGTGTTTGGCGGCTGGCAGAAAGCGCAGAAAACCCATTTTGCAGATGGCGGCGTATTCGACCAGATCTATCAAAAATGAGACCGTTTTGTAAATGCACGTAGTCCAATACATCACAACGACCCAATTGCTTGGGTTGACACCTGTAAACAGTAAAGGAGAAACAGTCATGGCTTTATTGGCAATCAATGTGCGCAATCAATTGCGCGGAAAAATCAAAAACATCGTGTTTGGCGATGTTGTTAGCGAAGTAGAAGTAGAGACTTCGGCAGGAACAGTGACTTCCGTCATTACCACGCGATCCATCCGCGAGCTTGCGCTGGATAAAGGCTCGGAAGTTTTAGCGTTGGTAAAAGCAACAGACGTAGCACTAGCTAAAGTTTAATTAACCGTGAGCCGGCGCATCTTGAATGCGCCAGTTTTTTGATGAAAAACACAAAAACAAAGAATATTTTGCCGGGCTTTAACTTGTCGCTGGGCTATGCTGTGCTGTATTTGAGTTTGATTGTGCTGATTCCGTTGTCGGCCATATTTATCAAATCATTTAGCTTGACATGGGCCGAGTTCTTGCAGGCAATCGCTTCGCCACGGGTGGTGGCTTCTTATAAGCTAACATTCGGGGCGTCGCTCATCGCGGCATGTATCAATGCCGTATTTGGCTTATTGACCGCGTGGGTGCTCACGCGCTATCGGTTCTGGGGAAAGAAAGTTATTGATGCTTTTGTGGATTTTCCATTTGCTTTGCCGACAGCCGTTGCAGGCATATCGCTATCTGCCATTTACGCTACCAATGGCTGGATAGGCAGTCTGCTGGAACCCGCAGGCATCAAGGTAGCCTATATGCCATTAGGTGTGGTGGTGGCGCTGACGTTCATCGGCTTGCCATTTGTTGTACGCACAGTGCAACCAGTACTGGAGGACTTATCTGCAGAGGTGGAAGAAGCCGCAGCCAGTCTGGGCGCCAACCGTTGGCAGGTGTTTTATAAAATCATCTTTCCTGCTATCTGGCCTGCACTCATCACCGGCTTTGCATTGGCGTTTGCGCGAGCTATAGGCGAATATGGTTCGGTGATCTTCATTGCGGGCAACATGCCGATGGTCTCGGAAATCACGCCACTCATCATTATCACCAAGCTTGAGCAATACGACTACGCAGGCGCTACTGCAGTAGCTGCGATAATGTTGGTCATTTCCTTTGTGCTTTTGTTTCTGATTAATGCATTCCAGTGGTGGAGCAATCGCCGTCTGGGCAACGCCTTGTAAGGAAGAATTCATGTCAGCGACTACGGGACATATCTCTCAATATCAAAAATACAATCAAAGGGTCAGCCAAAACCGTGCAACTTCAGAGGCAGCGTGGGTGCGTTATGCACTGATTGCAGTGACCTTGCTGTTCTTGAGTCTGTTTCTGTTCGTGCCATTGGTAGCAGTGTTTGCAGAGGCTTTCAGCAAGGGGGCAGATACCTATTTTGCTGCGCTAAAAGAGCCTGATGCTTTGTCGGCAATCAAGCTGACTATGATAGCCGCCGGCATCGCAGTGCCGCTAAATCTTATCTTTGGCGTTGCCGCCGCTTGGGCAATTGCCAAGTTCGAGTTCAAAGGCAAGAGCTTGCTAATCACCTTGATCGATCTGCCTTTTGCCGTTTCCCCGGTCATTGCTGGTTTGATCTATGTGTTGATGTTTGGTCTGCAAGGCTGGTTCGGCGAATGGCTGTCAGACCATGATTTCAAAATCATCTTTGCGATCCCGGGTATCGTGCTGGCTACTATTTTCGTCACTTTCCCTTTTGTGGCGCGCGAGTTAATTCCGCTGATGCAGGCGCAAGGAAAGGAAGAGGAAGAAGCCGCTTTGGTACTAGGTGCTTCTGGCTGGCAGATGTTCTGGCGAGTGACCTTGCCTAACATCAAATGGGGGCTGCTTTATGGGGTAATCCTATGTAATGCGCGTGCGATGGGTGAGTTCGGTGCAGTGTCTGTCGTGTCCGGGCACATCCGTGGATTGACGAACACCATGCCGCTGCATGTGGAGATTTTATATAACGAATATAACTATGCTGCTGCGTTTGCCGTTGCATCTTTGCTTGCGTTATTGGCTTTGCTGACATTGGCGCTCAAGACCTATGTGGAATGGCAATCGGCAAAAGACGCTATCGAAATTGAACAGGAATAATCATGAGTATTGAAATCAAGAATATCAACAAAGGGTTTGGCAATTTCAGCGCGTTGAAGGATGTTTCACTGGACGTTCCCACAGGCGAGTTGGTAGCCTTGCTCGGACCTTCTGGCTGTGGAAAAACTACTCTGCTGCGCATCATAGCCGGTCTGGAAACGCCGGACAGCGGCAGCATCCATTTCCACGGGGAGAATGCGACAGATCGCGCAGTGCGGGAGCGTGAAGTCGGGTTCGTGTTCCAGCACTATGCGCTTTTTCGCCACATGACAGTGTTCGAGAACGTGGCATTCGGCTTGCGTGTGAGGCCAAAACATACGCGCCCAAGCGAGGCCGAGATTAAGCGGCGTGTGCATGAGCTGTTGAATCTTGTCCAACTGGATTGGCTGGCAGACCGCTACCCGCCGCAGCTTTCCGGCGGGCAGCGCCAGCGCATTGCCCTGGCACGTGCGCTGGCTGTGGAACCCAAAGTACTGTTGCTGGATGAACCTTTCGGCGCTTTAGACGCAAAAGTGCGTAAAGATTTGCGTCGGTGGCTGCGCAGATTACATGACGAATTGCATGTGACCAGTGTGTTTGTGACCCATGACCAGGAAGAGGCACTGGAAGTCGCGGACACTATTGTGGTGATGAATCAGGGTAAGATTGAACAGATAGGTACACCGCAAGCGGTATACGATCATCCTGCCTCGCCTTTTGTGTACCAGTTCCTCGGCAATGTGAATCGCTTTGAAGGCCGTGTGCATCATGGAATTATCACTTTAGGTCAGCAGGAGTTTGCTGATGCAGGGTTTTCTGATGTGAGAGATGCAGAAGTGATTGCCTTTGCGCGACCTTATGATATCGAGGTGGAACGCCAGCCACTAGCTGGGGCTTTCAAGGCAAAACTGTCATATATCAATTACTTAGGGTCAACTGTCAGGCTGGAGTTGGAGCAGGAAGAACATCAATTCATTGAAGCCGAATTGACGCGAGATCAGTTTGCATCACTAAATCTGGCAGTTGGTGAAGAGGTTTTTGTAAAGCCCAGAAATTTCCGGTTTTTCAGTCACGCAGCCTAAGACTACAAAGCCGTTATCTGGCAGTTTTGTAGAAAAAGCTTTTGTTGTGTACACTCGCACCGTCTGAGTGATGTATGCAAAAAAGTGAATATGATTAGATTTCTATTCTCGACCGTACTTGCATTGGTGCTGTTGACAGGCCTGCCAGTACATGCCGAAGATACCGAAGAAGACGGCCGCTACTGGTTCAACGTCAATGCGACAGGCCTGATGCCACTGGAGAACTGGCGCTGGTATGCGGAGCTGCAGCCCCGTTGGCGGGATGAAGGCAAACATTTTGACCAGGCGCTGTTACGCCCAGCGGTTTCCTATGCGCTTTCTAAACAGGCCAGTATCTGGTTGGGTTATGCTTATGTGATGACGCATCCCGCCAGCAAGCCGGCGTTCGAAGAGCATCGTTTCTGGCAGCAGTTTCTGTACAACTTTGCGCCGGTTCACGGCGTCAATATCCAGAGTCGTACGCGTATTGAGCAACGTTTGATTGAGGATTCGGAAGATACCGGGTACAAACTCCGGCAACTGTTTCGTTTCACCTTGCCCAGCAGCCTGAGCCCGCAACTGCAATGGGTGTTTTATGATGAATATTTTGTGAATTTCAATACCACCGACTATGGCGCGGTGCGCGGCTTTGACCAGAACCGGGCGTTTCTTGGCGTGAACTGGGCATTCAATCCGCAAACGCGCCTTGAAGTGGGATACCTGAATCAATATGTGAATCGTCACAACAGGATTGATGCGGAAAATCACGTATTGTCTACGACTCTGATGCTAACCTTTTGAACAATAGGTCTGTGTGAAAGATAAGTTAATTCCCCCGACGACAGCTTTGCTTTTTTTCGGAGCTTCGTTCGCAAGCATGGCGGCAGAGGAGAATGCCCGTGTTTTTAGTTTGAACGGGTATCTGGAAACTTACTATATTCATGATTTTGATCATGCCTCAAATGATACACGTCCAAGTTTTGCTTATAGCCACAACAAAACAGGTAAGCCCAGTATCAATCTGGCAATTATCAAGGCCCGACTGGACTCCGACAACATCAGGGCAAATCTTGCGCTAGGTTCCGGCTCTTACATGCGCGCCAACTATGCTTTGGAGCCTAAAGATCTGCAAAAAGTATTTGAGGCTAATATCGGCCTTAAGTTATCTAACCAATATAACCTGTGGCTAGATGCTGGGGTGCTGCCTTCGCATATCGGTTTTGAGAGCGCCATAGGTGCAGAGAATTGGACGTTGACTAGAAGTATCTTGGCTGACAATTCGCCCTATTTCGAGACGGGTCTGAGATTGTCATATACTTCGGAGGATGGCAAGTGGTATGCCAGCGGTTTGTTGCTAAACGGCTGGCAGCGTATCCAGCGGCCAGATGGAAACACTACGCCTGCATTTGGGCATCAGCTCACTTACAAGCCGAATTCAAGGATGACGCTGAATAGCAGTTCGTTCATTGGCAATGACAAGTCGGACCGAGACCGCAGGATGCGTTATTTCCATAATTTCTATGGACAGTATCAGCTAGATGATCGCTGGAGTTTGACGACCGGGTTTGATGTTGGTGCAGAACAAAAAGAGAGAAACAGCGGTAGTTACAATATATGGTTTACCCCGATAGTCATTGCCCGATATACCTATTCTGACAAACTGGGTTTTGCCGCCAGAGCCGAGTATTATCAGGATAAAGACGGGGTGATTATTGATACCGGTACGCCGTCCGGATTCAGGACGGCAAGCTATTCAGCCAACGTGGATTACAAGTTTTCAACCAACGTTAGCTTGCGGGCCGAGTTAAGGCAATTTCACAGCAAGGATAAAATCTTCCTGGATAGTCATAGACCGAGCCAAAACAGTTTCATCGCCACTACAGCCATTACATTCTCCTTCTAATTCAAGGTCTTTCCGAAGGAGCATCACATGCACCAATAAACGCATGCCGCACTAAAAACGTGCGTTTCCCCATGCGTAATTAGCTTGTTACAAGAGCGTTTTATATGACTTGTCCAGCTGTAACCCGCGTCAATGCTAGGGTTATGGCACGTCATATCCAGGGCTGAACAGTTGGAACGGGAATTGCAGATATAGCTTGCAAGCAATGTTCAACATGGTTTAGCGAGGCAGGTGATGATTAAACATTTTCTGGCAGTACACGGTTCAATTTTCCTTTTGGGATTCTGGGTCAGTGGTGCGTCGGCGATGCCTGCAGACGAGCTGGTACAGGAATTGGGCAACAGCGTGCTGCGCGTACATGTGAACCTGCCGGATGGCAAGCATGGTCTGGGTTCTGCCGTGGTGATTGCCAAAGGCGAGGTGATTACCAATTGCCACGTGGTGAATGATGCGACAGATATTACGGTTATCCACAAGGGCGAGCCTTATGTGGTGACTGCTATCAAGCCGGATTGGCATCATGACCTGTGCATGCTGAAAGTGGAAAGTCTGGATGCACCAGTGGTAAAAATGGGTTCCACCAAGAACCTTCACTATGAAGAATCTGTATTTACAGTTGGCTATCCGGGTGAGACTACGCAGCCAGTCACAACTTACGGTGAGGTTAAAGGACTCTTCCCGATGGACGGCAGCATGGTGATGCGCGCTACCAGCACTTTCAGATTAGGCGCAAGCGGCGGCGGTGCATTCGATGACTCAGGCAATCTGGTTGGCATCATCACGCTTAAAAGCAAGGGCAGCCAGGCACATTACTACTACATGCCGGTGGAATGGGTAAAAACGTTGATGAACAAGCCAGCCCAAACGCTGGGCGTAAAAAGCGAGAAACCTTTCTGGGCTCTGGCTTCAGAAAATCGTCCATACTTCATGCAAGTGGTGCAGCCTTACGTTAATCAAGATTGGAAATCGCTGTTGAAAGTGGCACAGCAGTGGGTGCAAGCAGAACCGGATACACCTGAATCCTGGTTCTACCTGGCCGCCGCTGAATATGCAGCCAAGGATTTTGATAAAGCTTCAGTTCATTTGAATCAAGTGCTGGCACTCAATCATGAGCATCGTCTTGCTGGCGACTATTTGGCAAAGATCATGGAAATGACGGGAAAATCTGCTAACGCATCGCAAAGAGTTGCTTTGCTAAATTAGTGTATGAGACTTGATTTCATTCAAGCTATTCAGACGCAGTATTAGTGTGATGCACGGGCTTGATGCGGGCATTCAGTGATTTCAGATGACGGTAAAGCATGCGTGTTTCCAATAGGTTCCAAACACGCAACATGGCCTCTATGGTGTCGAATGGCTTTGTTAAAAAATCTTTTGCTCCCAGTGCAAGCGCTTTTCTTTTTGCACCTATCGTGGCGTCTGCAGTAAGGACAAGAACAGGTAAGTATTCATCACTGGGGATATGGCGGGATAGCATCTCAAGCACCGCATAGCCATCAAGTTCCGGCATCATCAGATCCAGCAGGATCAGGTCAGGTTCAAAAGCCTTGAACAAGTCTAGAGCACGCGTGGAATCCGCGGTGCTGATGACCTGATGGAAGCCTTCCCTTGCTAGCAGGTCTTCCAAAAGCTTTAAATTGGCCTCTGCATCGTCAACGATCAATATCTTGGCATTCAGTATTTCGGCTTCGTTCATGCTATTTCTACGCTTCGATGAGTTCTCTTACTTTTTTGCCAAAAGTAGCAACGTCGAATGGTTTTGTCATGTAATAGTCTACCCCAACGGCATGTAAGCGGTCTATCGTTTCCGGCAGTGCATCGGCGCTTAATATCATGATGGGTGTGCTGTTATATTTAGGATCGGATTTGATGTGACGGACCAAGTCCTCGCCGGACCCGTCGGGCAAATCCAGATCGATCAGTAATAATGAGGGAGTTACTTCCCTTAAATATTGTCTGGCATCTTTCAATGTGGTGACGCAGTGGATACGCAAGTCATGCTGGCGCTGGATAATTGCTTCAACAAGAGCACGGTTACTGGCATTGTCTTCCACATATAGTATGGAGCGCTTGTTTTTCAGGCTGGGAGGCAGCTTGTTTTGCGCTGGCTGCGCAGCCTGAGTGAGCTCAGTGCTAGGTTCAGAAGCAGCAATCTCAACCCAGAATAAACTTTTATCATCTGCTACGTGGATACTGCCGTGCATCGCCTGCATGATTTGCTTGGATAAGGCTAGTCCAAGGCCAGTGCCTTCAACTTTAGTATGCTCAGCGCCAAGCCTGTCAAAGGGGGTGAATAGTCTTTCTTTCAATGCAGGTGGAATGCCAGGACCGTCATCTTGTACTTCGATTACGATTTTGTTGCCATGCTGATAAGCTGTTAGCCGCACGATAGAGCTGACAGGACCATACTTAAGTGCATTTGACAACAAATTCAGCACCACCTGCAGCAGTTTCTGCCGATTAGCCATTGCCCATAGGTTCGGCGCAATTTCACTTTTAATCTCGATATCCCTGATTTTTCCTATCGGCGCGATGTAGTGTGCAGCTTCTTCAAGCAAGTTGTTGATTGGAGTAGGCGCCAATTCCAGAGAAATTTCTCCGGACTCGATTCTGGCAATCTCCAGCACTTCATTGATCAGCTTGAGTAGATGCTGGCCTGCACCGATGATGAGCGATATGCTGTCGCGCTGTTTGCCAGGGGATAGATCCTGTTCCAGCAGTTGGGCAAACCCCAAGATGGCATTGAGCGGGGTTCTTAGTTCGTGGCTGGTGCGCGATAGGAACATGCTCTTTGAAGCACTAGCTTCTTCCGCCTCTTGTCTTGCCTGCAGGGCATCGCTGATGTTTTTGGCCAGCAATTGTGACGCATGGTCGAGTTCCTCGGATAGCTGTCCGAGTTCGTCACGGCTGCTCGAAGGCAGGTCCAGGGCTTCGGCCTTTGCAAGGTGCCCAGCACTGTCTCTTAGCAGTCTTACACGCTTGACGATGGTGCGTGAGAATACCCATACCGCCATCAGCGAGCCGATGATACCGGATAATGCTGCGATAAGTGTGATGATGATATTACGCTGACGCTGGTCAGAGACATCTTGCTGGTCTTTTGCAACCAAAATGGCTTCTTCTGCGTTGAGGCGCTCAATCTCCTTTCTTAGTTTGTCCAGTGTATCGACCTGGGACTTGAATTTTGCGATCAGGCTTTCCGAGGCAACATCCGACTCATGTTCTGACAGTATTCTTAAGTCATGCAAATTCTGTTCGACCAAAGGCGTGATCTGTACAAGCCGCCTCTTCTGCGCTTCGTTTTCCAGCTGACTTTGCAGATGGATAAGAATGCCTGGCAGGACCGATTCAACTCGGAAAAAAATATCCAGGAAGTGTTTGTCGCCAGTCAATAAATAGTCCCTGACACCTGTGGACGCTTCCAGTAGTTGTGTATGAACGGTTTGAATGTCCCGCTGATTCTGCAGTGCGAGCCGGAGTTTGTTTTCTAGCTGGGTTGACTCCTGTTCCCGCAGGTACAAAGACCCAAGTGATGCTAGCAAGACAAGCAATGGCAAGGCAATCACACAAACGCCTTTGATACCCAAAGGCAGATCCTGCCAAGCCTGCGCTACCCAATCGATGGGTCTAAGGGCTGATGTTTTGGCTGCTGTTTCGTGTCTGGTAGTCATATAACAATAGCTTAGGATTTATATCCCAATTCGACAGCTTTGACTGCTGCCTGAGTTCTATCCTTTACCCCTAGTTTATTCAATATGCGCTCAACATGAATTTTTGCCGTGCCGGGTGCGATGCCTAATTTAGCGCCAAGTTCATTGTTACTGAGCCCAGCAGGCAACAGCGCAAGAATTTCGCGTTCTCTTGGCGTTAGCGCCTCTAATATCGTTTGGTCCGCTTCGCTGCGCATAGGCCCTTGATGCTGGGAGATGGCTAGCCCAACCAGGCCAGCTATTGCTTGTAAGGTCTCGATCTCGGCAGGTTCTAGAGTTAGCCTCTTGCCGGAAAACCCAATGATGCCTTTGCCATGCTGGCCCAATGCGAGGGGAATCAGACATTCATGGTGGCTGAGGTCACCATGGGTCCAGAGTTGCGTGCCCTTATTTTCATACAAAGCAAAACGCACTGGGTTCTTAAGCATCATCGCCAATATGCCCATCATAGGGATCCTGGCGCCTGCAGGCAACGTCTGGCCTAGCTGGTTGAAGACAATCAGCTTGCCAGAGTTCTCGATAGCCAGCAAAGCATGCTGAGCAGAAAGCAAGGAACAAAGGGAGTGGAGCAGTGTGGCAGCTGTGTTCACGCCCCAGCCATGTTCGAACAGTTGCTGACCAAGATTCAGATATAGTCGCAAATGCGTATCGCTAGCTTGCGCCTGCTTCAGGCTATGCCTGAGGGCGCGCGCGCTTGTCGGCTGTTCCAGATTGTTGGATAGGTCGTTTGGCATATGCCGAATAGTATATACCGTTCTACCTATTTTGGTAGATTTTTCATTGACGACGACCTGTATAATTCGTTCCATCAAGAAAGCGATTGAAACTTGAATTAACTGAGTAGTAATCTATAAAAGGAGATGAACATGAAAAAGTTGAATTTGGCAGTGATTGTATCAGCAGTAGCTTTGATGGTTTCTGGTTTGGCAAATGCGGAAGATGCTTACAGGAAAAATGTCCATAATCAGAACCTTTCAAAACGTGCATATGCACAGCCTTTGCCTGAAAGTGCTTATCAAAAAGCTGATGGATTCGAAGGTGCGACATTAGTGCGTGGTGAAGTGGGTGAGGATGGCAATGTTGTAGATCAAAAGCAGCATGCACAACGCCTTAACAATTTGTCAAAACGCCCATATTAATAGTTTGTGGGTGGATGGCTGAGTAGGAGACGAATATGAAAACCTTGAATTTGGCAGTGATTGTATCTACCGCGATTTTGTTGGCGAGTGGTTTGGCGCAAGCGAACGACAAGGCTAATACAAACAACCAAAACTTGTCCAAGCGCCCATACGAGCAGTTGCCAGATGAGTCTGCCTACAATAAGGGTGATAATTGGGAGGGTTCAACCTTGGTGAAAGAGCGGTCTGCCACTGAAGGCCCGACTGAGTATCAAAAATTGCGTATCAACATGCTGGGCAAACAGCCTTATATGGAAGGCAATAAAGATTGACTGCAATGTATTGGTCAAATTAGATTGGTAACCTACCCTGCCTGATCTCAGGCGGGGTTTTTGTGTGAAGGTTTTGTTGTTTGAACCGCCAACTTACAGGGATGGTGAAAAATAATGCAACTGTTTAAAGAATTCAAAAGTGACTTTCCTGCCAGCATTGTGGTGTTCTTTGTCGCGCTGCCTCTTTGTCTAGGTATTGCGCTCGCTTCAGGGGCACCGCTTTTCTCCGGCATCATTGCAGGTATCGTTGGTGGCATTGTCGTTGGCTTGGCGAGCGGCTCGCAGTTAGGTGTGAGCGGGCCTGCTGCAGGCTTGGCCGTGATCGTGCTGACTTCCATCGCTGCCCTGGGTTCGTTTGAGGCGTTCCTGCTGGCGGTGGTGATTGCCGGTGCTTTGCAATTGCTTGCCGGGCAGCTTAAAGCAGGATTTATCGCCTACTTCGTACCATCGTCAGTCATCAAAGGCATGCTTACCGGGATAGGGCTGTTGATTATTCTCAAACAGATTCCACACGCGTTGGGCTACAGTGCAGATTTCGAAGGTGACGAGTCTTTCCTGCAGGCCGACGGGGGAAATACTTTTACTGCAATTGGTACCGCATTGGAAGCATTAACTCCCGGAGCGGTGCTGATCGCAGTCATTTCGCTGCTCATCTTGGTGTTGTGGGATATGTTTCTCTCTAAGAAACATCGGGTATTCCAGATATTGCAAGGCCCCATCGTTGTTGTTCTGCTAGGGATCGTAATTAACTTTCTATATAGCCGTGGTTTCGCCGGTTTGAGCTTAAACCCTGAGCAGTTGGTGCAATTGCCGGTGGCGGATGGTTTGAGCGGTATTGCTGGATTATTCACTTTGCCAGATTTCTCTCAGTGGACGAACCCGGAAATCTACAAGGTGGCGATTGTATTGGCAGTCGTAGCCAGCCTGGAAACCCTGCTGTGTGTGGAAGCGACAGACAAGCTCGATCCGCTCAAACGCGTGACACCGACTAATCAAGAATTGAAAGCACAAGGTTTGGGCAACCTGATTTCCGGCATGATAGGCGGCCTGCCAATCACGCAGGTGATTGTGCGCAGTTCCGCCAACATCTCTTTCGGTGCCAAAACCAAGCTCTCTGCTGTGCTGCATGGTGTATTTTTGCTGATTTGTGCGCTCACGATTGCCGAGTGGCTGAACATGATTCCTTTGGCAAGCCTGGCGACCATCCTGATCGTGGTGGGCTACAAACTGGCTAAGCCTGCACTTTTCAAGCAAATGTATGAACTAGGCTGGGAGCAATTTGCGCCGTTCGTTATTACGGTTGCTGCTATTGTATTGACCGATTTGTTGACGGGTATTGGTATTGGCTTGGTGGTTGCGTTGATATTTACGCTGCATCATAGCTATCGTAATACTTATCATATGGAAGATATCAAGGCTGCAGAAGGTGGGCGCGAAGTGCACCATATCGTGCTTGCGGAAGAGGTGTCCTTTTTCAATAAGGCACGTATTATTGAGGCGTTAGAGGCAATTCCAGCCAATTCAAAAGTGGTAATCGATTGCAGCAACAGCAAATCCATTGCCTATGATGTAGTAGAGTTCATCCATGATTATCAGCTACACGCCAAGCTGAAGAACATCGTGGTGGAAACCATTAACTTTAAACCGCCTAAACATTTGCTGGCACATTAAAAACATAAAACAGAAGAAACGAGGAATTTATGTACAAACATCCTTTATTAGACCGTGACAAGATGTCGCCTAAAGAAGCCCTGGACATTTTGATCGAGGGAAACCAGCGATTTGTGAATGATCTTGAAGAGGAAAAAGATTTCAAGGCTCTAATTCAAATTACTAAAGATAAACAGCATCCATTTGCTTCTATCCTCAGCTGTAGTGATTCTCGCGCGCCAGTTGAGTTGCTTTTTGATCAGGCTCTTGGGGATATATTCAGCGTTCGTCTTGCTGGCAATATAGCATCGGATAAGGCGATTGGAAGTCTGGAGTTCAGTACCAAATACTTAGGTTCCAAATTGATTGTAGTGATGGGGCATACTTCGTGCGGTGCCGTCAAAGCGGCTTGTGATGATTTCAGGGATGGGCATATCGGTGAGATCATCAACTTCATCAAGCCATCAATCCGCCATGAAAAAACTGTTACAAACAAGGCGGATCGATGTTCCCAGAATGCCGATTTCGTCGAAAAGATCAATGCGCTTAATGTCCAGCATCAGATAGAGACAATCATCAGGCAGAGCGATATCGTGGATCAAATGATAGAAGATAAACAGATTGCGATCGTAGGAGCCAGCTATGACTTGGCTACAGGCAAAGTCAATTTCCTGGAGAAAACATTTGTGGGTATCTGATTTTCAGATTAGGCGCATGCAGTAATATGACATTGCTGCAACCGGGGCAAGCGAATCTTATCGCTTGCCTTCCTTGGCCATGTTGATGCTGTATTTCGGGATCTCCACCACCAGATCTTCTTTCTCTACAATCGCCTGACATGACAGCCTGGAGAGCGGCTCCAATCCCCATGCTTTGTCTAGCAGGTCTTCCTCTTTTTCCTCTGCGGGGGTCAGGCTTTTGTAGCCTTCCCGTACAATAACGTGGCAGGTGGTGCAGGCGCATACCTGATCGCAGGCATGGTCGATATCGATGTGATTGTCCAGCAGGTTCTGGCAGATGGATTTTCCGGATTCTGCTTCAAAAGCGGCACCCTCAGGGCATAACTCGATGTGAGGCAAGACGATGATTTGTGGCATAGGTTTTTATATGTTGCTGTTATAGCTCGATTGAGTCCAAGTTCTTTCCAGCCAGCGCGCGTTTGACACTGGCATCCATTCTGCGCGCTGCAAAGGCCTCAGTGGCACGGTTCAACGCATCCGTATCTGCCCGAATGACATCGCTGGAAGCCCCATGGATACTGGCTTGCAGGGTAGTTATTCTGGCGTTGATTTGCTGTTTTTCAGCATCAGTCAATAAATCACCATCAGTTTGCAGGGCAGATTGGATTGAACTGATCAAGCCATTGGCTTCCACTTTGGCTTCAGCCAACGCACGCGCTTCTTTATCGGCAGAGGCGGCATTATATGAGCTGCTAAGCATGTGTGCGATTTCAGCCTCGCTCAAACCATATGAGGGCTTGACCATCACATGCGCTTCAACCCCGCTAGTTTGCTCGCGTGCACTTACAGAGAGTAGGCCGTCAGCATCGACCTGGAAGGTAATGCGGATGCGCGCGGCACCGGCAGGCATCGGTGGGATGCCACGCAAATCGAAACGCGCCAAGCTGCGGTTATCTGACACCAATTCTCTCTCCCCTTGCACTACGTGGAAGCTCATCGCGGTCTGGCCGTCTTTGTATGTCGTGAATTCTTGCGCGCGAGCTACAGGCAGCGTCGAGTTGCGTGGAATGATCTTTTCAGTCAAGCCCCCCATTGTCTCTATTCCCAGCGACAACGGCGTCACATCCAGCAGCAGCAAATCTTCGTCGCGTTTGTTGCCTACTAGCGCATTAGCCTGGATTGCCGCCCCCAGTGCGACGACTTTGTCTGGATCCAAGTTGGTCAGCGGTTCTTGCTGAAAGAAATCAGCCACGGCATGGCGCACATGCGGCATGCGCGTCGCACCTCCCACCAGAACTACCCCCTTGATATCGGTAGCTTCAAGGCCCGCATCACGCAAGGCTTTGCGGGTGGGTGACAACGTTTTATTGACCAGCGTTTGTGTCAGTTCGTTGAACTGAGCCACATTTAGTGTGACATCTACTAATAGGCCGGTGCTCAGGCGGCAAACGATTTGCGCCTCATAGTTGTCGGTCAGCCACTCTTTAGCCTGACGAGCCTTGGTGAGCAGCAAGCGCGTGTCCGCTTCATTCAGTGGATTAAAACTCTCGCTGTTTTGCCGAATCTGGTCCAGCACCCAGCAATAGATACGGTGGTCAAAATCGTCACCCCCCAGCGCGGCATCACCGCTTGTAGCCAGCACCTCGAATACGCCTTTGGTCAGGCGCAAGATGGAAATATCAAATGTGCCGCCGCCCAGATCGTAGATCGCATAAGTGCCTTCGGCCGCGTTATCTAAGCCATACGCCACAGCGGCCGCAGTGGGTTCGTTCAGCAGGCGCAGCACATGTAAGCCAGCCAGCTTAGCGGCGTCTTTTGTAGCTTGACGCTGGGCATCATCGAAATAGGCAGGCACGGTGATAACGGCACCAACTAGCTCGCCACCCAGCGCCTTTTCTGCACGCTCTTTCAGGACGCGCAGTATCTCAGCTGATATCTCAATGGGGTTTTTAACGCCAGCGCAAGTTTCGATGGCCACTTGTGTGCGGTTGACGAATTTATATGGAATATGTGCCCGGTCAGTGATGTCTTCCAGTGCGCGTCCCATAAAGCGTTTGACAGAGACGATAGTATTCGTCGGGTCCTGGCTTTGCTGTGCTTGCGCGTCATGACCAACAGTTACTTGGCCATTCGGCAGATAACGTACCACCGAAGGCAGCAGGGCGTGTCCGTGCGCATCCTGCAATACGGTCGCCATGCCACTGCGCACTGTGGCCACCAGCGAGTTGGTCGTCCCCAAGTCTATGCCGACAGCCAGCTTATGCTGGTGCGGGGAAGGGGATTGACCCGGTTCTGATATCTGCAATAAAGCCATTTAGCCTTCTAACTTTTCTATGACATCGCGGATATCCGCTTGCACTTTTTCCATAAAAATCAGCTTGCGAGTAGTGTCTGTCGCTTCGCTCAGCATTTGCCGCTTGAATTGTTTGGTGAGCATTTGCTGCAATGCTTTGCTCTCACTGCGTATGGTAACAAGCAGTCTATCCAACGCGCTAATATCTTTAGCATTTTCTGCATCTTCTATCGCCTCCCGCCATTCCATCTGCTGCATCAAAAAATCAGCCGGCATTGCTGTATTGGTTTCGGCAATCGCAATGATGCCTTGCTGACTTAATAGATATTCGGCTCGCAGGGCAGGATTTTTAAGGGTTTTGTATGCTTCGTTGGCACTGGTGGCGGTTTGTATCGCCACCAGTTTTTCAGCATCGCTGGCGGTCACATAGCGATCAGGGTGCGATGCTGTCTGAATTGCGCGATAGCTTGTTTCCAGCTTGGTCAGATCAATGTCGAATTGTTGTGGAAGCTGAAAAAGTTGGAAATAATTTTGCATTGGTTGTCTAGTGCGCGCAATTTCTTTGAAAAATCAGTCAGAACAAGGCACTGAGACGCACCCAATTGATTTTGGGTACGGAAAACAGAAGCAATATGGTCATGGCTGATCTAGCGAAGAAATCAAACAGTGAAGGATTCGCCGCAACCACATTCACCTTTAACGTTGGGATTGTTGAATTTAAAGCCCTCATTCAACCCTTCCTTGGTGTAATCCAGTTCGGTGCCATCGATGTAAACCAGGCTTTTCGGATCCACGATGACTTTTACCCCATGGCTTTCGAACTGCAAGTCTTCCGGCTGCAGATCATCTACAAATTCAAGCGTATAAGCCATGCCGGAGCAGCCAGTGGTCTTGACGCCCAAGCGTAGGCCAACCCCTTTGCCACGGTTTGCCAAAAACTTCTCAACGCGTTTGGCTGCGGTTTCTGTCAATGTAATCGCCATCTTGTTTCGCTAACCTTCTATTTGTTTTGTTTGGCTTTCAAATCAGCCACTGCGGCTTTGATCGCGTCTTCCGCTAGCACTGAACAGTGGATCTTTACTGGAGGCAAAGCCAGTTCCTCTGCGATGTCGGAATTCTTGATCGCATAAGCCTCATCGATGGTACGGCCTTTAAGCCATTCAGTCACCAATGAGCTGGAAGCGATGGCTGAACCGCAGCCATAGGTCTTGAATTTGGCGTCTTCGATAACACCTTGATCGTTCACCTTGATTTGCAGTTTCATTACGTCGCCGCAGGCTGGTGCACCCACCATACCGGTGCCAACAGTTGGGTCATTTTTGTCCAGAGTCCCTACATTTCGCGGGTTCTCGTAGTGGTCTAATACTTTGTCTGAATATGCCATATCTTACTCCTTAATGCGCTGCCCATTGGACTTTGCTAATGTCGATACCATCTTTGTACATTTCCCATAATGGAGACAATTCACGCAATTTTGCGATTTTCTCTTTCATTAATTTAATCGTGTAATCCACATCCGCTTCGGTCGTAAAACGGCCAATGCTGAAGCGGATCGAGCTATGTGCCAATTCGTCGCTGCGGCCTAAAGCGCGCAGTACATAGCTTGGTTCCAGACTGGCTGATGTGCATGCCGAGCCGGATGATACGGCGATATCTTTCACCGCCATCATCAGTGATTCACCTTCCACGTAGTTGAAGCTCATGTTCAAGTTGTGTGGCACGCGATGTGTCAAATCACCATTCACATAGCTTTCTTCAATTTCCAGCAAGCCTTTCAGTAAACGGTCACGCAGCATCCGGATACGCTCGTTCTCGGTATCCATTTCCTCACGCGCGATGCGGAACGCTTCCCCCATGCCCACGATTTGATGTGTAGGTAGAGTGCCAGAGCGCATGCCGCGCTCATGGCCGCCGCCATGCATTTGCGCTTCGATGCGCACACGAGGTTTGCGACGCACGAACAATGCGCCTATGCCTTTGGGGCCATAGGTTTTGTGTGCGCTGAAACTCATCAAATCAACCGGCAGTTTTTCCAGATCGATTTTCACTTTGCCGGTGGCTTGTGCAGCATCCACATGGAAAATAATATTGTTTTCGCGGCAGATCTTGCCAATGCCCTCGATATCTTGAATTACGCCAATCTCGTTATTGACGAACATCACGCTAGCTAACACTGTATCCGGGCGAATCGCCGCCTTGAATTTCTCCAAACTTACCAAGCCATCCGCATCTGGCTCAAGGAAAGTCGCCTCAAAACCTTCACGTTCCAGTTCCCGCACAGGGTCGATTACTGCTTTATGCTCTGTAGCAACTGTGATGATGTGTTTGCCTTTGGTTGGCGCATAAAAGTGCGCCGCGCCCTTGATGGCCAGATTATTGGATTCGGTCGCGCCGGATGTCCAGACGATCTCGCGTGGGTCTGCCCCCACCAATTTGGCAACTTCGTTGCGTGCGTTCTCCACGGCTTCTTCAGCAACCCAGCCGTAAGCGTGGCTACGTGAGGCTGGATTGCCGAAATCCTCTGTCAGATAGGTGACCATTTTAGCCGCTACGCGCGGATCAACCGGTGTGGTGGCTGAGTAGTCTAGGTAAATAGGTTTGTGTCCTGTTGTCATCTTTTGCTCTTAAATCATGCCGCTATTGCGGAATACTGTTTCAAACGCGCTACTTCTTGCTGCAGCGCCATTAAAAATCCATCGACCTCTTCTAAGGTGTTGCTGCTGCCAAAGCTTACGCGCACTGCGCCGCGTGCCAAGTCCTCAGTTACACCCATCGCCAGTAACACATGGCTTGGCTTGCCGCTGTTGCTGGAACATGCAGAACCGCTGGCAACGGCAAACCCGGCTTTATCCAGCGCGGTCACTAAGGTTTCGCCTTCAAGGCCTTCAAATGCGAAGAAGGTCGTGTTTGGCAGGCGATTAGAGTTTGCTGCAAAAATGCTTGCACCCATGGCTCCGAGAGCCGCGTCCAGCCTAGCTTGCAACGTGGCAGTTTTTTGCCGGTAATCCTGCAGATTTTGCGTTGCTAACTCACATGCGGCGCCGAAGCCGACGATGGCGGCGACATTCTCAGTGCCGCTGCGCAGTCCGCGTTCCTGTCCGCCGCCGTACAACAGTGGTTCGATATCCAGGCGTTTATCCAGTACCAAGGCGCCTGCGCCCTGCGGACCGCCGATCTTGTGGCTAGAAATCGTCATCGCGTTTACGCATAGTTCATTAAAATCTAATGTTACTTTGCCCAAAGTCTGCACTGCATCGGTATGCACAGCCACTTTTTTGGCGCGCGCCAGCGCAACTACTTGCGGGATATCCTGCAACGCCCCGGTCTCATTATTGGCCAGCATTACGGATACTAGGCTGCAAGGCACATTCAGCATGGCTTCCAAGGCATCCAATTTCACTCGGCAGTCTTTGTCTACCGGAATGCTTTTCGCTTGCCAACCGTGTGCCTGCAGTGCCTGTGCCGGGCCTGAGACGCACGGGTGTTCAATTGCGCTGGTCAGGATATGACCTTTTTCTATACCGTTTCTTGCCAGCCCAGCAGTGATGCCATGTACAGCAAAATTATTCGCTTCTGTGCCACCGCTGGTGAACACGACTTGGCTAGCCTGCACACCTACCGCTTTGGCTACTTGCCCACGTGCAGCTTCTACGGCATCACGTGCGTTGCGCCCATATACATGGCGGCTGGTGGGGTTGCCATGCTGCGTCTGCATGAATGGCAACATGGCACTCAGTACTTCCGGCCGGATGGCTGTGGTGCTGTTGTGATCAAAATAGGCGTTAGCCATTGACTTGCAGCGCCTCGACGTTATCGCGCAGCCCGCGTGACGGTAAATTGATTTTTGCCTCTCCGGCTTGTTTGGCATGCTGCATGCGCACCATATCGGCCAGCGTCACGCCAGACAGGTAATCCAATATCTTCTGATTGAGTGATGCCCATAAGTCATGTGTCATGCAAGGGCCATCCTCGTGGCAGTTCTCGTTGCCGCCGCATTGGGTGGCATCGATCTGCTCATCCACCGCCGTGATGATGTCGCTGACGGAGATTTCTTTGTGTGGTTTGGCGATGCGGTAACCACCCCCAGGGCCGCGCACGCTCAGAACCAAGCCTTGCTTGCGCAGGCGGCTGAACAACTGCTCCAAGTATGATAAAGAAATGTCCTGACGTTCGCTGATACCAGCGAGTGTCACGGGCTTTTCCGCTTCCAGCAACGCCAAGTCCAGCATCGCGGTCACGGCAAAACGTCCTTTGGTAGTAAGTCTCATAATAGCGAATTCTATAATAACTGACTGTTTTAGTCAACTATTGGCCGGATTGGTTCAAACTATTTTGAAGATTTGGTTTTAGGCTTTTTGCTGGCAAATGCTTCAGCTACCTGGCTGTCCGCTTGCGTATCCAACAGGGAAGCTAGCTGGACTTTTAGTGCCTGCAACTCCTTCTCCTGCGCAGCAGAATGATCCAGCAGCGTATGTATCGCTTTAGTCATCGGGTCTTCGTCATCGCTCACCACTGCGTAGGCGCTGAATTTGGCTTTCTGCGCTTCCTGTTTGGCTTTCTCTTCTTCCAGAATACGCGCAGGAATGCCTACCGCGGTTGCGCCTTCCGGCACGTTCTTTACCACTACCGCGTTGGAGCCGATCTTGGCATTCTTGCCTACCGTGATAGGGCCAAGCACTTTGGCACCCGCGCCAATGACTACACCGCTTTCCAACGTCGGGTGGCGCTTGCCTTTGTTCCAGCTGGTACCACCCAGCGTCACACCATGATAAAGCGTGCAGTCATCGCCGATCACGGCGGTTTCGCCAATGACTACGCCCATGCCATGGTCGATGAATACGCGGCGGCCAATCGTTGCACCTGGGTGAATCTCGATGCCAGTGAGCCAGCGGCCGATATGCGAAAACATGCGTCCCAGCCAATAGAATCTAGCTTTCCAAAGCCAGTGCGAAAAGCGGTGAATAATCAGCGCATGTACGCCGGGGTAGGTGGTCAAAATCTCCCAATGCGTCCGCGCCGCAGGGTCGCGGTCGAAAACGATGGCAATGTCTTCTTTGATGTGGCTGAACATGGATTTTGGACTGAAATCAGAAAACGTGATTATGCCATAAATCCTAATTCCTAGTAATTTACTTGGGTATTGGTCTTGGCGTAGTCGGCAGTATGGGTCTTGGTTAGAGAATAAACCCATCATCCATTGGATATGCTTGTGTTATCAATAAAAAGCTGGTTATATTTCCTTCGGAAATTAAACTAGTACAAATTAAGGAGTTTCTCATGGCTATAGCTTCACAAACCTTACGTGAGATCACCGGCATGGGGTATGCCTATGCAAGCTTGGCTGATTCAGCCTTGGTGATGGTCGACTGCCAAAATACTTACCGTCGAGGCGTAATGCAGCTTACCAACGTGGAGCCGGCGATAAAAGAGGCGCAAAGATTGCTGCATATGGCGCGTGATCTGAAAATTCCAGTATTCCACATCCAGCATGATGCCGGCGAAGGCACTCCTTATGATATTCGTTCTGAGATCGGGCAGATTTCACCAGAGGTCGTACCAGCCAGCGGCGAAGCGCTGATTACCAAAAATTATCCAAACGCCTTTATTTCAACTAGTTTGGAAGCTCAGCTCAAAGCTCAGGGTGTGGAAAATATCGTGCTGGCCGGATTCATGACGCACATGTGCATCAACTCTACTGCTCGTGGTGCGTTTAATCTAGGTTTCAAGGCGACGGTGGTAGCCAGTGCTTGCGCAACGCGCAGTCTGGCGGGGCCTGGCGGTAAAATCATCGAGGCGCAAGTCATGCACGACGCTGCATTGGCAGCTATACGTGATCTGTTCGCAGTGGTGGTGGATGACATAAACGCGCTGGCTTGAGCATATCTCCTTAATCAAAGGAGTCAGCCTCTAGATTCCTAGCGGTTTGTTTCTATCAGACCCCGATAAACATGCCAGCTGGCATGTCCAACTACCGGCATGGTCAGAAACAAACCAATATAGCTTGCCGCAAGGCCCACGCCTACAAGCACAACAATGCATAGCGCCCAAAGTAACATCACAAGAGGATTGCGGGCACATGTGCGCAGACTGGTCACAACGGCAGTCGCAACATTGGCTTTACAATCTAGCATCATAGGCAAGGCTACTACGCTGATGGCATAGACGAATACCGCAAAGACTGCGCCAACAGAAAAGTAAATCAGCGTGAATGTGGGTTGTTTTAACGTGATTACATTCAGTGCGACATCAGTGAAGCTGAGGAATGCGCCATGAAAATAGTGGGAGAAGATGGTCAGCGACAACAGCGTCCATATTAGCAATACAGCAAGCAATAGCAGTGCAAACAGGGATATGTTGATAAAATTTGTGCGCCAGGCTGCCAGGCTGGGGATAAGTGACGGCGCTTCGCCGCGCTCGATGCGCCTGCTCAGGTCGTACAGCCCCATGGCCAGAAAAGGGCCGAACAAGAAAAATCCTGTGCTTAGTCCAGCTAAAAGCCAATACTCATCTGCAAAAAACGCATTGATCAGCAGTCCAGTAACAGTGAAAACAAAACCATAGAATAGACTGGCCCAGCCACCGCGATGGGTGTCTTCTACACCGGCATGAAGCCAGTCGATAATTGCATTGGCGTTAACCTGACGAACTGACGGAAAGCTGCCTGAATCGCTATTGCTCATACGGTTGACCCTTTGGTTGGAATTGATATCTTTGTTGCTGCATAGTTGTGATGCTGAAAACAATCAGCTCTCAAAATATAAATTAGTTTATTTAATCAGCCAATGAAAATGTATCACAATTTTGCAATCTTGCTGCTTCCATCCGTAGAGATGGCGCTGCCATCAGCCGCTCTGCAGAAGATTGAATGCACCGCTATATGCGCGCGCTTCATTATCGAAACACCTGCTCTGGAGGCCAAGCTGCATGCGCCTTACAGGTCAATACTTTTAGCAATGAATGAAATGCCGCCTGTCAGGTTAATGTTTGACCAGGTTTTTTACCCGCTGAGTGAGTGGATGTCGTTAAGAATATTGGCTGGGCCTACCGTTTCGTAGATGCCAGATTTCTTGAGCTTTTCCAGGATGTTCGGTCGCAGCTCACACAGTACCAGCCGCGTGTTGTGTCTTTTGCAGTTTTCGATGATGTCCCATATCGTCTGCAGGCCGGTGGCGTCGATGATGGGGACGCGGCCAAAGCGCAGCACCAGGGTGTCGGCATGTTCGTGCACATTACCCAAGGTGGTAATGAGTTTGTCCGCTGCGGCAAAGAAGAAAGGTCCTTCCATTGAAAACACGACAGTGGATTCAGGCAGCTTGAGCGTTTCGGTCTTGGCTTCCTGTTCGATGGTCACCGTTTCGCTCATGCGCTTCATGAACAAGAGCGAGGCAATCAGTATGCCGATGTTCACCGCCAGCACCAGATCGGTGAATACGGTGAGCAGGAAGGTAATGAGCAGGACAGCGATATCGGCTTTTGGCGATGTGCGCAGCAGAAAGAAGAACTTATGCAGTTCGCTCATGTTGTAAGCTACCACAAAGAGGATAGCAGATAAGGCACACAAGGGGATGTGGTTGGCGAGCGGCGCGAATGCCAGCACGATGAATACCAATGTCAGCGCATGCACGATACCGGAAAGCGGGTTGGTGGCACCATTGCGTATGTTTGTGGCGGTTCTGGCGATAGCGCCAGTGGAAGCAAAGCCGCCAAATAAAGGGGAGCATATGTTGGCAATGCCTTGGCCAATCAATTCCTGATTGGAGTCGTGTCTGGTAGAGGTCATGCTGTCTGCCACCACCGCGGATAATAGGGATTCGATGGCACCCAGCAATGCAATGGTGAATGCCGGGCCAATCAGTTGCAGGGTTTCACCCGTGGTGATGGGCAGCAGTTCGAAATGCGGCAGGTTTTGGGGGATACCGCCGAATGCGGTGCCGATGGTGGCTACACCATCGAAGCCGAATGCGCTCTGTAGCAGCGTGGCTGCCACCATAGCAACCAATGGCGAAGGGATGCGCTTGAAGATGCGCGGGGAAAGGATCACCGTGGCCAGTGTGAACAGCCCCAAGCCGGTAGTGGTCATGGTGGCTGTGGGGATGGATTGGAAAAGCGTCCAGATTTTTTCGTGAAAGTGCTCCCCGCTGAATTCAGGAGAAAGCCCAAAGAAATCTTTCCATTGTCCGACCCAGATAATAATAGCGATTCCGGTGGTAAAACCGACGATAACCGGGTCTGGAATGAATTTGATGACAGCACCGAAACGCACCAAACCCATGATGAGCAGCATGACACCAGCCATTAATGTGGCTATTTGCAAACCTGCAATACCGTACTTGGCTGTGATGCCTGCCAGTATGACAATGAACGCGCCAGTTGGGCCGGAGATCTGCACTCGGCTGCCGCCAAGTATCGAGCTGAGTCCTCCGGCAACGATGGCGGTGTAGATACCTTGTTCCGGCTTGGCGCCGGAGGCAATAGCAAAAGCCATAGCCAAAGGTAAAGCGACTATGCCAACGATGATGCCGGAAAGGATGTTGTTGTACAGGTGGGATTTGCTGAATAGTCCTGCTTGCTTCGCTTCCAATAAGGCAATCATGATTTCTCCTTGCAATTATTATCCGCGCAGATGGCGCAGTGTGACAAGCGGCATGGAGTTAGTATTTTTTATGTTGTTTCGGGTTGACGCTCAAGGTTAGGATTCCGCGCAACAGGTTGACCTCTTCTTTTTCCAGCCGAGTTCTGGCGTATAGCCTGCGCAAGCGCTCAAAAAGCTTTTTTGGAGCACGCGGATTGATATAGCCTATCGCTTCCAGTGTCTCCTGTAGGTGTGCATAAAAGCGTTCAAGGTCTTCTTGTGTGGCGAGCTCGTTTGGTTTCTCGTTGTAGTGCAGTTGACCTTCGGTAACGGCCATGCGTACTTCATAACACATCACTTGAACTGCTTGTGCCAGATTGAGGGAGCTGTATTCCGGATTGGCTGGGATGGTGGCCAGCACATGACAGCGATCGGCTTCTGCGTTGCTCAGTCCGCTCATTTCGGTGCCAAACACCAACGCGACTTGCTGATGCGTAGCAATCTGCTTCACCTCTTGTGCGGCTTCGCGCACAGTCATCACCTCCTGAGAAAGCGAACGTTCCTTGCCGCTGACGCCAATCACAAAGTGGCAATCCGCAATCGCCTCTTCAAGTGTTCGGGTTACGACAGCGCTATCCAGCAAATCTGCTGCATTGACCGCCAGCGATTTGGCTTCACCATCCGGGAAGTGCTTGGGCCTTACCAGGTAAAGCCGGCTGAGTCCCATCGTTTTCATCGCGCGGGCGGTGGAGCCGATATTCCCTGGGTGGCTGGTGGCACATAAAACTACTCTGATGTTGTTGAAAATGTCGAGTGGCAATTTGGGGAAGCGCCTAAAAATGCTAAAATGGTATTTTATCAGTTCTTTAAGCCGTTCTTATGCATCCAATACTCATCAACGCCGTCAAGGCAGCCCGCGAAGCAGGGCGTATCATCAACCGTGCCAGTCAAGATGTGGGCTCATTGAATGTGCGCAGTAAAAGCGTCAACGATTTTGTCAGCGAGGTTGACCAAGCCGCTGAGCAGGTAATCATCGATATCTTGAAGGATGCATATCCAGACCACGGTTTTTTGGGCGAGGAGAGCGGCAAGACCAATCAAGATGCCGAGAATATCTGGATCATTGACCCGTTGGACGGTACGACGAATTTCCTGCATAACTTTCCATGTTACTGCGTGAGCATTGCCTTGCAGCAAAAAGGCGTTCTGACCCAAGCAGTGATTTACGACCCAGTGCGTAATGACCTCTTTACCGCAACGAAAGGCCGCGGTGCCTTTCTAAACGATAAAAGAATCCGCGTCACTAACCGTAGCAAATTGCAGGATAGCTTGATCTCGACTGGCTTTCCATTTCGCGATTTCACGCATCTGGATACCTACATGGGTATGCTAAAGGATATGATCCAGAAGACGCGCGGTATCCGCCGCCCAGGCTCAGCAGCATTGGATTTGGCCTACGTAGCAGCAGGTTGGACAGACGGTTTTTTCGAGATCAATCTTTCCACATGGGATATCGCAGCGGGCGGATTGCTGGTCCAAGAGGCCGGGGGGATTGTCGGTGATTTTGAGGGAAATGAGAGCTGGCTGGCCACTGGCAATATCGTGGCGGGCAACCCAAAAGTGTTCGCCCAGATGCTGCAAACCTTGTCGCCACATCTGACGCCGGACTTGAAGACGCTAGCCTAATCTATAACACCCCTAGGTTTTGCCAAGGGCTAACTTTATTTTTCTTTATGCCTATCAGTGCAGGTTTTTCTGCACTACTTCTGCCATCTTAAACAGCTTTTTGTTGTCCTTTTGGTTGGCTATGATGGCAATCAGCTCATTTTGATAGTCTGCATCCGTGGCAAGACGGTGGGCATCGAACGGGCCAACCAATTCGCGGAACTGCGCTAAGAAATGTGCGTAAAAATTAGAATGGTTAGCGTGCTTTTTCATCATGATTTATCCCCAAGGTTGGATTCGATGGTATAAATAGTCGCATGATCCATGCCAGCTTGTTGATATAGTGGATTGAATATAAGATATTGATTTAAATATATTATTTAATCTTAAAATCTCAAGGCAGCTTGTATGATGTCGAACTTTCCACTATCAGTGATGAAAATTAATACAAAAAGCGGATGTTAAAAATTGAGTTTTGACAGAGCTGCTAACCCTGTAAAATGCGCTTTTTAACGATAAATAAGTTTAATGTGACGGCAATCTCATCCACTGCAGGGCATACACCGATGATGCGGCAATACCTGGCCTTGAAGGCACAGTATGCCGATATGCTGCTGTTTTACCGCATGGGTGATTTTTACGAGCTATTCTTCGACGATGCAGAAAAGGCATCGCGCCTGCTGGGCATCACCCTGACTCGCCGTGGCGCCAGTAATGGTGAGCCAATCAAGATGGCGGGTGTACCATATCATGCTGCTGAACAATACTTGGCCAAGCTTACGAAAATGGGTGAAGCTGTGGCGATATGTGAGCAAGTGGGTGATCCTGCGACATCTAAGGGCCCGGTCGAGCGTCAAGTCACCCGTATACTCACGCCAGGCACGCTCACGGACGCAGCGTTGCTGGAAGAATCGCGCGATCGCCCATTGCTAAGCATCTGCCAGATCGATCGAGTGCTAGGGTTGGCGCGACTGAATCTAGCCTCAGGTGAGTTCGTGCTGTGGGAGGTTGCCCTAGGGCAATTGGCGCAGGAGATCGAGCGTATCGCTCCAGCGGAAATCATCTGTGCGGACAATGCGGATTTTGAGGCGCTGAACGTCCAAAAAGCGCCCCAAAAAAAACTGGCACCGTGGCAGTTCGATTTCGACAGCGCCCTGATGGGGTTGACCAAGCAATTCAATACCCAGGATCTAGCTGGATTCGGTTGCGCCGACATGTCAGCAGCCGTTTGCGCCGCTGGCGCGCTGCTGGATTATGTGAAGCATACACAGCGCAGCGCTTTACCGCATATCGTTGAATTACGCGTGGAGCAGGCAGGCGAATATATCCAGCTGGATGCTGCGACAAGGCGCAATCTGGAAATCGATACCACTATTCGCGGCGAGGCCAGCCCGACGCTATATAGCTTGCTGAATACCACGCAAACCGCGATGGGTGCCCGTTTGCTGCGATTCTGGCTGCATCATCCCTTGCGTGACCAAAATCTGGTAAATAAACGCCATGAGGCGGTTGAAGAATTGCAAGGCGCTGATCTAGGGTCAATACGCGTCTCACTTGCACAGGTCGGCGATATCGAGCGCATCACAGCCAGGATAGCACTCAAAAGTGCCAGGCCGCGAGATTTGTCTGGCTTGCGGGATAGTCTGCTACAACTTCCTGTATTGCGGCAGTCTTTAAATCATGCATCATGCAGCTTGCTGCAGACGTTGGCTGAGCACTTGAGTCCACAGCAGCAGGTGCTCGCGATTCTGCAAGCCATTAAGGATGAGCCTGCGGCAGTGCTACGTGAAGGCGGCGTGATTGCCGATGGCTTCGATGCTGAACTCGACGAGCTGCGCGCGATACAAACCAATCATGGCGACTTTCTGCTACAGTTCGAGGCGGCGGAAAAAGCGCGTACCGGCCTGCAAAATCTCAAGGTGGAATACAACAGCGTGCATGGCTTCTATATCGAGATCAGTCGCGCCCAGGCGGAAAATGCACCAGCAGAATACCGTCGTCGCCAAACGTTGAAGAATGCTGAACGTTTCATCACCGCAGAATTAAAGGCTTTTGAGGATAAGGTCCTGAGTGCTAACGAACGCGCACTTGCGCGCGAGAAGATGTTATACGAGCAATTGCTGGACGAATTGGCGCCATACATCGTTGCCCTGCAGACCAATAGTGGCGCGGTCGCTAGCCTGGATGTGTTGTGCTGCTTTGCGGAGCGCGCGATGGTGCTGAAATACGTGCGCCCGGCATTTACCCATGAGTCTGGGATCGAGATCATCGGCGGTCGTCACCCTGTGGTGGAAAGTATCACTCAGCCGTTCGTCAGCAACGATGTAGCGTTAAGTCCGTATCGCCAATTGCTGCTGATTACCGGCCCGAACATGGGGGGTAAATCCACTTTTATGCGACAAACCGCGCTGGTGACGCTATTGGCGTATGTCGGCAGCTTTGTGCCTGCAAGTTCGGCAAAATTCGGCGAAATAGATCGTATCTTTACCAGAATAGGTGCGTCTGACGATTTGGCGGGCGGACGCTCTACCTTTATGGTGGAAATGACTGAAACGGCTAACATTCTGCACAATGCCACACAAAGTAGCCTGGTGTTGCTGGACGAGATTGGACGCGGGACATCCACATTTGATGGTTTGAGTCTGGCATGGGCCGTCGCTAATCAGTTGCTGGAAAGAAACAAGTCAATGACGCTGTTTGCAACGCATTATTTCGAGCTGACAAGAATCGTGGAAGATCACAAGCACGCAGCCAACGTCCATCTGGATGCAGTGGAATATGGCAATGGCGCAGACAAGAAACTGGTATTTTTGCACAAGGTAGAACTTGGTGCTGCGAATCAAAGTTACGGCATACAGGTGGCGCAGCTGGCGGGGATTCCAAAATCCGTGTTGGCGAATGCCAAACGTAAGCTGACACAGTTGGAGAATGCTCAGGTTGTCCAGAAAAACCATCAAGGGGATATGTTCGCGGCACAGATTGATGCAACGCCAGCACCAACCCATCCCGTATTAGCTGAGCTAGAGACCATGCAGCCCGATGACCTGACGCCAAAGCAGGCGCTGGAGCTGCTATATAAAATCAAGACCTTGCTGTAAGTCAGCGTCAGCTGGTGCTTAAAAACAATCCACAATATGTAGTGTTTATCTCTGGCGTTTATCCCCAATATTGTGGATAATGCGTTATGGACACCGAAACCGTATTCGCTGGTCACTCATACACGGCTACCCGTATCAAAGGCGAGCCACTCTCCAGGCTACCCCAGGACCTATACATCCCTCCTGATGCATTAGAAGTATATCTGGAGACGTTTGAAGGGCCGCTTGACCTGCTGCTTTATCTGATTCGCAAGCACAATCTGGATATCCTGGATATTCCGATGGCATTGCTCACAACTCAATATATGGCATATGTGGAAAAGATGAAGGCCATCAAGCTGGAGTTGGCAGCGGAATATCTCTTGATGTCAGCCATGCTGATCGAGATCAAATCACGCATGTTATTGCCTAAGCCGGCAGAAATCACAGAAGAAGATGACCCACGCGCTGAGCTGGTTCGCCGCTTGATGGAGTATGAAGCCATCAAATTGGCCGCGCAACATTTAGATGCAATGCCAAAAGTCGGTGAGGATATCTACGTGGCGAGTGCGTATTATCAGCACATCGCCGAGGTCAAACCACCCGAAGTTACATTGGATGACTTGATGGAAGCTTGGAAGAATGTGCTTAAGCGCGCAAAGCTGAACCAGCATCACAAACTGGGGCGTGCCGAACTTTCTGTGCGAGAACATATGAGCCTTATCCTGCGTCGACTGAAAACCGAAGAACTGATCGAGTTTTCCCAGTTGTTCGATGTTATCAGCGACGGTTTGCCCAAGTTGGTCGTGCATTTCCTCGCTCTGTTGGAACTAGCCAAGGAAGGTCTCATCCGGATTACGCAGCAAGAAGCTTTTTCGCCCATTTACCTGCAAGCGAGTGTGCTGGAATGAGAGAACCTGACAATATCACTGAAATGAAACAGATTCTGGAGGCGTCGTTGTTAACGGCAGGCCAGCCCTTAAGTCTGGACGATATGCTCAAGCTGTTCGCAGGCCGTATGGAGCGAGCTACCTTGCGCATGCTACTGGATGAACTGAAAGCTGACTGGAATCAGGAAGACAATAGCAGAACCGTGGAGCTGGTGCAGGTGGCGACTGGTTATCGTTTTCAGGCCAGGCCACAGTACAGTGAGTTCATCGCACGCCTCAATCCGGAACGGCAGCCTAAATACAGCCGTGCAGTGATGGAAACGCTGGCCATCATCGCGTACCGTCAGCCGGTGACACGCGGTGATATCGAGCAGATTCGCGGCGTGGCGGTCAATCCCAACGTCATACGTCAATTGCAGGAACGCGACTGGATAGACGTCGTAGGCCAGCGCGAAGTACCTGGTCGGCCTTCGCTGTATGCCACGACCAAACATTTTCTGGATGATCTAGGGTTGCGATCGCTTGCAGAGTTGCCACCGTTTGATGACTTTGCGCAGAGCGAAATACCACTGGATACTTAGGCGACAGTTCGCTTATCGGGTAAAATAGCCTTTTCGAATTGAGGCACGCTATGGCTCGCCCACACAAACCTTCCAATCTTGTTCCTCGTCGTCCTGTCGCTAAAAAGGCAGGTCTGGAGGCTAATGTCCATGTGCCTGTGGAGCATGATATCCCAAGCGGTTCTCAACGGCTGCATAAATTGCTGGCCTTGGCTGGGTTAGGTTCGCGCCGCGATATGGAGAAACTAATCGAGGCCGGTCGAGTCTCGGTGAACGGGCAAGTGGCACAGGTGGGGGCAGCAGTTATAGAAGAAGATGTCGTGCGCGTGGACGGTCGCCCGGTACGCCTGCCATTCGAACCGGAACTGCCTCAGGTGCTGCTCTACCACAAGCCGGAAGGCGAGCTGGTCAGCGCAGACGATCCTGAAGGCCGTACCACGGTATTCAGTAAACTGCCTCGTATCAAGCAAGGTAAATGGATAGCGATCGGGCGGCTGGACATGAATACTAGCGGTCTGCTGATCTTTACCAGTTCAGGTGATTTGGCTAACCGATTCATGCACCCGCGCTATGAGGTAGAGCGCGAGTATGCGGTGCGCATCCTCGGCGAGTTAAGCGAAGGCCAGCTTTTGCAATTGACGCATGGCATAGAACTTGAAGATGGCATGGCCAACTTTGAGAGTATCTATCCGCAAGGCGGAGAGGGGGCAAACAAGTGGTATCAGGTGGTCATTAAGGAAGGACGTAATCGTGAGGTCCGACGTCTGTTTGAAGCCTTGCACTTGCAAGTGAGTCGTCTGATGCGCGTGCGTTTTGGACCAATCACATTGCCATCACGCGTCAAGCGTGGACAGATGCTGAAGCTTGAGCAAAAAGAAGTGGTCAAGTTGCTGGAATGGGCAGGCCTGCCGGTACCGAGGAAGCCACTGAAACAGCTATCACCTCGTGAGAAAGACAAAGCGACTTCGGTGTTTACAGCAAAAGTGCGTAAACAGCGTGGTAGCGTGCTGGATAAAGCGCCGAGAGAAAATGAAAGGCATGGAAGCCGCATGGGGACTAGCTCTCAGAGCATGGGCAGTAAAGATGCATTCAAGAGTGCACAAAAACCGATACAACCGCAGCGTGTGCGTGGTGACAAAACTGGCGCGCCAGCCATGCAAAAAAAGAACGACAGGAATCGCGGGCGCGGCTGATACTGCTAGCTTGCTAGGACCAATTAGACAGTTCTCAGGGTCTTCGCCATAGCCGTTCCATTTCCAGATAGGTGAAGGATGCCGACCAGGTGATCAGTACAAAACCGGTCAAAGCCTCAGTGCCTAGCATGAAGCGAATAGGGCCATTGGGTGTTAAATCGCCATAACCTACGGTAGTAAAAGTGACCGCAGATAAATAAATAATATCAAGGATATGCAGCTGCGTCTGGCCGGCTAGCGCGCCAGTGCCTGGTACTGACAGCAAAAGCCACTCGATGATGCCGAAGATCCATATCTCGATGATATGCAGGGCGAGAATGGCCCCAATCACAAAAATTAGCCGCATTCTTGGTGGCGTGCTGATATGCGGCAGTTTTCGGTAAACCGATATCAGGCCCTCAAAATGCACCAGCACACATGCTCCGATCGCCATTAGCGTGGCAATCACAACGACGCTGTTGATCCACCAGTTGGAGTAGTCATGCATCATGGTATTAGTGAATCTGCAGTAAATCTTCCTTGGTTAATAAAAATACGAACTGATTGCCAGACGACACCTCCAGCCAGACAAAAGGTACATCCGGATATGCATCCAGCAAAGCTTCGCGATTGTGGCCGATTTCCACGACCAGAACACCACCTTCTATGAGATGGTTTGCAGCTTCTTTCAATAATGTGTGCGTATGGTCCAGTCCGGCTTCGCCACTGCCCAATGCCAACTGCGGTTCTTGCCGGTATTCCTGTGGCAGTTGCGCCATGCTGGGCGCATCGACATAGGGAGGATTGCTGATGATCAGGTCGTAACGTTTGCCTTTCAGTGCGGCGAACATGTCGGACTGGATGGCCGAGATGCGATCCTGCAGGCCATATTGATTGATGTTGATGTTGCAGACATCAATTGCTGCAGGTGAGATATCCACGAGGTCTACATGCGCGTTGGGGTAGGCGTCAGCCAGCAGCACGCCCAAGCAGCCGGAACCTGTACAGATGTCTACAATGTTTTCCACCATCTCAGGGAATTCTATCCAAGGAGTGAGCCCTTCTGGCAACAGTTCTGCGATGAAGGAACGTGGCACGATGACACGTTCATCAACATAGAACTTGAAACCTTGCAGCCATGCCTCGCGCAGCAGATAAGCTGTGGGTGTGCGTTTGGTAACACGCTGCTCGATGAGGTAGGCCAGATGCTGGCGTTCTTTTTGAGTGATGACGGCATCCTGGAAATTATCCAGTGTGTCCATCGGTAAATGCAGCGCGCGCAAGACCAGCCACACGGCCTCATCATAACTGTTGTCGGTACCATGACCAAAAAAGATTCCGGTCTCTTCAAAGCGGCTGACGGCAAAACGCACCCAATCACGAATCGTGAACAGTTCGTCGGCGGCGTGAGGATAATGAATCATTTCAGCAGTTTTTCCAATGTAATGCGATAAGTGTCTTTGAGCGGTTCGATATCAGCCACAGCCACGCGTTCGTTCAGTTTGTGGATTGTGGCATTGAGCGGGCCGAACTCGATGACTTGTTTGCAAATGTCCGCAATAAAACGACCATCGGAAGTGCCGCCGGTGGTGGATAGTTCTGGGGTCACGCCGTAGCTGGTTTGGATTGCTTCCGAGATTGCTGCTACCAGTTCGCCGCGTGGGGTTATATACGGCGGGGAGTATTCCCATTCCAAATCATAATCCAAATCGTGCTTATCCAGAATGGCATAGACACGCTCTTTCAGATTAGTCTCTGTGCTGGCGGTGGAGAACCTGAAGTTAAACAAAATCTCGACTTCCCCCGGGACGACGTTAGTGGCACCGGTGCCGCCATTGATATTGGATATCTGCCAGGAAGTCGGTGGGAAATACTCGTTGCCATTATCCCAGACAGTATCGACCATGTCCTTGATAGCTGGCGCAGCCATGTGGATGGGGTTCTTAACCAGATGCGGGTAGGCGATATGCCCTTGTACGCCTTTCACGGTCAGCTTGCCAGAAAGCGAGCCGCGACGGCCATTCTTGATCATGTCACCAACGACTTTGTTGCTGGTGGGTTCGCCAACAATACAGTAATCAAAATGCTCGCCGCGCGCTTTTAGCGCTTGTACCACTTTGACTGTGCCATCCACAGCCACACCTTCTTCATCAGATGTGATGAGCAAACCAATTGAACCGGCATGATTGGGGTTGCGGGCAACAAAATCCTCGATGGCGGTAACGAAAGCTGCGCACGAGGTTTTCATGTCTGCGGCACCACGCGCGTACAGCATGCCATCTTTAATGGTAGGATCAAATGGCGGTGTGTGCCATTTATCCAATGGGCCGGTAGGTACAACGTCAGTATGTCCTGCAAATACCAGCAAGGGTGCAGTTGTCCCTCGCCGGGCATAGAAATTATCCACATTGCCAAAACGCATCCGTTCTACTTTGAACCCGAGTTTTTCCAGACGGGCAATCATGATATCCTGGCAGCCCGCATCTTCCGGAGTCAACGAACGCCGTTTGAGAAGTTCAATCGCAAGGTCTAAGGTGTTGCTCATCTTTCAAAACACTTTCTATAGGTAGCTTCATCGAAGCCAAGGCATAACACTTTACCGTCTTTGACCAAGACAGGTCTTTTGATGATCGAGGGTTTATTCAGCATCAACAGGATTGCGCTGGCATTATCCTTGACTTGGAATTTAGTGTTTTCATCCAGGCCGCGCCAAGTCATGCCATTCCGATTTACCAGTTTTTCCCAGCTTAACTGCGTTAACCAGTCACTCAGTGCGGCCTCGTCTATCCCCAGTTTCTTGAAATCGTGAAAGTCATAAGCGATATTGTGTATTTCCAGCCAATTACGGGCTTTTTTTACAGTATTACAGTTAGGGATTCCGTAAAGCTTCATATGCCTAGTTTATCGTTTAATAAACAGGCATTCTAGCAGGTGTTGAAAGATCTTGGGTTAAGGGCGCCTTAGATGGTGTCAGCCTGGTAGTCACTGAGCTGGAATTGACCCGTCGACTCAAAGCCAGAGTCGAGTTGTACGAACATGTTGAGCAATGCTTCTTGCTGCACAGGCCTGGAAAACAAATATCCTTGCATCTGGTCGCAATTCATTTCTTTCAGTAGTTTGCTTTGTACATCGTTTTCTACCCCGCAGGCTACTACATTGAGATTCAGTGCGTGCGAAAGGCGGATGACAGCATCCACTAATGAACGCGCTGTTTTGTCGTTTTCTATCTGGCTGACGAATGACTTATCCAGTTTCACTTCGTTCACATTCAGGTTCTGCAGGGAATCCAGGCTGAATGATTGCGAGCCGAAGTCGTCCAGTGATATCCTGATATGGGCTTTTCTAAACTCTTCAAGTTGCTGGTGCAATTGTGTCCTGTTCTGGATGGAAGAAATCTCTCTTATCTCAAAAGTCAGTTGGTCTGAGCGAAGTTGATAGCTGCCGAGTGTCTGGCGAATCTCATCGATCAAATCTGCACGGCGAAACTGTACTACTGACAAATTCATTGATAGTTGTAGACGAAGTTGCTTTTGGGCTGCTTTGGTTAGCAGTTTGCAGCATTCTTCCAATGCCCAGTGGTTGATTTGGTTAATCAGCCCGAATCTCTCAGCGGCTGGCAAAAATTGCTCGGGCAACAAAAAGCCCTTCTCCGGATGATTCCAGCAGATGACGGCTTCTGCCCCTACAGGCGAATAAGTCTTGCAGTCGACTTTCGGCTGGAACATCATGCTTAATTGCTGGTTGCGAATCGCTGCCAGCAAATCGGTGCGCATATCGCGCATCTGGTTGGAAGCGCGCTCGATTTCTTCATCAAAGAATTTGAACTGGTTCTTTCCGGCTTCTTTGGCTTTGTACATAGCAGCGTCTGCACGGACCATTAGTCCGTTGGTATCGCCGTCGTGAGGATAAATGGCGATACCAACAGAACAGGAGATGTCGATTTGATGGCCGCCGGCGGTGAATGGTTGCTTGATGGAATTAACGATGCGTTGAACAATCGGGGTGATATCGTCTTCAGTGATGATCTCTTCAAAGATCACGACGAATTCATCCCCACCTATCCTCGCGACAAAATCACAGCCACGGATAGCTGCTTTCAAGCGCTCAGCAACTACAGAGAGCACCACATCGCCTACATGGTGCCCGTATTGGTCATTGATAGGTTTGAAGTGATCCAGATCGACGTACGCGACAGCGATGGTTTTGCTGCTACGTAGGCAGCGTTTAGCAGCACCTGTCAAATGCATGTCGAAAGCGTGGCGATTTGGCAGCTTGGTTAGCGCATCCAGAGGCTCGATTACCTCTTCTTGGATTGGAACAGGTTTTAAGGTACTCCGACGCATCTGATATTTTTCATACAACAACACGATGGTGAATATCGCCGAGAACATGAAAAGCAGTGTCAGCGTGATGACGATACCTACTAGTTTGTTATTTAAGAAAGAACCGGATGCGCTGACATCGTTGACCGAAGAAAGAGCAAAAATCGCCTGGTTGTATGCCACATGCACCGCTATGATGCTAATACCACCAATCAATGCCAGCGTGACTTTAATGAGTTTCCTGTGTTGGCCAGCATAACCTTTTAGCCAGAAAAAGGTCAGCATGTTGCCAATGACGACCATGGTCGACACCAACAATGCAATTAGCAAGTCGATTCGTTTAAAACCGAACTCCGTAGCACCCAAGGTTGCACGCCAGTCCGCATAGAACATGCCAAAGATAAGTAAAGTGCTTAATGATGCACCAACTAGCAAACGTTTTATTGGGAGTTGGGCTTTTGAGCCGACATCCAGTATGACAGCACAAGTGCCTATGGAAAAAAACCAGCCTAAAATCAGCATTACCGGGTAAAAACTAGGTTTGTAATTATCGAGCGTAGAATAGGCAACTAAAAGATGGTTTAGCCACAAACCACTACCGGCGATAATAGAAAAAACCGCCAGCATGGTTCTTCGGCTCTTCTTGCCTAATTCCCCGCTGGCTTTAAATATATTTTCATTCAGCGCGAATACACCCAGCATCGCTAGGATAGATACTCCTAACGACAATGCCAGTAACAGATAGTTGTATTCCGAACGCACTTGTATTTTGCCTTGATTATAGACTTAATGAATATTCTGCAAAATTTATACCACTAATGGTTTTATATTATTAGGCGTATAATTTTTTAAAAAATACATATAAAACAATACATTAACAAGATTTTTCAGATGTTTGGAATCTAGTCGGTGTGTCTGTAGTGTTGATAAATTGACATTAATGTATTTTTGACATGACGTTTGTACTAGGCAAGAAAAAAGCCAGCATGTGAAAAATGCTGGCTTTCTAAAAGATGAGCTAAAGATGTTTAAATGCCACGCAACAATTCGTTGATTCCTACTTTGCCTAATGTCTTAGCATCGACTTTTTTGACGATGACAGCGCAGTACAGGCTGTAGCTACCATCTTTGGATGGCAAGTTGCCTGAAACAACAACGGAGCCTTGTGGAACGCGACCGTAGAAGACTTCTCCGGTTTCACGGTCATAAATCTTTGTGCTTTGACCGATATAGACGCCCATTGAGATCACGCAGTTGTCTTCTACAACCACGCCTTCCACAACCTCGGAGCGTGCGCCGATAAAGCAGTTATCACCGATGATGGTGGGGCCGGCCTGAACTGGTTCCAGTACGCCGCCGATGCCCACGCCACCACTTAGATGTACGTTCTTGCCGATTTGGGCACAAGAGCCCACTGTAGCCCAAGTATCGACCATTGTGCCTTCACCTACATGCGCGCCGATGTTCACATAGGATGGCATCAATACTGCATTTTTTGCTATGAAAGAGCCGCGGCGTACGATAGCGTTAGGTACTACACGGAATCCACCGGCCTTGAAATCTGCCTCAGTATAGTTGGCGAATTTTGGAGGCACTTTGTCGAAATAGCGCGTCACGCCATCATCCATCAGCACGTTATCTTCCAGACGGAAAGAGAGCAGCACTGCCTTTTTGATCCATTGATGCGTTTCCCACTGCTGGGTGTCACTGATGCGGCTGGCGACTCGCAGCTTGCCAGCGTCCAGATCTGCCAGAATACTAGCGACTGTAGCCTTGATTTCTGCACTGGCGTTGGCAGGGTTGATGTTGGCGCGGTCTTCAAAAGCCGCTTCGATGATACTTTGACGTGGATCCATATGGTTCTCTAGAAAATGATGGCAAAAACATTATTTTACCCGATTGCCGTAGAAATAAAAAAGCGCGTCATTAGACGCGCTTTTATGTGGATATGATTTATTTCCGAGCTTTGGCAGCATCGTATAATGGGCGTACCTTAGGCGCCAAGGCTTTTAGTTCTGCCATACGACTCTCGCTGCTAGGGTGTGTGCTCAGAAATTCCGGTGGAGCGTTCTTGTTCATCGCCCCCATCTTTTGCCACAAGGTCACCGCAGCGTCAGGGTCAAAACCAGCGCGTGCCGATAACTCCAAACCAATCTTGTCTGCCTCGCGTTCTTGTTCTCGTCCGTTTGGCAGTGCAAAAAATAGTTGTGAACCCATGTTGGCACCTTGGACGATGGCGCTCCCAGCGGCGCCTTTTGTCACCAGCGCAGCTAGCGCCTGTAAGCCGAATTGCTGGACGTAGGCTTGTGACATACGCTCACGTCCGTGTTCGCGCAAAGCGTGTGCAATCTCGTGGCCAATCACGGCACCCAATTCATCGTCAGATGCTTTCAGTTTGTCCATCATGCCCGAATAGACCATAATCTTGCCACCCGGCATGCAGTACGCGTTTAACTGGTCATTTTTTTCCACATTCACTTCCCAACCCCACTTGGGAGCGTCAGGGCGAAACACGCCCACTTGCGCGATCAGGCGATTGGAAATGCCACGCACGCGGTCTACTTGAGCCTTATCGACGTTGAGAGTACTTTTCTTTTGCGCTTCGTTGATAGTTTGCGCATAGGCTTGAGATGACATGTTGTTAACTGTGCCCGATGGCAACAGCATGAATTGTGAGCGCTTTACACCGGATACGCTATCTTTGGTGGTGGTTGCGCAGCTGGTAATCCCCAGGCTAGATGCAACAATCAAGGCGAAAATTATTTTTTTCATTAATAACTCCTCAAATATTTACGCGATTAACGCATGAGCAAATAATCGGTTGATTTTTGGCGCGATAAAAGGACTATATTTTGACTTGCGAACCTAGTTCAACGACACGGTTTGGTGGCAGGTTGAACTGGTTAGTGATGGTTTCCGCGCTGCGGAACATACCAATGAATATTTTCTTACGCCAGATAGGCATGCCGGATTTCTCGCTGGCTATCAGGATTTCCTTACCAATGAAGAACGAAGTGTCCATCGGGTCGATTTCCAGGTCGAATTGTTTACACAACGCCAGATCACGAGGTAAATCAGGTTCATCTTTAAAACCATATTGTACGGTGACGCGATAGAACTGGTAAGGCAAGGTCTCTACCGAAATGCGCTCTTCTACGCTGGTGTGCGGATAGTCCATAAAACGCACGGTAAGAATCACTACTCTCTCGTGAAGCACTTTGTTATGTTTCAGGTTGTGCAGCAAGGCATGCGGCACCCCGTCCGGGTTAGGTGTCATGAAAAGGGCCGTGCCGGCAACGCGCGCTGGCGGGTGTGCACCAATCGCCTCGATGAATGGCATGATATCCATCGCTTCGGATTTCAGTCGGGTGTATAGCATGCTGCGTCCGGATTTCCATGTCAGCATCAGTGTGAAAATCACGATAGCCATTAACAAAGGCACCCACCCACCATCAGGTATCTTGAGCACGTTGGCGGAGAAGAATGCCAAGTCTATCGTCAGGAAAACAGCGACGAGAAGACCGGTTCGCAGCCAGCTCCAGCGCCAGATTTCATGAAAGACGATGATTGCCAGCAGGCTGGTGATGACCATGTCGCCTGTCACAGCGATGCCATAGGCAGCGGCCAGTTTGCCGGAGCTGCCGAAGCCTATCACTAGGATCATGGTGGCCGCCATCAGGCCCCAGTTCACACGAGGCATATATATCTGCCCTTGTTCGCTTTCCGAAGTGTGCTGGATGTGCATGCGCGGGATATAGCCAAGCTGTAGTGCCTGGCGGGATACTGAGAATGCGCCTGTGATGACAGCTTGGGATGCAATCACTGTGGCAAGTGTTGCAAGCAAGATCAAGGGGAACAAAGCCCACGCAGGAGCAAGCAGATAGAAAGGGTTTTTTACAGAGGCTGCATCATGCAAGATTAGTGAACCTTGGCCATAATAGTTAAGCAGCAAGGCTGGAAGCACAAAACCGAACCAGGTGATGCGGATCGGCAGGCGCCCAAAATGCCCCATGTCTGCATAAAGCGCTTCACCCCCCGTTACCGCCAAGACGACAGCACCAAGGGCGACGAAAGCAATCCAAGGATGGCTTGCAAAGAATTGCCAGGCGTAAGCGGGATTCATGGCGTTCAGGATAGCCGGGTCATGACTAATATTGATCACTCCTAGTAAGCCAAGTGTGCCGAACCAAAGCAGCATGACCGGCCCAAAGAAAGCACCGACAACAGCGGTGCCTTTGCTTTGGGTCCAGAACAAACCAAACAGCACCAGCAGAGTGATAGGGACAATCAAACTGTGCAGGCTGGGCGCTGCGACCTCAAGCCCTTCCACGGCAGATAGCACCGAGATAGCCGGCGTGATCATGCCATCCGCATAGAACATGCATGCCCCAAGAATGCCCAGATACATGATGTTACGCTGCCTGACTCGATTACCTTGGGCACTATGGCTGGCTAGCGCAAGCAAGGCCATGATGCCGCCTTCGCCACGGTTATCTGCGCGCATGATGAAGGCCACGTATTTTACCGATACCACCATAATCAGCGCCCAAGTGATGAGCGACAGGATGCCGTAAACGTTATCTGGATTGAGCGGAACAGGATGATGCCCAACGGCAAACACCTCTTTCATGGTGTAGAGTGGGCTGGTGCCGATATCACCGAAGACGACGCCGAGTGCAGCTAAGGCAAGGGCCGGTAAAGGGGTTTTTTGCGTATTATCTTTAGACATTCTGTAGCGGATAATGCTTAAATTCGCATTATTGACTAATCAACGTTACAAACCAAGATTTTTCTAATATCAATGATATTTGAAATAAACAATGTTGCGTAATCAGCGACAAATAAAAAAGGTTGGTATCAACCAACCTTTTTTATTTCAGAGAATATTATTTTCTGTTTTTCGTATTGTTTATCTCAAACCTTTACTTGCATACTAGCCCTGGTCAGGTTGAGGTTAAATAGCCCAAATGGGCTATCTAGCCGATTCTAGTCAGGCAGTATATGGCTTTTGTCGATTGCCAAAACTTGTGCAGCTAGTTTGCCGTCTTTTAGTTGAATCTCGATTTTTTCAGACAAGCTAACCTCATTTATGCTCGTTATAGGGGCTTTTTCCATGTTATGAAGTATGGCAAAACCGCGTGCTAGTACATTATCCGGATTTAGTTGAACCAGACTGTTTTCCATATTGGCCAGAAGCAGTTTTTGTACTTTTAGGAAGCCCTGAAAAGATCCGGTCAAACGTATTTTGAGATGGTCGACGTGATCCTGCCGCAGTTTGATTTGCTGTTGCGGTGAGATCAGTCGTCTAGCCAAGAAGTCGAGTCTTTGAGCATGGCTCTGCAAGCCAATATCCATGCGCCTTTCCAGCCTGCTCCATAACTGCGCCACATAAGCCCGTAAGGCTTGCAAGTCTACGCTTGCCAGTTCTGCGGCTGCTGTGGGAGTCGCGGCGCGGGCATCAGCCACGAAATCGCAAATCGTGAAATCCGTTTCATGACCGACCCCGGAAATGGTCGGAATTGGGCATTCCGCCACTGCGCGGGCCACGATTTCCTCATTGAACTGCCACAAATCCTCTATGCTGCCGCCCCCGCGGCAGATGATCAGTGTATTTACTTCACGGCGCTCGCTTGCAGTGCGGATGGCTTTGGCAATGAGTGTGGCCGCACTTTTTCCCTGCACGGGAGTCGGGTAGATGATGATGCGGATGTTCGGATTGCGGCGTCTGAGTGTGGTCAGTACATCACGCAAGGCAGCGGCGTCGGGGGATGTGACGATGCCAATCGTTTTAGGGTAAGCGGGAATCGGGCGTTTGTTTGCGGCATCAAATAACCCTTCCTGCGCCAGTTTTTTCTTCAGTTTCTCGAATGCTTCAAACAGTGCGCCTAATCCAGCTTTGCGGATGAATTCCACGTTCAGCTGAAATTCCCCCCGCGGTTCATAAAAGCTGATGTTGCAGCGTGCCTCGATGTGGTCCCCCTCGCGCAGATCAAAATCGACATAAGCATTCCGGCCTTTGAACATGACGCAGCGTACCTGTGCACTCGTGTCCTTCAGAGAGAAATACCAATGTCCGCTGGCGGCGCGGGTGAAGTTGGAGATCTCGCCGCTGATCCAGAATAGTGGGAATGCTCCCTCGAGTGCATCGCGCACCAAGTGGTTCAATTCCGTTACGGTAAGGATTTTTTGCTGCAGAAAACGGTCAGATTCAGCCATGGGGTTTATTATCCATTACAATTCGCGAATCAGGAAACGAGGAATATGCATGCAGCAATTATTTTCAGGTAAACGCGGTTATCTGCTAGGCTTTGTCGGCTGTTTCGGACTGGTGGCGCTGGCGCTGTGGATACAGACCTACTACAAGCTTGAGCCGTGTCCATTATGCATTACGCAGCGTATCGTATTCATGGCATTGGGTGTCGCGTTCCTGTTAGGGGCATTGATGCCGGATGGCTGGCCAAAAAAATTGATGGCCATGTTACAGGTGCTGACGGCGATTGGCGGTGCAGGTGTGGCTGTCCGGCATTGGTGGATACAGGCCCATAAGGAAAGCATGGTCGCCGACTGTGGTGTTGGTTTCGATTACATGTTCGAAAATTTTCCGCTGAGCAAGGCATTCAAGCTGCTGTTTCGCGGCACGGGAGACTGCGCGACGATAGACTGGACGTTTCTGGGGCTGACGATACCGCAATTGTCGATAATCTCGTTCATCGGTTTCGGATGCTATGCAGCCTGGCTCTTTAAGCTTTCGAAGCGTTAAGGAAAGCGAGGGGTAATTTCTCGTTTGTACCCAGTGACATGTTGCGTATGTATTCGTATGTGCCTATCGACATAAGATGGAACTGATCCTCTGGAAAGTGTTCCAGTTTGGTCGCCATATCGCCAATCGCACATAGCATGTAGGCTGAAATGTCCGGACGCTCACAGCCTAATAGCTGTGTAAATTTATCGATGTAAGGCCTCAATACTCTCCTGTTCGAATTCATGGCAATCGCCAGTCGGGCGAAGTCGAATATCGGATATCCATACATATTAGCGCTACCCCAATCAATGACGTACAGATTGGCTTCATTCTTGTATTTTTTATTGGGAAGCAGGATATTCCCATACCACAGGTCACCGTGTTGAACACAGTGCTTTGGCTGCCATTGCTTGCATTCAATGCGCTGGATGGCGATTTTCGCATGTTCCCGCATCAGGGCGGGAAACGTCTCTCTGGCCATCACCTGTCGTAATGGGCGGATGAAGCCGGAGAGCAGACTTTCCTGACCAGAGGGTGTGGAAAGCGTATGCGCGCAAAAATCGTAGGCCCAATCCAGGAAGCGCCTGCGATAGAGGATTCTGCGCAGCCTGAAAAGCATCTGACTGGACGGCATGAAAGGTTCATGCAAAGCCCAAACGGCACAAGATCGATGATTGATTTCTCCTGCAGATAATGGAGATAACAGCGTACCAGCGAAATCCTGCGGGAGCAGGCTTTTGATTTTTTTGATGTTTTCCACTGCCCTGGCTATACCAGAAGTGCCATTGGGGGCAGAGACCAGCATGAAGTAATCGCTACCAGCCGGGTTGGAAATCACGCACTTCACCGTAGTGTCTGGTAAGTTGATGTTTCCTTTATCCAATAACTGGATTTGATCTTCCGAGCCTTCGAACTGCAAAGTTTGTTGCAAAAAGCTGTGCACTTGTGCCTTATCGATCATTATTTACTTTCAAGGTGATGTTGGATGTCTCAGGAAAAACTTTACTGCTCGAAGCATCGCGTATAATGTAACTGAGTATCAAGAAGAGCTCTTAAGATATCCATTCGCACTTAATCACAATTATTTTTTTATAAATTTGACGTTAGTGTAAGCAAGTATTTAATCAGTGACAAATCAATTTCATGAAGATAAAGACTTTAGGTGACTTTGTTGGGAACACGCCGCTAGTGGCCTTACAGCGCATGAACCCCAATCCCAGCAATACGATTTTGCTGAAATTGGAAGGCAACAATCCGGCTGGTTCGGTGAAAGACCGGCCGGCATACAGTATGATTGCGCGGGCTGAGGCGCGCGGCGATATCAAGCCGGGCGATACGCTTATCGAGGCGACCAGCGGCAATACTGGCATCGCACTGGCGATGGTAGCGGCCATGCGGGGATACAAGATGATATTGGTGATGCCGGAGAACCAATCGGTGGAGCGTCGCCAGAGCATGAAGGCCTATGGTGCCGAACTGGTGCTGACACCTAAGGATGGCAGCATGGAGCTGGCGCGTGATGTAGCGATGAAGATGCAAGCAGAAGGTGAAGGGATTGTCCTGGATCAGTTTGGAAACAGTGACAATCCGCTCGCGCATTACGAAGGCACCGGGCCAGAGATTTGGCGCGACACACAAGGCAAGATTACGCATTTTGTCTCCAGTATGGGTACCACAGGTACCATCATGGGGACTTCGCGTTATCTGAAAGAACAGAACCCTGATATCCGTATCATTGGAGTGCAGCCGGAAGAAGGCAGCCAAATACCCGGTATTCGTAAATGGCCAGTAGAGTATCTGCCAAAGATCTATGATCCCAGCCGCGTGGATGAACTGATTTACGTGAACCAGAAGCAGGCCGAGGACACTACCCGCAAGCTGGCAGCGACCGAAGGGATATTCGCTGGCATATCCAGTGGCGGTGCACTTTATGCGGCAATGCAGTTGTCAAAGAAAGTAGAGAATGCTGTGATCGTTAGCATCGTTTGCGATAGAGGTGATCGTTACCTGTCGACAGGGGTGTTTCCTTCTTAAGTATGGTAAATTATTTTCGCAACGCGGTGTTCTTTCTGCTTGCGATATACGGCGGGCAGGCATGCGCCATCTCAAGCGTGCATATCAGTATCGGACAGGTCAGCGCGCCGGCGGGCGAAGTCAGGAATGCTGAGTTTCAGGTTGACTTGAAAGGGGAGTCGCCTTCCCTTAGACTGAATGCCGAGGTGAAGCCGGCCAGTGAGCCGCAGTTCATGCCGTTCGATCTGCGCTGCGGCACTTTCTGGAATCCGCGTATCGGTGTGCTGGAATGCCTGAATGGCATGTTCAGCGCCAAGCGCATCAAAGTGCCGCTTTCCTTGCATATCGGCATCTTCCCAGACGATTTCTCTGCCAACCTGGATTTCTGTCAGGCTGGCTTCAGCGATGAATCCGGCTTGCATGCCGGTGAAAAACTGACCGGCAGCATCCGCTTATTAGCCAAGAAGCAACATGGCCTCTGGTATTGGGGCGGGTTGTTCAATTGGACGGAGGGCGAGCTGTTCTGGCAGCCATTCTACTTTGGCAAGGCGGGCAATCTGTTTGCCATTAGCGGTACATCCCAAGGTCCGATCGTCAATATCAGCCAGGCAGTATTGCAGGTCATAGATGTTGGCACAATGTCGGCTTCAGCCCGAGTCAACACGCGCAGCAAAACGGTACAGGACGTGAGCGTGAGTGCCCAGAATGTGGATTTTGCCGGCTTGTATCAGTTGCTGCTGAAGCCGATGGTGGAGAAATCCGCATTCGGTAACTTGCAGGTGTCCGGTAAGGCGGACTGGCAGTTCGAGATCAAAGATATGCAGCCCTTGAATTTCGAACTCAATCTGCGTGATGCCAATATCGAGGATTTGAATGGCAAGTTCGCCTTCTACAACATCAATGCCCATATCCCATGGGACTACAATGTGCCGCAGACGGTTACGCTGGGTTATAACAGTGGCTATGTGCTTAATCTGCCGCTCGGCTCCACCCAGTTGCAGGCAGAGATTAATCGCTATTCGCTGACGGCGCCAATCCTGCGGCTGCCGATACTCGATGGGGCATTCAAGTTCGAGGATGTCTCGGCCGCTTACCTTGGGCAAAAATGGTATTGGCATCTCAGGATGCAGCTGGAACCGATCACCATGAATCAGTTCAGCCAGGCCTTGGGCTGGCCTGAGATGCAGGGCAAGATCGATGGCCAGGTACCGCTGATCACCTATGCCAATGGCCTGCTGAATATGGATGGCACGATGAACTTTAACGCTTTCAAGGGCAGTGTAGGCATGAGCGGCCTGCGCATCGAAGACCCGCTGGGCACCGCGCCCAAGTTGTACGCCAACTTGCACATGCGCAATATCGATTTGGGCGAAATCACGCGCACGTTCAACTTTGGTGCGATAGAAGGCAAGCTGGAGGGCGATGTGACGGACCTGCGGCTGGAGAACTGGAAGCCGGTTTATATGAACGCCAAGATTCAGACCATGGATGGCAATCATGTGAAAAAAGTCTCGCAACGGGCGGTGGAAAACATCACTGCACTGGGTGGAGAAGGCACGGCCGCGGCCTTGCAGCGCACCTTTTTGCGTTTCTTTAAGGAATTCAATTACGAAAAAATTGGCTTAAGCTGCGAATTGCGGCAAGATATCTGCAAAATGGGTGGTGTCGAGTCAACGCCGACCGGTTTTGTCATCGTTAAAGGGAAAGGCATTCCATCGGTGAACGTGAATGGCTATACCGAATACGTGAGCTGGGCCGATTTGCTTGCAAGGATGAAACGGATTACCGACACCAATGCGAAGATGATTGTGAAGTGATAATTGAAAGTATGCATATGAAAAAGTTATTTGTTATCAGCGGGTTGTTGGTGTTGAGTGCCTGCGTCACCATCAATATCTATTTCCCCGCTGCCGAGGCACAGAAAGCGGCAGACAAAATCATCGACGAAGTCTGGCAATTGAAAAACGGTCAGAAACCGGACACTGAAAAAACGCCGGCTGAAAAGACACCGGAAACCCAACCTGCAGAGAGCAAATAAGGGGAACATGATGAAAATAATCGCAAAAACGCTTTCCTTGCAGGACATCCGCATGCAGCATCTGGCCTGGGCTTTACTGGCCGTGACTTTGTTTGCGCTTGCACAGCTGGCACAAGCAGCGGCCAACATGGAAATCGACACACCTGCCATCACCGCACTCAAAAACAGCATGCAGGCGCGCCATGCACAGCTATTGCCGCATTATAACAGCGGTGCGGTAGGACTAACCAATGATGGCTTGATTGCCGTGCGCGATACCACGGCAGTACCGCTTAAGGAGCGCGGCGGTATCAATAGCCTGGTGGCGTCCGAGAATGCAGACCGTAGTGCGCTGTACAAGGAAATCGCCAAAGCAAACGGCCATCCCGAATGGGAAGGCGAAGTGCGCCAGACCTTTGCCGGGCGCTGGATAGACAAGGCACAGGGGGGATGGCATTACCGCAGCGGCAGCGATTGGGCGAAAAAGTAATGCTCTCACGTATGCGCGTTTCATTATCTAAGATATCGGCCTGCAGTCCAATCTGGATATGGCTTCCAGGCCGGTCTTTTATATCATGAAAATCTTCAAGGGCTTGAATTCATGGTTCAAGCGCCAGCTGAGCGCGGAAAGTCCGCGCCGTATACTGCTGACGGTGGCGTTAGTCGCCGGGAGTGCGTGGCTTACTAAAACCCTGTATCAAGAATGGCAGCTGATGCGCTTGGTTTCGGTGATTGCCGAGCATATTCGCGAGTTCAATCATCCCAAACAGTTTAACGATGTTCGACAGGAGCCCGGCATCAACAGTACACGCGCCTAAATTAGAGAAACGACATGAACATTGATAAATATCGCATCAAACCCGGCAAGAAGTTATCGCTAAAGGATTTCAGCCCTGAAGACAAATCCGCACGTGGCGAGAACAAGGCGCAAGACTTGGCGCGTTTGCAGGAGATGGGCATAGAGATTAACCGCTTGCAGGATATTTTGCATGCCGAAGGCAAGCGTAAGCTGCTGCTGGTGATCCAGGGCATGGATGCGAGCGGCAAGGATGGTACGGTAAAACATGTGTTCAGCGAATGCGATCCTTTGGGTATCCGTCTTGCCAGCTTCAAGGCGCCTAGTCCAGAGGAGTTGGCACACGATTACCTGTGGCGTGTGCACCAGCAGGTTCCGCGGGCTGGCGAGCTGGTGATATTCAACCGCAGCCATTATGAGGACGTGCTGATCGTGAAAGTGCATAATTGGATAGACGATCAGGAGTGCAAGCGGCGTTACCAGCAAATCAAGGATTTTGAACGCCTGCTGGTGGAGACGGGCACGGTCATCATCAAGTGTTTCTTGCATATCTCGCCAGAGGAGCAAAAAGTGCGTTTTGAGGAGCGGCTGAACGACCCGACCAAGGTGTGGAAATTCAACCCGAATGACCTGAAAGAGCGTGCCATGTGGGATGACTACATGCGTGCTTATGAAAAGGCGATGGAAGAGACAAGCACCGAGGCAGCGCCTTGGTACGTGATTCCGGCGGATTCCAAGACCAACCGCAACCTGCTGATTTCAGAAATTTTATTGCAGACCCTACAAGGCCTGGATCTGCAATACCCGCCTAAGCCTGCAGAGTTTGACAATATCACCATTGAATAGCGAGAATTAGCCGGTAAATCCGGCTTTAATCCGCTTTTGGTTTACGACTTAACATCGCTACACTGAAATTGACTCAAACCCGCTCGTGGGAAGGGAGTGTTGCGATGCCAGATAACTTTTTGGATAACGTGGTAGCCCTGCCGATGTTTGGCAAACCGATCACACTGGATGACCAGGGCATCTATTACACCATGAATTCGGCTACAGGCGCGGTGCATAACGTGGTCAAGCTGGTTTATAAGGAAGACTGGTATATCTACCAACTGCAAAACTCGCCAAAGGAAGACGAATTCTACTGGAGTATGCTGACCGGGCATGACGATTATGCCTTGAACAGCATGACCACCGACGAACTCCGGCATCACTTCTGCAAGCCGGAATATGCCGAACCCAAGGGCGCTTGGCAGGCCATTCGCAACAGCAGGTTCGGCTTTGGCAAGTTCACGCCTTTGGGTGTGGATGAATCGCCAAGCTATGGGCTGTTGGTGTTCTCCGGCAGCGAAATGCGTCCGCCATTACTGATCCATAAAGCCGAGGAGGATTTTCTACATGAGGCGGAAGAGAGTATGCATCAGGAAGTCGAGCTGGTTTAAAGATAAATCCCCCATGTTTTGGTGTATGCTTAGCGCATGACACCAATACTTGTTTTTGATATCGAAACCATTCCCGATGTGACGGGTCTGAGAGGCTTATTGGACGTGCCTTCCGAGGCAACCGATGAGGATGTGGCCAACATCGCTTTCCATGAGCGCCGCCAGCAGAACGGCAGCGAGTTCCTGCCACTGCAGCAGCATCGCGTCTGTGCCATTTCCTGCGCCCTGCGGGATAAAGACCATTTCCGTGTCTGGAGCCTGGGCGAGAAAGATGCGGGCGAAAAAGAGATCATCCAGCGCTTCTTCGATGGCATCGAGAAATACACGCCCAATCTGGTCAGCTGGAACGGCGGCGGCTTCGACCTGCCCGTGCTGCATTACCGGGGGCTGGTGCATGGCATACAGGCGCCGCGCTACTGGGACATGGGTGAGGATGACAAAGAGTTTAAATGGAACAACTACATCAGCCGTTACCACACCCGCCATCTGGATCTGATGGACTTGCTGGCTTTGTATCAGCCGCGCGCCAATGCGCCGCTGGATGAGATCGCGCAGTTATGCGGCTTTCCCGGCAAGTTGGGCATGGATGGCAGCAAGGTGTGGGAAGCCTACAAAAACGGCGAGATCGAAGCGATACGTAACTACTGCGAGACTGATGTGGCCAACACCTACCTCGTCTATCTGCGTTTCCAGCTGATGCGCGGACACCTCACGCAAAAGGCTTATGAAGTCGAGATCAAGCTGGTGCGCGAGACTTTGAGCAGTTATTCAGGAATGCACTGGAAAGAGTTTTTGGCTGCGTGGAGGTAGCGTTTATTCCTCTTTATTATCACCGTTTTCCAGCGAGTCTTCGTCTACACAGTTTTTCCAGTTAAGCACTATTTTTTTATTCTCGCCCTCTTTTAGCTGAAATTGATGACCTTGTTTATCGCCATTGTAATCAGCCTGAACATAGTAACTGCCCTTAGGTAGATTTATAAAAAGCTGCGGCTGTGCATCGTTGAGTTGAAAGACCAGTTTTTGATGGTTGTCATAAATGCTCACGTTTACACCGGTTATGGAGCGTCCACAGGCACCTTCGGAAAACAGCATGCGCACGCTATAGACATAGATATAATTGCTCATGAATTCAGCTTCATCCAGACTGATGCCACCTGTCATGTATTCGATACCCTGTTCGGACTTTTTGAACTCAATGGGTTGTGCGATGCTGTTAAAGCAAGTGAGAAGCAGACTCAACCCTAGAGATGAAACATATATTTTGGTAAATTTCATCATGCACTCCTTGAATCTACGGAAATATCATTGAATGAGTGTTATATATTTCACCATACACTAAAGGCGCGATTTAATACAGATACCGTGGACGCAAATTTCTGGCATCAACGATGGGAAAAAATGGAGATCGGCTTTCACCTGAGTGAAGCCAATCCTTTGCTGGTCAGCCATTTCAGGGCGTTTGCACTGGCGGCGGGCAGCCGCGTGTTCGTGCCCTTGTGCGGCAAAACGCTGGATATCGCCTGGCTGCTTGCCAATGGATATCAGGTGGCAGGTGCGGAGTTGAGCGAGATTGCCATCGAGCAGTTGTTTGATACGCTGGGGGTGCAGCCAACGGTGACGCAAGCCGGCCGTTTGAAGCGCTACAGCGCACAGGATATCGATATATTCGTGGGCGATATCTTCGATTTGACGGCAGACCTGCTGGGCAAAGTCGATGCCATTTATGACAGGGCGGCTCTGGTGGCATTACCGCAAGCGATGCGCGACCGATATACCTCGCATCTGAGGGCAGTGACGCGCCTTGCGTCGCAGTTGCTGATCTGCTTTGAATATGATCAAAGCTTGGTGGAGGGGCCGCCTTTCTCCATCGGGGAAGAAGAAGTGCGTCGCCAATATGGGATGCATTACAACATTCAGCTATTGGCCAAGCAGGACATGCCGGATGGCTTGAAGGGTAAATATCCGGCCAAAGAGAGTGTCTGGCTACTGAAGAAGTTGCCATAGGAGTTTCAGCCTCGACCGCAATTCTGCGGTAAAATTCAGCCCTGTTTTTAATGCTAGCTTGACAGGTCTCTCATGGCGCGCCGTTCCCGCTCTCGTAATACATCTCCGCAAACTGCCGAAATCAAAACCGCAATCGTCGAGTCTCTCGACCATGAAGGCCGCGGCGTCACACATGTGGAAGGCAAGACCATCTTCATCGAAGGTGCGCTGCCATTCGAGAAGGTGACGTTTAAAAGCAATAAGGTCAAACCTAGTTACGAGACCGCAGATGTGGTGGATGTGCTGAAACCCAGCAATCAGCGGGTGATCCCGCAATGCCGGTATTTTGGCTACTGTGGAGGCTGCGCCATGCAGCATATGGAGTTCAATGCGCAGGTGGCTGCCAAGCAGCGCATGCTGGAAGACAATCTGTGGCATATCGGCCGCGTGCGTGCGCAGAACGTGCTGCCGCCGCTGATTGGCACCCCGTGGGGCTACCGTCATAAAGCCAGGTTGCGTGTGCGCCATGTGCCTAAAAAGGGAGGCGTGCTGGTGGGCTTTAACGAAAAGGCCAGCAGCTATGTGTCAGATATGGATTCCTGCGAGGTCTTGCCCAAACACGTCTCCAGCCTGATTCCAAAACTTAAACTGCTTATTGCGGAGATGAGTGTCAAGGAGGCTTTGCCGCAGATTGAGCTTGCTGTGGGCGAGGGTAATGTCACGGTGCTCGTGCTGCGTATCTTGCAAGGCTTGCTGCCAGACGATTTGCCTTTACTCAAGGCATTTGCGGATGAACATCAGGTACAGATATGGACCCAGACCAAAGGACCGGATACCGTGATGCCGCTGTATCCTCAGCAGCCTGCGCCTTTGCAATATACATTACCGGAATATGATTTACGTTATCCGTTCAGTCCGACCGAGTTCACACAGGTGAATCCTGGCATAAACCGCGTGATGATTCGCCGTGCCATGCAGTTGCTGGAGCCCAAAGCCAATGAACGCATTGCCGATTTTTTCTGCGGATTAGGTAACTTCACTTTGCCGATCGCGCGCAGTGGCGCAAAAGTCATCGGCCTGGAAGGCGCATCTGGATTGGTTCGCAGGGCGGTCGAGAATGCTACTTTGAATGGTTTGCAGGTCGAGTTTGGTCATGCTGACTTGTTCGAGATGACTCCAGAGAAACTACAGGCTCTGGGTCATTTCGATAAATGGCTCATCGATCCGCCACGCGATGGCGCCATGGAGTTGGTGAAAGCGCTGCCGGATGACGGGCAAGGGGCGCCCCAACGCATTGTTTACGTATCATGCAACCCATCCACGCTGGCGCGCGATGCTGCTGTGCTCACACAGGTCAAAGGCTACAGGCTGGTGTCTGCCGGTGTGATGAACATGTTCCCGCACACTGGGCATGTGGAGTCTATAGCGCTGTTTGAGCGCACTGTCTGAAAAGGGCTAGCGGTAAAAGCGCGTGCCAAAGAAGTTGTTCTCAGTGCGACGATTATCCATGCTGTAGGCCATTCTGCCGCTGATGGCGAGCAGCAGCAAGCCGCCCGCGATAGCGATGTTTTTCAGGAACATGATTGTTTGCATCTGGTCGTTAAAGTCATGATGGAAGATCGCTGCTGCGGCGATGCTGAAAATCGCCAATGTGTAAGCGGTGATGCGCGTTTTATAGCCGAGTACGAGCGAAATGCCACCGAGAATCTCCAGCGGTATCGTTGGCCAAAGCAAGAACCCCGGCACGCCCATCGCTTGCATGTAAGCCATCGTGCCAGATGGGTCTTTGAGTTTGCTCAAACCAGCAAAGATGAAGATCAGCGCAAGCATGATTCTGCACAACAGTTGGGTGATGCTTTTCATCCATCGCTCCTTGGTGGAAAGTGCATTCATCATAAACTTGTCCTTGTCTGACTGCAAATACGTTCCACTGCAAACTTGTGTAAAATTCGTGCATGCGGATATTTTTATTATTGATATGCCTGTTGCTGTGCGCTTGCCAGCCGGGCAAGCATCCAGACATCCGCTTTGCCGTGGCGCAGATGCCGCTGAACCTGGACCCGCGCTATGCCACCGATGCCGCCTCCGAACGTGTGAATCGCTTGTTGTATCAGCCCCTGGTGGATTTTGATGCTGCCTCAAGGCCCTCGCCGGTATTGGCTTCTGGTAATGCTGTCTCTGATACGGAATATCGTTTCACGTTAATCAAGAACGCACAATTCCATCATGGAAAAATGCTCACATCGGCCGATGTGAAGGCAACCTACGCAAGCCTGATGCAACTGAAAGATTCCCCGCACGCGGCGGATTTCGAGAATGTGAACACGATTGAAGTGCCGGATGAAAAAACGGTGATTTTCAAATTGAAACATGCAGATAAGCATTTTCTATCCAAGCTCATCATCGGCATCCTGCCACAGGACTTAATCGACAAAAACCATGATTTCTCGCATCAGCCGGTTGGTTCAGGTGCGCTCAGGTTCGTAAGCTGGAAGCATGATCTAGAGCTCAAACGTATGTCGGATGGTCAATTCATCACCCTGCAGGAAGTGAAAGACCCGACGGTGCGGGTGCTCAAACTGCAGCGCGGCGAGGTGGACCTGCTGCAAGGCGATTTGCCCCCAGAATTGGTAAAGCATTTGCAGAGCATACCTGAAGTCCGCATCCAGACTGGCTTGGGAGCCAACTATTCTTACCTCGGCCTGAATATGCAGGATCCAGTGCTGCAAAACCTGAAGGTAAGGCAAGCATTGGCACATGCGATCGACCGCAAGGCCATCATCCGCAAGGTTATGATAGACGGGTCGCGTGAGGCGGGTGCGATTTTGCCGCCTGAACATTGGGCGGGGAACGGTGATCTGGCGTCTTATGATTACAACCCGCAATTGTCTAAAAAACTTTTGCAAGAAGCAGGCGTGCAACTGCCGCTGAAACTGCTCTATAAAACCAGCACGGATGCCTTTCGCGTGCGTCTTGCCACCATCATGCAGGCGCAGATGCGGCAAGCCGGTATCGAACTGCATATCAGGAGCCTGGATTGGGGTACGTTCTTCGCAGATGTGAAAGCAGGTAATTTTCAGCTGTTCGGGCTGACCTGGGTGGGCATCAAGACGCCGGAAATCTATGCCAAGGCGTTTGGCTCAAGCTGTATGCCGCCCGCAGGCTTCAACCGTGGCCGATATGCCGACGCGGAACTCGATGTACTCCTTGCGAAAGAGGATTGGCCAGCGGCCACGCGGCGTATTCATATGCAGCTGCCTTATATCCCGTTATGGTATGAAGGCCAGTTCACCGCCATGCGCCGAGATATTCAGGGCTTTACCCCAAAGCCAGACGGTAATTGGGACGATTTAAGCATGGTGAATCGGCTACAATAAGTATCATGCGTATTGAAATCTCTATCACCCACCAGACCCTGACGCTGTTCGACGATTTTGGCGGGGTCAAAGCCCGTTATTTAGTCTCGACCGCAGCCAATGGCGCTGGCTGCGAAAAGGGTAGCGGCTGTACGCCCTTGGGGGAGCATATCGTCCGCGCCAAGATCGGTGCCGGCTTGCCAGCAAATACAGTATTTGTAGGACGACGCCCAACCGGAGAGATCTGTACGCCGGAACTAATCGCACAATTCCCCGGACGAGACTGGATACTGACGCGCATCCTGTGGCTGAGCGGCAAAGAGATTGGCAAGAATCGCCTCGGCAATGTGGATACCATGCAGCGCTATATCTATATCCATGGCACCCCGGATAGCATGGAAATGGGCAAGCCAGATTCTCACGGTTGCGTGCGCATGCGCAATGCCGACATTATCCAGTTGTATGACATTGTGCCCGTAGGCACACCTGTATCTATTTACGCCTGATGTTAAGCCGTCTTTTGCATGCTGCCATCGTCATCTTCGGCGTTTTGCTGCTGACTTTTTTGCTTGTCCATGCGGTGCCGGGCGACCCGGTGGATGTGATGCTGGGCGATTCCGCCACCATGGCCGACCGCGACCAACTGCGTGCGGACTTGGGTCTGGATCAGCCTATATTGACGCAATTCTGGCAATATCTTCACAAGTTGTCGCGTGCCGATTTCGGGCAGTCCATCCATACGCATCAGCCGATTGCCGAACTCATCGTTGCACGTTATCCGGCCACGCTCAAATTGGCCATCTGTGCATTGCTGATAGGCTTGGCGATTGGCATTCCGCTTGGCATCTATGGGGCGCTGCACAACGGCAAATGGCAGGATATGCTGGTGACGCTCATCAGTGTACGGTTTTCCGCGATGCCAGCTTTCTGGCTTGGGCCGCTGCTGATGCTGCTGTTTGCTGTCTGGCTGGGCTGGCTGCCTGTCAGTGGCATGGAGGGGCAATCCTCGATTATTCTACCGGCGCTCACGCTGGGCTTTGGCTTGAGTGCTATCCTGACGCGTATGACGCGTACCAGTATGCTGGAAGTGCTAAATGAGGATTTTATCCGTACCGCACGTGCCAAAGGCTTGAGCGAGCGCGAGGTCATTACCCGGCATGCACTGCGCGCGGCTTTGCTGCCCATCATCACTATTGTTGGACTGCAGATGGGCAGCCTGCTGGCGGGCACGGTCATCACCGAGACGATTTTCAGCTGGGAAGGGGTTGGCCGCCTGCTGGTGGAGAGTATCGAGAAGCGTGATTATCCGGTGACGCAGGCCTGCGTGCTGGCCATTGCGCTGAGCTATGTGCTGGTGAATGCCGCGACCGATATCGCCTATCGGCTGGCTGACCCTAGGACTAAGGGCGCATGAAACGATTCGCACTTTCTGTTTTGCTGTTCTGGTTCGTGGCGGTCATGCTTGGCAGGCTCTATGGTCTGCAGCCGAACGTAATCGATTTGGACAATATTCTGGCCAAGCCTGGTGTGCATTACTGGCTCGGTGCGGATGATCTGGGGCGCGACATCCTGGCGCGTGTGCTGAAAGGCGTGGAAGTGTCGATCTGGGTGAGCGTGATAGTCACGCTGGTTACTATGACGCTGGGTGTGACAGTTGGATTGCTTGCCGGTTTTCTTGGCGGGGCTGCAGATAAGGTGCTGATGCAAGTCACGGATATCTTTCTGGCCTTCCCCGGGGTCTTGCTGGCAATCGCGTTTGCCGCGGTGCTGGGGGCTGGTCTGGGCAACCTGATCCTGGCCTTGTGTCTCACCGGCTGGGTCAGTTACGCGCGGCTGGCAAGAGCCCAGACGATGAGCATCCGCCATCGCCAGCACGTGGTGGCGGCTGAATCGCTGGGTGCCAGCATTCCACGCATATTGGGCAGGCATATCCTGCCGCTGCTAGCTTCTGTGCTGATTGTAGAGGCAACGTACAGTCTGGCCAGCGTGATGGTGGCGGAAGCGACCTTGTCTTTCCTTGGCTTGGGCATACAGGCTCCCGAGGCTAGTTGGGGCGCCATGCTGCGCGATGGCGTACGGTATATGCTGGTGGCGCCGCATTATGTGCTGGTGGTGGGGTTGAGCATGATGAGTCTGGTCCTTGCAATTAATTTAGGTGGGGATTATTTACGCGATAAGCTGGATGTGAGAACAGAGCGCTGACATGGAAATCATCTGGCAGGAAAACAAGCAATCACACAGCGCGCATTGGCAATCCGAGGCGAACAATCCGCCACCCAAAAAAGTGGTGATCGCGGATGATGCTACCAAGGCGGACGATGCATACAAGCTGGCCTGCGAAGGCACGGCACTGCTGTATCGCGGTGATTTCCAGAATGCCAAACAGCTGCTGCAAGCCATCACGCGGCGTGTGGACCGCAAGCCTGCGAAACCGGTAGATAATCTGACGGAGGCGTTTCACCAGCATCGTGCCCGGCAGATCCAGCGCGCCGGCATCACTGGCAAGATACTCATCGAACTGAATGATGGACGCTGCGGCCTGAAGCGCGCACCGGATGTGAAAGAAGCGGTCACACAGGCGCTGGATACGGTGCCTGCCAGCTTGGTGCTGTCGCTGCGGGAGCTACTGGGCATGATAGGCGCCTATGAGTGGCGTAAAAAAGGCGTGACTATCGATGCCCTGCAAGCCAATATCCATGCGCACTTTGGCGTGTATTCCCCTTTACGCGGCGAGTATCTGCAGCTGGTTCAGCAAGCGCCATTGCATAGCGTTCAAACCGCGTTCGATATCGGCACAGGTACAGGCGTGATCGCGGCTATTTTGGCTAAACGCGGCGTGAAGCGAGTGATTGCTACGGACAACAATCCGCGTGCTCTGGCTTGTGCCCGTGAGAATATCACGCGCTTGGGTCTGCAGTCGCAAATCGAGGTGGTGGATGCTGATTTGTTTCCTGCGCAACAGAAAGCAGACCTGATCGTGTGCAACCCGCCGTGGCTGCCGGCCAAGGCCAATGCGCCCATTGAGCATGCCATTTATGACCCGGAAAACAGAATGCTCAAAGGCTTTTTGAATGGAGTAAAAGCGCATTTGAACGCAGACGGCGAGGCATGGTTAATTCTTTCCGATCTGGCTGAGCATTTAGGCCTGCGTACACGAGACGAGTTGGCTGCGTGGATCAAAGCCGCTGGCATGCAAGAGGTGGAGAGACTCGATACCAGGCCGCTCCATGGCAAGGTACAGGACAAAAGTGACCCGCTGTACCAGGCTAGGAGCAAAGAGGTGACTTCGCTCTATAGATTAAAAGCGGTATCCGCTAAAATAGACTAACTAGGAATATAAGGAATCGTATGAGTTTAGGCCCAGTCATGATTGATGTCGTCGGCAAGGAGCTGTCAGATGATGACATCCGCCGTTTGCAGCATCCGCTGGTGGGTGGTGTGATACTGTTTGCACGCAACTTTGAGAACTGCGCCCAGCTAGCTGCGCTGACAGCCAGTATCCATGAGGTTCGCAAGCCGCCTCTGTTGATTGGTGTGGATCATGAGGGCGGCCGCGTGCAGCGTTTCAGGGATGGTTTCACCAAGATTCCGCCGATGCGTGAACTTGGCAAAGTGTGGGATAAAAACCCCAAGCAGGCACGCCATCTGGCACAGGAAGCCGGTTGGGTGCTGGCGGCAGAACTACGTGCGCACGGCGTGGATTTTAGTTTTACGCCGGTGTTGGATATGGATTACGGTGACAGCCTGGTGATTGGCGACCGTGCTTTTCATCGCAACCCTTATGCGATCCATGAACTGGCGTTCGCTTTGATGCAAGGGCTGAAAAAAGGCGGCATGCAGGCTGTCGGCAAGCATTTCCCCGGCCATGGTTTTGTGGTGGCGGACTCGCATGTCAGCATCCCGGTGGATGAACGCCCGTTTGACGAAATCGCACAAAACGACATGCAGCCTTTCCGGCAGATGATTGATGACGGGCTGGCAGCGGTGATGCCTGCGCATGTCATCTACCCCAAAGTGGACGAAAAGCCTGCAGGATTCTCATCCAGATGGCTACAGAAGGTGCTGCGTGAGCGTTTGGGTTTCGAAGGCGTGATTTTCAGCGATGACCTGAGCATGGAAGGCGCGACAGTGGCGGGTGACGTGACCAGCCGTGCGCTGGCGGCACTCAACGCAGGGTGTGATATGGTGCTGCTGTGCAACCGTCCGGATCTCGCAGACGAACTGTTAGCCAATTTGCAGTGGAAGATGTCCGCACAAAGCATCGCGCGGTTGGCACGCATGCACGGCGGGCATCGTCCTGTGGATATGAACCATCTGCACGAAAGCGGCGAGTTCGTCGCGGCAGTGAAACAGGTTGGCCTGATAGGCAAGGAAGAGCGGGATTTGTTTGCATAAGCGATACAGACGCTAACAATTTGTAACTTGAAACTTTCACATAAAATCGTTATCTTAATCACGTTGCCATTTGGCAGCTTACTTAAAAGGGAATAGTAATGTTAGATAATATGCAAGTATTAGGTCGTGAATCGTCCTCGGTACAAGCGCAAAACAAAGTACTGCGCAACACCTACGCAATGCTTGGTTTAACCATGATTCCAACCGTCATCGGCGCGATGGTGGGTATCAATATGAATTTTGCCTGGATGGCGTCAAGCCCAATCCTGGCGTTTATCGCGATGTTTGCTGGAGTATATGGCATGTCTTGGCTGGTAGCCAAGAACAGCCAGAACTCCGCAGGTGTGTGGCTGCTGTTTGGCTTCACATTCCTGCTGGGCTTATTGTTGGGGCCATTGCTGCAGCACGCCTTGCATCTGAGTAATGGAGCACAGCTGATTGGCTTGGCAGCTGGCGGCACTGCGGCATCTTTCCTGACGCTGTCAGCGATTGCTTCCAGCACAAATCGCGATTTCACCAACATGGGCAAGTTCCTCACCATCGGTATGGTGCTGGTGATTTTGGCAATTGTTGCCAACCTCTTCTTACACATCCCTGCGATGTCGCTGGCTATCTCAGCAGTCGTTGTATTACTGATGGCAGGATTTATCTTGTATGAGATTAGCCAAATCGTGCGTGGCGGCCAAACCAACTACATCATGGCCACCATGAGTATCTATATCAGCCTGCACAACATGTTCACCAATCTGTTGAGCCTGCTGATGTCCTTCATGGGCAATGATGACTAAGCAATTGCGTACCTAATAAAGAACCCGCTAAAAGGCGGGTTTTTTATTGACTTTTTTGTCTGCGCGCTCTAAAAAATTCGCTCAGCAGCTTGCCACATTCTTCCGCCATCACGCCAGAAACTACATCTGCATGATGATTAAGTTTAGCTTCCGCCATCAGGTCCACCACACTGCCGCAGGCCCCGGTCTTGGGGTCGGACGCACCATATACCAACCGTGCGATGCGGGCGTGCTGAATGGCGCCGGCGCACATGGTGCAAGGCTCCAGCGTGACGTATAGCTCGCAATCTACCAGACGATAGTTGCCTAAGTGCGCAGCCGCTTCGCGCATGGCTTGTATCTCGGCATGGGCAGTGGGGTCATGCTGGCCTATGGGCTGGTTAAAACCCCGGCCGATCACGGCACCATTCTTCACTACGATGGCGCCTACCGGCACCTCGCCGCATTGTGCAGCTAGCCGTGCTTGATCCAGTGCCTGCTGCATCCAACCATGGTCGTTCATGTTTTGCGACTTGTTAAATGTTTGTCATTACCTTTATCCGCCCAGCGAACCAGCACGTAGATGACGCCCAGCACGAATGCACCGCCCACCCACATGCCAATCTCCATTGCAGTGGGGGTGGCATCTTGCACGGGGATGACGATGAGTTTGCGTAAAAACATGACAAGCACGACTTCGACGAAGGTCTCGACTTGCAGCTTGTACCCCATCAGGTAGCGAATCTCGGCTGAGATGAGCGCAGAGATGGACCATAGCAGCATGAGTGTCCCCAGCGCATGTAAAAAGCCATGTACCAGGTTGTGGGCATAGGCGGCTTCTTTGACATCCTTGAAGAACAGCCAGGTGAACATCAGGACGGACACAGCCAGTGCCAGTCCTATCACGACATGGGCAAAGCCGTTCAGCCATAGCATGGCGCGCACAGCGGCTCTGTTCAGGGGTTCAAACTCTCTGGGCAGTTGGTCTTGCGTCATTTGAGGCTCCAAAGTAAACGATGGGTATCAGGTGGAATTTAACCACAAACTTGCCGGCTAATTCATTAGTTGGCTCAACTTTATTGATACCAACGGTGTCATAATATTCGCTTATTTTGAATCGATATCAAAACACCAAAACATATTGAGGAGAGGCTTCATGGCAGTTGATTTGTTCAGTCCGATCCAACTGGGCGCGCTCAGCTTGAAAAACCGCATTATCATGGCCCCGCTGACCCGCAACCGAGCAGGCGAGGGCGGTGTGCCGCAGGCGATGAATGTGACTTACTACGAGCAGCGTGCATCTGCCGGCCTGATCATCACCGAGGCGACACCAATCTCGCCGATGGCGCATGGCTACCCGGCCCTGCCGGGCATCTACACGCCGGAACAGGTGGCAGGTTGGAAAAAGGTCACCGATGCTGTGCATGCCAAAGGTGGCAAGATTGTCATCCAGCTGTGGCATGTGGGTCGTATCTCTCACCCAAGTTTGATTGGCGGGCAGGTGCCTGTCGCACCAAGCGCCATCAAACCGGCTGGACAGGCCTTTACCTATAGCGGCCTGCAGGATTATGTCACACCGCGCGCGTTGGATAAAAGTGAGTTGCCCAGAATCGTCAATGATTATGTACATGCTGCGAAATGCGCGATGGACGCTGGTTTCGACGGGGTGGAAGTGCATTCGGCGAATGGGTATCTGCTAGACCAGTTCTTGCGTGATGGAACGAATCAGCGTGCTGATGAATACGGCGGCAGCTTTGAGAATCGTGCCCGCCTGCTGATGCAGGTGATGAAGGCTGTTGTGAACACAATCGGTGCAGATAAGACCGGCGTACGTCTGTCGCCAGTAAATCCATTCAACGATATGCACGACACTAACCCGCAAGCCTTGTTTGAATATGTGGCAGATGCATTGAATCGCTTCAGTCTAGCGTATCTGCATGTCGTGGAAGGCGGCATTCATGGGGGCGGCAAGGCAGACCCGTTTGATTTTTATGCTTTCAGAAAGCGCTTCAAAGGCGCTTATATGGCTAACCTGAGCTATGACAAGGCGCGCGGTAACGCAGCGATAGCGAGCGGACATGCAGATTGTGTGGCTTACGGCGTGCCATTCATTGCCAACCCCGACCTTGTCGAGCGCTTCAGACAAAATGCGCCGCTGAATGAAGCGGATGCAAATACTTTTTATGGCGGAACAGAAAAAGGCTACACCGATTATCCTTACCTAGGAAAATGAACATGAAGAAACCAGCAACAACCCGACAGCCAGTTGCCGATATCATCGCAAACCGCTGGAGCGGTCGCGCCTACAACCCTAACAAACCTGTCACAGACGAGGAGTTGATTGCTTTGCTGGAGGCGGCGCGTTGGGCGCCCAGTTGCTATGGCGACCAGCCTTGGCGTTTCGTGGTGTGCAACAAAGCCAACCACGCGCAAGCTTGGCAGGCAGCATTCGAGACTTTGGCCGAGAGTAATCAGACATGGGCCAAGAATGCGCCTTTGCTGATACTAGTGTGTGCCAATACCTTATTCAGACACAATAGTAAGCTTAACCGCTGGGCGGGATATGACACGGGGGCGGCAGTGGAGAATATGTGTCTGCAGGCGACTGAGCTGCGCATGGTCGCGCATCAGATGGGTGGCTTTAGTGTCGAGGCTGCGCGCAAAGCCTTCAATATACCGGAACAGTTCGAGCTGATGGCGATGGTAGCGATTGGGCATGGTGATGTGCCAGAATCATTACCGGACGATTTGCGCGAACGCCAGCTGGCACCGCGCCAGCGTTTGCCGCTGGGTGAATTGTTTTTTGGTGGTATGTGGGATACGCCGATTAAATAGGCCTTGTGATACAATCGCCGCTTTACATTTAAAGACACTATCATGGCAGTTTTGACCCTTACCAAAGCAAATTTCAAAGAGACCATTGAAAGCAATGATTTCGTCATTGTGGATTTTTGGGCGCCATGGTGTGATCCATGCGTGGCGTTTACACCTACTTTTGAAGCTGCTGCCAAAAACAATCCAGATATCGTCTTTGGTATGGTGAATACAGAAGCTGACCCGGAGATTGCCGAGTATTTTCAGGTGCAGCAGATTCCAGGCATTCTGGTGATACGCGAACGCGCTGGCATCCATGCCCAGGTGGGTGAGATTGGCGCGCCAGCTTTTGATGAGATTATTAAATGGGCGCGAGCCTATGATATGACGAACGTCCGCGATTTCATGGCCAGACAAAACGAACTGGTAAAATAAAATAAGCCGCTTAAAGCGGCTTTTTTATTCTTGGTCAATTCTTTTAGAATCCACCTGTAGTGACGATTCTGAAAAGATAATACACCCCTAACCCCATCATGACATAAAGCGGCAGATTGCCACTTTTTTTGGTTTCTACTTTGGATGGTGAGGATATCCAGCGGTTGATGAACCATAATATCAGGATGATGATGGGGATGAAGGTCATGTGGGAGGTGTCTTGGAAAAGCCATGCCAGTGCGCTCTTCAGCCACCCGCCTTCTTTGAAGAACTCGATTGCCAGCCCGATTATCCCAATCACCATCAAAATAAACCTGCCAATGGCTAGCATGTTATTTAAACCGGATTCAGGTTTGATGTTCACATTCTTACGGTATTTATTCGGGTCGTGTTTCTGTGTGGCGGCCATGGGAGCTCCTTAAAAAATCATGCTAATCTTGCGAGAGATACTTAGTCGGGTCAACCGATTTGCCTTGCCGGCGAATCTCAAAATGCAATTTGACGGTATTGCTATCCGTATTGCCCATCTCGGCAATCTTCTGCCCTGCCTGGACTGTCTGGCCTTCTTTCACCAGAATCTTGCTGTTGTGGGCGTAGACAGACAAATAGGTCTTGTTGTGTTTGATAATGACCAGTTTGCCGTAGCCACGTAAGTCGGATCCGGTATAGATCACCTTGCCCGGCGCAGCAGCATTGATGGCTTGGCCTGTATTGCCAGCAATGTCTATCCCCTTGTTGGTGGATTCGTTGAAACTGCCGATGACTTTTCCCTGAGTCGGCCAACTCCAGTTCATGGCTTCATCGTCAGCTGGCTTAGCATCTGCAGGTTTAGATTCTGCTACTTTTCCATCTGTGGTTTTTGTGTCGGCAGTTTTCGCATCAGCTGGCTTGCTGACTGGACGATTCATGGCTTCCACACTGTAGGGTTCGCGCGTGGCTCTAGGTTCGCTGAGTACCGGCGTTACGGCAGAGGGGGCGGTGGCTGCCGTGGCATTTGTAGTTTCGGTGACACCAGGGCTTGTTTTGACGGTGCTTACCACCACGCCATCCGCATTCGCGGGCTCATTAACAGGTTTAGATTTCAACGGAGCAAAGTTAAGCACTTGGCCCACTTTGATGCTGTAGGGTGGAGGGATGTTATTCGCAGCTGCGATTTCTTTATAGTCATAGCCAAATTCCAGGCCGATGCGCAACAGATTATCGCCTTTTTTGACTGTATAGGTGTCTGGCCGCCAGTCTTTGCCAGTTGTGACGACCACGGGTTTTGACTGCGTTGGTTTTGCTGAAGGTGATGCTGATTTGCTCTCAGGCAGTCGGTCGATTACCGGTGCGGGGGGATTGCTTTCGCAGGCAGCGAGCAGACCGCAAAGAATCAAGCAGCTCGCGGCCTTTTTCATGTGCTTACACCGCCTAATAGAGGAACGAATTTCACAGCTTCCAGTTTGGTCTGGCGGAAATCTTTGCCGGTGTTTTCGATGAGTGTCAATATTTGCGTACTGGTGCCGATAGGAATCACCATGCGTCCGCGCACAGCTAGTTGCGCGAGCAAATCTTGGGGCACATGGCTAGCGGCAGCGGTAACGATGATGCCATCGAACGGTGCGAATTCAGCCAAGCCCTCGCTGCCATCCGCATGGTCAAGTTTCACATTCACACATTTGAGCGTACGCAAGTGTCCACGTGCTTTCATCACCAGTGGGCGTATGCGCTCAAGGGACAGGACTTCTTTGGCAATGCGTGATAAAACGGCGGTCTGATAACCGCACCCGGTACCGATTTCGAGCACCTTGCCCAGTGGCCCGCCGTTGCGTAATAGCTCGGTCATCCTTGCAACTGTATAAGGCTGGGAGATGGTCTGCCCAAAGCCGATCGGCAGGGATACGTCCTCATAGGCACGTATGGACAGCGCCTCATCCACGAAAATATGGCGCGGGATCTCTCCCATCACATGCAATACCACTTCATCCTTGATGCCTTGTTCTCGCAGGCGGGCAAGCATGCGCTCGCGCGTGCGTAGCGAGGTCATGCCGATACCGGTTTTACTTCTTAGTAATGCCATAAGTTAATTATTCAGCCAATCTTGCATTTCATTGAGCTGGCTGCGTTTGGTTAGGTCAACTTGGATTGGGGAGATGGATACCTGGTTGCTGGCCACGGCATAGAAATCTGTACCTTCACCGCCATCGTTTGGCTGGCCGGCAGCGCCTACCCAATACACAGTTTCACCACGTGGTGTCTTGAGCTGCATTACGGGCTCGGCTTTGTGGCGTTTCCCTAAGCGGGTGATGACTTTTCCTTGAAGCTGGTCATATGGAATGTCCGGCACATTCACATTCAGCAATGTCGGGCTGTTGAAAGGTTTTTTCATATGCTGTTGCACCAGTTCAACAGCGACCTTTGCCGCCGTCTCGAAATAGGTCGAGTTGTGCTGCGACATGGAAATCGCAATCGAGGGAATGTCGAGCAGATAACCTTCCATCGCCGCAGCGACGGTACCGGAATAGATCGTATCATCACCCATGTTGGCACCATCATTGATACCGCTAATGACCATATCTGGCAGTTCCTTCATTAGGCCGGTCAGTGCGATATGTACGCAATCGGTAGGTGTGCCATCCACGTAATAGGCATTTTCGCCGGTTTTTCGCACACGCAGAGGGCGGTCGAGTGTCAAAGAGTTGCTGGCGCCGCTGCGGTTGCGCTCTGGGGCGACGATAGTGATATCAGCCAGTGGGGCCAGATGTTGAGCCAGGATGTTCAGCCCGGGTGCAAAATAGCCATCGTCGTTGGACAATAGTATTTTCATACGGGATTGCAAATCAGAATGCGCATGGCTGAATTATAAATTAAGCCATGCGTTTTTATGCTGGGTTTCGGCTGAGATTTGCGTAAAAAATTGCACAGCAGAAAAAAATGAGACACAGTAGTATTTCAATCACAGCCAATTTGACTGAAACGCCGCTGTCGGCCCAGGCGCGTACCACGCCTTCGGTGAAATAGAGCAAAATGAACATGCTGGCCCATTGATAAGTATAGCGCCGGCCACGCAGGATACCGAACAAGGGTATGAGCAGAGGCACTGCTTTTAGCATCAGCAGGGAGCCGCCTGGTTTGAGCGGCGCAAGGAATGTCTCCCAGGCCAGACAAAGCAGAATCAAGGCCAGCAGGCTGGCGCTGGCGCCCAAACGCAATCTGGACATCATGCGCGGCAGGCTTTGGACATTGCTACCAAGGCCTGGCGTGCTTCAGTAGCATTGGTGACGGGCGTTTCAAAATCAAAGCGTAAAATTTGGGTGGCGCCAGCATGGTCGCGGATGCGCACATCAAAGCCATCACAATCGATGCCTATTATCTCAGCCTGCTGCGGTTGAGCACTATGGAAATGCTTGCAGTAAGCCACCAGGCTTTCGCAGTGGTCAGCATTCATGTGCTGAATGATGCCGCTTTCAATCTCGGCCAATTGATTGGCTGGCGCTGTAATGCTGTCTGCCTCCATCCATGACATCTTGCCGAATCCGCCGATATAACGGACATGTGTGGTTTGAATGCGGTAGAAAGCAAAGTCATGCATGTCGAAGTAGGTGGCAGCCTGCGGCAGATAACGCAAATAACGGGCGCGCAAATCACTGTCGGCAGACTTGTCAATCAACCTTGCCTCGCCTAGCAATGTCAGGCGGGCATTCGCCTGCAGGTCTTCGGCACCGGCAAACACCAGTAACGAGACCTTCGGATTGGCTGTGATGTTCTTGGTGTGTTCCGCGATATTGCTGATGAGGATGATGGGATTGCCGGCATGATCCAGCACGAAAGGCGCCACAGAACCGAACGGGTAGCCAGTATATTTCGCAGAGTGTGTGGAAAGGATGCCGCTGCGGGTGCTGCGCAGGAATTGTCTTGCCTCGGTTGCCAGATTCATGGTCGTTATTTGCTCAATTTCAGGGCAGTTTCAGCCAGGCGCTTGCCCAGCGCGATGCACAGTTTTTTCTCATCTTCGCTGATAGGTTTGTCATCCATCGTGCCGCCGATATGGCTAGCGCCGTATGGGGTGCCGCCGCTCTGTGTCGTACTCAAGGCTGGCTCGGAATAAGGCAGGCCCACCATCAGCATGCCGTGGTGCATCAACGGCAGCATCATGGTCAGTAATGTAGTCTCGTTGCCGCCGTGCATGGACCCGCTGGAGGTAAACACGCAAGCGGGCTTGCCAATCAGCGTGCCTTTTAGCCACAAGCCGGAAGTGCCATCCAGAAAGTATTTCATCGGCGCAGCCATGTTGCCAAAGCGCGTCGGGCTGCCTAAAGCCAGTCCGCTACATTCTTCCAGGTCTTTCAGTTCGGCATACGGTGCGCCACTGGCTGGAATGTCGGCTTCGGTCGCTTCGCAATTGGCCGAGACTTTCGGTACGGTGCGGATGCGCGCCTTTGCGCCTTGCACACTTTCCACACCGCGCGCAATCAGCTGCGCCATCTCGCGCACCGCACCGCCTTGGGAGTAATACAGAACAAGGATTTCAGTCATTTTTTCTGCTTGTTCTTTAGTAAAATGTGCGACTGATGTTTTTCCACATCAAATAATTCAATCGCTAGTGCCAAATCACTAAGTTTTGCATATCCATAGTTTCTTGGGTCGAACTCGGGGGCATTTTTGACGATATTGGAGCCAACGGCACCTAAGTTTGCCCAACCATCTTCATTAGAAGCCGCCTCTATAGCTGACCTGAAGAGGTTAATTAGTTTTGTGTCTTGTCTTAATTTATTAGGTGGCGTTTTGGTTTGCTCTTCTTGAGCGTCTGCTTTAAGTGAGAATACTTCGGTGTATATAAAGCGGTCGCAGGCAGCCACAAAGGGTTGAGGTGTTTTCTTTTCGCCGAAACCATACACGCGCCTTCCGGACTCGCGAATTCTTGACGCTAATCTAGTGAAATCACTGTCACTGGAAACAATACAAAAACCGTCAAAATTATCGGTATAGAGTAAGTCCATTGCATCGATAATCATGGCGCTGTCAGTGGCATTCTTGCCGGTAGTGTAGCGAAATTGTTGTATAGGCTGAATGGAGTGCTCTAATAAGGTTGTTTTCCACTGCACCAAGTTAGGGGTTGTCCAATCACCATAAATCCTTTTTACGCTGGCAACTCCAAATTTTGCAACCTCTGATAGCAACCCCTCAATGATTGAGGCTTGTGCATTGTCTGCGTCAATCAAAACAGCAAGTGTGGCGTTGCTTTCAGCATGGATAGCCATTAATTAATTCGCTTTACTAATTCAGCCGCTTTGCCAACATAATTGGCCGGTGTCATCTCCAGCAGCGCTTGTTTGGCTTCAGCAGGAATGTTCAGTGTTTCGATGAACGCATGCAGCGAGGCTTTGTTGATGCCGCCCTTGCCGCGCGTCAGGTCTTTGAGCTGCTCGTACGGGTTCTCGATACCATAGCGGCGCATCACGGTCTGGATAGGTTCGGCCAGTACTTCCCAGCTGTTGTCCAAATCTTCCGCAAGCCGTTGCGGGTTGGCTTCCAGCTTGTTCAGGCCGCGCAGGCAAGAATCGTAGCCCAGCAGGCTGTAGCCAAAAGCCACGCCCATGTTGCGTAGCACGGTGGAGTCGGTCAAATCACGCTGCCAGCGGCTGATGGGCAGTTTCTCTGCCATGTGGCGCAAGATGGCGTTGGCGATGCCCAGATTGCCCTCAGAGTTCTCGAAATCAATCGGGTTGACCTTGTGTGGCATGGTGGATGAGCCGATTTCGCCCGCTTTGACTTTTTGCTTGAAATAGCCGACGGAGATATAGCCCCAGATGTCACGGTTCAGATCGATCAGGATGGTGTTGATGCGAGCCAGATTGTCATAAAGCTCTGCCATGTAGTCATGCGGTTCGATCTGAATGGTGAGCGGGTTGTAGCTGAGTCCCAGATGCTCCACAAAACGCTGTGCAAACGCTTCCCAGTCAAAGTGAGGATAAGCGGCCAGGTGTGCGTTGAAGTTGCCGACTGCGCCGTTGATCTTGCCCAGGATTTCACCTTCCTGAAGCTGCTGTTGCTGGCGTTTGAGGCGATATACGACATTGGCTAACTCTTTGCCCATTGTGGTGGGCGATGCGGTTTGGCCATGGGTGCGGCTTAACATAGGGGTTTCGGCCAGTTCATGCGCCAGTTCGGTCAGGCGTGCGATGACTTTTTCCAGGAAGGGCATTATCACGGCATCGCGTGCCCCCTTCAGCATCAGGCCATGCGAGAGGTTGTTGATGTCCTCCGAAGTGCAGGCAAAGTGGATGAACTCGCTGGCCTTCTTGATTTCAGGATTGCCGTCGAACTTCTCTTTCAGCCAGTATTCCAGCGCTTTTACGTCATGATTGGTGCGCGCTTCAATCGCCTTTACCTGCGCGGCATCCGCTTCGCTAAATTCCGCGATGGCCTCATCCAGCTCCACCACCGTTGCGATGCTGAACGATTGGATCTCGGTGAGCTCAGGCGAGGCCGCCAGCGCTTTCAGCCATTCCACTTCCACTTTGGCGCGATGCTTGATGAGTGCATATTCGCTGAAGAACGGGCGCAATGCATCCAGTTTAGTTTGGTAGCGGCCATCAAGGGGGGAAAGGGCATTGAGCGTGGTGAGTGACATAAAACGTAGATTTCAATGTTTTTAGAAGGGTATATTTTACGCTTTTTGGCTGGCTAAATCCATTTGGAAATATGGTCGTGCCCCTCCTTACGTGGGTGCGCGTTTCATTGTTAAGTGTGATGCTCTGTAAGGCTTATTCTGCTTTCCTAGTAGACCAGCTGGTAATGCAATGAAAGAAAATAAAAAAACGCGCCGAAGTGACTCGGCGCGCTGTGAGTGAACGCTTTCGGAGTTTTGTTTTAGACAAAACTGTTAACAAAACCCCTAGGCAACAACGAGCAAATCAACAAATTGGTTGACCGGTGTGGCTTCCAGCTTCTTCTGGTCTGCGCACAATGCCAGGATTTCAGCTTGCTTCTTGGCGTCAAAACGGCGTGCCAGGTTGACCTTGAATTTCTTGATCAACTCCGGGATACCTTCCGCACGACGGCGGCGATGGCCAATTGGATATTCCACTGCGATGTTCTCTGACGAACTACCGTCTTTGAAGAAAATCTGGATCGCGTTGGCAATCGAGCGTTTTTCCGGGTCAAGATAGTCGCGTGTATATTCAGCTCTCTCTACGCATTCCATTTTGTCACGTAGCGCATCAATACGTGGGTCGGCAGCGGCTTCATCCTCATAGTCCTGCGCGGTCAGGTTGCCATTGAGCAGGCCTATCGCAGCCATGTATTGGATGCAGTGATCGCGGTCGGCAGGGTTGTTCATCGGCCCCTTTTTGTCGATGATTCGGATGGCGGACTCGTGTGTGGTGATGACGATCTTGTCGATTTGCGCGATCTGCTCCATGGTCTGCAGGCGGTTGCCGACCTGCTGGTTGAGTGTAAATGCGCACTCCACCGCTGTTTGAGCGTGGAACTCGGCCGGGAAGGATATTTTGAACAGGACGTGTTCCATCACGTAGCTGCCGTAAGGGCGCTGAAATTTGAACGTGTTGCCTTTGAACAATACATCATAGAAGCCCCATGTCTTGGCGGTGAGTGCAGATGGATAACCCATCTCGCCTTGCATAGTCAGCCAGGCCAGGCGTACAGCGCGCGAAGTCGCGTCGCCCGCCGCCCAGGATTTGCGCGAGCCGGTGTTCGGGCTGTGTCGGTAGGTGCGCAAGCTTTGGCCATCCACAAATGCGTTGGAAACAGCATTGATGACGTCTTCCCGGTTGCCGCCCAGTAGTTTGGTGACTACGGCGGTGGAGGCGAGTTTGACCAGAATCACATGATCAAGGCCGACACGGTTGAAGCTGTTCTCCAAAGCCATCACGCCCTGAATCTCATGCGCCTTGATCATGGCAGTCAGCACGTCACGCATGGTCAAAGGCGCTTTGCCTTCAGCGACATTCTTGCGTGAGATATAGTCGGCTACAGCCAGAATGCCGCCCAAATTATCTGAAGGGTGTCCCCATTCCGCAGCAAGCCATGTGTCATTAAAGTCCAGCCAGCGGATCATCGCACCGATATTGAAGGCAGCAAGAATCGGGTCCAGCTGGAAGTTTGTGCCAGGTACTTTTGCGCCATTCGGCACGATAGTGCCGGGAACGACGGGGCCGAGCACTTTGGTACAGGCCGGGTAATCAAGGGCCTCGAAACCGCAACCTAGTGTGTCCATCAGGCAATAGCGGGCTGTGTCGAAAGCTTCAGCACTGCTGATATCGTAATCCATCACATAGTTGGCGATATCGACGATGACCTGATCGGGATCAGGGCGGACATTGGAAATATGGCTAGACATGTAAAACTTTCTTTAAAAATTAACGTTGGTTCAGTGGAACGTATGGACGGTTATCCGGCCCCGTGTATTCCGCATTTGGGCGAATGATCTTGTTATCAATGCGTTGCTCGATGACATGCGCTACCCAGCCTGTGGTACGGGAAATTACGAAAATGGGCGTAAACATGCTGGTGGGGATGCCCATCAGGTGATAGCTGGAAGCGCTGTACCAGTCCAGATTAGGGAACATTTTCTTCTCGTCCCACATGGTTTTCTCGATTCGGGCGGATATATCAAAAAGTGTCATATTGCCGGCATCTTCGCTTAATTTCTTCGAAACAGCTTTGATTGCCTCGTTTCTTGGGTCGGCGATGGTGTAAACCGGATGACCGAAGCCAATGATGATCTCTTTACGCGCCATGCGCTCCCGGATGTCTTTTTCAGCCTCGTCCGCATCCTTGTAGCGGGCGATGATTTCCATTGCGGCCTCGTTGGCGCCACCGTGTTTCGGGCCGCGCAATGCGCCGATCGCACCGGTGATGCAGCTGTACAGGTCTGACAAAGTGCCGGCAACCACGCGGGCGGTAAAAGTCGAGGCGTTGAACTCATGCTCGGCATACAGCACCAATGAGGTGTTCATTGCATCGATATGCAGCTGCTTAGGTTTTTCGCCATGCAGCAGATGCAGGAAGTGGGCGGCAATCGAATCATCATCGGTCTCAACTTGGATCCTTCTGCCGAAATGGCTGTAGTGATACCAATACAGCAGGATTGAGCCAAAGCAGGCGATTAGTCTGTCACCCAGCTCTTTGGTGCCATCAATGTTCCGGTCAACTTCTTCTGGCTGCAAAGTCCCCAGCATGGAGCAGCCGGTACGCATGACATCCATTGGGTGTACGTTGGCGGGAATTTGCTCCAGTACGGTTTTAAGTGCGGCTGGCAAACCGCGCAGCGTCTTCAACTTTTGGTGATACGCCGAGAGTTGCACCTTGTTTGGCAACTCGCCATGAATCAGCAGGTAAGCAACTTCTTCAAAGGTTGCATGTTGCGCCAGTTCCAGGATGTCGTAGCCGCGATAATGCAAGTCATTACCGGTGTGGCCGACTGTACAAATAGCGGTTGTCCCGGCCGCCACGCCAGCCAAGGCTACGCCTTTTTTCTTTTTGGGCAGTTCGGTTGCCATGTTCATGATGGTTAGTCTCCCTGTTTAAACAATGCATCCAGCTTTTGCTCAAAAGCGTGGTAACCCAAGTGTTCATACAACTCAGCCCGGGTTTGCATCAGATCCAATACGTTCTTTTGTGTGCCGTCCTTGCGCACGGCCTGATATACCTTCAGCGCAGCCTGATTCATGGCGCGGAAAGCGGATAGCGGATAGAGCACCATGCTGACGTTCGCTGAAGCCAGTTCCTGCACGGTGAACAGCGGAGTGGAGCCGAATTCGGTGATGTTGGCCAGCACCGGTACCTTAACTGCCGCTGCAAATTGCTTGTACATGCCTAGTTCGGTCATGGCTTCGGGGAATATCATATCCGCACCTGCTTCGACACAAGCACAGGCGCGATCAATGGCGGATTGCAGGCCTTCCACTGCTAGTGCATCCGTACGCGCCATGATGACGAAGTCCGGGTCGGTTCTGGCATCCACTGCAGCCTTGATGCGATCCACCATTTCGGATTGCGACACGATGGCCTTGTTGGGACGATGGCCGCAACGTTTGGCCTGTACCTGGTCTTCGATGTGTACCGCAGCAGCGCCAGCCTTGATGACGGATTTGATGCTGCGTGCGATGTTGAATGCACCGCCAAACCCTGTATCGATGTCTACCAGTAATGGCGTATCCACCGCATCCGTGATGCGGCGTACGTCAACCAGTACATCTTCTAAAGTCGAGATGCCAAGGTCAGGCAAGCCAAGGGAGCCCGCCGCCACGCCGCCCCCGGAGAGGTATATGGCTTTGAACCCGGATTGTGTGGCGAGCATGGCGTGATAGGCATTGATAGCGCCGATGATCTGCAACGGTTTTTCTGTGGCGAGTGCTGCTCTGAAGAGTGCCCCTGCTGTTAATGTAACGCTCATGCGAAGAACCTCCGTTCTGCTTCTTCTGGCATATTGACGCCTGTGAGCTTGGCTTTCTGCAATACTTCCCAGAAGTATCGGTATGTCGCACGGTCGTGCAGTTCGCCTGCATACTGGATAGGGCCCCAAGAGGCGTCTTGTGCAGCGAGTAAAATGTTGGCTGCATCAGTAACCTCATCAAAGTTTGGTTTCATTGCGTCCACAATCGCTTGGATTTGTGTTGGATAGATGCTCCACATGCGCATGAAGCCGAACTCGTTGCGCGCCCGCGAAGCATCGCTGAAAGTAGTCTCTACATTTTTCAGGTCGAGCGTGACGTTGTGTGCAGGTACCACACCATTGGCAAGTGCAGCAGCAACAACCTCAGTTTTAGCTCTTGCGAGCAGGCGATGATCGAACTGTCCCGGACTGCGCATGGCGCTGGCAGGAATCGCGCCATGGTGGGCGCTGACAAAGTCCATCAGCCCGAAATCCAGTACTTGCAGCCAAGGCAGTTTCGCAATTTCATGTACTTGTCTAAGCGCGCCATGAGTCTCTATCAGAATGTGCACCGGAATCTCGCGTTTGATGCCATGGGTGGCGGCGGTTTTTTGCAGATAAGCAATCATTTCCTTTGCTTGTGCAATGTCCGTACATTTTGGGATAGTGATATAACCCAATACATTGCCTGCGCCACTCACTAGGATGTCCAAATCCAGTTTCCAGGCTGGGTGTGTGTAATCATGAATGCGTGCACCAGCCATCTTGTGTTTATTGGCTTCCGAATTCAACACGCGCACGATCATTTCTGCATGCTCGCGTTCCTGGCCGCTGGCTGCACCGTCCTCACAATCACAGGTAATATCAAAAACCGGGCCAATTGTGTCTTGCAGGCTTAGTGCTTTCAGAATGAGTTTCTCGCTGCCGGCAAAATGTTCGCAGGCTGGAATCAGCGGGAATGGTTTTTCTCCGCCAAACAATGCTTCTGATGGATGTGCAGCCATATCGATTTCCTTAAGTTATTTTCCGTGGCATCATCACGGTGTAATCTAAATCCAGCACCACATTTGGGTGGTAAGTGCCATTTTCTCGGACAAACGGCAGGTCGGTGGATGCAAGGTTCTTGATGCCTGTCATCCGCAGACGCAACGCACCAGTCTGTGCACTCAGTGCCCATTTGTCCAGTACTTCGGAGCGTGTATAAATAGTATCGCCAGCAAAGCTTGGGTTGGCATGCGTGCCGGCGTTGATTGCGGCAATCGACAGAGCATTTTCCAAGCCTTCATAGCTCAATGCACGACATATGCTGATAACGACTCCGCCATACACGAGCCGTTTGCCAAACTGGCGTGTCTGCATCATGTGAGCATCAAAATGCAGGCGCGCATTGTTTTGGTATAGATGCGTCGCCATGCTGTGGTCGCTGTCATTGATCGTGATGCCCGACGGGTGGTTGATCTGCTCACCGACTATGTAATCTTCCCAAAAGTACTGACTGCCGGTCGTTTGGCTGACAAGACTGTTATTAGCTTCTGATGGCACCGTCGCCAGGTTTCCTGCATCCACGAATTCAGGCAAAGTGGGCACCAAGGTTTCAGGCGCAGCCGCTGTCATATTGTTTTTATGTACCATCACCCAGCGCACCCAGCTTAAGACAGCCTTTCCTAACTGGTTAAAGCTTGTCGAGCGCACCCAGACTACGCCACTTTTGCCGTTGGAGTTCTGTTTCAGGCCAATCACTTCGCTGGTGGTGGAGAGGGTGTCCCCTACGTACGCCGGCAGGTGGAAGCGCACATCGGCATAGCCTAAATTGGCTACTGCATTTACAGAAATATCTGGTACGGTTTTGCCGAATGCGATATGAAATACCAGCAAGTCGTCAACAGGCATAGCCGGATATCCCATGTCCCGAGCGAATGGCGCGCTGCAGAACAAGGGCTGGCGTGCGCCATATAGTCCCATATACAGTGCGCAATCACCTGTCGTTATGGTGCGAGGTGTGGCATGCCGAATGACCTCGCCAAGGCTGAAATCTTCAAAATATCGACCAGCGTAGATTTTTTGCATTTTAAATAAACTCTTCTTCTAATTCGGTGATCATCTCATGCAGTTTGATAAGCCGCTGCGCAGCTTTCACATGGTGTTGTTCCACCAGTTTGTTATCCACCACTACAGTGCCGCGACCGCTTTCATTGGCTTCTTTGAGCGCTTTGATGATTTCGCGCGCATATGCAATTTCGGTCGCTTTCGGTGTGTAGGCGTCATTGCAATAGGCAATCTGCGCCGGATGCACTAGGGATTTGCCATCAAAGCCCATATCCCTGCCTAACCGGCAAGCATACTCAAAGGAATGCATGTTCTTGAAGTCGCTGGTAATGCCGTCAATCACGCAACGTCCATAAGCCCTTGCTGCGAGGATGACCAGAGATAGTGAGGTCAGTAGTGCGATGCGCTCATGGGTCACTCTTGCGTGCAGTTGGGATATCAAGTCCGAAGTTGCCATCACCATACAGGTGATGCGATCACTGGCGGCCGCGATCTCCTTCGCGTTCAATACGGCCAGAGGGCTTTCTATCATCACCATGATGGGCATATGACTGCCACCCACGCTATCTAAATATGCTTGCGCCTTGATAACGTCTTCGCTGGATTCTATGTTGGGAAAAAGAATCGCATCTGCGCCGATATCGGCAACTGCCTTGATGTCATCCTTGCCCCATACGGAATCCAGATCGTTGACCCGAATAACCACTTCCCTGGCGCCGTAACCACCTTTTTTTACGGCGGCTACGATATTGTCGCGAGATTGGATTTTTGCATCTACCAGAATGGGGTCGCCTAAATCCAGTATTACTGAATCTGCCTGCAAAGTTCTGGCGCGATCCAAATAGTGTGTGTTGCACCCCGGTACGTATAGCATGGAGCGACGCGGTCTTAGGCAATATTCCATAGATATGAGCCACAAAAAAATTGAACTTGATTCGATTATAGTTTGCGCGCCAAATAAAAGTCAACATATATTTTATGTCTTATATAAGATATAAAATAGTAGACAAATAAAAATGCGCATGATATAAATAGTGTCATGGAGTTAAAAATGACAAATTCACCGAGTTACAGACCTTTATATGACCAGATCAAGGTGTTGCTGACACAAAGCTTGATCGGTGGCGAATGGCGCCCCGGGGACATGATTCCTAGCGAGATAGAGTTGGCCAATCGGTATAAAGTTAGCCAAGGTACTGTGCGCAAGGCAATCGATAGCTTGGCGAGCGAGAATATCCTGATTCGCCGTCAGGGCAAGGGTACTTTTGTCGCGACACATAAAGAAGATAACGTGAAGTTGCGGTTCCTTAGGCTAACAGCTGTTAACGGTCAGAAGGAGTTGTTGCAGAACGAATTTATAAGCTGTATCAAAAGCAAGGCGGAAGGGCGCATTGCGCAGGCGCTTGACTTGAAAGCCGGGGCGTCGACTATTGAAGTGAAGCGTTTGTTAAGTTTTTCGGGAAGGCCGGTCATTTATGACCATATCATCGTGCCAGCTGCCTCCTTCAAAGGTTTGAATGGTAGCAAGGTAGAGGAAAGCAACGGCTCGATGTACAGCATGTATGAAACACAGTTTGGCATACGCATGGTGCGCGCAGAAGAGCGGCTAAAGGCCGTAGCTGCGGATGCCGAGGTGGCAAAAGCTCTCGGTTTGAAGCAGGGCTTTCCGTTGCTTAGCATCGAACGCGTGTCATTTACCTATGGTGACAAGCCGATGGAGTGGCGTCTGGGCTTGTGTGTTACCGATGATCATCATTATCTGAGCGAATTGGAATAATCATGGATTTGAAGCAGGCAGCTTTGCATTATCACGAATTTCCCAAACCTGGGAAGTTGAGTGTAGAGTCCTCCAAATCGTGCGCTACTCAAGCTGACCTGTCGCTAGCTTACACGCCAGGTGTGGCAGAACCCGTTAGAGCCATTAATCATAATCCGCAAGACGCATATCGCTATACCAACAAGGGCAATCTGGTAGCTGTGATTACTGACGGTACTGCTGTTCTAGGGCTGGGGAATATGGGTGCTCTGGCAAGTAAGCCTGTGATGGAGGGTAAGGCTGTTCTCTTCAAGCGTTTTGCAGATATCGATGTATTTGATATTGAAGTGAATGCCAAGACGCCGGATGAGTTCATCGAGACAGTGGTCAATATCGCGCCTACATTCGGTGGCATCAATCTGGAAGATATTGCTGCTCCGCATTGCTTTTATATCGAGAGCGAGTTGAAGAAGCGTCTTGCTATCCCTGTGTTTCATGACGATCAGCATGGTACAGCAGTGATTGTTGCGGGTGCGTTGCTGAATGCACTCAGTATACAAGATAAGACGCTGGATCAGGTTAGGATTGTATTTCTCGGTGCGGGCGCCGCAGGCTGCTCGTGTGCCAAGCTGCTTAAACTCATGGGCGCTAAACATGTGACGATGGTGGATAGAACGGGTGTTCTGGATACCGACAGGAAGGATTTGCACGATAACAATCGAGAGTTGGCTGTTCCTGCTGGTGATGTGAAAACTCTGGCTGATGCGATGGACGGCGCGGATGTGTTTGTCGGTGTATCAGCGAAGAACGCTCTGCCGCCAGAATTGATTGGTACGATGGCGGAAAAGCCAATTATATTCGCATTGGCGAATCCTGACCCGGAAGTGTTGCCGAGTGTCGCATTCCAGATTCGTAGCGATATCGTGATGGCAACAGGACGCAGTGATTTCCCCAATCAGGTCAATAATGCCTTGTGTTTCCCTTACCTTTTCCGGGGTGCGTTGGATGCGAAGGCTTTGCAGATCACAGATGAGATGAAGATTGCCGCTGCCATGGCCTTGAGTGAACTGGCAAGAGAACCGGTGCCACAGGAGGTGCTGGATGCTTATGGTCTGGAGGAGCTGGCTTTTGGTAAGGACTATATCATTCCAAAACCGTTCGATCCGCGTTTGATGGTGCGTGTTTCGGGCGCGGTGGCACGGGCGGCAGGTATGTCGAATGGCTAGCGTTATGACGAAGAATCGTTCCCCAAGCCGGCCCAAGAATCTGGATCTGACAACGATACGCTTGCCAATCAATGCGATCGTTTCAATTTTTCATCGTTTAAGTGGAGTCGTTTTGTTTCTGATGCTACCTGTGATGTTGTGGATATTGCAGACGAGTCTGAGAGATGAGGAGAATTATCTATATTTGGTTAGCTTTGGAGATGCGTGGTGGGTCAAGCTATCTCTGATTGCTTTGGTGATTCCTTTGTTTCATCACTTTTATGCGGGGTTGCGTCATTTGGGTCAGGATGTGCACTGGATGACGACACTGCAAAAGGCGCGCTTTAGTGGCCGTGTTGTATTGTGGCTGGATGTTATATCGGTGCTGATATTCGCCATCGTGATTTGGTAGAAGCAAATGCTAGTCGACTTGCTTACAAAGCGTTACCCTGGCATGCGGTTGTGGCTTACACAAAGACTTACCGCGCTGGTCATGGCGGGTTATATAGTCTTGATGGTGTTGTTGCTGTTGATTCAGCAGCCAACTGGGTATGCTGCATGGCGTGCTTTCGTATCGCCATGGTGGCTGAGGTTAGCGACGATGTTAGTGTTTATATGTCTAGCGATGCATGCATGGCTTGGGATAAGGGATGTGATGCGAGACTACGTCAAAAACATCATCTTGCGAGGCTATCTTCAGTTGTTGATGGAAATTCTGTTGGCAGTCTATCTGGTATGGCTGGCATTGATTTTGTGGAATATTTGAGTATGGCGAGTCAAAAACACACTATGGAGAAACATCAGTTTGATACGGTCATCGTGGGCGGCGGAGGCGCAGGCTTGCGGGCAGCCCTGCAACTGGCAGAAAGCGGTGTCAAAGTGGCTGTACTGTCCAAAGTGTTTCCAACGCGTTCGCATACAGTGGCGGCGCAAGGTGGTATCGCTGCCGCTTTGGGCAATGTCTCAGGTGATAATTGGCTGTGGCATATGTACGACACCATCAAAGGTTCTGATTACCTGGGCGATCAGGATGCCATCGAATTTATGTGTAAGCATGCGGCCAAGGCCATCATTGAGCTTGAGCATTTCGGCATGCCATTCGATCGTCTGGAAAGCGGTAAGATATTCCAGAGGCCATTCGGCGGAATGACCCAGAATTTCGGTGAGAAGCCGATTTCGAGGACATGTGCGGTGGCAGACAGAACTGGCCATGCCATGCTCCATACCTTGTATCAACGCAATGTGAAAGCGAATACTACTTTCCTCATCGAGTGGTTCGCTCTGGACCTGATTCGAAACAACGAAGGTGATGTGTTGGGTGTAATCGCGCTGGATATAGAAACAGGAGAGATTCATCTGCTGCAAGCGAAAGCTACACTGCTTGCTACGGGTGGAGCAGGGCGCATATTCGGGGCAAGTACCAATGCATTTATCAATACCGGTGACGGTTTGGGCATGGCTGCGCGCGCAGGAATTCCCTTGCAGGATATGGAATTCTGGCAATTCCACCCAACAGGTGTGTTACATGCGGGTGTCTTGATTACTGAAGGGGTCCGCGGCGAAGGTGGTTATCTCATTAACAGCGAAGGCGAGCGCTTTATGGAGCGCTATGCCCCTACAGCGAAAGACCTGGCCAGCCGTGATGTGATTGCGCGCGCATCGGCGACAGAGATAAAAGAAGGGCGCGGTGTAGGAAAAAACAAAGATGCGGTATACCTTAAGCTGGATCACCTAGGTGAGGCGCTGATCAACGAGCGTTTGCCGGGTATTCGTGAGATTGCCAAGAAATTCGCAAACGTCGACCCAATTAACTCGCCAATACCAGTTGTCCCTACCGCACACTACATGATGGGAGGCGTGCCGACCAATATTCAGGGTCAGGTGGTCGTGCCCAAGGGTGCTGGAGAGCAGGTGGTGAAAGGGTTGTATGCCGTAGGGGAGTGTGCTTGCGTTTCGGTGCATGGCGCGAACAGGTTGGGTTCAAATTCGCTGCTGGATCTTGTGGTGTTTGGCAAGGCAGCGGGCGAGCATATTGCAGCTACACTGAAGTCTGGCATGAGTCATGCGCCATTACCAGAGACGGCTGCCGATAGCACGCTAGAGAGAATAGATAGATTCAACAAGCTCAGTGGTGAAAACGTAGCTGAAGTAGGCGCAGCTATGCGCAATACGATGCAGACGCATTGTGGCGTGTTTCGTTTCCCGGACTTGTTGGAGAAAGGGATCGCTCAGATTGGCGAGGTCACGGCACGTGCAGAACGCTTGGTCATCAAAGACCAAAGCAAAGTATTCAATACAGCGCGCATAGAGGCTCTGGAGCTGGATAATCTGCTAGAGGTGGCGAATGCGACCATGCATTCTGCATATCTTCGCACCGAAAGCCGTGGCGCGCATGCGCGTGAGGATTATCTGAAACGGGATGATGAGAACTGGCTCAAGCATTCACTTTATTACAAGCAAAGTCATCGGTTGGAGTACAAGCCAGTCAGGTTGAAGCCATTGACGGTTGATACATTTGAGCCAAAGGCCAGGGTTTATTAAGGATACTGAAATGCGTTTTTCCATTTATCGATACAATCCGGACACCGATAAAAAACCTTACATGCAGGACTATGACGTCGAATTGCAAGAGGGCGATCAGATGCTGTTGGATGCCTTGGTGCGCATCAAGCAGTTGGATGACACGTTGAGTCTGCGCAAATCCTGTCGCGAAGGGGTGTGTGGTTCTGACGCAATGAATATTAATGGCAAGAACGGTCTGGCCTGTATCACCAAGCTGGCCGACCTGCAGGAACCGGTCGTGTTGCGTCCTGTGCCAGGGTTGCCAGTGATTCGCGATCTGGTGGTCGACATGACTCAGTTCTTCGAGAACTACCATTCAGTGATGCCTTATTTGGTCAATAATGACCCACCGCCAGAGACTGAGCGTCTGCAAAGTCCAGAGGACCGCAAGAAACTGGATGGATTGTACGAGTGCATTCTGTGTGGTGCCTGCACCACTTCATGCCCAAGTTTCTGGTGGAACCCAGACAAGTTCGTCGGGCCAGCTGGATTGATGCAGGCTTATCGTTTTATTGTTGATTCGCGCGATCAAGCCGAAACAGAGCGTCTCGAGAATCTGGAAGATCCGTATCGTCTTTATCGTTGTCACAACATCATGAATTGTGTCGAGGTCTGTCCGAAAAAACTTAATCCAAATGCTGCGATTGCAGCTATCAAGGACTTGAAGATCGAGCGAGCGGCCGAGAAAAAGTCGCGCAAGAAAACCATCGGTATCACCCCGCTATAGGAGAATGCTATGTTGAACGCTGAAAACATCAAGGATGCGGAGCAACGCCGATTGGCATGGCGTTGCCGTCGTGGCATGCTGGAGCTGGACATCTTGCTGGAACGTTTTCTGGCGCGCTATTTCGAGCGGTTGAGTTTGGATGAACTGCGAGCTTTCGATGCCTTTCTGGACTTGCCGGATACTGAGTTCTGGAATATCTTGCAGATGAAGAATCTGCACGCAAAGAGCTTAGCGCAACAGTCCATTCTAGATAAACTGCATGCCTTGGAAGGCGCATGAATATTGGCTTTCAGGGCATGTTAAATAACGAGGGACTGATATGAGCGAACATATGACAGATGCAACCGGTGCGGCGACATTAGGCGACTACTGGCCTGGGATACAACTGTACTACCCCCCCGTGAAATACGCGCCAAGTCTGGGCATCTATGAAGACATGGCACAGGCGAGTGCGCGCATGAAGAAGCATGCGCATTTTACCAATGCCCATACATTGATTTTCGACTTGGAAGACGGTTGCCGTCAGAAGCAGATGAGCAGGGAATTGCTGCGTCAGGAGCTCCCTGGTCTAAGGAAGATTAATCAGCATGTGACAGTCGCGTTGCGGGTGAATTCGTTCCGAACAGCGGAATACGACCTTGATATGGAAATGGTGCGTGAGATGGGTGAGTACATCGATGTCATCATGCTGGCCAAGGCCGGTGAAGCTTATGGCTCTGCAGAGGTGCGCGACCTGTCCAGCATGCTGTTGGGCATCAATCCAAGCATCACCATTCAGCCCATCATCGAGCACCCGAAGTCGCTCAAGATAGCGCCAGAGCTGATGCAATATAACACCGTCAAACATGTGGTGTTCGGTATCCACGATTTTTCCAAAGCGATGGGTATTCATATCACGCCTGAAAACTGGATAGAGGAACTGCAGTTCTATTTGCATCAATTGATTTTCGAGGCACGCATTGCCGGCAAAGGCGTGATTGGTGGTGTGGAAACCCTGATTGGCGCTAACAGTATGCCTGAGAAATATGTCGAGCCGCATGATGTGCGTCGCTGGTTGGATCTTCATGGGGATAACGAGTCGCGCGTGGTGTATCGCCATGCCTGCCAGGAAGCTGCAATGGGTCTTTCCGGTAAGCAGGTAATACATCCCGGGCATATCCATCTCTGCAAAACGGCTTATACGCCATCGCCCACCGAGGTTGCACAGAAAATCAACATCCTGCGTGCGGCGATTGAGGCGGACGCTTTACTTGGCGGTGCAATCAAGTTTGAAGGCGAAATGCTCGACCCGCCGATGTTCGGCAAGGCACTGCAAACCCTGTTGCGCGCGCATGCGTTACGGGCGCTTAAATCCAGTGACGTCGAGTTTGCACTGCAAGTGATGCAGATGCTACCTGCGCAGGTGGTACGTGAGAACTGGCCATATGGAGTCATCTTATAATGAGTAAATTCACCCCTTACCCTCAATGGAACTGGGACATCCCTGAATATTTCAATATTGGTGTCGCTTGTTCCGACCGTCACATTGGCACGCCGGTAGAACACAGCATCGCCATGATTCTTGAAGATGATGCCATAGGTACCAAAAGTATTAGTTATGCAGAATTGGGCGAGCAGACGAATCGTTTTGCACAATGCATGCGCGATCTGGGCGTTAAGCCGGGAGACCGCGTGCTGATTCGTTTGCCTAACAGTCTGGATTACCCAGTCGCGTTTCTTGGCGCGATGAAGATGGGTGCCATTGCAGTGCCAACTTCTACTTTGCTCACAGCCGAGGAAGTCGCATATCTTGCCAATGACTCGGGTGCAGCAGTGCTTGTGACCGACAAGGCAGCATGGCCAAGCCTGGCACATAAGGTTGCCGAATCAGCTAACCTGCAGCATGTGTTACTGTCTGGCGATGGCCCTCTCGCCAATGACACAAGGCTGAACGTGCAAGATCTTGCTGCTGGCTTGGCTGCAGTGGATGTCAGTAATCCTCCGCTTAATACCAAGGCTGATGACCCAGCTTACCTGGTGTATACCAGCGGCACGACAGGTTATCCAAAGGGTGTGCTGCACGCGCATCGTGCATTGTTAGGTCGAGCGCCAGCTAGCCTGTACTGGTTCGATTTTGATGCTGAGAAACAAGATCGCATAATGCATTCAGGCAAGTTCAACTGGACTTATGTCTTGGGTTCTGCCCTGATGGACCCGCTATATCTTGGCAAGACCGTTATCGTGCATGAAGGCAAGAATGACGCAGAGAAATGGATGCAGCTTATCAAAAAGCATAGTGCGAGCATTTTCGTTGGGGTGCCAACCATCTATCGACAAATCATCCAGAAAACCCAGATGCGTAGTGCAGATGTACCTAGCTTGCGGCATTGCATGAGTGCTGGCGAACATCTTTCTGATGAGGTGCTGAGTCAGTGGCGTGAGCGCTTTGGCGTAGATATCTACGAGGCAGTGGGTATGAGCGAGTTTTCCTATTACCTATCGCAAAGCAAATTTCGCCCGATTCGGCCAGGTTCGGCAGGTTTCCCTCAGCCTGGGCACGCTATCCAACTGCTGAATCCAGAAACCCTACAACCGGTCGAGCATGGCGAGGAAGGTATGATCTGTGTGCCATTGAGCGATCCCGGGTTGTTTCTTCGCTATTGGAACTTGCCGGAAGAAACCGATAAGTACAAACATGATGGCTGGTTCTTCACCGGAGATTATGCAAGATATGACGAAGATGGCTATATCTGGTTCCTTGGCCGCAAGGATGACATCATCAAGAGTTTTGGTTACCGTGTGTCCCCGTACGAAATCGAGCGAGTCATGAAAGCGCACCCTGCGGTGGCAGATTGCGCGGCAGTCGGCGAGGAACTGGAAAAAGACAAGTTGCTGGTAGTGGCTTATGCTATCCTTCAGCCTGGTGCCAATGCGACGGCCGATGATTTGCAGGCGTATGCCAAAGCCCATCTGGCGGCCTATAAGGCACCTAAGACGGTATATTTGGCCAAGGATTTTCCTCGTACCAAGAACGGCAAAATCTTGCGTAAAGATATCAATAATTCAATCGCTTACGAAAAAAGTTCGCGTTCATGACCAATGTAATCAAAACTGATGATGTCATCCAAAGCGTCGCAGATGCTTTGCAGTATATCTCTTACTATCACCCGGCAGATTATCTGCAAGCACTAGGCGCAGCCTATCTGCGAGAGCAATCGCCAGCCGCCAAGGACGCCATCGCGCAGATATTGACGAATTCGCGCATGTGTGCCGAAGGTAAGCGCCCGATTTGTCAGGATACCGGCATGGTGGTCGCTTTCATCAAGCTCGGCATGGGTGTCAGGCTGGAGGGTGACCTCACGCTGGAAGAGATGGTGAACGAGGGTGTGCGTCGCGCTTACCTCATGCCGGAGAATAAGCTGCGTGCCTCGATGGTGAGCGACCCGGCCGGCAAGCGCCAGAACACTAAAGACAACACGCCGGCGATCGTGCATGTCGAGCTGGTACGCGGCAATCATATCGAAATCAGCGTTGCAGCCAAAGGCGGCGGCAGCGAGAACAAGGCGCAGTTCACGGTGCTTAATCCGAGTGAAAGCATCGTGGATTGGGTGTTGGATGTCGTGCCGCATATGGGCGCAGGTTGGTGTCCGCCTGGCATGCTCGGTATTGGTATTGGCGGCAGCGCGGAAAAGGCCATGCTGCTGGCCAAGGAGTCTCTGATGCAGCCTATCGATATGCATGAATTGAAAGCACGTGGCGCACGAAACAGGCTGGAAGAATTGCGGGTGGAAATCTGTGAAAAAGTGAATAATCTTGGCATCGGCGCTCAAGGTTTGGGTGGGCTGACGACTGTGCTCGACGTGAAGATTCTGGATTATCCTACCCATGCAGCCAGCTTGCCGGTGGCCATGATCCCGAACTGTGCCGCGACCCGCCATGTGCATTTTGTGCTGGATGGCAGCGGTGTTGCAAAACTGGAGCCGCCCGAGCCGGCGGACTATCCAGATGTGCACTGGATGCCAAGCCCGCAGGCAAGGCGTGTGAGTCTGGATGACATTAGCAAGGCAGAAACTGCCACGTGGCGCGCTGGCGAGACCTTGCTGCTTTCGGGTAAGTTGCTGACCGCACGTGACGCAGCGCACAAGCGCATTACCAGCATGCTACAAAACGGCGAGCCTTTGCCTGTGGATTTGCAAAATCGCTTCATCTATTACGTTGGTCCGGTAGACGCCGTACGGGATGAGGCAGTTGGCCCAGCGGGGCCGACTACGGCGACGCGTATGGATGCCTACACCGACACAATTCTGGATGCGGGGGTGATTGGCATGATAGGCAAGGCGGAGCGTGGCAGCGAAGCTGTTTCGAGCATCAAGCAGCATGGTGGCGTCTACCTCACAGCCGTCGGAGGGGCGGCCTACCTGGTCAGCAAGGCTATCAAGAAATCCCGCGTGCTGGCATTTGCCGATTTAGGGATGGAAGCGATCTATGAATTCGATGTGCAAGACATGCCTGTGACAGTGGCAGTGACCGCACAGGGGGAGTCGATACACGAGGTTGCACCCAAGCTGTGGGCGGAAAAAATAAAATTGATGAGTGTGAGTTAAGTTACAAAGTATTTGAATTTTTATCTTTAATATGAGTCCTAGTTAAACAATTAGGGACTTGGTATGAAGCATATGAGAAAAAGTGTGTTAGTTCTTTTAATAAGCATAGTGGCTTGCGCTCCTGCCTTTGCCGAGACTCTGATTGAAGCGTTGACCGAAAAATACGCTGGCCCGACTGTTGAAGATCAAGTCGCGCTGATGGACAAAGATAAGAATGGCTTTGCCGATGTGTTTGAGGTGCGCGCATATCTCGAACTGCAACACGGCATAGGTTACGAAAAAGAGCTGTTAGACAGATGGGAGGCAAGTGCGAAAGGCAAAAGCTGTAGCACACCGTTTGCCAAGGAGCTATACAGCGATATGAGTTACAGTAGACCAGTGCAGCCTTAAATTCGCACACATACGCGTTCATTACTTTTTTTGTTGCCTTGAAAGGTAAGCTGCATGCGGTTTTCACGGCAATGCTTTTAATAATGAAACTGGCGTGTGGTGTTGAGTGAATCGGCTCGGCTGGTTGTATAATCAACCTTTTACCAGTTCGTAGATTTCATTCACTATGTTAGATGCATACAGCAAGCACGTTGCGGAACGCGCCGCACAAAACCTCCCACCTTTACCATTAAATGCCGAGCAAGTAGCTCAGCTGGTCGAACTCATCAAGCAGCCTGCGGGCCAAGATGCGAAGCTACTCATCGATCTGCTGGAGAATCGCATACCGGCAGGCGTTGACCAGGCGGCCTATGTCAAGGCCGCTTTCCTGAGCGATGTGGCGAACGGCAAGGCCAGTTCGCCATTGCTGACGTCGCAGCGCGCGGTAGAGTTGCTTGGCACCATGCTGGGTGGGTACAACGTGCAGGCGCTGGTCGCAATGCTGGATACCCCATTGGCGCCAGAAGCAGTGAAGGCGTTGAGCCACACTATCTTGATGTTCGATGCATTCCATGATGTTGCAGCAAAGCATAAAGCCGGCAATTCGAATGCAACTGCATTGCTGACCAGCTGGGCCAATGCGGAGTGGTTCACCCAAAAGCCTGCGCTGGCAAACGAAATCAAACTTACCGTGTTCAAGGTGGATGGCGAGACCAATACCGACGACCTGAGTCCTGCTCAGGATGCGTGGAGCCGCCCAGATATTCCCTTGCATGCTAAAGCCATGCTCATTAACCGTATGCCAGATGGCTTGGCACAATTGGCCAAACTCAAGGCAAAAGGCTTCCCGCTCGCCTACGTGGGCGATGTGGTGGGCACCGGTTCATCGCGTAAATCCGCCATCAACTCTGTGCAATGGCACATGGGTGACGATATTCCGTTCATTCCAAACAAACGCACTGGCGGCGTGGTTATCGGCGGCAAGATAGCGCCGATTTTCTTCAATACTGCCGAGGACTCTGGCGCGTTGCCCATCCAGTGCGATGTGTCCAAGATGCAGACTGGAGATGTAATTGTTGTTAAACCATTTGAAGGTAAGGTACTTAACGAGCAGGGTGAAACGCTGGCGACTTTTGAGCTGAACCCAGTGACCTTGCCGGACGAAGTTCGTGCAGGTGGCCGAATTCCGCTGATTATCGGTCGCGGTTTGACGCATAATGCGCGTCAGGTCTTGGGGATGCCGGAATCGGATGCGTTTATCAAAAACATACCTGCAAAAGACACTGGCAAAGGATATACATTAGCGCAGAAAATGGTAGGTCGCGCCTGCGGAGTAGCTGGTGTTCGCCCGGGCACGTATTGCGAACCCAAAGCGACGACTGTCGGTTCACAGGATACGACTGGCGGCATGACGCGCGACGAACTGAAAGAGCTGGCCTGTCTGGGCTTCAGCAGTGATCTGGTGATGCAAAGTTTCTGCCATACTGCGGCTTATCCGAAGCCCGTGGATATCAAGCTGCAGCATGAACTGCCGGAATTCATGTCCAGCCGTGGCGGCGTATCCCTCAAACCAGGCGATGGCGTCATCCACTCTTGGCTCAATCGCATGATTCTGCCTGATACTGTCGGTACCGGCGGTGATTCGCATACGCGCTTCCCAATCGGTATCAGCTTTCCAGCCGGTTCTGGCTTGGTAGCTTTTGCTGCCGCAACCGGGGCGATGCCGCTGGATATGCCGGAATCCGTGCTGGTGCGCTTCAAAGGCCAGATGCAGCCTGGTATCACCTTGCGCGATCTGGTGAATGCGATTCCTTACGCAGCGATTCAGGAAGGCACGCTGACGGTCGGCAAACAGGGCAAGAAGAACATTTTCAATGGCCGCATCCTCGAAATCGAAGGTCTGCCGGATTTGAAGGTGGAGCAGGCGTTCGAATTCGCCGATGCCTCTGCAGAGCGTTCGGCCAATGGCTGTACTGTGCTGCTGAACAAGGAACCGGTAATCGAGTTCCTCAACTCCAACATTGTGCTGATGCAGCAGATGATTGACGACGGCTATCAGGATGCGCGCACCTTGAAGCGCCGTATCGAGAGCATGAAAGCCTGGCTGGCTAAGCCTGAGTTGCTGCAGCCGGATGTAGATGCGGAATATGCCCATATCATCGAGATCGATCTGAATGAAATCAAGGAACCGTTGGTCGCGTGTCCTAACGACCCGGATGACATTAAGCCGCTTTCTGCCGTGGTGGGCGACAAGGTGGATGAAGTGTTCATCGGTAGCTGTATGACGAACATCGGCCACTACCGCGCTGCGGCCAAAGTGCTGGAAGGCCAGGGTGCCATCCCGACACGCTTGTGGATCGCTCCGCCGACACGCATGGATGAAAACCAGCTTCGTGATGAGGGGGTATATAGTACCTTCGGGCTGGCTGGAGCACGTACTGAAGTGCCGGGCTGCAGTCTGTGTATGGGCAATCAGGCCCGCGTGGCAGATAAGGCGACTGTGTTTTCTACATCTACGCGCAACTTTGATAACCGCATGGGCAAGGATGCGCGGGTTTACCTAGGGTCCGCCGAGCTGGCCGCAGTATGTGCCAAACTGGGACGTATACCGACGCATGCGGAATACCTGGAAACGATTGGTAACAAGTTGGCTAACTCGGCTGACATCTACAAATATCTGAACTTCGACCAGATGACCGCCTACAAGCCAGCGCTGGAAAAAGTGAAGAAAGTTATCCCGATTGCCGAGGCTGGTGCTGTATAGCTTGGCTGGAGGGATACCTGCATGAGCGGGATAGAGCATTTTGATCATGAACTGCTTGAGCTGGATCGACAGATCGTCCGATTAGGCAAGCTTTGCGGTCTGGATATGACCAATCAGGAAGTTGTGATGGGAGTGCTTTCCGGCAAGCTTGGTGTCCCCGGTGACAAGCTGGATGTGCACAAGCCCTTTATGCTAATGAAAGGGCTGCTGGAGCTGCGCTATATCGTGGAAAAGCACTGTGTCGATGACATTGGCACCAGCCGCTGCAGCGAAGTATTGCAGGAGACTCTGCTTAAATGACAGGGCACAAGCCTCGCGTACGCGTGTTCATTGCACTGCTCGCTGGCCAGCCAGCCAATCTGCAAGCGCTTTCTGCGGCTGTCGTTATGCCAATGAAAATTTTTAGCGGTGATTACGATGACAGAACAAAAACCTGACGTCCCCAGGGCCATCGACGAGCATCACATTTTTTCCGAAGAAGACCTGTTGCCGGCAAAGAAACGCGGCACCTGGAAGGTTATGCTTCCCCTTTTGCTAGTGCTGGTTCTGCTCATCTGGTTGGGGGATCATTTGGGGTTGGATAAGAAAGTTACGACCGCGAGTGCCGCATTGCTGGGCTTGGGGTCTGGCGTGCTTGCCTGGCTGGCAGGCATCATCAGCATGGTGCCGATCATCGGGCCGTTGATTATCAAGATACTCAGCATCGGCTTTATCTGGCTATTGAATGCAGTCGGTTATCTTGTTTCATACGTGGCTATCCATCGCGGATACAGCAAGGATGTCCTTACTTACCGAGGCCTGACGATTGCCTTGCTGGTGGGCATCGTCATTGGATACGTTATTGCGCAGTATATTTAGTGTTTGCCATCTGCGTGGCTCATCAGTTTGTCGATGTATGCAATCGCAATTGCCGAAAGTACGAATGTCATATGAATGATCGTTTGTGCAATCAGCACCTTGTTGCTTAGGTTTTCGGCGTTGATGAATGTTTTTAGTAAGTGAATTGACGAAATGCCGATGATTGCAGTGGCGAGTTTCACTTTCAGCAGGTTGGCATTTACGTGAGATAGCCAGTCTGGCTCGTCCGGGTGGCCTTCCAGATGCAGGCGAGACACGAAAGTTTCATAGCCGCCGACAATGACCATGATGAGCAGGTTGGAAATCATTACCACGTCAATCAGTCCAAGCACGATCAGCATGATGTCGGCTTCCTTGATGGTGGTGGTGTGCTGAATCAGGTGCCAAAGCTCCACGCCAAAAAAGTAGACATACACAGCCTGGGCTAAAATTAGGCCAAGGTAGAGCGGCAGTTGCAGCCAGCGGCTGCCAAAGAGAATGCTGCTCATGATGTTGCTTTGGTGGTACTCGTTCTTGGTAGGTTGTTGCATGATGTCTTTCGGAGTTTACGATAATAAAATCTTAACTGATTTGGTGCGAGAGCGTAAAGTTGGCAACCTCATCCAATGCCAGCAAGTCACGTAACACAGGCATAGTCTCCTGCAGCATCTTAGGAAAAGACCATGGCGGGTTGATGATGAACATGCCGCTGCCATACATGCCAAAACCGTCCTTGCTGGGGGCTTTGATGCTGAGCGTCACATTCAACCAGTTATTTGGGCAGAGTTTCTTCAAGGCTTCCACCATCTGCAGCGGTTCCGCACGTTGCAACAGCGGATACCACACCAGATAAGTGCCTGTAGCGAAGCGCTTCAAACAGTCCTGCAGGCATTTCGCTACGTGTCTGTAATCTTCTTTCAGTTCATAGGGAGGGTCGATCAGCACTACTGCACGTTTAGTGGGCGGCGGCAGGCAGGCTTTGATCCCTTCGAAGCCATTTTGCATTTCGATTTTGACTTGGCGCCCTTCACCCGCAAAGTTCTCTAGCAATATTTTGTAATCTGCGGGATGTAATTCAAACAGCCGAAGCTTATCCTGCTCTCTTAAAAGTGCCCGAGCAAAAAAAGGTGAGCCAGGATACAGATTCTGAGCGGCTTGCGGGCATGCCTTCTGAAAGGTGTGCAAAAATTGCTGCAAAGCTGTGGGTAGATGCTGTGCTTGCTGAAGTTTGGCAATGCCGTTCACCCATTCGGCATTTTGTGCGGCGAAGCCAGCATCTAGCTGATACAAACCGGCACCTGCATGGGTGTCGATCACCCAGTAGGGTTTGTCTTTCTGGTTGAAATAGTCGAGCACTTGTGTGAGAACAAAGTGTTTCAGTACGTCGGCATGGTTGCCGGCATGAAATGCATGGCGATAACTAAGCATGGTTGGAATTTTACGTCAACATCGTGGTCATATGTGCGTTATATGCTATATCGTTTCACTCAACATGGAGAAAGTAATGAATTTGAAATCGATTTTGACACTGGTTGCGATTGCAAGCGTAATGCAAATCGGGTTGGTTTTTGCCAATCACCACGAGGGTGGTCATGAAGGTGACCAAAAATGCACACGTAAAGGTGCAATGTTTAAAGAGGCTGATACTAACAATGATGGCAAGCTAAGTCATGACGAGTTCAAGGCGAACCATGACAAGCGTGGTGAAGAGATGTTCAAACGCATGGATGCGAATAATGATGGTACAGTAGATGAAGCCGAGAAAAAAGCTATGCATGAAAAGATGCACGGCATGCATAAAGAGCATTGTGAAAGAAAAGGCGACCATAAATAATTTTTAGGTTTGTTTTTAAATATCAGCGCTATCCTGACAGGTGGCGCTGATTTATTTTGCGGTTCGATTTTGTCGCAGTAAGCGATCAATGCCATAATTACGCTCATGACAAAAACTCACCATTATTCCCACGATCATCCGCACGACCATACCCATTACGGCTTGCCATTTTTCCTGATTCTGGGTTTTTCCATCCTTGAATTTTGGGGCGGCTGGTGGACGAATTCACTTGCGCTGTTAAGTGATGCCGGACATATGCTGGTAGATACAGTCTCGCTTGGCCTGGCATGGTGGGCAGCACATGTGGCTATGCATCGCCAGGTCAAGCGTAATCGCCATGGTGTGTCACATCCCGAATTGTGGGCAAGTGGTATCAACGCAGTGCTGATGCTGGTGATTATTGCAGGTATCGCCTATGAAGCCATGGCGCGACTGCAGGATCCGCCTAAAGTGGCAGGTGGCGCAGTGGTATGGATTGCGCTGGCGGGTTTGGTCGTGAATATTATTGTGGCTTGGCAATTACATCATCAAGCCCATCATCACGGGGAAAACCTGAATAATCAGGCGGCTTATCTGCATGTGATAGGCGATGTGGTTGGCTCGATTGCCGCAATCGCCGCAGGCGCTGTCATCTATTTTACCGGCTGGCAGATGATTGACCCGATACTATCGCTGTTAAGTGCAGTTTTGCTGACCGCCATGACAGTGCCCTTGGTGCGTCGCATCTATGCACACGTGCTGGCAGGTTCCAGATGACATGCTTTGATGCTGAGTGCAGACAATGCAATCGCTTGGCCGGTTTTCTCGATGAGGTCAAAGCGAAGAACCCTGATTACTTTTGCAAACCTGTGCCTCCTTTTGGTGATGCACATGCAAGGTTGTTGATAGTCGGACTTGCGCCTGGGATGCATGGGGCTAACAGGACAGGGCGTCCCTTTACTGGCGACTATGCGGGCGTGCTGCTATACGAAACCTTATACAAATACGGTTTTGCGACACACGCAGTTTCCACTTCTGCAGATGACCCATTGCGCCTGATTAATTGCCGTATCAGCAATGCAGTCAAATGCCTCCCGCCGGAAAACAAGCCTCTGCCAGTGGAGATAGCGACCTGTAACCAGTTTCTGGCTGCAGAGCTGGGGATTTTAAGTCCATGCAGTGTCATACTTGCATTAGGGAATATAGCGCACCAAGCTGTCATCAAAGGCCTAGGTCTTAAGCTAAAAGACTATAAATTTGCCCATGCCGCGCAGCACAAGCTTCCAAACGGTCATGTTTTGGTGGATAGTTACCATTGTAGCCGCTATAACACACAAACTAAGCGCCTGACGGCACAGATGTTTGAAAACGTGTTTGCGGAGATCCAAACCCTGTTAGCAAAGGAGATTTAAAATGCCCTACGTAAACGTCAAACTCGCTGGCTCCGTAACCAAAGAGCAAAAAGCACAAATCGCCAAAGAGATTACGGAAACTTTGCAAAAGCATGCGCATAAGCCCGCTAACTATACCTACATCGTATTCCAGGAGGTCGAATACGAAGACTGGGCAATAGGCGGAAATTTGCTGGGGTGATAAGCAGGGTAGATGTTCAATCCCAAACCCATCCTTAAATCGCTGCCTAACCTGCCTGGCGTCTATCGCATGATCAATGCGGAAGACGCCGTGATTTATGTAGGTAAGGCGAAGGATTTAAAGAAGCGCGTTTCCAGCTATTTCAACAAGAATATCCACAGTCCGCGTACGCGGATGATGGTCTCGCAAATCGTCAAGATCGAGACGACTGTGACCCGTAGCGAGGCAGAGGCTTTACTACTGGAAAACAATCTCATCAAGGGCCTGTCCCCACGGTATAACATTCTGTTTCGTGACGACAAGTCTTACCCCTACATCACATTGACTGATGATGAGTTTCCGCGCCTCGCCTTTCATCGCGGCACGCAGAAAAAGGGGCATCAGTATTTCGGGCCTTTCCCCAATGCAGTTGCGGTGCGCGAGAGCATCCAGCTATTGCAAAAAGTCTTCAAACTGCGCACCTGCGAAGACAGCGTGTTCCAGAACCGCTCCCGCCCTTGTTTGCAGTACCAGATACAGCGGTGCACCGCACCTTGTGTGAATTATATTTCCACAGAGGACTATGCGAAGGATGTGCGTCATGCGGCGATGTTTCTGGAAGGCAAGACCAATGAAGTACTGAATGCACTGGCTGAGCAGATGAATGCTGCCGCAGAGAAACAAGAGTATGAGATGGCCGCGGTTTTGCGTGATCGTATGCAGGCTTTGCGTCAAGTGCAGGCTAAGCAGTTTGTCAGCGACTTTAGCGTCAACGATGCCGATGTGATTGCTCTTGCGGTCAATAATGGCGGCCATTGCATCAATCTCGTCATGATTCGTGGGGGACGTCATCTGGGTGATAAGAGCTATTTCCCCAAGAACAGCGCCGATGCGGATGCAGTAGAGACATTGGAAGCGTTTATTTCTCAACATTATGCAGCACAGAATACGCCGCCGCTAATTGTGTGCGGGTTGGGGATAGATGCAGCGAATTTTGAGCATACCTTGAGCGAGCAGGCTGGACGCAAGGTGAAGATTCAAACCAGACCAATTGGCGACAAGCGCATATGGTTGCAGATGGCAGAAAAGAATGCCAATCTTGCATTGACGCAGATGCAACAGCGTAACACTAACCAGGCGGCACGGCTGCTGGAGCTGCGCGAGGCGTTGCATCTGCCGGATTCGATTGAACGTATGGAATGCTTCGATATCAGCCATACCATGGGAGAGGCGACAGTGGCCAGCTGCGTTGTGTTCGATAAAGGTAATCTGCAGAACAGCGAATATCGCCGCTACAATATCACTGGCATCACACCGGGTGACGATTACGCCGCCATGCGCGATGCACTGACACGGCGTTACAAGAAGGTGGCTGCGGGAGAGGGGAAAAGACCGGATCTGGTGTTTATCGATGGCGGCAAAGGCCAGCTTGGCGTGGCGATAGAGGTGATGCATGAGGTGGGGTTGGACGATATCCTGCTGGTGGGCATTGCCAAGGGCGAGGAGCGCAAGCCTGGTCTGGAGACCATGATCTTTAGCGATACCGGCGAAATGCTCAACCTGCCCACCGACAACGCAGGCTTGCACTTATTGCAGCAGATTCGCGATGAAGCGCATCGCTTCGCCATATCCGGACACCGCGCCAAACGCGGCAAGGCGCGGCTCAAATCCAGTCTGGAGGATATCGATGGCGTTGGCGCCAAACGTCGCAAAGCCTTATTGACGCGCTTTGGTGGATTAGACGGCGTAAAAAATGCTAGCATAGATGAACTGGCGCAGGTAGATGGAATTAGCCAGGCTTTGGCAAAAACAATATACGACGGACTACATTGATGCAGTGGAACATTCCTAACATTTTGACTGTGTTGCGCATTGTGCTGATACCAATGTTTGTGGGTATTTTTTATTTCCCTAAGTCTTCGTTTGATATCTTCGGTTTCCCTGCACACTGGGTCAATCTGACCGCTGCGGTGATTTTCGCCATTGCCGCCTTTACTGATTGGCTGGATGGTTGGTGGGCACGTAAATATCATCAAACTAGCAACTTTGGCGCCTTTCTGGACCCTGTGGCAGATAAGCTCATGGTAGCTGCCGCGTTGATCGTGCTGGTGGAGTTCGAGCGAGTTGGAGCCGCGATTGCGCTGATCATCATCGGCAGAGAGATTGCCATCAGCGCCTTGCGAGAGTGGATGGCCGGAGCTGGTGAACGGGGCAGCGTGGCCGTGGCGCAAATCGGCAAATGGAAGACTGCCGTGCAGATGGTAGCAATAGAACTGTTGCTGTATTGGGATAAAATAGGCGTATTCGATCCCCGTTTTTATGGACATATCCTGATAGTGATAGCAGCTATTCTGACGCTGGTTTCCATGGCCTATTATCTCAAGGCCGCATGGCCGCAAATCAGTCGCGCGGATTGATTTTAAAGGAATTTTTGCGTGCCCGTTTCATTGCGAAAAGGATTGCCCTGGAAGGCAATCAGCATGTGCCTTTTCAGGCAATCGCAAACACAATGAAAAAAACCGGTTTTTTTGCAAAGTTGCCTTGACACTTTTTTAAAAGTCGCTAGAATGCTCGCTTCTTTCACGACGCGGGAATAGCTCAGTTGGTAGAGCGCAACCTTGCCAAGGTTGAGGTCGCGAGTTCGAGACTCGTTTCCCGCTCCAAATTTAACAAAAAGGGATTGCGCGCGCTTTCCCTTTTTTAGTTTTAAGCATCGATTATCTCGGTGTTTTCAACGGCGCGTTAGCAAAGCGGTTATGCACTGGATTGCAAATCCATGTAGGTCGGTTCGACTCCGGCACGCGCCTCCATACCACTTCACGCCTTATCATTAAAACGACACTCACGGGCATGCTTTTTGCTGTTTTTTCGATGAGTTCGACCGCAAAAACCACTCGAATTGATGAATTCAGCACTTTTTATGCGTCAAATCTTTGAATTTAGGTTCAATGTACGCTGTAAAATGCTGTAATAATTAAAGAAAATCCATTAAAGTATTACACTTAATGTCACTTTAGATGACGAAAATGAACATAGATAACGTGTCAAATGAAATGCCGTTAGTTGAAGCGCAAAGTAATATGACAGACAGTTTGCTTGATAGCCTGTCTATCGTGTGTCAGATGCATGGCATTACGATTTCAAAGGACGCGCTGGTCGCAGGGTTGCCCCTGCGTAACGGACGCATGTCTCCAGCCTTGTTCAAGCGCGCTGCAGAGCGCGCCAATCTGGTAAGCAATATACTGAAAAAACCTCTAGATGCGATCCGCACGGAGTTTTTACCGGCGATTTTGCTGCTGAAGGATGAAGAGGCCTGTTTGTTTCTTGGTTGGGATGATAGTAAAAACAACGCTCGTGTCATTTATCCTGAACTTGGCGCCGCTGAGGTGCTGGTGCCGTCTGCAGAGCTTGACGATAGATATGCCGGCTATGCCATTGTAGCCAAACCGAAGTTCAAGTTTGACCAGCGCACGCCAGCAGTTGGCAACGTACACCTGAAACACTGGTTCTGGGGGACATTGGCGGAAAACAGGCTCATCTATCGTGACATCATGCTGGCGGCATTTCTGATTAATATGTTTGCGCTGGCGATGCCGATATTCACGATGAATGTTTACGATCGCATCGTACCAAACCGCTCAATGGAAACGCTGTGGGTGTTGGTGGTTGGGGTTTCTCTAGTTGTGGTGGCTGATGTGGTGTTGCGATCGATACGCGGCTACTTCTTGGATTGGGCCAGCCACCGGGTGGATATCAAGCTTACAGCGCGCATCATGGAAAAAGTGCTGGGCACACGCTTCGAGTTGCGGCCTAACTCGGCTGGTTCGTTCGCGTCCAATTTGCGCGCATTCGAGACAGTACGGGATTTTATTACTTCCGCTACCATTACCACATTGATCGATATTCCTTTTGCGCTGATTTTCATCATTGTCATCGCTTGGATATCGCCTTATATGATCATTCCTGTATTGATTGGCGCATTGATATTACTTATCTACTCATTCAGCGTGCAAACTAAGATGCAGGACTTGGCTGAGACGATGTTTCGCGCTAGCGCCAACAGGAACGCAACCTTGATAGAGAGCCTAGTGGGGTTAGAGACAATCAAGGCGTTAGGGGTGGAAGGTTACATGCAACGCAAATGGGAACAGAGCTCACGTTTCCTGACGGAGGTGAGTGGGAAATTGAAGCTGCTTTCAGCATCTGTCAGCAATGGCGCGAATGGCATACAGCAGCTGGTAAATGTGGTGCTGGTACTTTTAGGTGTGTACCTCGTTGTGCAAGGCGATATGACGATGGGTGGCTTAATTGCATGTACGATGCTGGCTGGTCGAGCATTGGCACCAATCGCGCAGTCTGCTGGATTGATGACACAATACCATAACGCCACTACAGCGCTTACTTCCTTGAACGAAGTGATGAGCAGGCCTGTGGAGCGTCCGGCAGAATCCAACTTCCTTTCACGTAATGCGTTTGCTGGCGATATCGAGTTTCGTGATGTGAGCTTCAATTACCCTGGTACGGACGTTGCCGCATTGAAGAATGTGTCATTCAGGATCCGTGCCGGTGAGCATGTGGCGATTCTTGGCCGTATGGGCTCTGGTAAGACAACCTTGCAAAAACTTATCCTCGGTCTTTATCAGCCTACTTCTGGCGCTATCTTGATCGATGGTATCGATTCCCGCCAGATCGACCCTGCTGAGCTTAGGCGCAGCATCGGCTATGTGCAGCAGGATACCAATCTATTCTTTGGCACCATGCGTGAGAATATCAGTATCGCTGCGCCGCATGCTGAGGATGCGCAAGTACTCAAGGCAGCCAGCATCGGTGGAATTGCCGAGTTCATCAATATGCACCCTAAAGGTTTTGACATGATGGTAGGGGAGCGTGGTGAAACACTCTCAGGCGGGCAGCGGCAGGGTGTAGGTATCGCACGTGCCATGGTCACTAACCCAACGATTATCTTGCTCGACGAACCAACCAGTGCGATGGATCATTCTGGGGAAGAATATGTCAAATCCAGATTAAAAGAGGCTTCGGAGGGTAAGACGTTGATGGTCATCACGCACCGTTCTTCCTTGTTTGATCTGGTGAATCGAATCATTGTGGTAGATGCCGGCAAGATTGTTGCTGATGGTGGTAAAACGCAAGTCATTGAGGCTTTGCGCAGTGGGAAGATTGGCAAGGCATCATGAGTCAGCAACTATTCGAAAGATTTGGCAAGCTGCATAATTTCTTCAAAGAGCAGCATTGGCTTACCAGGCATGTACATGCCCTGTTGGAAAAATGGGCCCCTGGGTATACCAAAGAAGACCACCAATGGGAAGAAGAGGCGGATATGGCCATGCTGGAACAGGCGCCGCTGCGAGCCAAGAAGGTGCTCTATTGGATAGCGGCAGTGCTGATAGTGTTACTAGTATGGTCAGGTGTTACGCAAATCGATGAAGTGACGCGTGGTGAGGGTCGAGTGATTCCCTCCAAGCAGGTGCAGATCGTACAGTCTTTGGACGGTGGTATCGTAGCAGAACTGCTGGTGCGCGAAGGACAGACGGTGAAAGAGGGGGAGCCGCTGGTACGCATCGATCAGACGCGCGCAGTGTCTTCATTGCGTGAGAATCGCTCGCAGTATCTGTCTTTGCTGGCCAAGCAGGCGAGATTGCAGGCCTTGGCAGGGGGGGGCGCATTTAATCCGCCTCAGGAGGTTCTAAAGGAAGCTCCAGACGTTGCCTCTCAGGAGAAAGCGCTATATGTGGCCAGCAACGAAGAACTGGCCTCTTCGCTGGCTATTGCAGCAGAGCAAGTCAAGCAGCGAGAGAGGGAGTTGGCGGAAACAAGGGCAAAACTTGAACAGGCTGAAAGAGGTTATGAGTTATCCAGTCGCGAATTAGCGGTTACCAAGCCACTGGAAGCAAGTGGAGCGGTTTCCGAAGTGGATTTGCTGAGATTAGAACGTGATACGGCAAGATTCCGGGGTGAACGTGACCAAGCCAGGGCGCAGATTGGCCGCGTAGAAGCTGCTATATCCGAAGCTAGGCGCAAGATTAGCGAGACACAGCAAAGTTTTCGTAGCAAAGTGCGCTCAGAGTTATCAGATACTACTGCCAAGTTAAATGCCATCTCGGAGGCAAGCGTGGCATTGAGCGACAAAGTGAAACAGTCAACGCTCAAATCACCGGTCAATGGTACAGTAAGCCGTTTATTTTTCAATACGGTCGGTGGGGTCATCCAGCCAGGCAAGGAAGTGCTAGAACTTGTGCCGACTGATGATGCCTTAGTGCTGGAAACCAAGATACAGCCCAAAGATATCGCATTTGTGAGCCTGAACCAGCGTGCCAACGTTAAGCTGACAGCTTACGATTACACGATATACGGCACATTGGAAGCTAAAGTTCAGAATATTTCTGCCGATTCAATAGTGGATGATAAAGGTAATGCTTTTTATATCGTCAAAGTACGTACATTGAAGCCTAATCTTGGTGAAGGGTTGCCTATCATCCCTGGCATGGTTGCACAGGTAGATATCATTACTGGTAAAAAGTCCGTACTTTCCTATCTACTGAAACCTGTATTGAAAGCTAAGGCTTACGCTTTTACGGAGAGATGATGCGCGATATTTTTGTTTGCCCGCATGGCAATATGTTAGAAAACTGGTCTGAGGCTTGCCCTAAGGCCATGGTTTCTATTTCTGTTGCTACTGTGCCGGTAAATGAACCGGTACTCTTCTGGGTGCACGCCAATAAAAACGACCAAGCCTGGTTGGAGAAAACCATGGCAGATATCACTAAGAAATTCCAAATCTCAAAAGTGGTCATCCTTGCTAACACCCCTAATCAAGCTCAGGCTTTAGCAGCAATCAGCGATGGAGCGGTTGGGTACTGTCATGCTTACAGTCCAGCTAATCTCCTCACTGAGATCAAGACAGTCGTTACACATGGTGGGATTTGGTTGGGTCGCGATCTGCTTCAAACTCTGATCAGTACAACCCGGGAGTTAGTTCACAATCCTGCTGAAGATGTGCAGCAAGCTTTAGACTTGTTAACTCCGCGCGAAAAAGAAGTTGCGCTACAAGCAGCGACTGGCCTGAGCAATAAGCAGATCGCCAGACTGTTGAATATTACAGAGCGTACTGTAAAGGCGCATATATCGTCCACATTAGAGCGCCTAGGTTTGAAAGACAGGCTGCAGCTTGCATTGGTGTTGAACAATAAATCACAAGACAATCAACATTCAAACCCAATTAAGCATGATAAAAAAAACAAGAGTACTAAGACTGTTTCAGATAAACCCCAGGCTGCAAACGGATTACTTAAAAAAAAGCTTGAGCTAGCTGCCTAAATAGGCACCTAAATTCAGAATGCTCTATATTGTCCTTCAGGACAATATCCAAACAATCCAGATTCTTGTCTAATCTCGCATACTAGGCGCGATTTGTGCGCGCATGTAGCAAAAACAAAGGAAAAATCATGGCAGTTCTCGGTACAGTAGTTGCGATTAACGGCACAACAGACGCAGTCAACCATGTAATGGTGTTGACAGAAAGTGGTGTTAAAAAGTCTGTGCGTTTGAATGATACGATTCAACTAGGCGACACTGTTATTACGCCTCCCGGCGTGATTGTCGAATTGCAGTTGGTAAATGGCAAAGTGTTACCCATTTTTGCCGAGCAGATCGTAAAATTTACTCAGGAATTTGCAGATGCTGTTCCGTCTAGCTCAGGTGACAGCGCTGTCGACCAAGCAACAATTCAAGCGGTGATTAAGGCGATTAATGAAGGCCGTGATATTGGTGACGTGCTTGAAGAGACTGCCGCGGGTATCGATAGTGGTTCAACAACCAGTTATGGTTTTGACTTTGTGAATTTACGCAGGATTGTTGAGAACCTTAATCCACTGGCTTTTCAGTTTGAGGCTAACCGCATTGAGACGCCGGAAATTACATTTGCAGTAGCTGATCCAAACCAAGGAGTTTTGCCGACGTCTGGCGCTGGCCCATCAACGCCCCCGAGCGTGGTGGTCGACATCGTGGACGCCAGCTTGAATGTGGCGGACAGCGTGTCTGTGGTGACCTTCACCTTCAGTGAAGCGCCTACGGGCTTCACGCTGGCGGACATCAGTGCCGCAGGCGGCACGGTCAGCAACCTGCTGCCGACCGGCAACCCGCTGGTCTACACTGCCACCTTCACCGCCAACCCTGGCTTTGAAGGGGTTGGCAGCGTCTCGGTTACGGCCGGCAGCTACACCAATGGTGTTGGCACGCCTGGTACGGGCGGCAGCGACACGGTGGGCATCGACACGGCACCGCCGGTGCCGACCATCAGTCTGGACCCTAACATCACCGCGGACGACACCATCAATCTGGCCGAGTCCGGACAAAACATTCCAGTGACCGGCACGGTCGGTGGTGACGCCCAGGTAGGCGACACCGTCACGCTCACGGTCAACGGCAACACCTATACCGGCCTGGTGCAGCCAGGGCTCACCTTCAGCATCCTGGTGCCTGGCGCCGACCTGGTGGCCGACCCTGACAGTCTGATTGACGCAGCGGTGACCACCACTGACGCGGCTGGCAACAGCGCGACCGCGACCGATACCGAAGGCTACAGCGTCAACACCGGCGCACCGAGCGTGGTGGTCGACATCGTGGACGCCAGCTTGAATGTGGCGGACAGCGTGTCTGTGGTGACCTTCACCTTCAGTGAAGCGCCTACGGGCTTCACGCTGGCGGACATCAGTGCCGCAGGCGGCACGGTCAGCAACCTGCTGCCGACCGGCAACCCGCTGGTCTACACTGCCACCTTCACCGCCAACCCTGGCTTTGAAGGGGTTGGCAGCGTCTCGGTTACGGCCGGCAGCTACACCAATGGTGTTGGCACGCCTGGTACGGGCGGCAGCGACACGGTGGGCATCGACACGGCACCGCCGGTGCCGACCATCAGTCTGGACCCTAACATCACCGCGGACGACACCATCAATCTGGCCGAGTCCGGACAAAACATTCCAGTGACCGGCACGGTCGGTGGTGACGCCCAGGTAGGCGACACCGTCACGCTCACGGTCAACGGCAACACCTATACCGGCCTGGTGCAGCCAGGGCTCACCTTCAGCATCCTGGTGCCTGGCGCCGACCTGGTGGCCGACCCTGACAGTCTGATTGACGCAGCGGTGACCACCACTGACGCGGCTGGCAACAGCGCGACCGCGACCGATACCGAAGGCTACATAATAGACATTAATAGTCCGGTGATTGCGGCACAGACCTTCAACTATGCCGAGAACCAGGTGGCGGGGGCTACCGTGGCTACCGTGGTCGCCACAGACAACGTCGCCGTGACCGGCTACCGCTTCACGGCCACTGGCACCAACACCAGTGCCGATGGTTTCTACCAGATCAGCAACACCGGCGTGATCACCATCACCGCGGCCGGCGTGGCCTCGGGTGCCAATGACTTCGAGACGGCACCGAACAGCCGCAACTACAGCGTGACGGCCCTGGATGCGGCCGGCAACAGCAGTGCCGCCACCATCACCCTGAACGAGACCGACGTTGACGACGCCGCGCCGGTGATTGCGGCACAGACCTTCAACTATGCCGAGAACCAGGTGGCGGGGGCTA